>Ga0209253_10003598_pt1 | contig 13608 bp, 11 predicted proteins | sample FrelakmetBRP12BR_FD_187145 | JGI IMG/M metagenome (GOLD analysis project Ga0209253, IMG submission 187145) | Freshwater lake sediment microbial communities from the University of Notre Dame, USA, for methane emissions studies - BRP12 BR (SPAdes)... | ecosystem: Environmental > Aquatic >...
CGGCTTTGTGCGGTGGCGAGCAGCGCAGCCGAGGGCCGGGGGCGCGCAGCGCGCTTCGTCTTCCGACTTGCGGCGTCCTGTCTGAGCGGCGCGCGCGAAGCGCGCAGAGCGAGTTACGCCGCACGGCCCTCGGAGAGCAGCGCAGCGAAGTCAGCGCGCAGCGCTGACCGCCGCACTAGCCGCGCCCGCGCCGTCCCGCCTGCCGCGCACCGTCTTACCGAGCTGCCACCACAAGCGGCGCGCCGCGGTGGAACCACAGCAGCGACAGCAGCGCCCCAAGGAGCAGCAGGGCCGCCGCGCCGCCGACGAAGAGCGCGCCGATCTCGGTCTCGCGCGTCTCCATCGCGATGCGCGCGTTCAGCGTCTCGTAGACCTTGCGCAGGTCGGCCGCGGTGCCGGCGTGGAAGTACTCGCCGCCGGTCATCTTGGCGATGGTCTTCAGCGTCTCCTCGTCGAGGCGGACGTAGAACGAGTAGCCCTCGAACTCGATCGAGGCGCCCTCGCGCGTGCCGAAGCCCACGGTGTAGACGCGCACGCCGCGGTCGGCCGTCATCTTCGCGATGTCGAGCGGATCCGGCCCGGTCGTGCGGCGGCCATCGGACAGCAGGATGATCACGCCGCCGGTGTAGCTGCCGGGCTTCACCGGTTCCTTCTTCGCGGCGCCCGCCTTCGCGGGATCCAGCGACTTCCGGCGTTCGAGCGGCGCCGGGCGCGGGCCGGAACTGAAGCGCGGGTCGAACAACGCCGCCTCCAGGTCGAACGCCTCGTCGGGGAACAGCATCGCAAGAGAGAGCAGGAGGCCACTGCCGGTCGCGGTGGCGCGCTGCAACTGGAAGCGGTCGATCGCGGCGAGCATGTCGTCGCGGCTCTCGGTGGGCGTCTGCACGACGGCCGCCGTGCCGGCGAAGGACACGATGCCGAGCCGGACGTTCTTCGGCAGTTCCTGGATGAAGGACCGGGCCGCGGCCTGCGCGGCTTCGAGACGATTCGGCTCGACGTCGGTGGCCTGCATGCTGCGCGACACGTCCATCGCCAGCGCGATCGTCATGTACTGCGACGGCAGCGTGACGGTCGCGGTGGGGCGGGCAGTCGCGACGATGGCGGCAACCAGGCCGAGCAGCACCAGCGCGGGCGGCACGTGGCGGCGAATGCGCTGCCCGGCGCCGATCGAGTCGCGCACCAGGGTCAGGCTCGCATAGCGGACGGCCGTGTGCTTGCGCCGCCGCAGCATCACGACGTACGCCGCGATCAGCGCGGGGGCCAGCAACAGGAGCCAGAGCACGTCGGGCCACAGGAACCGCATCGGGACTCCCAACTCCTCGTGTCGAACCTTTCGGCGAAGCGCGGGACCAAGCTGGACGGACCGGCGCGCGTCGAGCCACTCTAGCACCGCATGCGCCCGCGTCTGCCGCATCGAAGACCAACGGCGCGAGGCACAGGACCGATGCAACATCGTGTGACGCCCATCGGCAGGAATCGTTCGGCCGGAAAGACCGCGCCCCGCGCATGGGGTACGCAATCCGCCCGCGCGTGCCGACCAGCGGGCGGCGACGCCATGACCGCGCGCAGCGCCCGTGCTACTTTTGCCCGGACTCGAGGGGGCGCGTCAATGGAGTTCCGATGAAGAAGCCCGCGCTCTACAGCAGCGCAAGTCGGGCCCGCAAGGCGGGACCCGCGGCTTCGCCCAATCCACCGCCGGCCACCGAAGGTCCGCGCGCCCCGGCGTCGTCGGGGCCGCCGGCCGCCACCGGCGCGTCCCCATCCGGGCCCGCCCCGCGCGCCGGCTTCCTGAAACGCCACGATCGCGTCGTCGTCTTCGTCGTCGGCGTCGCGTTCGCGCTCGGCCTGCTCGCCGCGCGCGACGCGATGCGTCCGGCCCCGGCCGCGCTGACGCAGGAGGACATCGACGACGCCGTCCTGTACACGATGGAGAACAAGACGCTGCCGTCGCGTGCCGCCAAGGCCGCCGACGCGGTGATGAACTCGGTGGTGCGCGTGCGCGGCTACGACGAGTTCGACGAACCCGGCGGCGACGAGCAGATGCAGGGCGTGGGCAGCGGCGTCGTCATCGTCGACAACGGCACGATCCTGACCAACCTGCACGTGGTGTCCGGCGCGAAGCGCGTCACGGTGACGTTCTTCGACGGCAGCGAATCGGACGTCGAGTTGCTGAAGACCTATCCCGAGAACGACCTCGCGGTGATCCGCGCCAAGAAGATCCCGGACGACCTCGAAGCGGCCACGCTCGGGTCGACGGCGAACCTGCGGCCGGGAGACGAAGTGGTCGCGATCGGCTTTCCGTTCGGCATCGGTCCCTCGACCTCGGCCGGCGTGGTCTCCGGCCTCGACCGCAGCTTCCGATCGCCGCAGGGCAAGCAGGTGATGACCGGCCTGATCCAGTTCGACGCCGCGGTGAATCCCGGCAACTCGGGCGGCCCGCTGATCTCGATGGACGGCGAAGTGATCGGCATCGTGACCGCGCTGCTGAACCCGACACCGGCGCGCACGTTCATCGGCATCGGCTTCGCGGCCACGATCGAAAGCGCCGGCTCCGCGGTCGGCATCCCACCGTTCTGAGTAAAGGCAACGCATGGAAGAGCAGAACATCGCACGCAACACCGGCGAACTGATGCAGCGCGTGCTGTACGAGGTCAAGCGCGTCGTCGTCGGGCAGGACCACTTTCTCGAACGCGTGCTGGTCGCGATCCTCGCGCAGGGTCACCTGCTCGTCGAAGGCGTGCCGGGCCTCGCGAAGACGCTGACCGTCAACACGCTGGCGAAGACGATCCGCGGCACGTTCAAGCGGATCCAGTTCACGCCCGACCTGCTGCCGGCGGACCTCGTCGGCACCCGCATGTACAACCAGAAGTCGGGCGAGTTCTCGACGGTGCTGGGGCCCGTGTTCGCCAACCTGCTGCTCGCCGACGAGATCAACCGCGCGCCGGCCAAGGTGCAGAGCGCGCTGCTCGAAGTGATGCAGGAGCGCCAGGTCACGATCGCCGGCGAAACGCACAAGGTGCCCGCGCCCTTCCTCGTGATGGCGACGCAGAACCCGATCGAGACCGAGGGCACCTACCCGCTGCCCGAAGCGCAGGTCGACCGTTTCATGATGAAGGTGGTCGTCGACTACCCGAACGAGGAAGAGGAGTTCGTGATCGTCGAGCGCGTCACCGGCGCCGCGACCAGTGTCAACGGCGTGTGCACGACCGAGCAGTTGCTGCAGTTGCAGCAGGAGTGCCGCAAGATCTACGTCGATCCGGCGCTGATGCAGTACGCGGTGAAGCTGGTGGCGGCGACGCGGCGTCCCGAGCAGTACGGCCTGAAGGAGCTCGCGCCGTACATCACGTTCGGCGCCAGCCCGCGCGCGACGATCAACATGATCGAGGGCGGCCGCGCGCTGGCCTTCCTGCGCGGCCGCACGTTCGTGCTGCCCGAAGACGTGATCGACCTCGTGCCCGACGTGCTGCGCCACCGCCTCGTCCTCAGCTACGAAGCGCTCTCGGACGGCCAGACCGCCGACGCGATCGTCATGCGGGTGCTGAAGGCGGTGCAGGCTCCCGAGAAGCCGCTGGAAACCCATGTTCGGGTGGCTACGGCCTAAGGCGGCGTCGGCCGCGACGATCGCGGACGACGTCCAGGCCGCCAACGAGCCGGCCAGCTCGGTCGATCCCGACCGGCTGCTGCGCCGGCTCGAGTGGACCGTGCTGCGCCGCCTCGACGGCGTGCTGCAGGGCGACTACCGGACGCTGTTCCGCGGCTTCGGCCTCGACCTCGCCGACCTGCGCGAGTACCAGCTGAACGACGACGTGCGCTACATGGACTGGAACGTCACCGCGCGGCTGCAGGTCCCGCACGTGCGCGAGTTCCAGGAAGACCGCGAGGTCGCCGCCTGGTTCGTGGTCGACCTGTCCGGTTCGGTCGACTTCGGTTCGCAGCAGGTCCGCAAGCGCGCGCTGGCGAGCGAGCTCGTCGCGGTGCTGGCGCGCCTGTTCACGCGCTACGGCAACCGGGTCGGCGCCGTGCTGCACTCGGAGCACGCCAACGAGGTCATTCCCGCGCGCAGCGGGCGCCGGCACGTGCTGCACATCCTCGACCGCATGGTGAAGCTGGGCGAGCGCAGCGCTGTTCCCTCGCCGACCGGCATCGGCCGGATCACCGACCTCGCCGAACTCCTCGCGACCGCGCGTCCCGTCATCAAGCGCCGATCGGTGCTGTTCGTCGTGTCCGACTTCATCAGCACGCCGGGTTGGTCGCGCCGGCTGGCGGACCTCGCGCGCCGCCACGACATCGTCGCGGTGCGACTGACCGACCCGATGGAGCGCGAGCTGCCCGACATCGGCCTGGTCGTGATGCAGGACGCCGAGACGGGCGAGCAACTGCTCGTCGACACGCACGACAAGGCGTTCCGCCGGCGCTTCGCGCAGGCGGCGGAGAAGCGGGAGGAGGAACTGCGCAGCGCGCTGGCCAACGCCGCGGTCGACTGCCTCGAACTCGCGACCGACGAGCCGCTCGACGAGGCGCTGCTGCGCTTCACGCAACTGCGCAAGCGCCGCAGCCAGCTCGCGGCGGGCGCGGTGCCGAGGCACCTCCGGACCTGAAGGCAAGGGCGATGGGCGATCCGACCAGCTTCACCTTCCTGTGGCCGACCATGCTGTGGCTGCTGCTCGCGGTGCCGCTGCTGATGCTCGTCTACTCGTGGGTGCTGAAGCGACGCGGCGCGCTCGCTGCGCGCCACGCACGGCTGGAGACGGTCGGCGGCGCGGCGACCAGCCGGCTGCAGCGCGGCCTGCCGCCGCTGCTGTGGCTGCTCGGGCTCACCGCGCTGATCCTCGCGGTCGCGCGGCCGCAGGCCGCGCTGGTGCTGCCGGCGCGGATCGAGACCGTGATCCTCGCGCTCGACATGTCGGGCAGCATGCGCGCGACCGACCTCGAGCCGACGCGGCTCGCGGCCGCGCAGAGCGCCGCGAAGGCGTTCGTCGACGAACAGCCGCGCCACGTGAAGATCGGCGTGGTCGGCATCGCGGCGTCGGCCGCCCTGGTGCAGTCCCCCACCGACAACCGCGAAGACATCGTCAAATCGATCGAGCGCCTCGAGCCGCAGCGCGGCACCGCGCTCGGCAGCGGCCTGGCGATCGCGCTCGACGCCGCGCTGCCGCAGGCGCGCATCAACGTCGAGGAGTTCATCAATCCGCCCAAGGGCCGGAAGGACGAGCCGCGCAAGAAGATGGAAGAGCGCGAGATGACCGCCGGCAGCAACACGGCGGCCGCGATCGTGCTGCTGTCGGACGGCCAGAGCAACGTCGGGCCCGATCCGCTGAAGGCCGCGGAGCTCGCCGCCAGCTATGGCGTGCGCATCTACACGGTCGGCATGGGCACGCCCGAGGGCACGACGGTCAGCGCCGACGGCTGGCAGATGCGCGTGCGGCTCGACGAGGAAAAGCTGAAACAGATCGCCCGCGTGACCGAAGGCGAGTACTTCCGCGCGCCCGACGCGAAGGAACTGAAGCAGGTCTACAGCAAGCTGAGCGCCAAGCTTGCGTTCGAGAAGCAGCAGCCGACCGAGATCACGGCGCTCTTCGCGGCCCTCGGCGCGCTGCTTGCGGGGCTGGGGGCGGTGTTGTCGATGCTCTGGTTCAATCGGGTGTTGTAGGCAACATCGGATTTCAAGTGCGTTGCGTCTCCCTTGCGCGCCGACCGTGGCGCGGGGACCTCTCTCCGCACGGCTCAGCGGCGGTCTGCCGTGCTCACGGTGATCCTTGCGGGCCCGCAGCTTCGACACTCTCTCCGCGCTCTATAGCGGCTCGGGCGCGAGGTCGCACTTGGGCCCGCCGCGCGGCCTAGTTCAATTCCGCCGCATAGAGCCGTGCTGCGTGAGGCACCCCGCACCACGATCGACGCGCCCAGCGCTGTGGCTGCTCCGATTACGCGGGTTCCATTACTGCCACGAAGCGCAGCCGGCCCAGGCGAAAGCGACTATCCGCTTGCTTCGCGATTCAGCGCGCGCAACTGCGAACCGAGCGCAGGCAACGCAGCGCGATCGAGCTTCCCCGCGCCCGTCTGCGGCAACTGCGAAACGAACGCGATCCGGCGCGGCCGCTTGTGGCGCGCGAGGTGGTGGTCGAGGAACGCGACCAGTTCCTCGTCGGTCGGCGGGGCGCCGTCGGCGACGAAGGCGGCCGCCACGATCTGCCCCCACGTCTCGTCCGGCACGCCGAACACCGCCGCGGCACGAATGCCGTGGCAGGCTTCCAGCACGCGCTCGACTTCGGCGGGATACACGTTCTCGCCCCCGCTGACGATCAGGTCGGCCCGGCGCGCGCGCACGTGCAGGCCACCGTGCGCGTCGAGCACGCCGACGTCCCCGGTGTCGAACCACGCGTCGGCGGCGAGCGGCTCGGCGCCGAGATAGCCCGCCATCCGCATCGGCCCGCGCACCTCGATGCGCCCGTCCACCACGCGCACTTCGGCGCCCGGCAGCGGACGGCCCGCCCCGCCCTGCGCGGGATTGAAGCGCTGGTCGTACGGCGTGACGACCACCTGCGAACACGTCTCCGTGCAGCCGTACGTGAGGACGACCGGCACCTTGCGCTTCGCCGCTTCCTTCAGCAGGCGCGGCGGCGCCTCGGCGCCGCCGACCTGGATCGCGCGCAGGAAGGGCGGGGGACGCCAGTCGGGAAACCGCTCGAACACCAGCGCCAGCATCGTCGGCACCATCGACGCCAGCGTCGTGCGCCACTGTTCGATCCAGGCCGGCACCAGCGCCGCGTCGAAGCTCGGCGCCAGCGCGACCGCGCGCCGCGCGATCAGGCAGCGCGTCAGGATCGACAGGCCGCCGACGCGCGCGATCGGCATCGCCAGCAGCCAGCAGTCGTCGGGCTGCCACCCCATGTTGGCCGCGCTGGCCTGCGCCGAGGCGATCAGCGACGCGCGCGTGAGAACCGCGCCGCGCGCCTGGCCGGTCGTGCCCGACGTGTACATGATCACCGCCGCGTCTCCGGGCAGCGTGCCCGCCGCGCGCTCGGTCGCCGCGATCTCGGCCGCGCGTTCCGCCGCGGTCAGCTTCGGGTGCAGCAGCAGCACCGGCACGCGCGCTTCGAGCAGCGTGTAGAGCGCGATGACGCGCTCCAGGGTGTTGCGGCCCACGAGCGGGACGGGGCGCCCCGGCACCAGTTCGGAGCGCAGGTCCGCGAGCCGCGTCTGCACGAGGTCGGCGAGCTGCGCGAACGTGTAGCGATCGCGCCCGACGTGCAGCGCGACCGCATCGGCCGCGTCGCGCGCGGCCGCCGTGATGGACAAGGGATCGTTCACCCGACCGAGACTACACGCCGGAACGGCCGGTGCGGGCTACGGGAGCCGGCGGAACTTCCGGAAATCCGGCTTGCGCTTCTCGAGGTACGCGTTCTTGCCTTCCTGCCCTTCCTCGGACAGGTAGAACAGCAGCGTCGCGTTGCCCGCCAGCTCCTGCAGGCCGGCCTGGCCGTCGCAGTCGGCGTTCAGCGCGGACTTCAGGAAGCGCAGCGCGATCGGGCTGTTGGCGAGCATCTCGCGGCACCACTGCACCGTTTCCTCTTCGAGCCGCTCGTACGGCACGACCGTGTTCACCAGGCCCATCGCGAGCGCCTGCTGCGCGTCGTACTGGCGGCACAGGAACCAGATCTCGCGCGCCTTCTTCTGGCCGACGATGCGCGCCATGTACGAAGCGCCGTAGCCGCCGTCGAAGCTGCCGACCTTGGGACCGGTCTGGCCGAAACGCGCGTTGTCGGCCGCGATGGTGAGGTCGCAGATCATGTGCAGCACGTGGCCGCCGCCGATGGCGTAGCCCGCCACCATCGCCACCACGGGCTTCGGCAGCGTGCGGATCTGGCGCTGCAGGTCGAGCACGTTGAGCCGCGGCACGTTGTCGCCGCCGACGTACCCGCCCGCGCCGCGCACGCGCTGGTCGCCGCCCGAGCAGAACGCGTCCTTGCCCTGGCCGGTCAGGATGATGACGCCGATGTTCTCGTCGTCGCGCGCGTCGTCGAACGCGCGCTGCATTTCCTTCACCGTCTCGGGCCGGAAGGCGTTGCGGACCTCAGGCCGGTTGATCGTGATCTTCGCGATGCCTTCGTCGGCCTTCGAATAGATGATGTCGGTGTAGCCGGGAACGACGGTCCAGGCGGGAATCGGAGGAAGCGCTTTCGTGTCCATGCTGTCTGCTCGATGACCGGGTGGCTGCGATTTCAATCGATGCGGGCGCCCGACGCCTTGACGACGACGGCCCACTTCTTCGTGCTCTCGACGATGTGCTGCGCGAAGTCCTGCGGGGTGCCGGCCACCGGCCGCGCGCCGCGGCTCTTCAGCGTCTCGACCAGCTCGGGGTCGGCGAGCGCGGTGCGGATCGCCGCGTTGAGCTTGCCGACGATCGCCTCCGGCGTGCCGGCCGGCGCGAGCACGCCGTCCCACGCGCTCGATTCGAAACCGGCCACGCCCGACTCCGCGATCGTCGGCAGCTCCGGCGCGCCGGGAAAGCGCACCGCCGTCGACACCGCGATGCCGCGGATCCGCCCGTCCCTCGAGAGCGGATACACGTTCGGCATCACGTCGATCATCATCTGCACCTGCCCGCTGATCAGGTCGGCGACGGCGGCGCCGCCGCCGCGGTACGGGATGTGCACGATGTCGATGCCGGCCATCGTCTTGAAGAGTTCGCCGGACAGGTGCGACGTGGTGCCGTTGCCAGCCGACGCGAAGTTCACCTTGCCTGGGTTGGCCTTCGCATAGCGGATCAGCTGCGTCGTCGTCAGCACCGGCAGCTGCGGGTTCACGACCAGCATCGCCGCGATCTCGGTCATCCGCGACACCGGCGCGAAGTCCTTGATCGGATCGAAGCGCAGGTGCTGGTACAGCGCCTGGTTGATCGAATGCGTGCCGTTGGTGCCGTACAGCAGCGTGTAGCCGTCCGGCGGCGAGCCGGCGACGAGTTCGGCGCCAACGTTGCCGCCAGCGCCCGGCTTGTTGTCGATGATGATCGGCCTGCCGAGCGCGTGCGACACCTTCGGCATGATGGCGCGCGCGAGGTTGTCCGCGCCGCCGCCCGGCGGGAACGGCACGACGAGGCGCACCGGCTTGTCCGGGTAGTCCTCGTGGTGGGCTGCCCGCGCGGTCGACGCGACCGGCAGCAGCACCGCGGTCGCCAGCAGGCGACGCCGTTCGAGATCCATGGTTCCCTTCTTCCTCAAGACGCGACCGCCGTCCGGCAGCGCACCAGCGTCATCGCCTTCACCGACATCGCGACGACGCCCTTGCCGTTGATCACCTCGATCAGGATGCGCACCACGCCGCGATCGGGCTTCGACTCGGAGCGCCGCGCCTCGATCACCGTGACCTTGAACCACAGCTGGTCGCGCGGCCGCACCGGTGCGGTCCACCGCAGCTCGTCCATGCCCGGCGATCCCATCCCGGCCGAGCGCGACAGGTAGCGGTCCACCAGCACGCGCATCATCATCGATCCGGTGTGCCAGCCGCTGGCGATCACGCCGCCGAATGGGCTCTTCGCCGCCTTCACCGGGTCGGTGTGGAAGTCCTGCGGGTCGAAGCGCCGGCCGAATTCGATGACCTCGGCCTCTTCGACGATGGTCGGGCCGTACTGCGCGACCGACCCGACCGGGTAGTCCTCGAAGTGGCGTTGGTCGCGTGCGACCGGGAGATCCTGCTCTTCCATGCGGCGTTCAATTCGTCGGGAGATAAAACGAAGCGCCCGAGGGCGCAGGGCGAACTTTACCGCGCTGGAGCGACGGGGCCGCCGCCGGCTGGACGCCTCAATGGACGGACATCAACCCCGGGCGACGCCGAGCGCGCCCGATTTCGCAATGGGCGCGGGAATCAACCCTTCGGTGCGCGGCCCGCGGTCGCGTGCGGACCCCACGTCGCGACGGCATCAGCGTCGGCACGCGCGCCCACCTCGAGGCGCACGTCGTGCCCCGTGGCCGTCAGCAGCGCCACGAGGCCTTCGGCGCCGTCGAGGTCGTCGTCGACGATCAGGACCTTCATCCCATGCAAGCTCCGGCACGATGCATCGACGGCAACTATGCAACGCGTCGTGTCGAACCTGCAGGCATTCGATGCAGGAACCGCCGCTTTCCGGACGGTCAGGTTGCGTGCGTAGGAAGAGCTACTTAGGGGATGACAGTGCGATGGCAAGCCGCGTCAGGGGCATGAGGGTGGATCGGGCCGCTCGAGATCGTGAATCCATCTGCAACGCCGGCCCGATGAACAGCCGCGCATCTTCGGGCAGCGCCCACGGCCGGGCAACGGCGACAGGACGAGCCGCGCCGCCAGCGGAGTGAACCGCGCCGGCGCGGGATCGAACGGCGGCAAGGGCGGCTCCGGCCGAGCCGCGCTGTACCGGCCGCCGTGGCAGCGAGCGGCCGACACCGGCCGGCCGCCACCCCTGCCCGCCACCCTTGCCGCACCCGTCCCCCGAGCCGTAACAGCCCCGGAGTCCGCGTCCACCGGCCGCGGGGCAACCCTCCGGGCGCCTGTTTGCCGCGCCCTTGACAAAAGGCCATGTTCAGCCGGTTTCGCGTGCCATTAATGGGGGAGACCCACAGAGAAGTGGAGCGGAGACTATGGAAAAAACCTGGCTGAAGCAGTACCCGGAAGGGATTCCCGCCGAAGTTGACGTCGCGGCCTACAGCTCCCTCAAGGAAATCCTGGAGAAGAGCTGTGCCCGGTTCGCCGACCTGCCGGCCTACGGAAACATGGGAGTGTCGATCACCTACCGCGAACTCGACCAGATGAGCCGGGACTTCGCGGCCTACCTGCAGAAGGTGGTCGGCATGAAGAAGGGCGACCGGATGGCGATCATGCTGCCGAACCTTCTGCAGTACCCGGTCGCGCTGTTCGGCGCGCAGCGGGCGGGCGTGGTGGTGGTCAACACCAACCCGCTCTACACGGCGCGTGAACTCGAGCACCAGCTGAAGGACTCCGGCGCGACCGCGATCGTCGTGCTCGAGAACTTCGCGCACACGCTCGAACAGGTGCTGCCGCGCACGCCGGTGAAGACGATCATCACCACGCAGATCGGCGACATGTTCCCGGCGTTCAAGCGGATGCTGACCAACCTCGTGGTCAAGCACGTGAAGAAGATGGTGCCCGAGTGGCACCTGGCGCAGACGACCACGTTCAACGACGCGCTCGCCGCGGGGCACGCGCAGACGCTGGACGACGTGCCGGTCCGCCTCGACGACCTCGCGTTCCTGCAGTACACGGGCGGAACCACCGGCGTGGCCAAGGGCGCGATGCTGACGCAGGCCAACATGGTGGCGAACGTGCAGCAGGTGGGCACCTGGATCGCGCGCGACCTGCTCGACGGCAAGGAAGTCGCGATCATTCCGCTGCCGCTGTATCACATCTACGCGACCACCACGAACCTGGTGTTCATGAAGATCGGCACGCGCAGCGAACTGATCACCAACCCGCGCGACATGCCGGCCTTCATCCAGACGCTGAAGAAGGTGCCTTTCACCGTGATAATCGGCGTGAACACGCTGTACAACGGGCTGCTGAACGCACCCGGGTTCGCCGAACTCAACCTGCACCGCCTGAAAGTGGTGTCGGCGGGCGGCATGGCCGTGCAGCACGCGGTCGCCGACCGCTGGAAGCAGATGACCGGCGTGCCGATCGTCGAAGGCTACGGGCTGACCGAGACCGCGCCGGTCGCGATCTCCAACCCGCTGAACATCAAGGATTGGAGCGGCAACATCGGCGTGCCGATTCCGTCGACCGAGGCCACCATCCTCGACGACGATGGGTCGATGCTGCCGATCAACGCCGTCGGCGAGATTGCCATCCGCGGGCCGCAGGTGATGAAGGGCTACTGGCACAAGCCCGAGGAGACCGCCAAGGTCTTCACGTCCGACGGCTGGTTCCGCACCGGCGACATGGGGTTCATGAACGAGCTCGGCCAGTTCAAGATCACCGACCGCAAGAAAGACATGATCATCGTGTCCGGCTTCAAGGTGTTCCCGAACGAAGTCGAGGACGTGGTGATGATGAATCCGAAGGTGATGGAGGTCGCCGCGATCGGCGTGCCGGACGAGAAGTCCGGCGAGGCGGTGAAGATCGTCGTCGTGAAGAAGGACGAGAGCCTCACCGACCGCGAACTGCTCGACCACTGCCGGCAGCACCTGACCAACTACAAGGTGCCGCGGATGGTCGAGTTCCGCACCGAGCCGCTGCCGAAGACGCCGATCGGCAAGATCCTGCGGCGAGAGCTGCGCACCCCGGCCGTGTCAACGGGCAAGGAAGCCATGCCCGCCTGATCGGCGTAGATTGACGGGTTCCGGGCGGGGCCTCGCAGGACCGCCCGTCAACGAAACGGCCCACGCTGCCCGGCGCGGGCCGTTTCACATCCGGCCGCGCCTTCCGCGCTAGATACCAACCGCAACCTCGAATCCCGCCGCGCGCAGCCGCGGCACCAGCGCCTCGCCGAGCGCGGTGGCCGGCGTCAGCACGCCGCCGCGGTCCGGCGCGCCGGGCAGCTTGTCGCCATCGAACGCGAGCGCCAGCCCGGACTCGCACAGGATCCTCAGCGTGGCCCGGTTGCCCGGATCGCCCTGGTACGCAATGCGCGCGCGGGCGCTGCGGCCGTCGGCGGTGCGGCCGATCAGCGTGGCCCGGAACCAGCCGCGCGCCATCGTCTGCTCCGACGGACCCTCGCCCGGCTTCGGCAGCACGGCACCGAGCAGCGCGCGCGCCGGGCGCAGCGCCATCGCCGCGGCGAAGCCCTGCATCGACGCCGCCATCGCGGTGGCTTTCGCCGCGGCGAGCGGCGGGCCGAACTTCGTGTACTCCTGGTACGCGAAGTGCGGCGCGTACGGCGCGCCCCAGGCCGCGTTCAGCGCGGCGCTGCGGCGGACGACGCGCGTGTTGATCGGTCCCATGATGAACGGCGCCACCCAGGCGCCGAGCGCGGCGTCGTAGTGCGCGCCGCGCGGATCGTGGTTCGCGCGCAGTTCGGCCGCGGTGTGCCGCGTGCCGGGATCGAGCAGGAAGGGATGGTTGCCCGCCTTCACCTCGCCCGACTCGTAGCGATGCGCGTTGGACGCGAGCGTGCCGCCGTTGAAGCCGCCCATCATCTGGAAGTACGCGTTGACCTCGACGCAGGGCGCGCCGAAGGTGGCTTCGATGTGGCGCACCAGCAGCAGCGTGCCGAGGTCCGACGGCACGGAGTCGAACCCGCAGAACGGCACGATGCGCGTGCCGTCGCGCGCGGCGCGCGCGTGGTGGCGGTCGATCACGCGCCGCACCCACGCGGTCTCGCCGGTGATGTCGGCGTAGTGCGTGCGCTCATGCACGCACGCGTCGACGATCGCGTCGCCGTACAGCGCGTACGGGCCGGCGGTCGTGATCAGCACGCGCGTGGAAGCGGCCATCGCCTCGACGGCGGCGACGTCCCCGCTGTCGGCCACGATCACTTCGGGCAACGCCTTCGCCGCCGGATCGCGCGCCAGGTCGTCGCGCAGTGCCTCCAACTTTCCGGCATCGCGGCCCGCGATGGCCCAGTTCGGCTTGCCGCGGCCCTGGGGCTGCGCCAGGTAGGCCGCGGCGCGGCGGCCGACGAAACCG
>Ga0209253_10003599_pt1 | contig 13596 bp, 11 predicted proteins | sample FrelakmetBRP12BR_FD_187145 | JGI IMG/M metagenome (GOLD analysis project Ga0209253, IMG submission 187145) | Freshwater lake sediment microbial communities from the University of Notre Dame, USA, for methane emissions studies - BRP12 BR (SPAdes)... | ecosystem: Environmental > Aquatic >...
CGCGCCGCCGCTGGCAGCGCTGGCCAAGGGGGCGGCGTCGGCCGCGATCGTCGTGAGTGACATCACGCGGCCCTGTCCGACCGCTCGCTTCCTGCCCGCGCTGCTCGATGAGCTCGCCGCCGTCGACGAGCGCAGGATCACCGTGCTCTGCGCGCTCGGCAGCCACCGTCCGCACACGCGCGAAGAGCAGGAGGAGCTGGTCGGGCGCGAGGTGCTCGAGCGGGTGCGCGTGCTCGACCTCGACCCCGACGACTGCGCCTACGTGGGCACGACGAGCAGGGGCACCCGCGTCGAGGTCTTTCGCCCCTTCCTCGAGGCCGAGCTGCGCATCTGCACGGGCAACGTGGAGTACCACTACTTCGCCGGCTTCAGCGGCGGGGTCAAGGCGGCCGTGCCCGGTCTCTGCTCGCGGGCGACGATCCAGGCGAACCACGGCATGATGCTGGCGCCCAGCGCGCGCGCGGGCATCATCGACGGCAACCCCGTGCGCGAGGACATCGACGAAGCCGGGGAGCTTCTCGGCGTGGGTTTCGTCTTCAACGTCGTCCTCGACGGGCGCAAGCGCATCGTGCGCGCCTTCGCCGGGCACCCGACCACGGCCTTCAGGGCGGCCGCCGCCTTCTACGACGAGCGCTTCGGCGTCGCCGTGCCGGCGGCCGCCGACGTCGTGCTCGCCTCGCCCGGCGGCCGTCCCAAGGACATCAACCTCTACCAGGCGCAGAAGACGCTCGACAACGTGCGCGGGGCGGTGCGCGAGGGCGGCGCCGTCATCCTGGTCGCCGAGTGCCCGGAGGGCTTCGGCGAGGCGACGTTCGAGCGCTGGATGCGCGAGATGACGGCGCCGCAGGCGCTGGTCGAGCGCATCCGGCGGGAGTTCGTGCTGGGGGGTCACAAGGCGGCCGCCATCGCCGACCTGCTGCGCACCGTCGACGTGTACCTTGTCTCCGCGTTCTCCGACGAGACGGTGCGCGGCATGGGGATGACGCCGATGCCCAGCGCGCAGGCGGCCGTCGAGGCGGCGGCGGCCCGCTATGGCCCCGCCGCCGCCCTCCTCGTCGTTCCCGAGGGCACGAGGGTGACCGTCGGCGAGCCGACGAGGGCCCTCACCGGTGGGGGCCCGGCGGCGGGCGCCAGTCCGCGCGCGCCGGACGCCCGCGCCGACCGGCCACGCGCGCCGCGCCAGGTCCCGTCCGCAGAGAGGAGATGACCCGCTGCGATGACCGCGTCACGCAGGGTCGAGGTGGAGAGAGCGGTGCCGGTGCCGTTCGACGACCCGTTCACCAGCCTGCCCGAGACCGCGCAGAGGATCCTCGCTGCCGCCTCGAAGCTGCTGGCCAAGCGCGGCTACGAGGCCGTCACACTCGAGAACGTGGCCCGCGAGGCCGGCGTCAACAAGGCGACCATCCGCTACAACTTCGGCAACAAGGCCGGGCTCATGACGGCCATCGTCGACGGCCTCATCCACGACGAGTGCCTGCGCATGGCCGCCGACCTCGACAAGGTCGACCATGAGGACCGGCTGGCCGCGGCGATGGCGGGCATCGGCGGCATGATCGTCAGCGCCGACTCCTTCAAGGGCTTCTACGAGGTGCTGCCGCACGCCTTCCGCGACAAGGACCTGCGGCGCCGCCTCTTCGCACTCTATCGCTGGTGGTACGGCCTGAACCTCAAGTGGCTCGGCCTGCCCGACGCGATCGACGAGGACACCGACTACTACATCATGGGGCTGGCGGAGCTCATCGCCGCCATCCCCGACGGGCTCTCGATCCAGGGCGGTCTCGATCCCGAGCACTTCGACGTCGCCCGTCCCCTGGCCGCCCTCGAGCTCCTGCTGCGCAACTCGATGGAGGAGCTGCGAGCCCGGGCCGAGAACCGCGGCGACCGACAGCCGGGGCGCCCCATGAGTCCCGGCGCCGCCCGTCCACCCCACCATGGCAAGGAGGTAGCGAGTGAAACGTAACCAGCATGCCGGGCGCACGCGCAGCACCGGCGCGAGCCTCAACCTGCTGAGCGAGGACGACCTTCACGACATCCACCTCGCCACGCTCGAGGTGCTCGAGAAGACAGGCGTCTGGGTGGAGGACGAGGAGGCGCGTCGCGTCTTCGCCGAGGCTGGGGCCAACGTCGACGAGGCCACCGGGGTGGTGAAGATCCCTCCCTACATCGTGGAGGAGGCCGTGCGCTCGGCGCCGCAGAAGTTCGTCGCCGCGGGGCGCGACCCCGCCAGGGACTACGTCCTCGAGGCGAACCGGGTCGGCTTCACGAACTTCGGCGAGGGCGTGAAGCTGGTCGACCCCTACACCGGGGAGCTGCGCCTGCCGGCCAAGAAGGACGTCGCCGACACGGCGCGCGTCGTCGACTACCTCTCAGACGTCGACGTCTACGAGCGGGCCATCACGGCCGAGGACGTCGCTCCCGAGAGCGCGCCGCTGCACCAGGCCGAGGCCTGGATGAGCAACACCACCAAGCCCGGTTTCATGGGTCCCATGAACGGCTACCTGCTCGAGCGGATCGCCCAGATGGCGGCCGCCGTGCAGGGAGGGGCCGAGAGGCTGCGCCAGCGTCCTCTCGTGACCTTCGTCACCTGCCCGGTGAGCCCCCTGAAGCTCATCAGGGACTGCTGCGAGATCATCATGGGCGCGGCCAGAAACGGCCTTGGCGTGAACATCCTCTCCATGGCCATGGCCGGCGGCTCTTCACCGGTCACCCTGGCGGGGACGCTCGTCACGCACAACGCCGAGGTCCTGAGCGGCATCACGCTCAACCAGCTCACGAGGAAGGGCTCGCCGGTCGTCTACGGCAGCTCGACCACGGCCATGGACCTGCGTTTCGCGGCCGCCTCGGTGGGCTCGCCCGAGTGCGCGCTGATCGGCGCCGCCGTCGCCCAGATGGCGCGTTTCTACCTGCTCCCGAGCTGGGTCGCCGGTGCGTAGGGCGACACCAAAGCGGTCGATGCCCAGAGTGGGCACGAGAAGACCCTGACCGCCCTACTGCCAGCGTTGGCAGGCGCCAACCTGATCTACGGTCTGGGGATGATCGAGTCGGGCATGACCTTCGATTTCGGACAGCTCGTCATGGACAACGAGTTCGCGCGCATGATCAAGTTCGCCGTGGGCGGCATCCCGGTGAACGACGAGACGCTGGCCGTGGACGTCATCGCGGAGGTAGGCGCCTTCAAGGACTTCCTCAGCCACGAGCACACCATGAAGCACATGCGCGAGCAGTCGCCGTCGGCGCTCATCGACCGGCGCGTGCGCGACGAGTGGGAGGCCGCGGGGTCCCTGTCGCTCTACGACCGGGCGGCCGCCAAGGCGCGCGAGATCCTCGACACCTATCAGCCCGCGCCTCTGCCAGAGAGCGTGGCCGCGGAGCTGCGCGACATCATCGCCGACGCCGAGAAGGACCTGGGCGTGGTCTCGACCGCCGGGAGGGCGTGATGTCCGACACCGACTATGCGCGCCTCACAGAGCTCGTCATCGCCGGCGAGATGGAGGGCGCCCGCGCGCTCACCGAGCAGCTCCTCGCGCAGGGCCTCGCCGGGCGCGAGATCCTCGATAACGGCCTGCTGCCCGGCATGGAGGTGGTGGGCGCGCGCATGAAGGCCGGCGAGTGCTTCATCCCCGAGGTGCTCTTAAGCGCGCGCACCATGCAGGGCTGCCTCGACCTCATCAAGCCCCACCTGGCCGCCGGCGACTCAGGCAGCGCCGGCACGGTGCTGATCGGCACCGTCGAGGGCGACGTGCACGACATCGGCAAGAACCTGGTCGCCATGCTGCTCGAGGGGGCCGGCTTCACCGTCCTTAACCTGGGCGCCCAGATCACCCCCGCCGCCTTCGTGACCGCGGTCAAGGAGCATCGGCCGCAGATCCTCGGCATGAGCGGTCTGCTCACGACCACCATCCCCAAGATGGCCGACACCATCAAGCTGCTCTCAGACGAGGGCTTGCGCGCCGACGTCAAGGTGATGGTCGGCGGCGCCCCCGTCACGCAGCGCTTCGCCGATGAGATCGGCGCCGACGCCTACGGCGCCAACGCCGCCGCCGCGGTGGAGAAGGCCAAGGGGCTGCTGGGGGGCTAGTCTCCGGTCTCGACCAGCTTCACCAGGGCGCGCTGCGCGGCCGCACGAACGTCGGCGACGTCGTCGTGCAGGAGGCCGCGCAGCGCACTCATCGCTGTCCGGTCGCCGATCTCGCCCAGGGCGACGACCGCCTCGCGGCGCACCAGCGCCTCGCTGCTGTCGAGGGCCTCGAGCAGGCCGGGCACGGCCGGCCGGCCCACCTGGACGAGCGCGAAGGCGGCCCCCTTGCGCACCGTCGCGAGCCGTGAGGCGTCGAAGAGCAGGTCGAGCAGCGGGTCGGCGGCCGGCTCGCCGATGCGACCGAGGGCCCAGGCGGCGACCGAGACGGTCTGCTGGCTGGCGGTGATGTCGCTGCGCAGGGCCTGCTCGAGGGCGGCAACCAGGGGCGCCACCGATGGCTGACCGATGTCGGCCAGGACGGCCGCCGCGACGAAACTGACTCCCGGGTCCCAGAGCGCGCCGGCGACGTGCCACGTCGCCGGCGCGCCGATGAGCTGCAGGAGCTGCGCCGCGCGGTCGCGCTGCCTGCCGTCGCTCAGCGCGCGCACGAGCGAGCGGCTGATCTGGTCGAGGGCGTCGAGGGCCAGCGGCGTGACGCTGGGATCGGGGCCGTGCAGCGCCTCGACGAGCGGCGGAACGGCGGCGTCGCGGATGCGCACCAGGGCCGCGCAGGCGGCGACGCCGCCGCGGGGCAGGCTGTCGACGAGCGGCTGCACGGCCTCGGGGCCGAGCGCGACGAGGGCGTCGACGGCGCGCCTGACCTCGGGTGTGGCGTCGACCATGGCCGTCAGCGGCCTTCGTTCGAGGATGGCGACGAGCGCCGGCGCGTCGCCGGGACGGGCAACGCCGCCTCCCGGCGCGCTTCCACCGGCCGCGCCACCACCGGCCGTCCCTGACCGCCAGAGCCTCACGGTGCCATGATAGCCCCGCAGCCGCCCTCGTACGCCCGTCTCGACCGCGCAGCCGCCGTCGTATGCCCGTCTCGGGTTTGTCGGCGGCTCGGGTCTCGCCGCGCCGCACCACAGGATTCGCCGCCACTGCGAGGAATTGGGGCCGCAGAAGCGGGGAATGTCGAAAGCAGCAGGAGCACCCGACATGGCGCACGGAGAGACCCATCACGAACGGGTGAACCGGGAGCTGATCGAGCTCCTCAACGAGCTGCGCGTCATCCTGCCCGGTGTGCAGGTCCTGTTCGCCTTCCTGCTCAGCCTGCCGTTCCTGTACCGGTTCGACCAGCTCACGGCGCTGCAACGCGACGTCTACTTCGTCTCGTTCATCTGCGCCGCGGCGGCGACAGCGCTGCTCATCACACCCTCGGCCTACCACCGCCTGCGCTTCCGCCAGCACGACAAGGAACGCATGCTCTTCACCTCCAGCCGGCTCGTCATCGTGGGGACGGTGTTCCTGGCGATCTCCCTCATCGGCGCCATCTTCGTCGTGACCGACGTGCTCTACCGCTCGACCATCGCCGCCGTGGTGACGGCCGTCATGAGCGGCTGGTTCGCCTGGTTCTGGTATGGGCTACCGCTGTCGCGCCGCCTCGTCGACGAGGACGCCGCACGAGAGCGGCACGACGAGGAGGCCGGACGAGAGAAGCGCGGCGGCGAAGAGCGGCACGACGAAGGCTCCTGAGGTAGCCGCGCGGACGACGCAACGGTCCGCGGTCGTAGTGCGGCACAGCGCAGCGACGTGACGGCTGCCGGTGCGACGGTCTGACGCCCCCGCGCCGTTCACCCTGACCCGTGGTCCTCAGTTGCCATGACGCTGTGGTCTTGGCGCGAAGCGGGCGCGCCGGGTACTCTAGCCATCGCAGGAGTCGCCAGTCTGTATGCCGGGATGGGGGCGCATGAGACAGGAGCGTAGGGACCGCCGGGGCAGACGCCGTCGTGTTGCCCTCGTCGCGCTGCCCGCGGTCCTGCTCTTCGTGGCCGTGGCGCTTCTCTCCGTGCCCGCCGGCGCGCCGGGTCACAGTGCCAGTCCCTCGCCCGCCGTCTCGTCGCCTCCGCCAGCTTCGCCGGCTCCGGCCGTCGCCACGTCGCCGTCGACCGCCGCGACCGTCGCAACCGTCCGCGCGGGCCCGGGAGCCGACGTCTTCGCGCAGAACTGCTCCGGCTGCCACGGCGACCGCGGCCAGGGCAACGCGCGCGGTCCCTTCTACGGCCCGTCGCTGCGCGCCGCCGCCTACCCCAGCCTCGTCGCCACGATGGTCGAGCGCGGCAGGCAGGCGCCGACGCCGGCGAAGGTGCAGATGCCGGCCTTCGCCGGCGTGTTGAGCGGCGAGCAGATCGCCGCCGTCTCGTCGTTCGTCGCGGGGGTGCTCTCCGACCCCGCTGCGCGCAGCGTGCAGACGGGCTACGGGGGCGAGATCTTCCGCCTCTACTGCTCGGGCTGTCACAGCGCGGCTGGGCGCGGCGGCGCCATCGTGGAGGGCGCCAACGCGCCCAGCCTGCGGGAGCACCCCGCCGCGACCGCCCTCGCTGCCGTGATCATCGGACCGGGCAACATGCCGGTCTTCGCCGGCAACACCCTCGACACGCGCCAGCAGACGGCCGCCGCCCGCTACGTCGAGGCGCTGGTGACGACCCCGTCGCCGGGCGGCAACGACCTGGGCGCCATCGGGCCCGTCGCCGAGGGCTTCGCGGCCGCGATCGCGCTGGCGGCGCTGATCGTCTTCACCGTGTGGCTCGAGTGGGGCAAGGGGAGGGCTCGTGACTGAACCGCCCCGCCACCGGCCCACCTGGCCGTCGGTGATCGCGCTCCTCGCCACCATCGCCGGCGCCGTCGGCTTCGTCTGGGCGTACGCCGTCGACGCGCACAACGCCTGGCTGGGCGGGTTCCTGGCGCTCGGCCTTCTCGGCCTCGGCTTCGCGCTCGCCTACTGGGGGCGCGACCTCGCCGGCCACGAGGAGGCCGCGGGGCGCTACCCGATCCCCTACGAGGACGTCGAGGCCCAGGTCGCGCTGGCGGCGGAGGCGCAGCGCGGGGCGGAGGTGGTGACGCGCCGCGGCTTCCTCACCAAGCTCCTCATCGGCGGCGTGGCCGTCTTCGGCCTGAGTCAGGTCGTACTCATCGCGTCGCTGGGACCGCGCCCGAAGCCGAGCTTCTCAGAGGGCGACTGGGCGGCAGGCGACCGTCTCGTTACCTTCGACGGTCGCCCCGTGACGCGGGATGCGCTGGCCACCGGCGGCTTTCTCGTAGCGTTCCCCGAGGGCCGCACCGATTCGGCCAACTCGCAGGTGGCCCTGCTGCGCCTGCCGGCGGATCGCTTCGCGCCGCAGCCCGGGCGTGAGAGCTGGAGCCCCGAGGGCTTCGTCGCCTACTCGCGCGTCTGCACGCACGCCGGCTGCGCCGTGGCGCAGTACCAGGACGAGGCGCAGGTGCTTCTCTGCCCCTGCCATCAATCGATCTTTGACGTGCTGAACGGTGCCCGGCCGATCGGCGGACCGGCGGCGCGGGCGCTGCCCCAGCTCCCCCTGGCGATCGATCCCGCGGGCGACCTCATCGCCATGGGCAACTTCAGCGGACCGGTCGGTCCTCAGTCCTGGACGGTCTATTGAGCGAGCGCACCATCATCAAGGGCCTGGCCAAGGCCTTCAACGTGTCGCAGACGAAGACGCGCGGCGCGGCGCGCTGGGTGGGCAGGAACGTCGGCGGCAGCGGCGTGCTGCGCGAGGAGCTGCGCCACATCTTCCCCGACCACTGGTCGTTCTTCTTCGGCGAGATCGCGCTGTACTGCTTCATCATCCTGGTGGCCACCGGTGTCTTCATGGCTCTCTTCTTCCACGCCTCGGCCGCCCAAGTCGTCTACGAGGGCAGCTACGCGCCGCTGCGGGGCGTCACCATGTCTGACGCGTATCGCTCGGTGCTCGACTTGAGCTTCAATGTCAGGGCGGGCCTGCTCATCCGACAGGTGCACCACTGGGCCGCGCTCGTGTTCGCCGCGGCGCTCGGTCTGCACCTGTTCCGCATGTTCTTCACCGGCGCCTATCGCCGCCCGCGCATCATCAACTGGCTCGTGGGCCTGACCCTGTTCGTGCTCGTCATCGTGAACGGTGTCTTCGGCTACTCGCTGCCCGACGACCTGCTATCGGGGATCGGTCTGCGCGTGGCCTACTCCATCACAGCGGCGGCTCCGCTGATCGGCCCCTGGATGGCCTCGGTGCTCTTCGGTGGCGCGTTCCCGTCAGAGGCACTGATACCGCGCATCTACCCGGTCCACATCTTCCTCGTGCCCGCGGCCATCGGCGGTCTCCTCGGCCTGCACCTGGGAGTGCTCTGGCTGCAGCGCCACACGCAGTTCCCCGGTCCCGGCCGCGACGAGAAGACGGTGGTGGGGACCCCGCTCGTGCCTGCCTACGCCCTGCGCACCGTCGGCTTCCTCCTCATCGTCGCCGGCGCGCTCGCCGTGCTCGGCGGCTTCTTCCAGATCAACCCTGTCTGGGTCTACGGCCCCTACAACACCTGGGATGCCACCACCCTCGTCCAACCCGACTGGTACACCGGATGGCTCGAGGGAGCGGTACGGCTGTTCCCTCCGTGGGACATCGTCATCGACGGGTTCAGGCTGCCGGCGCTCTTCTGGCCGGCGGCCGCGCTGCCTGCCCTCCTCCTGCTTCCCATGCTCGCCTGGCCGTACGTCGACCGGCTCATCAGCGGCGACGACCGCTACCACAACCTGCTCGACCGTCCCCGCGAGCATCCCGTGAGGATGGCCATCGGAGCGGGGACGCTGACGTTCCTCTTCACGCTGCTGTTCGCCGGTGGAAGCGACGTCTGGGCGGTGCTCCTGGGCTGGCAGATAGAGGGCCTGGTGCTGGCGTTCCAGATCGCCGTCGTCGTCCTGCCACCGATCGTCGCCGTGCTCACCTACTACGCGTGCAAGGCGACCTCTCGGCCGCTCCGGAGCTCACTCGCCGGGCGCTGAGAGCCGCCGCAGGCGGCTCTCAGCGCAGCCGGTCGACGACCAGGGCCACGAGGATCGCCGCCAGGTAGGGCCCCGAGAACTTGAAGAAGACCCAGGCGCTGCGCGCCGTGCGCCGCCGGTAGAGGTCGATCGCCAGCACCCAGAGGACCACGCCCGCGCCCAGGGCGACGACCGGGTAGACGAGGCCCGAGAGGCCCCACGCCAGCGGCGCCGCCGTCAGCGCGGTGAGCACGACGACGAGCACGAGGATCTGCCGGCACGTCGTCCGCTCGCCGTAGGCGGCCGGCGGCGTCGGGATGCCCGACGAGGCGTAGTCGTCCTTGAGAGCCAGCGAGAGCGCCCAGAAGTGCGGCGGCGACCAGAGCACGATGAGAAGGCAGACGAAGACGATGTCGTGCGACCAGCCGCCGCCGGCCGCCGTCCAGCCGATCAGCGCCGGGAAGATGCCGGCGACGCCGCCGGGCAGCGCGCTGAGCGCCGTGCGGGGCTTGAGCAGGAGCGTGTAGACGACCACGTAGTAGACGGCGCCGCAGAGCGCGAAGACGGCCGCGGGCGTGCCGGCGACGACGTACAGCCCGAGCACGCCCGCGGCCGTCGCGGCGAGGCTCACGATGAGCGCCCGGCGAGGCGACACGGCGCCGGCCGCTATCGGCCGGCGCCGTGTCCGCTCCATGCGCCGGTCGAGGTCGCGCTCGAGGTAGTTGTTGAGCATCGCCGCGCCGCCCACGGTGAGGCCGGCGGCGACGACCACGGCCGCGAAGAGCGCCGCGCCCGGTGGCCCCGCCAGCAGCATGGCCACGACGACCGTGAGCAGGAAGAGAGCGACGACGCGCGGCTGGGCGGCCCTGAGGTAGTCCATGGTGCCTATTCTGCAGCATGGGCGCGCCCGAAACGCCACCGGTGCGCGACGAAGCCACGTTGCCTCCCCGCCGATTCCGTGGATACACTCCCTTCGGGAAGGCGCCGCGGCCGCGTCGGCAGTGTGTGGGCGAGAGCGGTGCGGGCGCCCTGGTCACGAAGGGAGCCGGAGTGGTAGGCGAACGCGTGGCGCTGCTCGTGCCCTACGCCCTGACGGGGGTGAGCCAGGCGTGACGCGCCGGGCCCTTCTCATCGCCGCCGCCGTGATCGCCTTGGCCCTGTGCCTGCCCGCGGTCGCCCTGGGGCACGAGACGCCGAGCCCGACGCCGACCTCCACGCCGACACCGACTCTGACGCCGACCGTGATCGCGTCGCCAGCCTCGGCGCCGTCGGCGGCGCCCAGTCCCGTCGTCGCGCCGGTCGCGGCGTCTTCCCCCGCCCAGGGACCGGACACGCCGAGCATCCTGCGCCCCGAGTCCCCCGGCGGGGCCGACATCAAGACGCTCACCATCCAGATCCTGGTCATCCTGAGCGGCGTCGCCATCACCGTCTGGGTCATTCTGACGATCGTCATCCTGCGCTACCGACACCGGCCCGAGGCCGAAGTCAGGCAGACGCACGGCAACCTGACGATCGAGATCATCTGGACGGCCATTCCCGCCGTCATCATCGCCGTCCTCTTCTTCCTCACCATCCGCACGACGGGCCAGCTCGCCATCCCCGCGAGCACGCAGGTGCACTTCGCGGCCACCGGCCACCGCTGGTGGTGGGAGTTCGAGTTCGCCGGCGCCACCTTCAAGACGGCCAACGAGATCCACCTGCCGGCCGAGCAGACGGTGTCGGCCGATCTGCTGTCGACCGACGTCATCCACAGCTACTGGGTGCCGCAGATGGGCGGCAAGGTCGACATGATCCCCGGCCACATCAACCGCATCTCCTTCACGCCGGCCACGGTCGGCACGTTCCTCGGCGAGTGCTCCGAGTACTGCGGCCACCAGCACGCCAACATGCGCTTCCTCGTCTTCGTCGACTCCTCGGCCGATTTCGCCAGGTGGATGGCCGACGAGCAGCGCCCGGCGAGGAAGCCGACCGCGCCCGAGGCCGTTGCGGGGGCCGAGTTCATCACCACCATGGCCTGCGGCGGCTGCCACACCATCAGGGGCACGAGCCTCGCCGGCGAGAAGGGTCCCGACCTGACGCACTTCGGCAGCCGCGCGACCCTCGGCGCCGTGGCCCTGCGCAACACGCCCGAGAACCTCACCCGCTGGCTCGAGGACCCGCAGGCGGTCAAGCCTGAGAACCTCATGCCGCGCATCCAGATGCCGGCCGACCGCATCGCCCAGCTCGTCGCCTACCTCGAGGAGCTGAAGTGAGCGTCGGGGCTGCGAAGGAGCTGAAGTGAGCGTCGGGGCCGTGGCGTCGGGCGGCGTACCCGTGACCGCGGGACGCGCGAGGGTGCGCGACTGGCTCACCACGACCGATCACAAGCACATCGGGATCCTCTACATCGGCACGGCGCTGGTCTTCTTCCTGGTCGCGGTGGCCTTCGCCATGCTCATGCGCACGCAGCTCATCCGGCCCAACAACGACTTCCTCTCACCGGAGGCCTACAACCAGATCTTCTCGATGCACGGCACGACGATGATCTTCCTCTTCGGCATGCCGATCTTGATCGGCTTCGCCAACTACCTGGTGCCGCTCATGATCGGCGCCCGCGACATGGCCTTCCCGCGCCTGAACGCCCTGAGCTACTGGGTCTTCCTCTTCGGCGGCCTGCTGCTCTACAGCAGCTTCCTCTTCGGCGGCGCGCTCGATACGGGCTGGTTCAGCTACGCGCCGCTCACCGAGAAGGCGTACTCGCCCCACGACGGCGTCACCTTCTGGATCGTCGCCCTGGCCGTGCTCGGCGTCTCCTCGCTGCTGGGCGCTGTCAACTTCATCATCACCATGCTGCGGCTGCGCGCGCCGGGCATGACCTGGATGCGCATGCCGATCTTCGCCCAGGCGACCTACATCAACTCGTTCCTCATCCTGTTCGCCATCCCCAGCCTGTCGGCGGCCTCGGCGCTCCTCTACCTCGACCGCCTGCACGGCACGACGTGGTTCGACGCCACCACGGGCGGCGACCCCATCATCTGGCAGCACCTGTTCTGGTTCTTCGGGCACCCGGAGGTGTACATCCTGATCCTGCCGGCCTTCGGCATGATGAGCGAGGTCGTGCCCATCTTCGCGCGCAAGCCGCTGTTCGGCCGCACAACCATGAGCATCATGCTCGCGGCCATCGGCTTTCTGGGGTTCCTCGTCTGGGCGCACCACATGTTCGCCACCGGGCTGCCCACCTACTTCAACACCATCATGGCCGGCACGAGCATGCTGATCGCCATCCCGACCGGGGTGAAGATCTTCAACTGGCTGGCGACCATGTGGGGCGGCTCGCTGCGCTTCAAGACGTCGCTGCTCTTCGCCTGCGGCCTCATCGCCCTCTTCACCGTGGGCGGCATCACCGGCGTCATGCAGGCCGTGGTGCCCTTCGACTGGCAGGTCACCGACACCTACTTCATCGTCGGCCACTTCCACAACGTGCTCTTCGCCGGCACGCTCTTCGGTGTCTTCGCCGGCTTCTACTACTGGTTCCCCAAGATGAGCGGCCGCCTGATGAGCGACCGTCTGGGCAAGGTGCACTTCTGGACCATGATCTTCGGCTTCATGCTCACGTACTTCCCCATGTACGCGCTCGGTCTCCTGGGGATGCCGCGCCGCGTGTACACCTACGCGGCGGACGTGGGCTGGGACGACCTCAACCTCGTCTCGTCGATCGGCGGCTACGTGCTCGCCGTGTCGATCACCGTGTTCGTGGTCAACGTCGTGCTCAGCTTGCGCTCGGGCGAGGTCGTCGGCGACGACCCGTGGGACGCCTGGACGCTCGAGTGGGCGACGACCTCGCCGCCGCCGGCCGAGAACTTCACCTCGCTGCCGCCGATCCGCAGCGCGCGGCCCTTGTGGGACCTCAAGCACCCGGAGGCGCCGGATGAGCCCGGCGCGGGGGAGGAGGCGGGCGCGCCCGCCGCCGCGCCCGCGCCCGATGCCGCGCACGGCTCGGGGCACGCGACGGCGATACCCCTCTACACGGCCATCGCGATCACGGTCATGGCCGTCGGGCTGCTCACGTCGCTGCTCGTGTCGCTGGCCGGGATCCTGCTGCTGTTCGTGGTCGTGGCGGTGTGGCTCTCGTCGTCGTTCCCGTCGCAGATTCCGCCGCCCGAGCCCGGCGAGCGCTTCTCGACCGTGGGGCTGGCGATGCTCGTCTTCCTCGGGTCCGAGGTCGTCTTCTTCGGCTCACTCATCGCCGCCGACGTGCACCTGCGCATCCACAACAGCGTGCTCACCACCGAGTCGGGGCTCGACCTCACCCTGCCCATCGTGAACACGGTCATCCTGCTCGCCAGCGGCGTCATGGCGCACTACGCGCTCGCCAATCTGCGCAAGGACCGGGGCGGCTGGTTCGGCTTCTTCCTCGTCCTCACCGTCATGCTGGGGGCGATCTTCCTCGGCGGACAGGTGTGGGAGTACACGCACGCCGGCTTCGGGCTCTCGAGCGGGGTGCTGGGCTCGGGGTTCTTCACCCTGACCGGGTTCCACGGCGCCCACGTGACCGTCGGCATCCTTGTCCTCATCTTCCTGTTCACGCGCATCAGCAGGCAGAGGAGGGCGGGCGTGGCGAGGGGCGACGGCGGCG
>Ga0209253_10003600_pt1 | contig 13589 bp, 8 predicted proteins | sample FrelakmetBRP12BR_FD_187145 | JGI IMG/M metagenome (GOLD analysis project Ga0209253, IMG submission 187145) | Freshwater lake sediment microbial communities from the University of Notre Dame, USA, for methane emissions studies - BRP12 BR (SPAdes)... | ecosystem: Environmental > Aquatic >...
CCCGGCGGCGTGGCCGGCAGCGCCGCGGTGATCGTGTAGCCAAGGTACGCGCCCAGCATGTACAGCGAGCCGTGCGCGAAGTTCACCACCCGCGTGACGCCGAAGATGATCGTCAGTCCGGCGGCGACCAGGAACAGCGTCGAGGCGTAGGCCAGGCCGGTGAGGAGCTGGGCGAGGACGATGTCCATGAGGAATGACGCGGCCTGCGGCCGCAGTGACGGCACTACGCGCCTTTGAGCGCGCGCGACGAATCATAGGCGGCGCAGCCGACCTCATCGCACGCGCGGCAGAGGTCACAACGGCCAGCGGCCGCATCGTGTTTTTCGGCCGGCATTGCACAGGCCGCTCCAGGCGAGCGCACGCACCTTGTAGAGGCCGGGCAACGTGCGGGCATGGCACCGTCCGCGGTGGGTCAAGGCGATCCGGTGCAACCAGTGCGGCAGCACGACGCCGGAGGTGCTGATCTGATGCAACGGAAGGTCTCAACCGGGAATCCGGTGCTCGCCGCCACCGGTCGCCCCGCGCGGCAGTCGCCGGGCGCTGCAGTGATTTATGGCAAGCCTGGCATTGACAGTCCCCGCTTCGTGGCTAGAGGCCTTGCTCGAATGCGACGCCAGGCCGGTGCAGGTCACGCTTTGAGCCATCTTCCGTGTGATTGGAGTGCCTGGCGACGAACCTGCTGCCGCCCGACCGGTAAAATCCGCCCGGCTCCGCCCGACCACGGGACGGCTTGTGCTGAGCTGGGCGGAAAGAAATCCGAGGAAACTGGTGATGAATATCCGAGGCCTGGTCACCCTGGCCGTGCTTTGCATTGCGCCGCTGCTCAGCGCCTGCGGTTCTGGCAGCGGCCGTCAGGGCACCGACCTCGCGGTCACAGGCACCGGCCCGACAGGCCAGGTACTGGGCGGCCAGACGGCCGTCTACACCATGACCGTCTCGAACGTCGGCGAAAACACAGCCCGCGACGTGAAGATTTTTAATTCGGTCGGCAACCAGCAGTCCCTGGTTTCGATCACGTGCAGCGCCAGTGGCGGCGCCGTCTGCCCCGACCCCGTCGGTGTCTCGATGTCGTCGCCGTCGATCCCGCGAGGCGGGCAACTGGTCTTCGTCGTCACTTTGCAGCTCATTTCCTCGGCGAGAGGGACGATCACGAACTCGATGTCGGCCAGCCACTCGGACGAGATCAACGGGTCGAACAACTCGTTCACCGTCACCGCGACGGCCTACAGCATCAGCACGGATCTCGTGGTCACCGGCGTCGGGCCCGGCGGCACGGTCACCGGTGGCGGTGCACTCGACTTCCAGATGACGGTGGCTAACAACGGGCCCGACACGGCGATCGGCGTCAACATCATCAACAGCCTGGGCAACGGCGCCACGCTGACGGGCATCAGTTGCATCGCCGGCGGCGGCGCGGTCTGCCCGCCCACCGGCGTCGGGATGACCACCGACCTGCCGGCCGGCGGCACCCTGACCTTCACGGTCAGCACGAAGGTATCGCAGGGTATCAACGGCACGCTGTCGAACACGATGTCGGCCAACGTCAGCACCGACCCTGACCGCAGCAACAATTCGTTCACGGTCAGCGCGAGCGTCGTCACGCCGCAGTCGGGCGTGTTCGTCACTGGCGTCGGCCCCGCGGGAACGGTCAGCGGCGGCAGCAACGCCACCTTCACGATGACGGTGGGCAACTCCGGACCGGACGCGGCCACCAGCGTGACTATCGTCAACAACGTCGGCAGCAACCTGACGCTTACGGGGCTGACCTGCGCCGCCAGCGGCGGCGCCACCTGCCCGGCCGCCCTCGGCCCGGTGATGACGGTCGACATGCTGCCGGCGAACGGCAGCCTGGCCTTCAGCGTGACGGCCTTCGTGGCCCTGGGCACCAACGGCGCGATCACCAACACGATGTCGGCCACGGCGAGCAACGACTTCAGCCACACCCAGCGCAGCGCCACGGCAGTCGGCACGGCATCGACGCCGCGCGCCACGCTCGTGCTGGGCGGCACGGGCCCGAGTTCGCCGGTGGCCGGCGGCGGCACGGCGGTGTTCACGATGACGGTCGGCAATTCCGGCCCTAATGACGCCACCGGGCTGAAGGTCGTGAACTCCGTGGGCAGCAACCTGACGTTCACTGGCGCCACCTGTTCGGCATCAGGCGGCGCCATCTGCCCGTTGAGCGTTGGCGTGGTCAGCGATGTCGGTACCTTGCCGGTCGGCGGTCAGTTGACTTTCAACGTCAGCGCGCTGGTCGCGCCGAACACCAACGGCGCCATCACCAATACCATCACCGCCACCGCGGAGAATGCCTTCAGCGCCACCGGCAACTCGGCCGTCGCGGTCGGCCAGGCCTTCACCGCGCGCAGCAACATCACGGTCACCGGCGTGGGTCCGGCGAACGTGCCCTCGGGCACATCGGCGAGCTTCGCGATGACCCTCGGCAATACCGGCCCGCAGGCGGCCGATTCCGTGCACCTCATCAACACGGTCGGCGCCAACCTGACGCTGAGTTCGATCGCCTGCACGGCCGCCGGCGGCGCCACCTGCCCGGCGACCACGGGTCCGGTGATGGACGTGGCGGCGCTGCCCGTCGGCGGCTCGCTGACCTTCAACGTCACGGCCTTTGTCGCGCCCGGCACACAAGGCAGCCTGACCAACACACTGAACGCCACGGTCACCAGCGGCGTGCGCACCGAGGTCGTCGGGGTGGCCGTCGGCAGCACCTACTCGGCCAACGTCAGCGTCAGCGGGGCCGCGCCGAGCGGACCGCTGGCCGGCGGTTCGAGCGCCTCGTTTGCGATGGTCGTTGCCAACAGCGGGCCGGGTACGGCGCTGAACGTTGACATCACCAACAGCATCGGTACCGGCCTCAGCCCGTCGGGCAACATCGTCTGCGTGGCCGGCGGCGGCGCCGTCTGCCCGGCCTCGCCGGGCGCGAGCATGGTGGCGCCATCGATCCCGGCCGGCAGTTTCCTCAACTTCACGGTCCCGGTCACCGTCAACGCCGGCGTCAACGGCACCGTCAGCAACACGATGACGGCAACTGCCGCGGGCGACCCGCGGGCGTCCGACAATAGTGCCGTCGCGACCGTTAACGCGATCAGCCCCGACCTCGGGGTGTCGCAGACCGGCCCCGCGCAGATCGCAGCCGGCAGCACGGCGCTGTTCACCGCCGTGGTGGCCAACCCCGGCCCTTCTGCGGCGAGCAACGTGAGCATCAGCTACGCGTTGAGCGGGATCGCCGGTCTGACGCCGAGCATTTCCTGCACGGCAACGGCCGGCGCCACCTGCCCGACGGCGCTCGGGCCGTCGATGTCGGTACCGACGCTGGCCGCCGGACGCTCGCTGATCTTCACGATCACGGTGCCACTGCCCGATGCCGCGCGTGGCACGCTGCTCAGTTCGATGAGCGTGACTGCCGACGGCGACCCGAGTCTGGCCAACAACCAGGCCAGCATCTCGACGGCCGTCATCGACCCGCGCAACGGCACCTACAAGGTGGTGGCGGCCGACGGCCGCGAATACGACATGACGATCGACTTCGATGCCGGTCAGTACACGATGGTGGGTAACGGGCAGAGCGTGCAGCGGACGTTTACGGCCGATGCCGGTGGCGGCGGATTCACCGTGGCCGGCACCTCACGGTTCCGGACCGCCACCGACCTGGTCGTCGGCGGCCACGACTTCGGCAGCGGCGTCCTGCCCTACGTCGCGGGACGAAAGTTCATCACATCTGTCAGCCCGCTCAACAGCTGTCAGATCGGTGGGCAGTACAACCTGGCCACCCGCAACGTGCCGGCGACAGGACCAGCGACGACGCATGCCGGCACGGCTTGCGTGGCGAACAACGTGCTGCTGGTGTGCCAGTCGGACACGCAACCGGTGGCGCTGCCGCAGAACTGCCCCGCCGGTTCGCTGAAGAGCTATTCGCTCAGCGTCAGCGGCACTCTGTTCAGCGGCACCGAGCTGAGTACCGGCGAAAAGTTCTCGTTCCGCGCCGCCGACAGCGGTGCCCTGCTGATGTTGCTCAGCGCCGGGCCGGCCAGCGACGGTTCGCTGCAGATGCGCATCGGGGTGCCCGATGCGCCGGCCATTGCCGGCGGCACCTTGTACGGCGCCAGCACTTCGGGCGACTGGGTCACAATGACGCTGAGCAACACCAGCTACGCGGCCACCGGCGCCAGCGGCAGCAGCGACAGCGCGACGCTTTCGCGCCTCTCCGCGATCGGCGGGCCCTTCGCGATGCGGTCGGGCCCGCTGGTGTCGAACAATCAGAAGATCTTCGTCATGCAGGCCAGCCCACTGGCGGTGATGTTCGGCGACTTCGGTGGCGGCGCCAGCGGCCTGATGCAGGTGGCCGTGCCATGACGCCGACTCATGCTGGCACCTTGCCGGCGCTTCTCCCGGCTTGAACCAAGGCAATCGACATGAGCAGCAACCACATCGTCTTCGTCGTCATGGACAGCTGTCGCTACGATTCTTTCATGGCCGCCAGGACACCGAACATGGACCGCCTGGGCCGGGCCGAACAGCGCTATTCGTACGCCTCCTGGACCGCGCCTTCGCACTACGCGTTCACGATGGGGATGCTGCCGCACGCGAGCCCGAAGAACGTCTACGCCTCCGAGGTCTACAAGGAGGAGTTCGCGCTCTGGGCGGAGCGCACCGGTCACAAGGACATCGCGTTCCAGGACTTCCTGCCCGACCTGTCGTTGCCCAAGGTGCTGCGCAAGCTCGGCTACCGCACGGTGGCCAAGGTGTCGATGCCGGTGCTGAACAGGAACACCCTGATCAGCCGCGACTTCGACGACTACAAGCTCATGCGGAGCCACAACGACTTCGCCGGCATGATCGCCGAGATGGAGTTTCCCGATGAGCCGCACTACTACTTTCTGAACCTTGGCGAGACACACTACCCGTACATGCTTTCGGGCGAAAACCTGCCGCACATCTCGGGTCTCCACGGGACTCTGAAATCGATGGCTGGCGAGGCCCCGCTGCCAACCAACAAGCAGACCTTCGACGAGGGCCAGATGCAGATGCTGCAGCAGCAGCAGGTGAAGTGTGTCGAATACATCGACGGCCAGATGGGCCGGCTGATGACGCTGACGCCGCCCAACACGCACTTCATCGTCACCTCCGACCACGGCGAACTGTTCGGCGAAGACGGCTACTTCGGCCACGGACCCATCATGCACGAGAAGTGCTTCGAGGTTCCGTTTGTCGAAGGGCGCCTCGCCTGAGCACGCACGCAACCCCTGCGACATGGCTGCTCCCCTGTTCCTGCTCGCGCCACCGAGGTCATACACCTCGCTGGTGAACGCCATGCTCGGACAGCATCCGCAGGCATTCGGGCTGCCGGAGCTGTGCCTGTTCAACGTCGACACGCTGGTCGACCTGTGGCGCGGTTCGAACACCGAGATCTCGGAAAACGGTGCACTGGTGCGCCACGGTCTGTTGCGTGCCGTCGCCGAGATCTACTGCGGCGAGCAGCGCACGACGACCGTCAACATGGCTCTGGCCTGGGCCTCCGTGCGCGAGCAATGGGACACCGGCCGGGTATTCCAGGAGATCGTCGCCAAGCTGCATCCTCTGGTCGCGGTCGAGAAGAGCCCCTCGTACACGATGTCGGTCAAGCGCATGCAGGCAATGCGCCGGGCCTTCCCCGACGCCAGGTTCGTGCACCTCGTCCGACACCCTGTGGCACAGTGCAAGTCGCTGATGGCAATCAACGACGGCGCCTTCGCCCTGAAGGTTGAGGCCTTCGAACTCGGCGAGGACTATGCGCTGCTCGAGCCGCAGATCGCCTGGCACGACATCAACCTGAACATCCTCGACTTCCTCGACGAAGTCCCGGCGGATCAGCAGTTGCGGCTGCGGGGCGAAGACGTGATGGCCGAACCGCAGCGGTATCTGAGGGAGATCGCGCGCTGGGCGGACCTGCGCGATGACGACGAGGCGGTCGACGCGATGATGCACCCCGAGCGGTCGCCGTTTGCCTGCTTCGGACCGATCAATGCGCTGTTCGGCAACGATCCGAACTTCCTGTCCGGGCCGACCTTCCGGCCACATAAGCCCAAGTTGCCGCCGCTGACAGCGCCCGTGCCGTGGCGTACCGACGGCGGGGGCCTGTACCCGGAAGTGGTGGCGCTGGCGAAGGAGTTCGGCTATTCGTAGAGACTGCGTCAAGCCCGGTGGACTCGAGTCATGAACGCGCCGCCAAGCTCCAGCAAGCCGCCACGCAAGCGGCTTTCGCCATCGCCCGAGAACCCGGAGACGGGCCGCCGCGATCCGTCGTACCTGTCGCCGCACCAGCGGGCGCTGCGCACGGCCATGATCGACGCCTTCAACGCGAAGAAGGCACGTCGCTTCCTGGAGCGCAACGTCAAGCACATCAGCGTGAACCGGGATCTGGCCGACGGCATCAAGTTCCTCTTTGACGAGCACGGCCGGCCACCGGCGAATGCACCGCTCGAGGACGTCATCGAGGAACGCCGGCTCATCGAGTACCAGATCGTGTGGTTCGAAGGCATCCTGCTGGAGCTGCGCAACCGACTGATCCGCGTCAAGGAAGTCGAGGACTATGCGCTCGAGATGCTGTCGCGTGCTTCGCCCGATGAGTGATTGAGGCCACGATGAGCATCGCGTCGCCGAGGCGGGAGGCGCGCCCGCGAGGGCCTGCGTGGCTCGTGCGCCGGCGTGGCGCGCTGCTCGCCTGCGCGGCTGCCGTCACTCTCGCCGGCTGCACGCTCGGGCCCGACTACAAGCGCCCCGAGCTGTCGCTGACGCCGGTCTGGCGAGCCGACCTGCTCGACGCCGCCGATCTGGCGAACACGGATTGGTGGAAGGCATTCGGCGACCCCGACCTCAACCGGCTCATCGATAGCGCGCTCGACGCCAACCTGGACCTGCTGCTGGCGACGTACCGCATCGAGGAGTTCGACGCGCGGCTGCAGGTCAGCCGCGCGCCGAACTATCCGCAGGTCGGCTATTCAGCCCTGGCCGAGCGCCAGCGATTCAGCGAAGAACGACCGGTCGGAGCCGGCGGCCTGAGACCGGGCGTCGGCCCGACCCTGAACAACTTCACGGTCGGCGGCAACTTGAACTGGGAGATCGATCTTTGGGGCAAGGTGCGGCGCAGTAACGAGGCCGCCCTCGCCGACCTGATGTCTACCCAGGAGGCACGGCGCGGCGTGATGCTGTCGGTGGCGTCCAGCGTGGCGGCGAGTTACGTGCAGTTGCTCGAGCTGGACCTGCGGCTGGCGTTTGCACAGCAGACGCTGAAGAGCCGCAGGCAGGCGCTGGACCTGCTCGACACCAAGTACCGAGGCGGTTCGGCCACGCGCCTGGCCGTCGAGCAGGCGCGTGCCGATCTGGAAGCCGACGCGGCCGAGATCCCGCCAATCGAACGCGACATCGCGATGCTCGAAAACGCCTTGTCTGGGCTGCTCGGCCGCAACGCCGGCCCGATCCCGCGCCGCAGGCTGCAGGCGCTGGCGACACCTGAGATGCCGCAGGGCGTGCCTGCCGATGTGTTGACGCGCCGCCCCGACGTCATGGCCGCCGAGCAGGACCTGATCGCTGCCAACGCGCGAATCGGCGTCGCCAAGACTCAGTACTTTCCAAACCTTTCGTTGGCCGCGGCGCTGGGCTTGGGTGCCGACGACCCCCGCTGGCTGTGGGCGACGACGGCGAGAACCGGTTTCATCGGCGCGGCCCTTGCGGGCCCGATCTTCAGCGGCGGCCGCATCGAAGGTGACATCCGTCAGGCCGAGGCGGTGCAGAAGCAAAAGGTCGTGCTCTTCAAGCAGGCCGTGCAGACCGCGCTGAGAGAGGTCGAGGACGCGCTGGTCTCGCGCGCCAAGTCCGGCGAACGGGAGGCGGCACTGGAGCGGCAGGTCGCTTCGCTGGAGGAGTTGGCCAAGTTGGCGCGCCTGCGGTATGAGGGTGGCCAGTCCACCCTGATCGAGGTGCTTGACACCGAACTGAAGCTGTATGCGGCCCAAGGCAGCCAGGCGCGCGGTCGGCGCGACACCTTGCTCGGCCTGGTCGCGGTCTATAAGGCGATGGGCGGGGGATGGATGGTGGAACAGGAGAGGCGCCGCGCACCGGTGCCAACGGCCGCTGATGTTCAGGTGCAGGCGACAACCGAGGCTGGGACTCTGAAGTGACCGACGAATCGAAGAAGATCGTGTTGCCGGCGTACCTGCTGCGGCGTCTGGAGGCCTTCCGGATCGTCAAGGGCAACGAGCAGAGCTACCTGATCCGCGACAAGATTCAGGGCAAGACCTACGACTTCGATCCCTGGCAGTTCTTCATTCTCGAGGTGCTTCCGGCCTGCGAGACGCTGGAGAAGCTGCAGACCGCGTTCCAGGATCGCTTCGACCGCAAGCTGACTCGGCAGGACCTGGACGAGCTGCTGGGTTCGGTGGCCGATGGCAAGTTGTTCGACGAAAGCGCGGCGCGGCACCCGCTGCTGGCGCCGTTCATGCAGACCACCTACACGGTCGCCGACGGCAAGGCGACGCCCAAGCCCTTCAGCGCCGGCGGCGCGGCAGAGGCGCCGCAGAAGGCGCCCGCGCCAACCGGTGCCGGCGCGGCGCCCGACCCCGACAAGGACCTGCCGGCCGGTGTGCAGGACGCTCTCGGGCTGGATTGGCGCACCACCACCAGGATGTTCTCGCTCTTCGACCCACGGCCGATGCTGCGGGTCCTCGGCCCGGTTCTCAGGCCGCTGAAGTACATCGTCTACGCGGTGCCCTTGCTGCTGCTGGCCGCGTTGTTCCTGCTGTACCAGTACTTCGACCTGGTGCTGCAGGACCTGAGCTCGCTCGCGATCGGCGAGACGCTGTTCCAGCACCTGCTCTTCGTTTTCGTCACCGTGCACGTGGTGACGACGCTGACCGCTGCCACGGTCGCCGATGCCTTCAAGGTCTCTGTCGACAAAGTCGGCATAACGCTGACCCTGTGGGTGATGCCGCGCTGGGTGCTGAAGATGACCGGCGCCGACCGGCTCAATCGCCATCAGACGATGTGGCTGCACGGCTCCACCCTGATCGCGCGCATGGTGATGTTCAGCCTCGGCATGCTGACATGGTTCAACACCCGCGATAGCGACAGCGGACTGTCGATGGTCGGGTTGCTGCTCGCGTTCGCCTGCGCCGCCGGCCTGCTGCTGGAGGCGGGCAACCCGCTGATCAAGGCCAATGGCTACTACCTGCTGTCGGCCTACCTCAACGAGCCGCACCTGCGCGGCAAGGCCTTCGCCGCGCTGCTGAACAAGCTCAAGGGCGGCGTCTACCGCGCTGCCGACAACAACCTGCTCCTGCTCTATGCGCTGCTGTCGTCGACTTACATCATTCTGATTCTGCTGCTGGTCGGCTGGATGATCGCGAAGTTCGTGTTTGGCGACCTCGCATTGGGCGGTTCGGGGGTCATCCTGACCCTGGGCTTCCTGGCGCTGATGCTCTGGCGCAACTACGCCGGCCTGAAGCAGTTCGGCGAGACCTTCGAGAAACAGGCCCAGTTTGACCGCTGGCGCAGCCGCACGCTGCCGGTCGGGGCGGTCGAGGGCGAGGTGAGCACGCCCCGGCGCAAGTACTGGACGACCGCAGCAGTCGTCTGCCTGATCCTGCTGTTGTTCATCCCCTACCCCTACGAGCCCGGCGGATCGTTTCTGATCTACCCGACCCAGAAACAGGTCCTCTCTACCGATGAACCAGGCCTCGTCGAGGCCGTCTTCTTCGAAGGCGGCGAAGCGGTCAAGAAAGGCACCGTGATCGCCCGCCTGGCCAACGACGACTACCTTGCGCAGATCAAGGTGCTCACAGCCAAGATCGATGAGCAGAAGGCCGTGATCACGAACCTGAAGACCTTGCCCAGGCCGGAGGAGGTGAGGCTCGCGGAGGAAAAGCTGGCCGTCGAGCGTGCGCGCGAGTCCTTCAGCCGCGAGAGGGTGCCGCGCCTTGAGAAGCTGTACGCGGTGGGTGCGGTCACCTTCGAGGAGTACGACGCCGCCCGCAAGGAGCACCTGACCGACGTGCAGCAGGTCGAGCAGAAGGAGGCCGAACTCGCGCTCGTGAAGGTGCCGGTGACGGCCGCGCAGATCGAAGCCGCCGAGGCCAGGCTCGCCGGTCTGCAGGAGGAGCGCGCCGCCTACGAAGCGAGGGTCAGACGCACTGTGCTGAGCATGCCCTTCGACGGCAACATCCTGACGCTGCACCTGAAGGACAAGGTGAACAGTTACCTCGAGAAGGGCGCCGCGTTCGCGGCCCTCGAATACACCGGCGTCGTGACCGCTGAGATCGAATTGCCCGAGTCCGACGTGCAGTACGTCAAGATCGGGGCGCCGGTGCGCGCGCGCGCGGTGTCGTTCTTTGACGACAAGGAATTCGAGGGCAAGGTCACGACGATCGACCGCAACGTCACGCCGAAGTCGACCGGCAATGTCGTCAAGGTGATCGCGACCATCGAAAACCGGGACGAAGTGCTGAAGACCGGCATGGCCGGCCGGGCGAAGATCGCCGGCGTCTCGATGCCGGTGTGGCGGGCGTTCTCGCTGGCCATCGTCCGGTTCATCCGAATCCAGGTCTGGTCCTGGCTGCCATGATCGAGCAGGAGCCGTGCCCTGTGCCGCTGCGTCTTTTCCCTTCGCAAGAACAACGCCATGTCTGAGTCCTCCGCCGCCGACACCACGTACGACCGCTTCGCTCACGACCCGGCCTACGTCGCGGCCAATCGCGCCTTCATCGCCGGGCTGCCGCTGGCGCGGGCTCGGCGGCTACTCGACCTCGCGTGCGGTACGGGAGCGGTGGGGGAACTGATGCTCGCGGCGGCACCCGGGGCCAGCCTGGTCGGCATCGATCTCGACCCGCTGCAGATCGGCCTGGCCGCCGAGAACTACACCCGGCTCGGGTACGCGGTGCGACTGATCAGTGCAAACGCGAGCGCCCTGCCGGCGGAGCCTGGGCGCCTTGTGAGCCTGGCGGTGGGGTCCGCCACCGAGTTGCCATTCCCGGAGGCGTCGTTCGACTTCGCGATGATTGCCAACGCAATCCACCTGATTGAGGACAAGGTGTCTCTGGTGACCGGGGTTGCGCGCGTGCTCCAGCCTGGTGGCATCTTCGCCTTCAACTCGGGCTTCTATGCCGGATGCTGGCCGCTCGTCACGCAGCAGGTGTACTACGACTGGATGAAGGAGGCCACAGCGTGGATCGTGCGCCATAGTGCCGAGCGCGTCGCGGCCGGCGAACCACCGGTGCGCCGCGTCCGCGGGAAGTCGCAGCCGACCGCGACCAGCCACCAGAACCGCTGGCTCACTCCTGGCGAATGGCGCGAATTGCTCGCCTCGCATGATTTCGAGGTGCGCGCGCTGAATGAGCGCGCCGTGATGTTCAATCAGCACTCGCTCGCCGCGATCGGCGCCTACAGCGGAATGGCGGAAGCGCAACTCAGTGGCTACCCCGTGCAGATTGCCGCAAGGGCACTCGAGGAGACGGCCGCCGTTGCGCTGGCGAACGCCAACGTGGACGAGGTGCAGCACAATTGGATCGAGATCTGCGCCGCGCGTCGCGCGGCGTAGCGTCGTGCCCCAAGCGCGGTGCCAGCCACGGCCGATCACGTGAAGAGCTTGTCCAGAAACCGCAACCCTTACTTCGAGTCACTGAACCCGAACCATGCCTAACGAAGCCTCGCCCCGAAAGTTCACCCGTGAAGAGATCGAACGCGATCTGATCGCCATCCTTACCGACATGACGGCTGACTGGGACCTGTCATTCACTGGCGGCATCCAGGCCGATACCCGGCTGATGGCCGATCTGGCGTTCGAGTCGATCGACGTCGTGCAACTCGTCGTGGCGATCGAGGGCCGTTTCCAGCGCCGGCACCTTCATTTCGAACAGCTGCTCATGGTTGACGGGCGTTACGTGATGGAACTGCAGGTCAAGGAGATTGTCGATTTTCTCTTCCAGCAGCTGGCCTCGTAGTCGACTCCCATTGCCCTAGCCGGGGCCGCGAGTGAGCGGGGAGTCCCCTCGAAGCCTGACCAATCGTGTCGCCATCGTCACGGGGGCGAGCGGCGGCATCGGGCGCGCCACCTGCGTCGCACTGGCTGGCGAGGGTGCGCGGATCGTCGCCGTGGGGCGCAACGAGGAGCGGCTTGCGGCGACGGCGGCGCTCGTGAACGAGGCCACCAGCGGCGCTGCACCGGCCCTGGTACTGCCCCTGGACATGCGCTCCGAGGCGGACATGCGGAGCATGGCGCGATGCACGCTCGAGCGCTTCGGGCGGCTCGACATTCTCGTCAATGCCGCCGGCATCCTGCGCGCGCCCGGCGCGGCGCTGCGCACGCTTGCCCAGTTGCCAATGGCCGACTGGGACGAAGTGCTCGACACCAATCTGCGCGGCACGTTTCTCGCAAATCGAGCCGTGTTGCCGGCGATGCTCGCCGCGCGCAGCGGCGACATCCTGAACCTTTCCTCGAAGTCCGGGCGGGCCGGGATCGCGTTCGATGCACCATACTGCGCGTCGAAGTTCGGCGTGATCGGTCTGAGCGAGTCGCTTGCCGACGAAGTCCGTTCGTCGGGCGTTCGCGTCCAGGTCCTCCTGCCGGGTGAATTCGCCACCGAAGTCCTGCATCAGGCGGGACCCCTGCCGCGACCGTCCGACATCCCGCCGCCCGAGCGCGTGGCCAACGTCATCCGCTGGATGCTGTCGATGCCCGCGGACACACGCTTGCTCGCGCCGGTATTCGAGCAGTTCAAACGCGGCGGCGGCGCAGGATGGGGCGGCGGCAAAGTCGACAGCGCAACAGCAGCGAAACAGTTTTCGGCAGCGAGGGAGAAGACCATGAGCAGCACGGCCACCAGTGCAGCGGAAGATCTGCGCGGCAAAGTGGTGATCATCACCGGTGCGACCGGCGGCATCGGCCTGGCCACGGCCAAGGCGATTGCCGCCAAAGGGGGCTCCGTCGTCGTCGCCGATATCGACACTGAGCGGGTGACCGCGGTCGTGACCGAGCTCGATGCATCGCACGGCGGTGCGGGCGCCCACCTCGGCCTGGCCATGGACGTCCGCCGCGAGGCCGACCATGAGCGGCTCGTTCGAGGCTCGATCGAACGCTACGGACGCATCGATGCGCTGATCGCCTGCGCGGGCATCCTGCGCCGGCGGGGGACGCCGCCCAAGGTCCTGGTCGACGTCACGACCGAGGAATGGGACGATGTGATCGACATCAATCTGAAGGGGGTGTTTCTTTCCAACCGCGCCGTGCTGCCGGCAATGATCGCGCAGCGAAACGGAATGATCATCAACATCTCTTCGATCTCGGGCCTGCAGGGTCGGGCCTATGACGGGCCGTACTGCGCTTCGAAATTCGGCGTGATCGGACTTTCGCAATCGGTGGCCGATGAGGTGAAGAGCTACGGCATCAAGGTCCAGGCGCTCATGCCGGGGGCGGTCGCTACGCCGTTCTGGGAGCAGAACCTGCCCGCCCCGATGCCCGGCGACGCGCTGCCGCCGGAGCGCATTGCCGACCTGATCGTCTTCATGCTCCTGCAGCCCGAGGACACGATCCTGGTCGGCCCGGTGGT
>Ga0209253_10003601_pt1 | contig 13589 bp, 13 predicted proteins | sample FrelakmetBRP12BR_FD_187145 | JGI IMG/M metagenome (GOLD analysis project Ga0209253, IMG submission 187145) | Freshwater lake sediment microbial communities from the University of Notre Dame, USA, for methane emissions studies - BRP12 BR (SPAdes)... | ecosystem: Environmental > Aquatic >...
AATCATGATCTGCCATCGCCCTTCACGCAGATAGCGCCCGGTTTTCGGGTCCTTCATGATGGGCAGGCCCCACTCCTCGAACTGATGCACCGTGGAGTCAACGTGACGGGCCATATCGAACAGCAGGTCTTCCCGCACCATACCCATCAGGTCGGTGCGCGCGTAGCGAACATGGTCCTCCGGGTTGTTTTCGCCCCAGCGTGTGCCCATGTAGCAGTTGATCGCGTACAGACCCTGGGCAACCGCACCTGAGCGATCGATATTGGCCTTTTCGGCAATGACGATCTTCTTGTTCTGGCCCCAGAATCTCGCCTCCCAGGCGGCACCGGTGCCGCCAAGGCCTGCGCCGACGACAAGAATATCGATGCCGTCTTCGATGATCGTTTCGTAGGCCATTAGTAGTAAACCCCCGTCTTCATCTTGAGAGCTGCGGACTCGAGCGTACGCAGACCGCCGTCATCCATCCGGATGTATTTCGGCTCGTTGTACAGAAGCTCGCCGTCACGCATTTCCTTGCTGGGGCCGGGAACATCCGCGAGCTTGGGGATCGCCTGACCCCAGGGCTTGGTGGTGATGGGCGACAGGAAGTTCTTTTCCGTGCCGTTGCGGAACTTGATCCGCCAGGCGATCGTGCCTTTCTGTTCGTCGCGGTGGACGCGAACGCTGTGGCCCAGCGGGGCAAAGTCGGCATAGCCGCGCACATCGATCGCATGCTGCGGACAAGCCTTCACGCAGGAGTAGCATTCCCAGCACATGTTCGGCTCGATGTTGTAGGCGCGTCGATAGGTCTTGTCGATGTGCATGATGTCCGAGGGACAGATGTCGACGCAATGTCCGCATCCGTCGCATCTCGTCATATAGACGAAGGTAGGCATTAGCTGGCTCCTTGATGTGTTCTGCTAGAAATTGCGGGCTGTCTCTCAATAGTGGCGCGGTGCTTCGCGCTTGATGCCCAGCCCCATGTCCATGGGGGCATCCCGCAACAGTTCCATCGAGTGCCTCTCGCGCTGCGCAGGATCGTCCCGGGTCTGCGTGGGTAGGTTCGCGTTCGTGCCATTGGCCTCGGAAACCCGTTTCTCGAAGGCCGCCGCGGGCTTGAAGAACATGTGCGCGAACTTGGACCAGTACACGCCCCCGAACAGCACCGTGGTGGCGATGATGTACAGAGCGAACAGGACCCAGGAGGCCGCGCTGCCCCGCACCTGCAACCAGGCCCAGACGAGGCCGAATGTCACGCTGGCGAGCAGCGACAGGATGAAGAGATCGGCGCGCATCACGCGCAAAGGCGTGCCGCCCTCGGCCGCGACGTCGACGCGGATGAAGAACCAGAACCAGTAGCCGCCGGTGAGCGCCATCAGCCCGCCGAGCCACCAGAGTTGCGCCACCAGGGCCGGCGTCGGCGTCGCGGTCGTCGGGTAGCCGAACACCATGATCGCGGTGGTGACGAGGTACAGGATGAAACCGTACATGGTGAGCAGATGGGCGACGCGGCGCCGCGGGTTGCAGAACTCGCCCGAGGCGAGAACGTCGACCATAGCGGTCTTGACCGCAATCGAGGCCGTGTCGACCGGCTTGCCCTGGCCGCGCGTCTTGCGCGACTTGGCGAAGAAATACTTCGCGCTGCCCTTGTGGGCCATGTCGAGCAGCGTGCCGGCGATCACCGCCAGCACCATCAGCACGACATAGATCTGCATGGCACTTGGGGGCAATACACCGTTCAACGCGGCAAACGGGTTCTGGGCGAACATGGGACGGTCTCCTCGAAAAGTCTTTTCCTGGCCTCGCGGCCATTCCTCAGGGGGTGCGGGGCTGAGCCTGCGGTCGATCGCTCTCCATCAGTGCAGGTGGGGCGACGAAGGGTCGCCGCCCAGTTCCTGCAACTCGAAGCGCATGGCCGCCAGATCGCCCATCACCCACGTCGACGGTGCGGCCAGGCCGGCCACGGTGCCGGGGTTGACGAGCCATGTGGCATGGCCCTTCACGTTGGCCACCGTGCGCACGCCGGCGCGGTGCGAGTGGCCGCAGCAGACCAGATCCCAGTCCCCGGTGCAGGCCATCGCATAGCCGTAATCGTCGTAGTGCACGAGGAAGATCCGCCGGCCGGCGAGTTCGATACGGGCGTCGGCGCCGTGGTAGTGCAGGCGTCCGTCGCTGGCCCCGGCTAGCCGGTGCAGCGCCTGGGGGTCGCCGACGTTGTTGCCGTGGATCAGGTGCACAGGCAGCCCCACGGCCAGGGCCGGCTTGAGCGACTGCGCGCCAATCAGGTCGCCGCAATGGAGCACCGCCTTGGCGCCCAGCGCTTTCGCCTCGCGCACCGCGTGCGCGAGCGCGTCGGCGCGGTCATGGCTGTCCGAAACGACGCAGACTTTCATGCGCTCATCTCGACGAACCGGTCACGCCGACTGGCCCCGCGTCCAACTCGGCGTAGTAGGCGCGGAGAATCTCGAGCACTTCCGGACGGCTGAACTCGGGCGGCACCGGATGGCCTTCGGACAGCCACTTTCGCAACTGCGTTCCGCTGACCTGCAGGCGGTCGGCGTCGGTGTGCGGGCAGGTGCGGCCCGAGGCCATGCCGCCGCACTTGTAGCACCAGAAGGAAACGTCGATCTTCAGCGCTTGCGTTTCGAGCGCGTCCTTCGGGATCTGGTCGAAGATGTGGTGCGCATCGAACGGGCCGTAGTAGCTGCCGACGCCGGCATGGTCGCGGCCGACGATCTGGTGCGAGCAGCCGTAGTTCTGGCGGAACACGGCGTGCAGCAGCGCCTCGCGCGGCCCGGCGTAGCGCATGTCCAGCGGGTAGCCGGCCTGCACGATGGTGGAGGGCACGAAATAGCTCTTCGCCAGTGCCGCGATGGCGCGCGTGCGCACCTCGGCCGGAATGTCGCCCGGCTTGAGCGCGCCGAGCAGCGAATGCACGAGCACGCCATCACAGACCTCGATCGCCACCTTGGCCAGGTACTCGTGCGAGCGGTGCATCGGGTTGCGGGTCTGGAACGCCGCGATGCGCGACCACCCCAACGACTCGAACAGCGAACGCGTCTGCGCCGGCGTCATGAACAGCGCGCCGTACTTTTCGGGAAAGCCGCCCTGCGACAGCACCTTGACCGGGCCGGCCAGGTTGACCGCCAACTGGTCCATCACCATCTTCACGCCCGGGTGCAGCGGGTCGGTGGTCTTGAAGACGCAACGGCACTCGTGCTGCTTGTCGATGGTGTACTTATCGCTGACGCGCAGCGTCGCCAGGCATGCGCCGTCGTCGGGATCGACCAGCGCGACCTCCTGCCCGACGGCGATCGCATCGGCCGTTGCGGCATCGGTCGACAGCGTGATCGGGATCGGCCAGAACAGGCCGCCCGCGGTGCGCATGTCGTCGCAGACAGCGCGCCAGTCGGCCTGCGACATGAAGCCGTCCAGCGGCGTGAAGCCGCCGATGCCCAGCATGATGATGTCGCCGCGCTCGCGAGAACTCACGCGCACCTTCGGCAACGACCGCGCGTGTTCGCGTTCACGCGCGAGATCGCCGCCGTCCAGGAGCCTGGGCCGCAACCCGTTGCCGCCGTGCGGCTGCACCAAGGCACTCATCGGTGGACTCTGGGCTGCCTGGTGGGGCATGAACTCGCTGGCTCCGGATGACGACTTGGGCAGGGTTGCGCCGAACATGCACCGATCGCCGACCCAGGCGACCACCAGGCACATCTGCGGGCCACGCCATTGGGCGCGAAGCATCGATCCAGCGTCTATTACCGCTATGGGCAATGCCCATAACCCTTTTGGGGTATCAGTGGATCGGCGTCGGATGGGGCGGCGCATGGGACCCCCTGGCCGCAAGCTGGGCCGGGGATACCTCGTGGGGTACATCGGTGGAGGCCCGGTGCACCAAGACCCGGCAAAGGTGTCCAATAGAGCGGCACGAGTGCGCCGGGCCGAGATCCCGACTGCTGACATGAACAACGATGGTTTTGCGTCCTCCGGCCCGAATGGGGCGGCGGGGATCCTGCGGGAGCTGGCGTCCGATTTGGCCGCTGGCGACGACCTGCCCGATCTGCTAAAGCGATTCCTGGAGCCGCTGCTGCGCGTGGCGGGCGCTCATGCGGGCGCCGTGCGGGTGATCACCGAGTCCGGCGATCGGATGCAACTCGTCGGCAGCGTCGGCCTGCCCGATTCGGTCACCCAGGCGGAATGCTCGGTGCAGCGCGAATGCGGTGCCTGCGGTGCGGCGGCGTCGGGTGGAATTCCGGTCTGGATCACCGACATGTCGGCCTGCGCGCAGAGTTCTCGAGTCGACTATTTCGGCAGCGAATGTCGGCAGATGCTCACCGTTCCGCTGCAGCACCGGGGCCGGGTGTTCGGTGTCTACAACCTGTTCTTCGCGCAGGGCGTCGAACCGGGCCCGGCAGAGCAGGCGGTGCTCAAGTCGGTCGGCGAACTGATGGGCCTGGCGTTGAACAATGCGCGCCTGGAGCGCGAACAGATCCGGGATGCGGTGATGCGCGAGCGCCAATCGATTGCCGCCGAACTGCATGACTCGATTGCGCAGACCTTGGCCTATGTCAAATTGCGGATGCCGCTGTTGCAGGAGGCTGTTACGGCGCAAGATGAGTCCGCCGCCCTTCGGTACGCGGCCGATGTCCGGCGCGCGGTCAGCGACGCCCATGCCAGCCTGCGTGAGTTGCTGACCGATTTCCGCGCGCCGGTAGATCCGCTGGGCCTGCGGCACGCGCTGCGCTCGAGCATCGACGAGTTCGAGAGTTCGACCGGAATCGAGCTGGCGTTCCAGGACCGCGCGGCAGGGCTCGAGTTGTCAGGCGTCCAGGAGGCGCAGCTGTTTCGCATCGTTCAGGAGGCTCTCACGAACATCGCCAAGCATGCGGATGCGCGCCACACCTGGTTGACGATCGAGCAGCACCGCGATGCGGTCGAAATCCTGGTCGAAGACGACGGGCATGGCGTGCCGGTCGGCGAGCCCGGCGCGCGCGAGTCGCATTTCGGTCTCGAAATCATGCGCCAACGCGCGACGAGGTTGGGCGGGCAGGTCGAGATCGGGCAGCGCGAGGGAGGTGGTACGCGCGTGCGGGTCTGCGTTCCGGTGGGTGCGGGTGCCCTGCCATGACGGTCGAACGCCTGCGCGTCGTCCTGGTCGACGACCATGCCCTGTGTCGCAATGGCCTGACCGACCTGCTGCACCATCGCGGCAACGTCACGGTCGTCGCGGCGCTCGGCAATCCGGACCTCGTGGCCGATGTGTTGCGCGAGCACCGCCCCGACCTGCTGGTGCTCGATCTGCGCATGCCGTCGACCGATGGGCTCACGTTACTGCGCCGGCTGCGCGCCGAGGGCATCGAAACGCCGGCGCTGATCCTGACGATGAGCGACGCCGAGGCCGATCTTGCCGCCGCGCTGCGGGCCGGCGTGCGCGGCTATCTGCTCAAGGACATGGAACCCGAGGATGTCATCGGCGCGATCGAGCGCGCGGCGCGTGGCGAGCTCACCGTGGCGCCGGCGATGACGCTGAAGCTGGCGCAGATGCTGCAAGCCGGCTCCAAGGGCAGCGACCGCAAGGGCCTGCTCGATTCGCTGACCGAGCGCGAGCGGCAGATCCTCGACCATCTCGCACGCGGCGAAAGCAACAAGGCGATCGCGCGCACGCTGGATATCAGCCACGACACCGTGAAGCTGCATGTGCGGCACATCCTGTCCAAGCTGAACCTGAGTTCGCGCGTCGAGGCCGCAGTGTTCGCGGTCGAATCGCGCAGCGCGGGCGAAAGCCGCCTGTCGGGCGGGCGCTGACGGTCAGCCCAACCCGCCCGATCGTGACGCGCACAGACCTGCCGGCTTGCGCGCCCGCTGGCGCTCGCGAGCAAGTGGGCCTTGCTCGCTCGGTCCGGGCTCAGGGGCAGGTGTTCCAGTCGCCCGGCACCTTGCCCACCAGCAGCAGGAAGCGCCCGAACGGGCCCATGTTGCCCATAGCTTCCATCATGGGGCCGTCGAAATTGAGGCGGCCGAACATCATCGCGCGCATCGGGCCGTACTCGCCGGCGCCCATCTCGCGCCAGCGCGGCGTGTCGGCCCACATCAGGTAGTCGGCGCCGCCGTTGAGCGTCTGCGTCTTGGCCGGGCCACCGTAGGTGCACTGCGCCTTGCCGTCCTTCAGTGCAACCTGCAGTTCGATGCGCGAGCTGTTCGGGCAGTCGGCTCGGTAGATCTGCATGGCCTTGAAGCCGCGACCGGCGTCGTTCCTGACCCAGTCGCTCTCGACCAGCTTGGTGGTCAGCATGGCATCGGCGTTCCAGGCCTCGCACATGGATTGTGCCCAGGGCGCGGACATTGCGACGCCGGGCGCTTGCGCAAGAGCCGCTGGGGCGGCCAGCAGAGCGGTAGCCAGCCCGGCGATGGCGAGAATGGTCGATCGATGCGACATGGTTCAGACCTCCACGGAGTGATCGAGCAAGGTGGCGGGAGCAACGGCAGTCTCGCCGGAGAACCAGGCGAGTTCGTCGCGCAGACGAACAACTTCGCCGACGATCGTCAGGCACGGCGACTGCAGTCCCTCGCGCTGCACCTCGTCGGCCAGCGTGGCGAGCGTCGCGCAGACTACGCGCTGCGACCTCAGCGTTCCTTGCGCCACGACGGCCGCCGGCCAATCCGCCGGCAGGCCGTGCGCCATGAGCTGCGTGCAGATGGTCGCCAGCGCCGACAGGCCCATGTAGATCACCACGGTCTGGCGCGGCCGGGCGAGCGCCGGCCAGTCGAGATCGCAACTGCCGTCCTTGAGGTGGCCGGTGACGAACATGCAGCTCTGCGCGAAGTCGCGGTGCGTGAGCGGTATCCCGGCATAGCCGGCCACGCCGCAGGCGGCCGTCACGCCCGGCACCACTTCGAATGGCACGCCTTCGGCCGCCAGCGCCTGCAACTCCTCGCCGCCGCGGCCGAAAACGAAGGGGTCGCCCCCTTTCAGGCGGATGATTGTCCGGCCGCTGCGCGCCAGGCGCGTCAGCAATGCGTTGATCTCGGGCTGCGCCATGCTGTGGCGGCTGTTCTGCTTGCCGACGTAGATTCGCTCGGCATCCGGCGAGATCAACCCAATCACCTCGCGGCCGACCAGGTGGTCGTAGACCACGACATCGGCGTTGGCCAGCAGCCGCGCCGCGCGCAGGGTCAGCAGGTCCGGATCACCAGGCCCCGCACCCACGAGGAACACCCGGCCCGTCGGTGCATGGCAGCCGGCGAGCAATTCACTCATGTCGACAAACGAATTCATGGACGACTTCCTCGGTTTCAATGCTCGCCCTTGGTCCGCAACAGGCCGGCCAGGCGGTTGCCCTGCTTCTGCGGCCCGCCGCGCGGGAAGATCTCGTGCAGGTGGTGGTTGTTGCCGCGCTGCGGCCCCCAGGCCTGCGCGAAGTGGCGGATCATCACGCGCACCTGCGCCTGCACGCCATGCTCGGCGTAGTGCTCGCGCAGGAAGGCGATCACGTCCCAGTGCTCGGGCGTCAGCGGCAGATCCTCGCGCGCAGCCTGGGCGCGGACGAAGTCTTCCGACCACTCGTCGAGGCGGCAGAGATAGCCCTCGGAATCGGTCTCGATGCGCTGGCCGTTGACCAGCACATGGTGACCGGTCGGCGTGGTGCGAGTGTCTGGCGTCGCTGCATTCATCGGCGAATTCCCGCGGCTCAGCCTTGCAGGCCGCGCGGCGCGAGGACGCGCCGCCCACTCGCAGGCGTTCGCCCGTGCGCGGGCACGGTCGCACGTCCGGCTCCTGCGGCCAGCGTCTGTCCGCGTGCGGCGGCTTCCGCCGCAGCTCGCCGAACACGCACGAAGGCGACGAAGCGCTGCGGCCACTGGTTGCCGCCGGTCCCGCGCAGGTGGGTGTACGAGGCGAGCAGGTTGTGCACGCACACGCCGTCGTGCCGGCCGTCGACGCCATGGCCGCGCCGCATCGCGTACGCGAAGCGCACCGTCGGGTCGAGGTTCTCGAGACTGGAGTGGTGGAACTCGTGCCCGAGCCGCGGCGCCGGCGCGTCGATCGCACCGCCTGCGCCCGGCCATGGGGAATGCCCGGTCTCCTCGAACTGGACATAACCGCGGCCCACCGGCCGCTCGTGCATCACCGCGTCGCCCGGGATCGCACCGACCATCTGCGCGCTGCGCGCGCCCCAGCGGATCGAGCGGGCCAAATACATCAGGCCGCCGCACTCGGCGTAGGTCGGTAGGCCGGCCTCGATCGCCGCGCGCAACGACGCACGCAGCGCGGCGTTGGCCTCCAGCTCGTCCATCGCTACCTCCGGAAAGCCGCCGCCGATGACCAGGCCGTCGACCTCGGGCAAGCGGGCATCGCGCAGCGTGTCGAACGGCACCAGCCGCGCACCGGCGGCCTCGAGCGCGGCCAGGTCGTCGGGGTAGTAGAAGCCGAACGCCGCATCGCGCGCGATCGCGATGCGCACCTGCGGCGCCGAAGCCGGGGCCGTGGCAGACCGGATCGCGCTGACCGGCAGTGCCTCGGCCGACCGCGCCAGCGCGAGCACGCGGTCGAGGTCGACCTGCGCGGCCACGGCGCCGGCGATCTCGCGCACGCGCTGCTGCGCGTCGGCCAGCTCGGCATCGGGCATCAGCCCGAGGTGGCGCTCGGTCAGCGCCAGCCGCGCGTCGTGCTGCAGCGCGCCGAGCACCGGCACGTCGGTGTAGTGCTCGATCACCGCGCGCAGCTTGGCTTCGTGGCGCGAGCCGCCGAGTTGGTTGAGGATCACTCCGCCGATCCGGATCTCGCGGTCGAACGCCTGGTAGCCGAGGATCAGCGGCGCGATGCCGCGTGTCATGCCGCGCGCGTCGAGCACCAACAGCACCGGCAGCTTAAGCCGGCGCGCCAGCGCGGCGTTGCTGTTGCTGCCGTCGAGCGCGAGGCCGTCGTACAGGCCCTTGTTGCCTTCGACCAGCGCGATGTCGGTGCCATCGGCATGGCGTGCGAAGCTGGCGACGATCTCGGCGTCGTGCATCAGGTGCGGGTCGAGGTTGTAGCAGGGCCGTCCGCTCGCCCGGGCGAGCCACATCGGGTCGATGTAGTCGGGCCCCTTCTTGAAGGCCTGCACCGCCAGGCCGCGCTGCGCCAGCGCCGCGGCCAGCCCGAGTGTCAGCGTCGTCTTGCCCGAGGACTTGTGGGCGGCCGAGATCAGCAGGCGCGGCAGATGCATTTCAGTCCCCGCCCTTGGCACCGGCAGACGCCTTGTCGTCGCGCGGCAGGAAGTCGAGCACGCGCACGCCGATCGTCGTCAGCAGGAACGCGGCGCCGACGCCGCCCAGGCCGAGCAGCAGCTCGGGCAGGCTCGGCCGGTATTGCGCGATCGCGCCGTCGCCGAACGAGCTGCTGACCTGGTAGCCGGGGAAGATCTCGAGCGGGAACGCCTGGCCGCCGATGATGAACACGAACAGGAAGGCGAATGCGCCCAGCACGACCAGCAGCGACGCCGCCAGCACCGAGCGCGCACTGCTGCGCGGGTGAAACAGCAGCGCCAGCGGCAGGAGCGAGCCGAGCGCCACGAACCCGAGCCAGAACAGTGTCGCGAACCCACTGCCGCCATCGCCGCGCCCGAGCAGGACGAACGCCTCGAATGCATGCTGGCGCGCGAAGTAGATGTTGGTCAGGTGGTAGACGGCCACCAGGTACAGCGCCGCGGCGACGAACACACCGAGCAATCGCGCCATGCGGCGGTGCACGGGTCCCGGGACGCTCTGGCCGTTCCACGCGAACAGCGCAGACTGCACGAGCATGAATACCGCCAGCCCCCAACCGAACGACAGCACGATGAACAGCGGCGCCAGCACCGCCGACTGGTAGGCCTGGCGCGCGACCAGGAAGCCAAAGATCAACCCGGTGCCGGTGGTCAACACGAAGCGCCACACCAGCGCCGCCACACCGGCCGCCTGGGACCAGTGATTGAAGCGCCGCTCGAACATCGTCCACAGATAGATCGCGACGATCGCGAACATGCCGCTGTACAGCAGCACGTTCCAGGCGAACACCGACGTCAGGTTGTAGTGGGTGGCGGCGACGATGATGCGCTCGGGCCGCCCCAGGTCGAGCATCAACACCATCAGCCCGCCGGCCAGCAGCGCGAGCGTCAGCAGCCCCGACAGCGGCGCGCGCCTCTTGTAGACGGCGTCGCCGAACACCGAGCCGATCGAGGCCACATTGAGCACGCCCGAGGCGGCGACGATCATGAAGATCGCGAACACATGCGGCAGGCCCCAGACCACCTGATTGTCCATGCCGGTGATTGCGTGGCCGTGCTCTTCCATCAGCCAGGCCGCGCCCAGACCCGCCAGCGTCACCCCGCCGCCGATCGCCACGAGCAGCCAGAAGTTGCGGGTCTCGGTACGCGCGTTCACGTCACAGTCCCTGGTAGCGCACGCCGGGGTCGAGCCTGAGGTCGGCGCGCAGTGCGACGCTGGCCACCGCGCGCACACGGCGCGAGATCTCGCTTTGCGGATCGTTCAGGTCGCCGAACACGATCGCGCCGTGGCCGGCCTTGGCGCAGGCCTCGGCGCAGGCGGTGGTCTTGTCGCCCTGGTCGATGCGGTGCACGCACAGCGTGCAGCTTTCGACGCAGCCCTTGCCGCGCGGCACGTCGGGCCTCTGATCGGCGAGCGGCTCGTGCACGAACGAGCGCGCCTTGTACGGGCAAGCCATCATGCAGTAGCGGCAGCCGATGCAGCTGTGGCGGTCGACCAGCACGATGCCGTCGGCGCGCTTGAACGAGGCGCCGGTCGGGCAGACGTCGACGCACGGTGGCTCGGCGCAGTGTTGGCACATCACCGGCAGCGACGCGGCACGGCCGGTTTTGATCTCCTTGATCTCGACCTTGCGGATCCATTGCGGATCGGTCGAGCGCGCGGGCGGGGCCAGGCCGTTCTCGGTGTTGCAGGCGGTCACGCAATCGGTGCAGCCGCTGGCGCACCGGGTCGTGTCGATCAGCATGCCCCAGCGCACCTTGGCGCTCGCGCCGGGGGTCGCAGCCTGCGCCACCTCGATCAGTTGGATACCCGGCGCCAGCATCACGCCGCCGACTGCGGCCGCCGCCGTGCCCAGGAACCCGCGTCGAGCGGCGTTGTGGGGTTTGCTCATGGCTTGCGCTGCGCCACCGCCGCCGGTTTGCCGGTGTGGCACTCGAAGCAGTCGATCGTGACCGCCGCGTACGTGTGGCAGCTCACACAGAAGTCGCCCGGTGCCGCGGCGACGCTGCCGGTCTTGGCGCCGGCATGGCAGCCCACGCAGTCCTTCAGGCTGTGCTTGGCGCCGCGGATGCCACCGCGCACCGTGTCGTCGCGCTGGTGCTTGAGCAAATCCATGTGCTGGCGGCGCATGGTCGCGGTGTCTTCGACGCATTGCGCGCCCTTGGCGGGCTTCTCGATGGTCGGCCATAGGGCGCGGCCGTCGTCAGCGACCGCTGGCAGCAAGCAACCAGTCAGTGCCAGCACCAGCGAACGGCCGAGCAGTTGCCACCTCAGCCAAGCGGACGCCGCGGATCCGGCTCTGCCGGTCCGCTGGCGTCGCCTTGCGACCTGCATGTCGCAAGGCGTTCGCCAGCCGCTCGCGAGCGCGCAGGCGCTCGCTCGGTGCGGGCTCACCCCCCCGGGGGGGGAGGCGCCGAAGGCGCTCCGGGGGGGGGTCATCTACTCCCCGAGTCCCATCTGGATGTAGCCCGTCGGGCAGACATCCTTGCAGATGTGGCATCCGATGCACTTGCTGTAGTCGGTGTCGACGTAGCGCCCGGTGGTCGATTTCGACTTCGGCACCTTGAACACCGCGGTCTGCGGGCAGTAGACGACGCAGTTGTCGCACTCGAAGCACTGGCCGCAGCTCATGCAGCGCTTGGCCTCGGCCTGCGCCTGGGCCTCCAGCAACGGCAGCAGGCGCTCCTCGAAGTTGTTGAGCGCCTGTTCGGCAGTGAGTGTGACCACCTTGCGCCGGTTGCGCGGCGTGTAGTTGAAGTGGCCGAGGAACAGCTCGCCATGCGGGATGACGTATCGGTCCGAGCGGTTGTCGTAGTTGTGGATCGCGCCGGCGCTGGAGTCGGTGCCGCGCAGGGACTCCTCGATCTGCGTAACCTTCAGGCCCTTCTCGATCATCTTGCGCGTCAGGTCGAAGCTGTGCACGTCGATCTTGGGCCGCTTGTCGAGTGCCTCGCCGCGAAGGTGGCGGTGAATGCCGTCGGCGGCGATGGCGCCGTGGCCGATTGCGGTGGTGAGCAGGTGCGGGCGCACGACGTCGCCACCGACGAACATCCCGGCCTGGCCCTGCACCTGGTAGTTCTTGTCGGATGTGATGCCGCCCTTGCCATTGTTGAGCGTCTCCAGACCCGTGAAGTCCACCGCCTGGCCGATCGCCGAGACGATGAGGTCGGCCTCGATGTCCTCTTCGGTGCCCGTGATCTGCTTGATCTCGAGCCTGTTGCCGACGAACTTGGCTTCGCATTGCGCGACACGCAGCGCGGTCGCGCGACCCGTGCCGTCGCGCAGCACGGCCACCGGCGCGAGTCCGCCGCGGATCGCGATGCCTTCGGCCAGCGCCTGCTCGATCTCGTGCTTGTTGGCCTGCATCTTGTCGACCACGAAGACCGAGGTCAGTGTGACCTCGGCGCCCTGGCGCGCCGACAGCGTGGCCACGTCGTGCGCGGCAAAGCCGGCGATCGCATGTTCGGGGCGATCGGACTCGTGCACCTGGTCGATGTGGCCGAGCCGGCGCGCCACCGTGGCGACGTCGATCGACGTGTCGCCGCCGCCGACCACGACCACGCGCTTGCCGACGTGCCGCATGCGGCCGTCGTTGAAGGCTTTCAGGAACGCGGTGGCGGTGACGACGTTCGGCGCGTCGCTGCCTTCGACCGGCAGCGGGCGGCCGCTCTGCGCGCCCAGGCCGAGGAACACGGCGTCGAACTCGCGCTTGATCTGCTCCAGCGTGACGTCGCTGCCGATGCGGCAATTCATGCGCGCCTGCACCCCGAGGTCGAGGATGCGCTGGATCTCGGCGTCGAGCACCGCGCGCGGGGTGCGGAAGCCCGGGATGCCGTAGCGCATCATGCCGCCGAGTTCGGCGCGCTCGTCGAAGATCGTTACGGCATGGCCCTTGCGCGCGAGCTGGTAGGCCGCCGACAGTCCGGCCGGACCGCCGCCGATCACGGCGACCTTCTTGCCGCTGCTGGCCTCGGGCTTGGGGAATGCGAGCTTCTTCTCGATCGCGTATTCGCCCAGGAAATGCTCGACCGAGTTGATGCCGACATAGTCCTCGACCTGGTTGCGGTTGCAGCCCGATTCACAGGGCGCCGGGCACACGCGGCCCATCACCGACGGCAGCGGATTGGCCTCAGTCAGGCGCCGCCAGGCGTACTCCTGCCACGGCACGCCGGCAGGCGGCTTCTCGATGCCGCGCACGATGTTCAGGTAGCTGCGGATGTCCTCTCCCGACGGGCAACTGCCCTGGCAAGGCGGCGTGCTCTGGATATAGGTCGGGCATTTGTGCGAATGGTCGGCATCGAAGATTTCCTGCTGCCAGGCCAGCGGCTTGTCGTCGCCCTCCTTGTAGCGGCGAAAGGTCAGCG
>Ga0209253_10003602_pt1 | contig 13588 bp, 12 predicted proteins | sample FrelakmetBRP12BR_FD_187145 | JGI IMG/M metagenome (GOLD analysis project Ga0209253, IMG submission 187145) | Freshwater lake sediment microbial communities from the University of Notre Dame, USA, for methane emissions studies - BRP12 BR (SPAdes)... | ecosystem: Environmental > Aquatic >...
ACAAGTCCGACCGCCCCGGCGCGGACAGCCTATCGCATGCCCTGCAGGGGATGCTCGACTGCAAGGTCTGGAAGGAGACGTCCTGGCGTCCGCCGATATGCTCGACATCGGCCTCCCGCGGCCACGGGGTTCGGAAACTGTACGAGTGCATCTGGAGCCATCACGACCACCTTCAGAAAACAGCGACGCTGGAAGAGCGGCGGAAATACCGGCTCAAAGAGGAGCTGCGGAAAAAAATAGAGGAAGAGTTGGCGCGGGTCCTTTGGGAAGAGGACCTGGTCCAGGTGGAAGCCGCCGGCTGGATGGAAGAGGTGTGGACCCGGAAAGTCGACCCGCTGACCATGGCGCGGAGGATCGTGGCCACGCGGTTCAAAGAAAAGGCTCACTCAGAATAGAAGCGTTTTCCACTGCCAAGGGCTCCATCCAAACGAATCGAGGCGTTGCTGAGATTCCGCTGGCGTTTTCTAACTAATCGTTATATATGAAATTTTATGAGCCGAACGTCTTTTCGGCGGGATAAGATTTTACCATTCCTGGCAGGGGACAGCTGATGAAACGTTTGCTGGTGGCAGTTGCTCTGATCGGCTGGATCGGTGCGGGGGCTGCGCGTGCGGGTGGGTTGTCGCCGGCTGCTGAAAAAGAGGTGGGAAAGCCGGGAGTCGTGGTGGCCGACGTTCTGGAGGTGAAAGCGGTTCTTGAGTCCATCGATTATAAAAAGCGCACCACGACGTTAAAGGACAATAAGGGCCGGGCCATCACCCTCAAGGCGGACAAGGCGGTAAAGAATTTTGACCAGTTGAAAAAAGGCGACGTGGTCCTGGCGGATTTCGTCGAACCCATAGCCATCTTCATCCGCAAAGCCAACGCACCGCAAAGCGCCGCCGAGGCGCGGTTGGTATCCATAGCGCCGAAGGGCTCCCATCGCGGGGTTCTTCTCGCCGAAGCCTTTCAGGTGGCGGCTGCCGTCGAGTCCATCGACTTCAAGGCACGCCTGGTAACTCTCAAGGAACCCAACCGGAGCGCCCGGGTCGTTGCGGTCGACAAAGGCTTTAAGAATCTCGAGGGAATCAAGAAAGGCGACGAGGTCGTTCTGACAGTCACCGAGGCGATCGCCATCAAGATTGAAAAGAGAAAGTGACCGCGGCCGGCGCTTCGAATGGCTTCAGGGGCCGGCCGGGACACGCCCATCCCAAATGATGTCGAGGAGATCATCTTCCATGCCGAGAAAGAGTTATTTCGCCGTCGCGGTTTTTGTCGCCACCCTCATGCTCCTGTGCCGGCCCGTGTTCTCTGTTGCGGCCGGCCCACCCTCACCCGCGACCGGTATGGGCAAGGCGGCCGCCGACGCTCCGGCGGACGATTACGAGGACGAGTACGAGGACGACGCGAAGACGGTGACGGTCAGAGATCCGCTGGAGACCTTCAACCGCGACATGTTCGTCCTCAACGATTTTCTCGTGCTCTATGTGATCGAGCCCGCCGCCAAGGGCGTCAAGGCCGCCGTCCCCTGGGAGTTCCGAACGATTTTCCGCAACGTCCTGCGCAACATCCGCTTCCCGGTGCGCTTTGTGAACTGCCTGCTCCAGGGTCAGTGGGAAAAAGGCGGGGACGAATTCGCCGCGTTCTTCATCAACACGACGGCGGGGTTCCTGGGGATGGCGGATGTGGCCGCCACCTATCCCGGCCGCAATCCGAGTCCGGAGGACATGGGACAGACGTTTGCGGTGTGGGGCTGGGACGATAGCGTTTTCCTGACGCTTCCCTTTTTCGGCCCTTCCACGATCCGCGACGCCCTGGGAAAACTTCCCGACGCGGTCCTGGATCCCCTGTTCTGGTACGCCGATCTCACGCTGTCCCTGGGTATCCGGGGGAGCGAGGCCGTCAACGACACCACCTTCCGCATCGGGGACTACGAAGCGATCAAAAAGGCATCCCTGGACCCGTATGTCGCGATCCGCAACGGCTTCATCCAGAACCGTCAAAAGCTGATCGGGGAATAAAAGGCCCTGCAGACGGCATACGATTCAATTGAATTCTTCTTTTCCGCCCGGTAACAAACGGCATGAATACGTCCCAACAACAATTGGCCGAAGGCATCCTCTTTACCGACGAATACCAGTTCACCATGGCCCAGATGTACTTTCGTCTGGGGCTGCATGAGAAACCCGCGCAGTTCGACTACTTCTTCCGGGGCTGCCCCGATTACGGTGCGCACAAGGCCGGTTTCTGCGTCAATGCCGGTCTGGAGTGGCTGCTGAACTGGATGCAGGCGGCGCGTTTCCGCCGGCCCGAACTGGAATGTCTCAGGTCCCAGACCGGGCGGGCCGGCACCCCGGTGTTCAGCCCTGATTTTCTGAGATGGCTCGAAAAGGCCGGCAACTTCGACGGTCTGTCCATGCGCGCCATCCCCGAAGGCCGGGTGGTCCACCCCAACGTGCCGCTGGCGGTGGTCACCGGCCCGCTGGCGGCAGCCCAGATCCTGGAGACGTCGCTGCTCAACCATCTCAACTATCAGACCCTGATCGCCACCAAGGCGGCGCGCATCCGCGAGAGCGGCCGCGGGCAGCTGGTCATCGAGTTCGGCACGCGCCGCGGTCACGGCAAGGGGGTCACGGCCGGGGCGCGGGCGGCATTGATCGGCGGGGCCGATTTCAGCTCGAACGTGGGCATCTCGCATGTCCTCGGCCTGCCGCCGAAGGGCACGCACGCCCACAGCATGGTGCAGGCCTTTCTCGCGCTGGGGATGAGCGAACTGGACGCGTTCCGGGCCTTTGCCGAAACCTATCCGGACGACTGCGTGCTGCTGGTGGACACCATCGACTCGCTGGGCAGCGGCATCCCCAACGCCATTACGGTGTTCGAGGAGCTGAAACGCAAGGGGCACGCGCCCGTCGGGATCCGGCTGGATTCGGGCGATCTTGCGCACCTGAGCATCGAGGCGGTGCGGATGCTGAACGCGGCCGGCTTTCCGGAGACGACGATCGTCTTGTCCAACGAACTAGACGAGCTGAGCATCTGGCAGATCATGACTCAGATCGGACAGGAGGCGGCGCGCAACGGCCTGGATGCGGATCACATCTTCCGGCGCCTGACATACGGGGTGGGCACCCGTCTGGTGACCTCGGCGGGGGACTCGGCCCTCAACGGGGTCTACAAGCTGGTCGCGCTGCGGCAGGATTCCAAGTGGATGCCGGCGATGAAGCTCTCGGACTCGCCCTCCAAGATCCCCAACCCCGGCGACAAGCGGGTCTGGCGCCTCTACGATCGCCGCAACAAGGCGACCGCCGACCTGGTGAGCACCAAGGACGAAACCCCGTCCGAGATGCCGGAAATCGTGCTCCGGCACATGACCGAGGCAAGCCTTCAGCGCACCCTGCATTCTAAAGACCTCCTCGCGATCGAGCCGCTGCTCGAGGACATCCTGCAGGAAGGCCGGCGGAAGTCGCCTTCGCCGGCCATCGAGGAGATCCGTGCCCGGCGTCGGTCCGACATGGAGAGATTGGACCCGGGCGTCAAACGCCTGATGAACCCCCATATCTACCACGTCTCGCTGAGCGAGAAAATGTGGCAGATGAAGCAGAAACTGATCGCTGCCATGCGGGCGGGACTGCCGCACTCAGAACATCAGATGACTTCGTAAGAGCGGGATCATGAAACCCCGGCGCCAGGCGCCGGGGTTTCATTTGCGCTTGAAGACCGACCGCCAGCCGCCGCACTCCGTTGACAGCGGGCGGATGGACCGGCAGACGTCCCGCGCCATTTCCGTGATGTAAAACGCTTCGGGGTCTTCGGCGTTGACGATCTCCAGCAGTTTTCCCATATCCCGCCGCCGGCAGGCAATGTAAAGCTCATCCACCGGGCCGTGCATCCCTTCGCCCCGAAACACCGTCACCGGTTGCCCCATGGTGCGCAGTCGTTCGGTCATGGATTTGCCGGCCGTGCGCGTGAAAACCCGCAGCACCATGAACCCCAAGGCGATCTTGCGTTCGACCGCGATGCCTACGATGTTGCCGGTGGCGAAGCCGAATGCGTAGAACACGGCCAGGATTGGCTGGGAGCCGACCTTCTGCACCACCGTGCTGACGACGGAGATCCAGATCAGGATTTCGAAGATGGCCAGAAAGAAAGCGACGACGCTCCGGCCCTGGACGGTGATGATGGTTCGCACCGTGCCGAGCGACACATCGCAGATGCGGGCAAGAAAAATGAATGCGCCGGTCAACCACGTGTTGAGTTCCAGCATGCCGAAGGCTCCCTGCTTCAGGACCGCTTTCCCGCGAGTTGGATATGCGCCTTGGCGAGGTCAAGGTAAACCTCGGTCGCGCGTTGAATGCCGCTTCTTTCGGCTGCCGTCAACGCTCGTTTCACCCGCGCCGGTATGCCCGCGACCAGGCTGTCAGGCCCGACTTCCTGGCCCTCTTTCAGCACGGCCCCGGCCGCCACCAGAGACCCCGTGCGGACCGATGCCCCGGTCAGAATCAGAGCCCCGAGTCCGATCAGGCAATGGTCCTCGATGGTGGATCCGTGGACAACGACGTTGTGGCCGACAGTCACGCAGGACCCGATGCGCACCGGGTGCCCGTAATCGGTGTGCAGCGTGCAATTGTCCTGGATGCTGGTGTTGCCGCCCACTTTGATGAGGTCCATGTCGCCCCGAAGCACCGCGCCATACCAGATGCTGGCGCCGTCCCCGATCTCCACATCGCCGATGACGACCGCCGTCGGCGCGATGAAAACATTTTCCCCGATTCGGGGGTGCTTGCCGTTGAAAGAAAGAATCATGCTGCCGCTGCTCCATTCGGACGCCCCACAAAGGGCGTGACTTTCGATCACGACGTATGGCAAAATATGCCTTTGCTGTCAATTGCGGCCCGTTTTCGGATGGGCATGGAAGCTCATCCCAGAGGCATGAAGTGAGATGAATACCCCGAATCACAGCGATGTGCTGGTCATCGGCGGCGGGGCGGTGGGGTTGGCCTGCGCCCATTACCTGGCGCAGGCGGGCCGCACGGTGTGCATCATCGAGCAGGACACCGTCGGCGCCGGGGCGTCCCACGGCAACTGCGGCCTGGTGGTCGCCAGCTATCTGATGCCCCTGTGCGTGCCTGGCGTCGTGCGCAAGGAGTTCCTGGGCATGCTGCGGCGCAGCTCGCCCTTGTACATCAAGCCCACGCTCGATCCCGACGTGCTGGGCTGGCTGCTCAAATTCGCCGGGAGGTGCCGCACGGGGTTCGTGCAGGACGCCATACGGGCGCGGGAACGCCTCCTGACCAGCTCGGACCGTTTGTTCCAGGAGCTCTTCCGGGACCATGCGCTCGAGGCGGAGTATGAACGGCGGGGGATGCTCATCGTGTACCGCACCGAGAAGGCCATGCGGGGCTACGAAGCGAAGAACGAGGAGCTGCGGCCTTTCGGCCACGCCGCCGAACCCCTGGTGGGCAGGGCGCTGCGGGAACTGGAGCCGGCCTTGCGGGAGGATGTCTTCGGGGGGTGGTATCACGCGACGGACAGCCACCTGCGGCCGGACCGGCTGCTGCGATCCTGGAAACAGGCGCTCATCGGTGCCGGAGTCAGGATCGAGGAAAACTGCCGCCTGGAGCGCTTCCGCAGCGTCGGGGATCGTGTGGCGGCGGCCGTGACCCCGAAGGGGGAGTTTGCCGCCCGGGAGGTGGTGCTGGCGGCCGGCGCCTGGTCGGCGCCGATCGCGGCCCAGCTCGAGCTGCGGTTGCCGCTTCAGCCGGGCAAGGGGTACAGCATCACCATGGCGCGGCCGGCGGTGTGCCCCCGAATCCCCTGCAGCTTCGCGGAGAAGCGGGTGGTGGCAACCCCCTGGCCGAGCGGTTACCGGCTGGGCGGGACCATGGAATTTTCCGGTTTCAGCACCGCCCTGGACCCCCGCCGCCTGGCCGCGCTGACCGCGGCGGCCGGCGAGTACCTCACGGACCCAATCGGGCATCCGGTGGTCGAGGAATGGACCGGCCTGCGGCCCATGACCTACGACGACCTGCCCGTGATCGGCCGTGCCCCGCGATGCCGCAACCTCATCCTGGCCACGGGCCACGGCATGCTGGGGATCACCACGGCGCCGGCCACCGGCAAGCTGGTGGCGGAGATCGTCTGCGGCGCATCGCCGCACATCGACCCCGGCCTTTTCAGCGTCAGTCGCTTTCAATGAGCGCCGCGTCAGGCTCCACGGCGCGGGTCCGTTGCGGGGTGCCGACGGGGTTCAGTTGCGCGAATCAAAAAAACCTGTCAGGCGCCAGCCAGGGACGGGAGACGGCAAGCGGTCCGGGGCGCCGGGCGGGTTTGAATTCAGACGAGGTGGTGCGATGGGGTTCGTTGCCGGATTTCAAGCGCATGTTTCGTTGGAATCAACTTCACTGGGTTTTGCCTTTCAAGGCCACCGGCTCCTGGTCAGGTTGGACCAGGGGCGGCCCTGCATCCCCTCGCTGCCGGATGCGACCGCGTTCAGCGCGGGTCCCCCGTGGGTGCACTTCTTCGGCGCCTGGAACGGCGCGGGCTGTTATGCCGTCTGCCTGCCGGAGGATGCGGCCGTTGGCAACGGGTTTGAAACAAGAGGGTTGCGGGAGCTCTTCGGCCGAATGGACGAGGATCTGGTCTGGGTGGCGGGCCGGGCCGGCCAGCTGGTGCATTGGCACCGCAACCACCGCTTCTGCGGCCGCTGTGGAGCGCCTGCCTCGGATCACCCGGAGGAGCGGGCCAAGATCTGCCCGGCCTGCGGCCTGCTGAACCACCCGCGCGTGTCGCCGGCGATCATCGTTGCCGTCGTCAGGGGCCGGCGGCTCCTTCTGGCGCATTCCCACCGGTTCCCTTCAAGATTTTACAGTGTCCTGGCGGGGTTTGTTGAACCCGGGGAGGATCTGGAGCAGTGCCTGCAGCGAGAGGTCTTCGAAGAGGTCGGCGTGCGGGTAAAAAACATCCGCTATTTCGGCAGCCAGACCTGGCCGTTCCCGGACTCGCTCATGGTGGCCTTCACCGCCGAACATGCCGATAGGGAGATCTGCGTGAATCCGGCCGAAATCACCGACGCCGGCTGGTTTGCCGCCGATGAGCTTCCGGAAATTCCGCCGCCCATCAGCATCGCCCGCCGGCTGATCGACTGGTTTGCCATGGAGTTCAGATAGAGGAAAAGAACCGGAACGCCATGACCTCATCTATTTGACTTTCCGGATATCCTCCTCCCTGCCGATGATCACGAGGACATCGCTGTCCTTGAGGACGGAGCTGGCCCGCGGCACCAGCTGCATCTTGTTGGTCAGCACGTCCCGTATGGCGATCACCTGGAGGTTGTATTTCTTGCGCAGATCCAGATCGGCCAGGCTTTTGCCGATGAAGGCCGTCGGCGGCGCCAGTTCGACGATGGTGTATTCCTCTGAGATCGGAAGATACTCCAGGACGTTGGGGGATATGATGCTCCTCGCCACCTTGTTGGCCATTTCGCGCTCGGGGATGATGGCCTCGCTGGCGCCCACCTTGAGCAGGATCCGCTTGTAGTCCTCGTTCGGCACCTTTACGATGATCGTCTTGACCTTCAGTTCCTTCAGGTGCAGCGTGAGCAGAGTGCTGGCCGAGAGGTCTTCGCCGAAGGAAATGACGACGATGTCGTCTGCGGCCACGCCGATGCTTTCGAGGACCTCCTTGTCGCTCGCGTCCGCCAGCACGGCCTTGGTGCTGTAATCCTTGATTCTCTGGACGACGTCCTTGTTTTTATCGACGGCGATGACGTCCAGACCGCTTTCGTAAAGATGCCGGGCGAGCTGCGTCCCGAAAATCCCCAATCCGATCACCACCACACGTTTCATGCCATAGCCTCCTTATCCCACCATGACCCCTTCTTCCGCGTAGGTGAAGCTTTTCCGCGTCGCCATACGCGCGAGCGAAAAGGCGAGGGTCAGCGGCCCGACGCGGCCGGCAAACATCATCAGGATGATCCCGAGTTTCTGGGGCGTGTTCAGGCTCGGGGTCAAATTCATGGAGAGCCCCACGGTCCCGAACGCCGATACGGTTTCAAAAATATACTCCACAAAAAGATGCCGGCTTCCGGCCGGGGGCCCGCTGTGGTCCGCCGACAGCAGCAAAATCGACGTGATGAAGCAGACCGAGAGTGAAGCCGCCAGGATGATGGAAATCGTGCGCTGCAGGAGCTCTCTCGGGATGGTGCGGTTGAAAACGTTCACCTCTTCGCGGCCTCTGAGGCGGCTCCACATGATCAGGAAAAGCAGGCTCGCGCTGGTGGTCTTGACGCCCCCGCCGGTCGAGCCCGGGGATGCGCCGATGAACATCAGGGTGATCATCAGCAGGATGGTCTCGTTGGTGAGCATCCCGATGTCCACCGTGTTGAAGCCGGCGGTGCGCGGGGTGATCGACTGGAACAGGGATGCCAGCACGCGGTTCTGCCACGGGAGGTCTTTCAGGATCCGCTCGTTCTCGAATACGAAAAACAGGAGAGCGCCGCCTGCGATCAACACCCCGGTGGCGAGCAGGACCACCTTGGTGTGAACCGAAAGTCTTCTCTGCTTGCCGAAAACCCGCATGTGCAGCTCGTAGTGAACGATGAACCCGATCCCGCCGGCCACGATGAGCCCCATCATGGTGAGATTGACGATCGGATCTCCCTGGTAGGACACCAAATTGTCGCTGAAGAGCGAGAACCCGCAGTTGTTGAAGGCGGAGATGGCGTGGAAGACCGCCTGGTACAGGGCCTCTCTCCAGGTGAAGTCCTGGGAGAACCTGGCCCAGAGCAGAAGGGTGCCCGCACCCTCGTATAAAAACGTAGAAAGGAAAACAAATTTCAGGATGGACCCCAGGTTCCGGCGCGGGGCATAAAGGAAAACCGACTGCATGATGTCGTGTTCCTTCGAGGCCAGCCCGCGGCCGAGGATGACGAAGAACACCGCCGAAAACGTCAGGATCCCCAACCCTCCGACCTGGAACAGGCAGATGAGGACGACCTGTCCCGTCAGGCTGAGATCCTCGCCGACGTTGATCGAGGCCAACCCGGTCACACACACGGCCGAAGCCGACTGGAAAAGGGCGTCGATCCACGGGATCGGGGCCTTGCCCGCCGAAAAAGGCAGCCAGAGCAGGAAGGCTCCCGTCAATATCGCCCCGGCAAAACTCAAGATAAAAATCCGTTCGGGAGACAAGTGGCGGGCCACCATCATCCTGGGGTGCCAGGAGTGCTTAGGGTATCGATTTGAAACGTTGTGCTGTTTCATAAAAGATGAGAAGCTCGGCGCGGATTTTGACTGACCCGAACAGTGCTCAACAATATTCGAAACATATCCCAGAACTTGGTAATCTATCAGGGCATCCCCTATGCGTCAAACGGGGCGGGGGGTTCGGCGATTGCGGCCGCGGGGCTATAGCCGGATTTGAGCCCCCAGCTCGACCACCCGGTTGGGGGGTATGCCGAAATAGCCGGCCGGATTGGCCGCGTTGCGCGACATGAACGCAAAAAGAGCTTTCCGCCAGTACGGCATGGATGACTTGCCATTGATCAACAGGGTTTCGCGCCCCAGGTAAAATGTCGTTTTGGTGGGTTCCAGGGGCAGGCCGAAGCCGGCCGCCAACCTCATGGCTTTCGGCACGTTCGGTGTTTCCATGTAGCCGTACCAGGCCGCCAGCCGATAGAACCCCGACGGCAGGTGTTCGATGCGCAAACGGTCCTCGTCCGCCACCGCCGGGACGTCGGCCGCCTGAATGGTCAGCAGGACCACGTGCTCATGCAGCATCTGATTGTGCTTGACATGGTGGAGGAGGGTGGGCGGCGTGCCTTCAACGGAAATGGTCATGAACACCGCCGTCCCGCGCACCCGGTTCAGCGGGTGCCGTTCGATGTCGGCCAGGAATGCCTCCAGGGGAAGCAGGCCCGCGAAGAGTTGACGCTTCAGTTCTTCGCGCCCTTTTCGCCATGATGTGAACACCGTCGTGACCAGAAGGGCGACGAGGAGGGTGATCCAGCCGCCGTCAAAAAGCTTGAACAGGTTGGCGCCGAAATAGCTCACATCGAAGATCAGGAAAAGCGTCACCGGGGGCAAGGCCTTCCACAGCGGCCAGCGCCACACGTAAAGGGCGGCCAGCAGATAAAGCACCGAGGTCAGGCCCATGGTGGCGGTCACGGCCAGGCCGTAGGCGCCGGCCAGCCGGCTGGACTCCTTAAACGTCAGAACCAGGACCAGGCAGGCGATCATAAGGGCATAGTTGATACCGGGGATGTAGATCTGTCCTTTGATTTCCGCGGATGTGTGAACGATGTGGACACGGGGGCTGAAGCCGAGGTGAATGGCCTGTTGCGTCAGGGAAAAGGCGCCCGAAATCAGCGCCTGGGAAGCGATCACGGTGGCGATGGTGGACAACGCCACCATCGGGTAGAGTGCCGCCGGAGGAACCAGTCCATAGAAGGGGTGAAAGCCGGCGTCCGGGTGTTCCAGCAACAGGGCGCACTGCCCGAAATAGTTGAGCAGCAGGGCGGGGCAGGCCAACCCCAGCCAGGTGATGCGGATGGCACGGCGGCCGAAATGTCCCAGGTCGGCGTATAGCGCCTCGCCGCCGGTGATGCACAGCACGACCGAGCCGAGTACCACGAACCCATGCAAGTGGTTGGCGCTGAAAAACTCCCAGGCGTACCAGGGGTTGAGGGCCAGCAGGATACGCGGGGATTGCAGGATTTCCCAAGACCCCAGCGCCGCAATGGTCAGGAACCAGACCACCATGATGGGCCCGAACACTTTGCCGATGCCGCTGGTGCCCCGCTTCTGAACGACAAAAAGAGCGATGAGCACGATGCAGGTCAAGGGAACGACGAATGGTTTGGCGGCTTCGGTGGCGACTTCCATCCCTTCGATGGCCGACAGCACCGAAATGGAAGGGGTGATAATGCCGTCGCCGTAGAGCAGCGCCGCGCCGAAAATAGCCGCCAGGGCGGCGGCGGAACGCAGGCGCGGCGTCATCGGAGTCCGGGAGCCCAGGATCAACCCCAGCAGTGCGAAGATGCCGCCCTCCCCCCGGTTGTCGGCCTTGAGGATGAATCCGACGTATTTGACGCTCACCACGATGGTCAGGGACCAGAACACCAGGGAGGCCACGCCGAAGAGGTTGACGTCGTTCAAGGCCACCGCGTGCGCTCCGTTGAAGCACTCGCGTACGGCATAGAGCGGGCTGGTTCCGATGTCTCCGTATACCACGCCGAGAGCCGACAGGGCGAGCGCGGCGGTTTTTCCCTGAACTTTTCGGTGAGGGGGCGAGCCGGGCGGGTGGGGTGCCGGGCGTGCGTCCGCGGGATCGCCATGCGCATCTGACATGTGGTTGGCCTCCGGAAGTTGGATGCGGGAGAAATCTCCCTCCGGTCTCCTCCGAAGGTTCTCCTCATCGATGCCTACGAGGTTAGCTGAAGGGATAGGGCCGAAGAGGTTGCCCATCGCCGGACGGCGATACGCCCCAGAAATCTGGTTCCCCCGTTCCCGGTCGATACCGGAATTAGGCGGCGGGTAATCTAGACCTGAATGCGGCGGGTGTCAAGCGTTTCGATGGGGGCCTTTGCGGGGGGTTCTTGCGGACCGCTGCGTTAACCGTCTGCGAGGGTCTTGGGCTTGGATTTCTTCCTGCGTGACATCTGCATGCGGATGAACTCCACGGCGGCCGGGATCCCCGGGATCAGCACCAGGGCGATGATCACCATGCTGAAGTTCTTCCGGACGATGGGGATGTTGCCGAACCAGTAGCCGGCGAGCACGAACAGCAACACCCACAGTACCCCGCCGAACACGTTGAAGAAGAGAAATCGCGGGTAGGTCATGCTGCCGATGCCGGCCACGAAAGGGGCGAAGGTGCGGATGATGGGCAGGAACCGGGCGATGATGATGGTCTTGCCGCCGTGCTTTTCGTAGAAGGCATGGGTGCGGAGAAGGTATTCCTTGTTGAGGAAGCGGCTCTGCTCCTCGTGGAACACCCTGGGGCCGACATAATGGCCGACGGAGTAGTTCACCGTGTCGCCCAGGATCGCCGCAGCGATCAGGATTAAAATCACCCAGGTCACGTCGAGGGCGCCGATGGCCGCCATGGAACCCACCGCGAACAGGAGCGAGTCGCCCGGCAGGATCGGCGTCACGACCAGGCCGGTTTCGCAGAAGACGATGACGAAGAGAATCGCGTACACCCAGAGGCCGTAGTTGGCGCAGAGCACCTGGAGATGCTGGTCGATATGCAGGACGAAGTCGATCAAGAATTTAACAGCTTCCATCGAAACCTTCCGATCAAGTTGCTTTTTTCAACCCCGTGGGAGCGGCTTTCCAGCCGCGATCATCGAGGCTGTAAGCCTCTCCCCCACGTCATTGCAGATACGATGGCGCCGCGCGCCATAACGTGCTTTTCAATAAAAAAGCAACGTGCCCGTATTTCGGGCACGTGAGCAGATCATACCATCGATGCGCGGCAAAGGAAAGCCGCGGGGCATCAGCGCTTGCCGTCGCCGGGGGGCCGACCCTCCTGGTCGTAAGACCGCAGCATCTCGTACTGCCCCTTGAAATAGGGCAGGTGCCTTTTGAGCCGGCCGAACACGATGCGCGCCAGGATGTAGCAGATCAGGAAAACAACCACGTAATGCGCCCCGGAGGGATAGAATGGAATGGAAATCCCGCTTTCCGCAAAATGGGGCTGCATCCAGTCCAGCGCGAAAAAAATCGGCCACAGGGCGGCGGCGGACAGCCCGAACTTGTTGAAAAAAACGTGGCCGTAAGCGTCGTTGGCCTGTTTGTTGAGGGCCTTGTAGCTCGTCTCGTCGCCGCGCCGGAGGGCTTCCTGCGACAGGTCACTGTATTTCTTGAGGTTGCTGTTCAGCTTGTCGAGGTGCTTGCGGTTGGCCCTGAACACCAGCGAAATGGTGAACTCCCCGATGACCACCACGGCCATGGCTAGCAGAAAGGTGCCGATGAGGCCGTCCAAAACGTGAACGCCGGTCAGGCCATAGAGAGCCAATAAATAGGGGTCCGCGTAATACCACATTTTTATCGGGCCGGATGCCCATGCCGAGGCGTAAAAAAGCCCGGGCTTTGGGCCCGGGCTTCGGGTTTCATTTCAGCAACTCCACCATACTCACATCGGCACCCAGGACCTTCCGAAGAAGCCTCGGCTGAAGTAACCGATGCCGACATACAGCGCCAGGATGATGAAAAGGATTTTCAGCCACTTTTCCGGGATGTACTTGGCCGTTCGCGGGCCGACCATGGAACCGATGAACACCCCGACCAGCTGGGTCCCGACGAGGGCCCAGTCCATGCCGGCCCCGGCCACATTGATGTAGGTCGTGATGCTCGTGATCATGCTGATCAGAACGGCCAGCGCCGAGGTCCCGGCGACGACGAACATGGGCAGGCCGACGATGCTGGTCAGGTAGGGCACGTACAGGAAACCGCCGCCGACGCCGATGAAGGCCGAGATCGCCGCGATCACGACGCCCCCGAAGAAGGCCGCGATGGGGTTGAACGAGAAATCCGTGCCGAAAAAGGTCATCGTGGACTTCGTGATGCTGAAGGATTTCAGCGTCACACCTGCCGATTCAATGTCCGCT
>Ga0209253_10003603_pt1 | contig 13585 bp, 17 predicted proteins | sample FrelakmetBRP12BR_FD_187145 | JGI IMG/M metagenome (GOLD analysis project Ga0209253, IMG submission 187145) | Freshwater lake sediment microbial communities from the University of Notre Dame, USA, for methane emissions studies - BRP12 BR (SPAdes)... | ecosystem: Environmental > Aquatic >...
TACGACTCCCTCCAATCTATATTCGACTCATCCTCAAGTAAGTTCTTTTCATCCAAATATCAGGGCCGAACGTAGGAGGAAAAAATGGTTCTTTCCGAGCGCCACATCGACGAAAAACCATTCAAACGCGTACGTCCGCGTGCCAAACTGAGAGGCGTTCAGCTGGCCGGGGATTGGACTCCAAAGGCCGCCTCTGAACCAAAGTATGAGGTGGTGATGCACCCGGATTTAGAAATTCCTTTGCCAGATGGGACAATTCTGCGTGGTGATCTTTATCGACCTAAGGCACAACAAGCTTTTCCATTACTCCTGGCATGGGGGGGATATACCAAGGAATTACAAAATACAGGACTGCCGTTACCCATCAATGAGGTGGGGCAGGTCGGATACATCGTCAGAAGAGGCTACTGTCACCTGACTGCCAATGCGCGCGGCAAGGGACGGCGAATTCGCCATTAAAGCAAGAAGGGACAAACGCTAACGGCCGTCCCTTGCCTGAATCAATCCTAGAACATATTTTCTAATTTGTCAAGGGTTTTTATAAAAAATAGTGACAGTCACCTGGAACACCCGAGAGAACCGGGTGCAGGAGGAAGGTGACTGTCACAGAGGTATGCATTGAAGATCTATTTCGCAGGCAGGATGTCCAGCAGCATGCTGGTCTGGTCCCGTTGCAGGGTGAACAGCAAGTTCTTGAGGGTGGTCTGCTGCTGACCCGACACGGGCACGGTCGAATAATTCTGCGATAACCAGCTCATGAATGAGAACTGTACATCTATGGGCAGGGTGCCAATGAGGACCAAATTCACCACTTGAGTGCCCTGATCGACGCTGGCCGGCTGGTCGGTGCGCGGGACGGTCATTTTGATCTCGCTCAGGTTGCACGGATCGCCGATGAACTGGGCCGAAAAGCCATCCGAGATGGCCGAGAAATTACCGGCGGCGGCCGAAGCCAGGGTGGCAGTTGAGACGGGCTGTCCGTTAACGCTGCCATCTGTAAAGGTGAACTGTTGGGTCATTTGAAGCACGTTCTTAGCGGTATCCACCGAGACACCCAGCCCGCCTGCGCTGGGAGTCGCAGGACAGTTACTGGGTGGTACGGCGCTCGCCACCATGGTCTCAATGGCACCCAGGGCAGTCGGAGCGCTGGTCAATATGTCGGGGAGCTGGGTGACCGCCTGCTGGATCTGCTGGATGCCATTGGTCAACCCGCAGGCCAGCAGGAATACCATGATGAAAGGAATGAGCAATAAACGGGTATGGCGCATAATCTTTCTCCTTTAATTATGAGATAGTTTATCACAATTGTCATACATTATAAAATAACCACAGTACTGGAAGGTCGGGAACGGTGACAGACGCTCACCAGATGCCAGGGAAAAGGCGGTAGCGTACTTTTTGGGCGTATTCGCGATAACCAGGCAGCTCCTCCTGCAACATGCGGTCTTCCAGGGCGGTACGGATAATATACAGCACGCCGATCAGGCCGGCGGGTACCAGCGCCCACCAGGAACCCAGCACAAATGCCATGCCAGCCATGAAAAGCGGGAGCACGGCATACATGGGATGGCGCACATAGCGATAGGGTCCCTGTGTGACGACCTGCTGACCACGATCGTCCTGGATGCGGGCATAACGCGAGAGAAAATAATTCACCGTCATAACCCGCCAAATGACAAACCCGGTGAAAGCCAGCAGCAGCACACCCAGGATCTGCAGGGCGACCGGCATGCTCGACCAGTGGAAACGACCGGCATCCAGCCCGGCAGTGACCAGCAGGCCAAGCAACAAAACTGTGTAAATGTTAGTAATAATCTTATCCCAATACTTGACATTCGCGGCGCGGCGGCTGCGCTCTTCCATCAGACCGGGCGCCTTGAGCGAGGTCCAGACCACCACCACAATCAGAAATGCCAGGTACAGGCCGGTCAGGAGCCAGGCGCCGAACCAGTCCAACCGGCCGGCCGCGCCGAACAAGAACGCATCCATGATGAGGATAAGCAGCAGGATGCTGAGGAGTCGTTTGAGCCATACACTGACAGGCGGTTTCGCCGATGGATTCAGCATGGTTACCTCTCCACTTGCGTTTTCAAAGTATCACAACTCCCGGTTCGAGTTTCTGCTTCTCTTCACCTTTGTGCAGGATCCAGGCCTGACCTTGCATGAGCGTGGTTTCGTGACCTTCGACCCGGATATAAGCGTCATCGGCCATCAGGATGACCGGGTTGTCATGAAAAACGTGGTATTCGCGCAGCCATTCATCCCGCTCAGTGCTGGCAGGCTCATAATCAGGGTAATGAACGTTGAAATTGAAGGGTGAAGCTTCCAGACCCTTGAAATAAGCCGTTGGGACAATATTCATATCGTTGCAGGTAAGGATATTTGAGCCACACAGCACCGTCCCGGCCGAGAAAGCCACCACCGGCAGACCGGCGGCCACTTTTTTGCGCAGATAGTCGACCAGCCCGCTCAGGTGCAAGTGGTGGTTGAGCAGGAAGGTATTCCCGCCGGGGATGTAGACCAGGGCGGCCGCGCGCAGGACTTTCTCCATCTTCGGCAGGGTCATCAGTTCGGTGTTGAGGGTAACCACACGTGCCAGGGGCCGGAAGGCCTTTTCGGTATATTCTTGCCAGGTATTGGATAGGGAGGCAGCCGGCAGGTATGCAACCAATGGGTCCTCCCACCCTTCCAAGATTGGGCAGGCGGTTTTGAGAATGTAGCGGATATCGTCCTTGCCAGGGATGCAGAAAAGATGCAGGTTCATTTGGTTAACATTTTTTTGATAGTGAGGCGATGCTCGGCGAAATGTCCGGATGTATTTCCAAGCACCCAATTCAGGAGAGGCTGCTGCTCGGGATCATCGGGAAAGCGCGGTTTCATCAAATCCCCAAAAGGGGTGACACTCAACCTGGCAACCAATCCGGCATAGACCCGTTTGAACTCATCCAGAATTTCTCCGGACGGGCGGCGGCGGTTGCGCTCGAACAGAACCTTGTTTATTACATCCATTTCCCAATCTTTGGTCACTTCGTGGCTTACCCCTACGACCTGATGGGAAGGAAGTTTATCCATATGGTAACCCAATAGAATTTTCATCCATTCGGTCAGGTGGGCCAGGTTATCCTTCGGCGACCAGCCGCCCGCATCCGGCATGGTCATTTGTTCAGGCGTGAGTAAGTCAACCTCATTCATGAGTGCGGACCATTCACGGTCAATTTCGTCCAATAGCTCTGAGGTGTTCCTGGGAAGGTTTGTCTCAGTCATAGGATCACCTCTCATTATGGAGCACATTTCGAATAGGCGTCGGGGACGGTGGTTGTGTCGGTAATGTAGGTTTGGTCCGGCAGCAAAGGATAATCCGCACCAAAATATTCATTGAAAATCAGCCGGAAGGAATTGACCGGCGAGATGGTGGGATACAATTTTGCGCTGCCGTTACCGGGCAAATAATATGCCAGTAAGTCGGTCTGTCGATTCGCATCAACCAAACCATGATCGCCCATCAGGATGAGGACGGGAGGATTTTTCGACTTTTTGATGATGGTCTGCAAAATAGGGATCAGGCGCTGGTCGATGTATTGCACCTGATTGACATAGCCCATTTCTTCATAGGTGCTGTTAATCGCACTGCCGCGATCGCCGCTATAAAAGCCCGGGTCGGTCATGATCTGGCCATCCGGGCCAAACACATACGGATAATGCGGTATGAAAAGGTGAATGTAGGCGAATTTCGGCCCGGCAATGGCCGGCACGTCCGTTATGTGGTCGAGAATGAAGGTCGTGGCAATAACGTGGGTTGCGACAAGATCCCTATTATCCCCTTTCAATCCGGACAAATCCACTGAATTTGCCGCCTGGTCTTCAGAGTTTGCCTGAAAATATCCGGCAATCTTTCCACCTGGATCCAGGGCGTTCAGGATGATCGCGGCGGTATTGTGAACATACAGGACTTCAAACGGATACAGGTATCTGGAATTAATGGTCGGGTGGCTTGTCCCGATCAGCACGTCTGAATTATCGAATTCCAGCAGCGGGTATTCTTCTTGGAAAGCCACCGTCTTATAGCCAACCTTCTTCAATTGCTGGCGAACCTCATCATTCTTCATCAAGGTCCACCAAAAGCCGTTATTGGAAAAATTGCTCCAGATGTCATTTTTATACGCATCGGGAATATAGCGCATGTTCAACAAGGCGGAAATGGAGGCATATGTGAAAGTGTAGTTCGGACGGCTGCACCCGGCTACATAGAACCCCATGTTCGTCAGCTGGTCGATAAAGGGAGAATTGTCAAAGCCCAAATCCTGCTTGAGGGCGTCCGAGCGCATGTAGCCATCCAGGACGATCACATAGATATCCGGCATATCCTTCAGATTGGTCGGGAGCGCCAGTCCCGACTGCACTTTAACCAGCTGCCGGGCTGCAATAGAAGTGCGGATATAGCCATACCCCAGCTCCACAACCTGAAGGCCGACCAGGAGCAGACTGATCAAATTCAGATAGAGCACGAGTCTGCCATATTTCTTCAGTCGCAGAATCCCCCAGATCGCCAACCCAAAAAGGACCAGGGAAAGCGGAATCAGGGCGGTATGGTGACTTAATAAAGATAATTGCGGATTTGCACGGGCGGCATAATACAAATGACCGTATGAGAAGAAAGCGATCAAAAGCAGGCTGCCGATCAAGCCCGTCTTGAGAATGTCCCGAAAGACAGGATAAAGGATCCCAAAAAGAACGGCTGATCCAATCAGGGTAAATAAGAAAGGCCGGATGACCACAACCGGATCGATCTGCGAAATATTAGCCGCCCAAAGGAACAGCAATGGATAAAAGGTAAAGAAAATGTAGAACCAGGGGAAAAGTGGTTTCTTTTTCATTCCGCCTATTAAATGGCCGGTGCCTAAAGGATCATTTCTGTATTCGTTCCAAGACCACCTTGCGAAGTTTTTGTTGAACACTCTCCCAGGCTTCGGCAGCATCCAGAACCACCCACCGTCCAGGCTCCTGCTTCACCATCTCCAGGTAACCTGCCCTTACCCGCCGGTGGAAATCCAGCTGGTAGGCGTCCAGGCGGTTCCATTCACCGCCGCTCTTCTGCCGGCGGCTCAAGCCAGTCTCCACATCCACATCCAGCAGGAGGGTCAGGTCCGGGACCAGGCCGCCGGTGGCATAACGCACCAGGGCGCGCACTTCGTCCAGGTTTTGCTGGTGGCCATAACCCTGATAGGCCAGGGTTGAATCGGCATAGCGGTCACATAATACGATCCAACCTTCCGCCCGTTTTGGGCGTAGTACCTGTTCCACGATCTGTGCCCGGGCGGCCTGATAAAGCAGGGTCTCGGTATGCGGGTGCATTTCGGTATTCTTTAGATCGTGGATGATATTGCGGATCTGCTCGCTGATAAATGTCCCGCCCGGTTCACGCGCCGTATGAACGCGGAAACCCCTTTCCTGCAACCATTCAGCCAGGGGCTGCATGTGAGAGGTCTTGCCGGAACCATCTGGTCCTTCGAGTGTGATGAACATGGCGTTAGCGGTTGGCGATTGGCAGTTAGTGGTTGGCGATTAGCGGTTGGCGGTTGGCGGTTGGTGGTTGGTGGTTGGCGATTGGCGATTGGCGATTGGCGGTTGGCGGTTGGCAATGGATGGTGGAGTCTGATCGCAGAAGAACAAACCTTACTCCCGAAAAATCCGGACGTGACGGCGGGGTTCCTTGCCGTAAGAATGGCTGACCAGCTCTGCATCGCGTGCCAGCTCATGCTGGAGACGCCTCTCGGTGGCTGGACCGGCCGGCAGATCGACCCAGCGTTCCCCATTCAAGACAGCCGCGATGGCAGCCTGCGTCTGTCGTTTGACCGCATCCAACTCAGCCGTCCCCGGCACCATCTCAGACAGGTTGAACAAGTCACTCAGGAACTGTTCCATCTGGCTGACCGTATTGGCCCGCAGCACAAAAATCGGCATGCCGCGATGTTCGGCCTGCATAATGGCCTGCTGTCGGTCACGGTAATAGGAGCGCAAAGTGACCATCACATCCGCCTCGCCGGCATCCCTGGCGATCAGTGCCGGGACGCCCAGGCGCTTGGCGGCCTGGATCAGGCGGTCACGTGCCACGCCATAGGGATAGACGCGCACCGTCTGGAGCGGAGCACGGCGGGTTTCAGAAGGAGTGCTGGTTTCCGGGTGCGCTGCGGCACTCATCGAAGACACCGGAGCGAATGGCAAGCTCTGGCTGCGGCGCGGGCCGGTGGTTGTGCCATTTTCGATGCGAAATTCTGAATCGGGCCTGGATTTCGGGATGGCCTTGGCTTTCTCAACCTGGATCTTGCCCTGCGCGTCGCGCCAGCGGATCTCCGGCGGGAGCGGATAACCACGCAGAAGCGAGTCGACCGAGGCGGCGATGTCCATGTGGACAGCAAAGCGGTCGCGCTGCTGGATCTCGACCAGCACATCGAAGGTGGGCGGGGCGCGCCGCTCGAGCACCGTCTTCTGGGTGCCGCGCCGGCGCGCTTCCTCATCCGACAGCGTGACGGCTTCGATGCCGCCGATCAAGTCAGACAGGGTCGGGTTGAGCAGAAGGTTATCGATGGTCTGGCCATGGGCGGTGCCGATCAGCTGTACGCCGCGTTCGGCGATGGTACGGGCGGCGGCAGCTTCCAGTTCACGCCCGATCTCGTCAATCACGATGACTTCAGGGTTGTGATTCTCAACCGCCTCGATCATGACCTCGTGCTGGAGCATGGGTTCACGCACCTGCATCCGGCGGGCCTTGCCCACGGCTGGGTGGGGTACATCGCCGTCGCCACCGATTTCATTGGAGGTATCCACCACGATGACGCGTTTGGTCTCAGCCAGGATGCGGGCGGCTTCACGCAGCAAGGTGGTTTTTCCCACGCCCGGGCGACCCAGGATGAGCAGGGATTTGCCCGACTCGACGATATCCTGGATGATATCCACCGTGCCATAGACGGCACGCCCAACCCGTAGGGTCAGACCGACGATATGCCCGCGCCGGTTGCGCAGGCAGGAGATGCGGTGCAGGGTGCGTTCGAGGCCGGCGCGGTTATCAGCGTCAAACTCACGAATCCGCTCGACTACATGGTCAAGTTCAAAACGGGTGATTTCCTTGTTTATCAAGACCGTCTCACCATGAACATAGCGCGCCGTTGGGACGCGTCCCAAGTCCAGGATGATCTCGAGCAGGTTATCGTAATCGTTGGCTTTGTGGACGGCTTCGACAATGTTGCCGGGCAATACCCCCAGCAAGGCATCCAGGTCGTCAGTAATTTTCAGCTGTGTCATACTATATTTATATCACTCTTTTGGCGGAAACTCTTCTGTGGTCACCGCACGCGCCACGGGTGCAGCGGGTTTGGCCAGGGCTTTTTCCATGGGAGAAATCTTTTCCTCAACCTTCTGGAGCTTGGCCAGCCGCCTGACCATGACTGCCTGGCGAGGTCCGGCCTGCGCACCCAGGTCTTCCAGTACGGACTCGAGCCAGGCTTGATAGGAACGCACACATACATAGATGCGCCGTTCGCGCCAGCCTGGCAAGGCATCGGTGAGTCCGGCCAATTGCTCTGAAACACAATCAGAATCAGGAGGAACCATTGGTTGAATCCAGACACCTTTTGGCCCGCTGTTCACCGCTACATAGGCCTGAAGATTTCCCTCCGAGCACACCATGCCCAAGCCCTGCTTCGGCAAAACTTCCACCGGGTGAAGCAAAGCTGGGACGATCTGCCCATACAGCGATTGAACGGCCGGCCAATCCGCATCGACGGCCGGCCGCCAGATATCTTTTTTATCCGGCTGGGCTGAGACGGGTAGTTCCCAGACACGTTGCCAGGCATACATGGCAAAGCCAGCCTGCCGGAGCAACTTGAAGGCATGCGATTCCTCATCCACCTCGGCCAACAGGTGGAACGCGCCCCACTCCCCAACCTGTTTCAGTAAATGCTCCAACAGGGGCAGGGTTAACCCATTGAGGGCTTCCACCGGGGCAAGGAAAGTAATCCGGGCAGAGGTTTCATGTTCCTGTAAGGTCACCTGTCCCATCAAAGAACTGCCGTTCTCAGATGCAACCGCGGTGTAGACGTGGCGACGCGGATCCAGGTAAGAAAGTAGGGCAGCGGCTCCCAAGGGGTTGCCGCGTGTCAGGATGCGGGCGCTATCCAGCGCAAGCATATCCCGGCGGTAACGGGAAAAGAGCGGGAAATCGAGGACGTCAAGAGATCGAACCAACATAATGGATGTTCAAGAGCTTTACTGTGCCAGAGAAAGGAAGAATTCGTGAAACCGTGTGTCCCTGGTCAATTCAGGATGGAACGACGTGGCAAGCAATTTACCCTGGAGTGCCGCGACGATCCTGCCGTCTGGTAAAGTGGAAAGGATCCTCGCATCCTCCTGAACGGATTCGATGATCGGGGCGCGGATGAAAATGGCATGATAGATACCGCCACCGCCGAGTTCGGGAACGGTGAGGTCGGCTTCAAACGAGTCCACCTGGCGGCCAAAGGCGTTGCGTTGGACGGTTATATCCATGATGCCCAACAACGGCTGGGAGCGACGGGCGTCCTTGGAGAGGAAAATAGCCCCGGCGCAGGTGCCCCAGATGGCGTGCGTCTTACCAAATTCACGCAGCGGCTCCAGTAAACCAAAGTCCACTGAAAGTTTTCCAAAGGTGGTGGATTCGCCGCCAGGCATGATAAGACCGTTCAGCCCTCCAAGGGCGTTCGGCAAGCGGACTTCGACCGTCTCCACGCCCAGGCGTTTGAGCATGACGACATGCTCGGCGAAATCGCCTTGAATTGCCAGGACACCGATTCTCATAGGTCAGAACAAAGATGACAGACCACAGATCATTGACGATGGACCGAAGATGGTAGGTCTATTGTCCAAGGCCAATCGTCCATTGTCCATCGTCCGAGTTTTACCATCCTCTACCCGCGATCTTCTCGATTTCCGGCATCTGGGAAATATTGCGTCCGACCATCGGCTCGCCCAGGTTCTTGCTGACTTCAGCCAGCACGGCGGCATCGTTGTAGTGTGTCACGGCTTTGACAATGGCGGCGGCACGTCTGGCCGGATCACCGGACTTGAAAATGCCCGAACCGACGAAAACGCCATCCACGCCGAGCTGCATCATCAAGGCTGCATCCGCTGGAGTGGCCACGCCGCCGGCGGCAAAGTTGACCACCGGCATGCGGCCCAGTTCCTTGGTTTCCTTGACCAGTTCGTAAGGCGCTCCAATCTCCTTGGCATACGCCATTAATTCTTCATCGGCCATATTGGTCAGACGGCGTATCTCGCCCAGTACCGTCCGGGCGTGGCGAACAGCCTCAACCACGTCACCGGTGCCGGCCTCGCCCTTGGTGCGGATCATGGCCGCGCCTTCACCGATACGGCGCAGGGCCTCGCCCAGGTTCCGGCAGCCGCATACAAACGGAACCTTGAAGCCATGTTTCAGGATGTGATTCTGCTCATCGGCGGGTGTCAACACCTCAGACTCATCGATGTAGTCGACGCCAATGGCTTCCAGGATCTGTGCCTCTACAAAATGACCTATCCGGCATTTGGCCATGACCGGGATGGTGACCGTGTCCATGATCTTGAGGATCAGGTCAGGGTCCGACATGCGTGCGACGCCGCCCTGGGCGCGTATATCCGCCGGGACACGTTCCAGTGCCATGACCGCACACGCACCGGCATCCTCTGCAATCTTGGCGTGTTCAGGGGTGACAACATCCATGATGACGCCGCCTTTAAGCATCTGCGCCAGTCCCTTTTTGACGGTAAAAGTGCCAATATTCTGTTCCATAAGAAACTCCTTTGCCAATAATAAGCGTCACGATTCTACCACTGCTCTGGATGGATGCGGGCAGTCCAAAGCCCTTGACAAAAATTGGAATTGGTATACAATTAGTACAATGATACAATGATACAATTGCGACTATGAACCTCGAAATAGACTTCCGTTCAGGCATCCCAATCTATCTCCAGGTGGTGGAGCGCATCAAAGAGCGCCTCGCTTCAGGCCGGATGAAGCCCGGTGACCAGCTGCCCACTGTCCGCTCGCTGGCCTCCGAGCTACGCGTGAACTTTAACACCATCGCGCGGGCCTACCGCATCATGGATGAGTCCGGCATTATTTCCACACAACAGGGACGAGGGACTTATATTCTGGATATGCCCCCGCCGGAGGTGGTTGGGAGCATCCGGGCGAAGGCCCTGGAAGCCCTGACCCAACGATATATCGCAGATGCCGGTCGACTGGGCGCAACACCGGATGAACTGATAAAAATTCTGAATAAGCAGTTGTTCTCGTAGAACGAATCCGAAAATATGTCCCTGCCAATCCCTGAAAAAGGAGAATGAACTATGAAGAAACATGCCAACCTGATCATATTATCCGTTTTGATGTTTGTGCTATTGATAACGAGCGGTTGCTCGGCACCCAAGCCCGCCGGGCTGACTGATCAGCAGGTCACCAGCCTGACCGAGAACATCCTGAAGGCCCTGGATGCGAATGATTACCAGAATTTCACCCGGGATTTTAGTGACCAAATGATTTCCGCCTTCACGCCGGACCAGGTCACAGCCCTGCAAGCCCTGCTTGGCAAGGCCAGCGGAAAACTTGTCTCGGTTGGCACGCCAACCCTCACGAACAACCAGGGCTACGCAGTCTATCGCATCCCCTGCAAATACGAAAATGAAACCGTCTACGTTACGATCACCTTCCTGATCGAAGGTCAAAAGGTCGAAGGTCTGTTCTTCGACTCAGCCAACCTACGCAAATCTGCTCAATAAGCTTCGCTCCCTGAAGTCGAAGCAAATCAAAAAGGAGAATATTATGGCCCCATCCGATTTTTCCAAAGGACAAAACCCGCGCTTGGCGGAACGCCAGCAGCCCAATCTGCATGTTTCCGGCATTGCCGGAGCGCTGTTCACGATCTGCCTGCTGATTGGTGTGATCGGCACCATCCTCTTTACCATTCGCTATCCATCGAATGAAGTCCTGCCGCCGGTCTGGACGCTCGCCTGGCTGGTGATCGGCTGTTTTTTCCTCTTCTCACTGAAAGTTGCCTCGCAATGGGAAAAGGCCATCGTTCTACGCCTGGGAAAGTTTCTTAGACTGGCCGGACCGGGCGTCTTCTGGTTGATTCCCATCATGGACACCGTAGCCAACTGGATCGACCACCGCGTGATGGTCACGCCCTTCTCGGCCGAAAAAACGCTGACCAAGGATACCGTCCCGGTGGACGTGGATGCAGTGCTGTTCTGGGTCGTTTGGGACGCCGAAAAGGCCGCCCTGGAGGTGGCCGACTACAGGGCGGCCATCGCCTGGGCCGCCCAAACCGCCCTGCGCGAGATCATCGGTCAAAGCATGCTGGCCGACATTCTGATCGGCCGGGCTAAGATGGATGCCGACCTGCAAAAGATCATTGACGAGCGCACCACCCCCTGGGGTATTACCGTCCAATCCGTGGAGATCCGGGACGTCATCATCCCGCCGGACCTGGAAGATGCCATGTCCCGCCAGGCACAAGCGGAACGCGAACGCCAGGCACGTGTCATCCTGGGTGAATCCGAGAAGCAGATCGCCGATTCATTTGCGGAAGCCTCCAAAGCGTACATCAATAACCCCACCGCCCTGCACCTGCGCGCCATGAACATGCTCTTTGAGGGGCTGAAGGAAAAGGGTGCACTGGTCATTGTCCCCAGTAGTGCGGTGGATACCATGAACCTGGGCGGGCTGAGCGGCATGGTCTCGCTGGCCCTGCAGAACCGGCCAAAAGACGAGAAGAAATAGCCATTCTTCCCGAACTATGACAGCCAGCCTCGCCAAGCCGGACCCGGCGAGGCTGACAGCTTGAAAAAGATCATTATTTTCAAGGAATACAACGGCCTTTGTAAAAGCCCAGGATAAAAATAAGCCTATTTCTGGCGCGTTTTGAGGAGATAAAAATGTCTGAAATCACGCAATGGGAATACCGCGTGCTCACCATCGGCAGTGTCTTTGGCACGAAAGACGGGCAAATCGAAGCCATATTGAATGAATGGGGGCTGGAAGGCTGGGATGCGATCCATGTATATACGCCCAGCCAGAGCAGCAAGGTTACCATCGTCGCCAAGCGCCCGCTGACGGCTTCCACACGCCGCCGGTCCTCCTGGCCCGGCCAATGAATAATACGAACTATGGATAAGATCTGTAGTAGCGACTTTAGTCGCTCTTTGCTAAGTAAGGAGAGTCACAATGGAAGTCATTAAACAGTACCTGCCACTGCTGATCCCGGTTGTTTTAATCGAACTGGCCCTGATGATCACCGCCCTGGTGGACCTGATCCGCCGGGCGCAGACGCGCGGCCCAAAATGGGCCTGGGCCCTGGTCATCGTTTTGATCAACTTCATCGGCCCGATCGTCTACTTCGTGGCAGGCCGCAAGGATGAGTAGCACCGAAAAAAAGCGCTACAAGGAGCAAACCGTGAGCAGTGTGCATGTAGAAGCATTGAAGAAATACTACGGCGCCGTCCACGCTCTGGACGGATTAAACCTGGATGTGGAAGCGGGAACCATATTTGGCTTCCTGGGTCCAAATGGGGCTGGAAAAACCACCACCCTGCGCATTCTGACCGGGCTGGCACGTCCGACCTCCGGTAAGGCGCAGGTGGCCGGGGTGGATATCTTACGAGGCGGCGGGAATCTTTCCCGCCATATCGGGCATTTACCGGAGGAGCCGGCCTTTTACCCCTGGATGACACCGCCTGAATTCCTGGACTACCTGGGGCGTTTGTATGGTCTCTCCTCAGGCGAGCGCACTGCCCGGATCAAGGAACTTCTCACCCTAGTTCGAATGGAAGATGTTTCCAGGCGCCGTATCGCTGGTTTTTCACGCGGCATGCGCCAACGCCTGGGCGTCGCCGCAGCGATCCTGCACCATCCCGAAGTACTCTTCCTGGATGAACCCGCCAGCGCCCTCGACCCGGCCGGGCGCAAGGAAGTGCTCGACCTGATCGGGAATCTGCGCGGCCAATGCACGGTGATCATGTCCACCCACATCCTGGCGGACGTGGAGCGCGTCTGCGATGTGATCGGGATCATCAACAAAGGCCGCATGCTGGTGCAGTCGCCGCGCCAGGAGTTATTGGAACATTACGCCATCCCTGCGTTTGAGGTGGAAGCTGACGATCACGACGCCCTGGCGCGTTGGGCCGAAAACTTGCGCCGTCTGCCCTGGGTGGCGGCGGTTGCCCCCCGAAATGGTGCAATCCGCATCACCGTCCGGGACGTGCAGACTGCCAAGCGCGAACTGCTGGCGTTGGCCGTGCACTCCGGATTGTCGTTGAATCGCTTTGAAGAGGTCCGGCCGTCGCTGGAAGATGTCTTCCTGCAATTGGTCGGGTTGGAGAATGTGGCATGAATTTCTTCACAGTTTTTCGCAAAGAAATGCAGGAGCAGTGGCGGACATACCGCTTCTTGATCGTGGCTGCAGTCCTGGCGGCTTTCGGGTTGGCTTCGCCTCTGCTCGCCAAATTTACCCCCGAAATGCTCAAGGCCATCCCGGGTGTGCCGCCCGAACTGCTGGCG
>Ga0209253_10003604_pt1 | contig 13584 bp, 9 predicted proteins | sample FrelakmetBRP12BR_FD_187145 | JGI IMG/M metagenome (GOLD analysis project Ga0209253, IMG submission 187145) | Freshwater lake sediment microbial communities from the University of Notre Dame, USA, for methane emissions studies - BRP12 BR (SPAdes)... | ecosystem: Environmental > Aquatic >...
GCCACCCGCGCCATCCGGGGAGACTTCGGCGAATCCCTCTACTACCACATCCCCGCCCTCCGCTTGATCCTGGAGCGGCTGCCCGCCAGCCTCGAGCTCGCGGTGGCCGCCATGGTCGTCGCCCTGGGGATCTCGGTCCCTATCGGCATCATCTCCGCCGTGCGCCGAGGCTCGGCCCTGGACATGGCGAGCATGTTCGCGGCGCTGTTCGGTCTCTCCATGCCCCACTTCTGGCTGGGCATCATGTTCATCCTTCTCTTCTCATTGAAGCTCGGCTGGCTTCCCACCTCCGGCCGCGGAACCTTGGCCCAGCTCATCATGCCGGCGCTGGCCCTGGGACTCAGCCTCATGGCCATGTTCGCGAGGCTCACCCGCTCCGTGATGCTGGAGGTCTTGAGCCTGGACTACGTGCGCACCGCGAGGGCCAAGGGTCTGAAGGAGCGGATCGTGATCGGCAAGCACGCGCTCAAGAACGCCCTCATCCCCCTGGTCACGGTGGCGGGGATGCAGTTCGGCTTTCTCATCGGCGGCACGGTGATCATCGAGACGGTCTTTGCCTGGCCCGGGGCGGGACGACTGGTGGTCCAGGCTATCTTCAACCGGGATTATCCTCTGGTTCAGGCCTGCGTCTTCATCCTGGCGCTCATCTTCGTCACCATAAATTTCCTGGTGGATATGCTCTACGGCTACCTGGATCCCCAGATCAGCTATCAGAACGAGCAATGAACGGCAAGGAAGCGGCACTCTCTCCCCAGGAGCTCCTGGAAGAACTGACCCCCAGACTGCGACTCTTCTGGGCCACGGTGAGGGATGTGGCGCGACGGAAGAGCGCGCTCCTCGGCGGGGTGATGCTGCTCCTCACCATCCTTACCAGCCTCGCCTTCCCTCTTTTCTACCCGGTGGATCCACTCGCTCAGGACCTGAGCGCCCGCTTCACCCCACCGGCGTGGGAGCAAAAGGGAAGCCCGGCGCACCCTCTGGGTGCGGACAATCTGGGCCGGGACGTCCTTGCCCGGATCCTCTACGGCAGCAGAGTCTCCCTCCTCGTGGGGTTCAGTGCCGTGCTCCTGGCCGAGGGGTTCGGGATCGTGCTCGGGCTCCTCTCCGGGTTCTATGGCGGCAAGGTGGATAACCTGATCATGCGGGTTGCGGACATCTTCATGGCCTACCCGTTCATGCTCCTCACCATCTCCGTCATCGCGGTCCTCGGGAGCTCAATCTTCAACCTTATCCTCGTCCTCGGCATCTCCGACTGGACCACCTACGCCCGGACCGTCCGGGGCAGCGTCCTCTCCATCAAGGAGAAGGAGTTCGTCATGGCAGCCCGGGCCGCCGGGACGCAAAACCTGAGGATCATCACCCGTCACATTCTGCCGAACGTGATCTCCCCCCTGGTGGTGCTAGGAACCCTCCGGGTGGCAAACATCATCATCTGGGAGAGCGGACTCTCCTTTCTCGGCATGGGAGTGCCGCCGCCGATGCCCACCTGGGGGAGGATGCTGGCCGAGGGCCGGGTCTACATAACCGAGGCGTGGTGGCTGGTGACGCTACCGGGCCTTGCTATCATGCTCACCATCCTCTCTATCAATCTCCTCGGAGACGGTCTGCGGGACGCCCTGGACCCTCGGCTCAGGAACATACCCACCTGAACCTTGCTCGAAAGCAAGGGAGAGCGGTGCATGAAAGCGCTGGTACTGGGGATAGGACTTCAGGGAAAGGCGGTCATCCACGATCTGGAGCAAAGCTCGCTGATCACGGCGGTCTTGGCCGCGGATCTGGACGTGGTCACGCTGGCCGAGTACATCCGGGGAGCCGGGTATCGGAAGGTTATCCCTCTGGCGGTAGACGCCGGCAATGAGGGTGAGCTCGTCCAGACGATTCGCGCGAGCGGCGCCAACGTCGTGATCTGCATGGTGCCCCCGACTCTCGGGTACCAGGTGGCGTGGGCGGCACTGGAGGCCGGTATCCCCTTCGTGAGCTCGAGCTACACCGGCATGGTGCAGGAACTGGACGGCGAGGCTCGGGCCAGGGGCATCACGATTCTTCCCGAGATGGGCATGGATCCGGGAATAGATCTCCTCCTCGGCACGGTCGCCGTCGATGAGCTCGACGAGGTACATGTCTTTCATTCCTACGGCGCCGGTCTCCCGGAGGCGAGCGCCGCCGACAACCCCCTGAGGTACAAGATCACCTGGACCTTCGACGGACTCCTCAAGGCGTACAAACGGCCGGCACGGGTGCTGCGGGAAGGGCGAGAGATCTCCATCCCCGGCACCGAGATCTTCAGCGACGAGCACATGCACCTGGTTAATATTCCTGGGCTCGGCACGCTCGAGGCCTACCCGAACGGCGACGCCATCCACTACCGGGACCTCTTCCAACTCGGGCAAGGCCTGGAGGAGATGGGCCGCTTCGCCCTCCGCTGGCCGGGCCACTGCCGCTTCTGGTACACCATGGCGCAGCTCGGCTTCCTGGACGACGAGCCGGTAGCGATCGAGGGGGCCCGTGTCTCACCCCGTCAGTTTCTAGTGCATCACCTCGGCCCACGGCTCCAGTTCCGTGAGGGGGAGCGGGATGTGGTGATCCTCCGCGCTCAGGTCTGGGGGATTAAGGCCGGGACGAGGCGCAAGGTGACCTATGACCTCTTCGACTACCGGGATCTCGAGACCGGGCTTTTCGCCATGAACAGGACCGTCGGGTTCACGGCGAGCATCGCCGCCCAGCTCGTTCTCGCCGGCAAGATCACGGAGAAGGGGGTCCTGTCGCCGGTTCGCCATGTGCCGGCCCGGCTCGTCCTTGACGAGCTCCAGAAGCGCGGGATGGAGGTCCGTCGCCAGGTGGAGGACCTTGATCCACTTGAGAGGAAGGGCTAGTGTCGTGGGAGCGGCTTCCAGCCGCGATGAGTGAGCAGAGGCAGGCGAGTCTATTCTGCAAAGGCGCATAGTCGCAGCATTGATAGTATCGAGTGAGGCTCGGCTTTGTGGCGGAAGGGCGCACAAAGCCCGGGAGGCCTTCCGGTCAGCGAAGGAAGGTAGTGGCTCCGGATGCGCTTTACCCCATAGACCCGCCTGCCTCCGGCGCCGGCCGGATTTGGGTGGGAGCGGCCGCCCGGCCGCGATTGTGTTGGTCCGTCTGAAGGAGGGTCGCTCCGGCAGATGGCAATCACCGCAACAGAGCCAGATCATGTGGGCGACTCAGATCCTCGCTGAATTCGTGAACACCTGGCCGGCGGCTCAGATCGCCGCTTCCGCGCGGGATGCGGCGAAAAAGTGCGTCCTCGATCTGATGGGCGTTGCGGCGGCCGGATTTTCCTCGGCAGGCGCCCGGGCCCTCCGGGAGGCGGCATCCACTCTTGTTTCACCAGGACCTGCATCCGTCTGGTTCTCGGGGGCGGGGCTCCATGCCGCAGGCGCCGCTCTCGCCAACTCCGGTGCGGCAAGCGCTCTGGATCTGGATGACGGCCACCGCGCCGCAGGCGGCCACCCCGGCGCCGCCATCATCCCCGCCGCCCTCGCCCTGGCGGAGAGCTATGGGTGCTCGGGTCAGGATCTGGTCAGCGCCATCATCCTGGGGTACGAGGTGGCCGTGCGGGTGGCGGCGGCGAGAGACTTCAGCAGGCTCGACACCCTTTCCACCGGGCGCTGGTGCGCCTATGGCGTAGTGGCAGCCGCGGGACGTCTTCTTCACATGGTGCCGGCCCGCCTTGCCCAGGCCATGGCCGTCGCCGGCGTCCTCTCGCCGGGCCTTTCCGCCGCGGGCTACAGCTCGGTCATGGGAAACCGGGTGAAAGAGGGGATTTCCTGGGCGACCTTTCTCGGGCTCGTCGCCCTGGATCTCGCGCAAAAGGGTTTCACCGGCCCGACGGACATCCTGGACCACCCGGCCTACTACGACCGGCACCGGATAGTCCAAGGATTGGGTGAACGGTTTGCCATCGAAGAGGTCTACTTCAAGCCCTACGCGTGCTGCCGCTGGATCCACAGCGCCCTGGACGGGCTCCTCTCGCTCATGAGCGAACACCGTCTCCGAGGGGATGACATCCGCAGGGCGACGGTCTCCACCTTCGAGCGGGCCCTCGGCCTCAATAACTATCCTGAGCCTACTACCCTCGAGGCGGCACAATACAGCATCCCATTTTGTTTGGCCGCGGCGGCCCTTGAAGGCAAGGAGGCTCTCAGACCTTTGCCGGAGTCGCTCCTCGGCCGCTCGGATATCGTCGAACTGGCGAAGAGGGTGGAGCTCCGCTTCGATGCCGAACTGGACCGCAGGTTTCCGGCTCAGGTTCCGGCCCGTGTGGCTCTCGAGACCGGTCGCGGCAGGTTCGAGCGGCTGGTGGAGCATCCCCTCGGCGATCCCGCAAACGCCATGGATTTCGCCGCTCTCAGGGAGAAATTTCGGGGGCTGAGCGCCAGGCTCCTCACGCCGGCAGAGCAAGATGAGATGCTTGCCGCCGTTCTCTCCCTGGAAGAGGGCGGTCTTTCCCGCCTCACGACAATCCTGGCCAGATCTCACTGAGAGCCGGCGAACAATCCTTTTTTGGCTGGCCGCGGCGATTCGGCAGGCCAGGGCAGCTCTCCTCGCCGCGACGAATCAGCATGAGATGATTGCGGCCCCCCCTCGCCGCCGTGGCGGAGATCAACCTCAGCCCGGGTAACCTTTGCGTCTGCGAAGAAGTCGCTACACCTTGCCCTCTCGTATCTCCTCGAGGGCGATCTGGTATAGAGCGAGAAGCTTGCTGGCGTTCTGGTCCATGACGCGGCTGAATCTGCCGAAGTGTTCTTCCAGGATGGCGCTCGCCTCGCCCCAAGTGCCCTTCAGTCGTGCGGGGTTAAGCCTTGTCTCTCGGATCCGCTTCTTGTACAGGTTGATCATGACCCTCTTGGTCAACGCTTCCACGTCCCTGAAGGTGCCCGCAGTCTCCATAGCTCATCTCCTCGGTGTCAGAAGCATTTGGAAAATGGCGGAACAGCGCCTTGTTCCGCGGGAAGACCGTCTCGACGAACATGTGCTTATCTTCACATATTCTATAAACCCTTGGCAGCCCAAGTCAATCAGGCGAATCCTGATTTCCGGGGGAGAAAATCCTTACCTTGCTGGAGGTCGGTCGGACGACGATGATCTAATACTTCCTCGGATTGAGAAAAGAAACACTTACCCCTCGCCGACGGGAATTCCCTTGCCAAGCTCCAAGGGGTGTGTCAAAAAGAGCTACGGGCGGCGGCAGTAGATACCTGGTGCTCCCCTTCTGATCAGAAGCGAGCACCTCAATCGTCACGTACCTCATGTGCTGCGTTCCTTCGCGGCTAGAAGACTCCGTCGCCCTCCAGACCGCGCACCCATGCCGCGAGGTAGATGGCACCACGATGAAGGGCCTGAGAGTACTGATTGTCGATGACGAGGAAGACTTCCGCAAGACTCTGGCTGGACGTCTTGTGCTCCGTGACCTGAAACCTGATACGGCCGTGGGCGGGAAGGAAGCCCTAGAGTTCGTGAGAGAGCAGGCTGAACCCGACGTTATGGTGCTCGATCTGCGGTTGCCCGGGATGGACGGCCTCGAGGTCCTGCGCCAGACAAAGAAGGCATGCCCCGATATCGAGGTGATTATCCTTACCGGCTACGGGACGGCAGCGGCTGAGGCAGAGGCCCGGAAGCTCGGGGCCTTCGACTATCTGCACAAACCTGTAACCATCGATGCCCTCGCGGAAAAGATAAAGAGCGCCTACCGACGGAAGCTGGAGAGAACCACGGCGCCCGGAGCCTTCACGAAGCAAGATGGAGGGGAACCTTCCAACCGGGCCCACGAGGAAGAGAACACTCTGTAGTTCCCGCCACGGAGCTCCGCCCGTATCGGTATCCATCCTCGGGTGCACATCAGAGTCGCGCGTGCGCCACCCCAAACCAGACTCTCTTCGCGTCTCCTCACCGTGAGGCACAGGTGCCGAGGGAGGCGGCGGATCGGTGGAGACGATCAGGGTGGAAGGTGGTCATGAATTGTCACTGACGTTTTCTGCTTGTTGCCAGGGATATTGCACCCGTGAATGCAAAGACGCTCTAATGGATTCAGTTAATGTCTTGACTATTTTGGCAATGTTTCTGGTCGACAGATTACAATCCTCAAATTGACCATCGGATAATCGTTCTACAATTGTGAAAAGAATCATCTGTTCGATCTTTTCCCTGGAAAGTTCTTTCATGGAGCGTGACGTTGCCTCCACGGCATCTGCAATCATCAATATCGCAGCTTCAATAGTTTGCGGCTTAGGTCCAGGATATCGAAAATTTTCCTCTCTAGGCTTTTCCCTTTGATTTGCATTAAGAGCCTTGTTGAAAAAATATTCTACTCGATGAGTTCCCTGATGTTGTAAGATCATATCCAACACGATTTCGGGAAGTTTCATCTCCCTTCCGAGCTTCTCTCCGTACTTAACATGCCTTATAATGAGCTGAGCGCTTTTTTGTGGATCCAATTTGTCATGAGGATTTTCGCCGCTTGCCTGATTTTCGGTAAAGAGCTCGGGGGTCCCCATTTTGCCGATGTCGTGGTAGTAGGCACCTACCCTTAAGAGGAGCGTGTTTGCCCCAACGGCCTCTCCCGCCGACTCGGCAAGGAATGCAACTGTCATTGTATGTTGATATGTTGCCGGGGCTTTGTTCAAGAGATCTCTCAAGACGGGATGCTGAAGGTCGGTATATCTATTTAGCTTAAAGTTGGATGTCGCATCCCAACTCATTTCTAGAATCGGCAATAGGATGATGGTTATTGGTCCTGCCGCAAGGCCTCCTATTGCCGCCCACATTGCCGACTGCAGAAAACCGGCCTCAACGATCACGCCGCCCGACGGAAATTGAATTCCGTGCCAGTTATTGAGAAATTCATAGAGTGCCGCCCAATTCAACGAGAATGCCAGGAGAACAGTTACATTGATGATCGCTACGATCACGGTAGGAAAAATCAGATGAATTCGTTTCCGTATATCAAGAGAGGCTAATACAGCTGCCATTCCACCGAAAGTGAAGAATAGCAAGTTATCTAGAGTGCTGCCAGAAACCATAGTTGTAAGCATCGCTCCAATCAGTGTTGCCAAGGCAGCAAGGCTCCTTCTGTCGAGTAGTAGAGCTGTGAGTAGGGGGAGAGAGGCGAAAGGTATCATATAGGTGGGATAGGGGGTAAACAGAAGCAGCGCTTTGAAGACTACGATGGATAGGATTGGTAACCAGAGTAACGGCCTATAATATGCCGTTCTGGACCATGCTTGACCCAACACCTTGTTCAGCCAAAGAAGATAGAGGACCACCGACAGCGTTATAGAAATCAGGATCCAGGGAGCGTTTCCGTAGACATTCTTCTTGTCCTCGTCTTGATAGGCGGCAACCAAGAGCGCATCGCGTTCGCTCAGGAGTTTGCGACACGGGATAAGAACCTCACCGGGCTTGTACACAATCAGCTTGGAGGGATAACTCCGAACGATCTCCTCGATTCTCCTGGCATTCTCTTTCTCGTCGTACTTCAGGGTCGGTACAAGGGTGGCGAGAGATACTTGAAGAACAGGATCCAGGACTCTGGTTTCGACCTGCCAGAAGAGTTGCTTGACTTTTTCTTGCAAAGTAAGACGGGCGTCCTGAATCGTAATTACATCTTCAGTTGGCAAGGCCACAATACCCGCCGGCTTGGGGTAGAGAACCTCGATGGTCTTTTTCCCCCTCAGCGGTCCAGAATCATTTACAATGTTTCCTTGTGCAAGTAATTCTTCTATGGTCAAGATTCCAGTCAACAGATTCGTGAGATTGCGGTAGCGGAGAAGCCGACCTGCGGTCGATGGCTCGAAGTGGACCCCTAGCGTTTCACGCAGATAGCTTACGAGTTCGCTTTCCTCGGCCCCCTGCAAACCTTGCAGTGTGGAGACCTTCTTGATGAGGTCTTCCATTTTCTTCTTTGTTTCTCTCGCGCCATCGGGCGCGTGGACGTAGAGGGGGACATATTGGGAAATGGCAAGCTGGCGCTTGTTCCCGAGGACCTTTTCTTGGTCGAAGGCGAACAATCGTTGCGACCGAACCGTGAAAGGGGTTACCTTGTCTGGTTGAGGCGGCAGAAAAAGAAGCAGGAGGGTCTCCCCGTAACAACCCAAAAAGGTAACGAGAACCAGGATAGCGCCTAAGAGCGTTCTCATAGAGCTTAGCCCTCATTAGCCGTATTCAGGATACGTTACCATAATAGTGGCGGAAATTGAAGAGATCTCGGTTCAGGCCGTCTCAGTTGGGCCTGCCAATCTATTCGGCCTGCCTCAAGAGAAGGCCTCTCCTGATTATCAGCGGTAAACCCCCGCAGAAAAAGGAAACTGTCTCGACATATGGCCGGGGGCCCACAGTCGAAAGGGAGAAGTCGAACACCCGGCCGGCGATATCACGCTCCCGTCCGGCCAGGCCCCTCTCGTTGGCATTTCCCGTGCATTCCAGAGAGACGCCTCGATGTGGGGGCCACTCCGCCTTTCCGCTCATTGACATCGCCGCGGGTCCAGTTAAAATTATTGATTGGTTTTGGGGAGAAGGCAGGAGACATGGTTTCCGGGCAAGGGGAGCCGGGCTTCGTTCCTTGGCCCGCAAAAGAGTTATCGCTCAGAAAGAGCCGACGCCTATGACAAAGCGAATTATTTTCACCATCGTTGGATTGATTGTGGTGATCGGCCTACTTGGCGGCATCAAGGGCCTGCAGATCGGCCGGATGGCCGCGCAGGGGAACCAGTTTGCACCTCCCCCTGAGACGGTGACGACCGCCCTCGTGCAGGCAGTATCGTGGGAGTCTGTGCTCAGCTCCGTGGGATCACTCGAGGCGGTCCAGGGGGTGACGGTGACCGCAGAGCTGACCGGCAAGGTGGTTGAGATCGCCTTCAACCCGGGGACGACGGTGAAGGTGGGCGACCTTTTGGTCAAGCAGGACACCTCCTCGGAGGAGGCGCAGCTCCGGGCGACGGAGGCCACGGTGGCGCTCACGAAGTTGAATCTCGAGCGTCTGACAAAGCTCCTCGCCGATAACACCATTTCCCAGTCCCAGTACGATAACGCCGAGGCCCAGTTCAAGCAGGCCGTGGCCCAGGCCGACAGCATTCGTGCGGTCATCGCCAAGAAGACCATCCGCGCCCCCTTTCCCGGCCGTCTCGGCATCCGCCTGGTGAACCTGGGCGAGGTCCTCAAGGAGGGCCAGGCGATCGTTTCGCTCCAGTCCCTCAATCCGATTTTTGTTAACTTTCTCCTGCCGCAGCAGCAGCTCGCCCAGGTCCAGCGAGGCCTTAATGTGCGGGTGACAACCGATGCGGCTCCCGGGCTGGTTATCGAGGGTAAGGTCACGGCGATCAACCCGGAGGTGGAGGCCGCGACGCGGAATATCCGGATCCAGGCGACCATTGCCAATCCGGAGGAGCGGCTCCGCCCCGGCATGTTCGTGAACGTGGCCGTGGTGCTGCCGGCCCAGGACAAGGTGCTCGCCATTCCGGCCACGGCCGTCCTTTATGCGCCCTACAGCGATTCGGTGTTTGTCGTGGAGGAGAAGAAAAACGAAAAGACCGGCCAGCCTTCAAAGGTCGTACGCCAGCAGTTTGCCCGCTTGGGAGAGAAGCGCGGCGATTTCGTCTCCGTAGCCTCCGGGCTGAAGGAAGGCGAGGTCGTCGTGAGCACCGGAGTGTTCAAGCTGCGGAACGGCCAGGCCGTCACCGTGGACAACACTCTGGCCCCTGAATTCAAGCTCACGCCCAAGCCCGAAGACGCGTGATCCGGAACCGCCCGTCTACCGCATACCGTGCGGGTCGTTTCACCAAACTCTGACAGAACGTTTTCGTACCATGGCATTCACCGACATCTTCATCCGCCGTCCTGTTCTCGCGCTCGTGGTCAACCTCGTCATCATCATCGCAGGGTTGCAGGCGATCCGCTCGCTTAACGTCCGCCAGTATCCCCGGAGCGAGAACTCGGTGGTCACGGTCACGACCGTCTATGTCGGCGCGAGTTCCGAGCTCGTGCGGGGCTTCATCACCACGCCGCTCGAGCGTTCCATCGCCGCTGCTGACGGCATTGATTACATCCAATCGCAGAGCGCTTTGGGCCTCTCGACCATCAGTGTCCGCCTCAAGCTCAACTATGACCCCCTCAAGGCGCTCGCGGAAATCAGTGCCAAGGTGGACCAGGTGCGCGGCGACCTGCCCCCGGAAGCCGAAGTGCCGAGCATCAACGTCGTCTCGGCCGACAGTCAGTTCGCCTCGGCCTATCTCAGTTTCACCTCCGACGTTCTCCGGCAGAACGAGATCACGGACTACCTCGTTCGCGTGGTGCAGCCGCGCCTTTCCGCCCTCGAAGGCGTGCAGCGCGCCGAGATCCTCGGCGCCCGCACCTTTGCCATGCGAATCTGGCTCAAGCCCGAGCGCATGGCCGCCCTCAACATCAGTCCGGCGCAGGTGCGCCAAGCGCTGGCCGCCAACAACTTCCTCGCCGCCGTGGGCCGGACCAAGGGCTCTCTCATCCAGGTCAACCTGACCGCCAACACCGACCTGCGGTCGGCGCCGGAGTTCAAGCGCCTCGTCATCAGGGAACAGGACGGCGCCATCGTGCGCCTCGAGGACATCGGCGACGTGGTACTGGGCGCGGAGGACTATGACGCCGAGGTGCGTTTCTCAGGCCAGACCGCGGTATTCATGGGCATCTTCCCGCTCCCGAACGCCAACTCCCTCGATGTCATCCGCCGCGTTCGTGTCGAGATGGAGGCGATCCAGAGGCAACTGCCGAGCGGCATGCAGGCGCGGATCGCCTACGATGCCACCGCCTACATCGACAACGCCATCCGCGAGGTGCTGAAGACCCTTGGCGATACCCTGCTCATCGTCATGGTGATCATCTTTCTTTTCCTCGGCTCCCTGCGATCGGTCTTCATTCCGGTCGTCGCCATTCCGCTCTCTCTCATCGGCGCGGTCTTCCTCATGCAGGTGTTCGGGTTCACCATCAACCTGCTCACCCTGCTTGCCATCGTGCTCTCGGTGGGGCTCGTGGTCGATGACGCCATCGTGGTGGTGGAAAACGTGGAACGGCACCTGAGCGAAGGAAAGTCACCGCTGGAGGCGGCCCTGGTCGGAGCCCGCGAGCTGGTTGGCCCTATCATCGCCATGACGATCACCCTTGCCGCCGTCTACACTCCCATCGGGTTGCAGGGGGGCCTCACCGGGTCACTCTTCCGCGAGTTCGCCTTCACCCTGGCCGGCGCCGTCGCCATCTCCGGGGTCGTCGCCCTCACCTTGTCGCCCATGATGTCGGCAAAGCTCCTGAAACCGGGGATACAGGACCACGGGCTGGCAGGGAGGATCGCCCGTGATTTCAAGCGGATCAGGGCCTTCTACGGCCGCTGGCTGGACGCAACGCTCAACTCCCGTCCGGCCGTCTATCTGGTGTGGATCGCCGTGAGCCTACTCGCCGTGCCCATGTTCATCATGTCGCCCGTCGAGCTTGCGCCGACCGAGGATCAGGGGGTGATCTTCGGCATCCTCGACGCCTCGGCCGATTCCACCCTGGATCAGACCAGCCTCTATGCGGCGGCGGCGAACCGAACCTTTCTCAGCGTCCCGGAGACTGAGTTCACCTTCCAGGTCACCTTCCCCACATCCGGCTTCGGCGGCATGGTCACGAAACCGTGGGGTGAGCGCAAGCGCACCACCTTTCAGATTCTCCCCGAGGTGCAGCAGAAACTCCATGCCATCCCGGGCATCCGGATGTATCCGGTGATGCCTCCGGCTCTCCCGGGCGGCGGCCAGTTCCCGGTGGAGTTCATCCTCGCCTCCACGGCGGAGCCGGACCGGATCCTTGCATTTGCGCAGCAGATCCAGGTGAAGGCCATGGAGAGCGGCCTCTTTGCCTTCCCGCCGCTCATCGACGTGAAGATCGACCAGCCGCAGTCGGAGCTCGTCATCGATCGCGACAAGGTGGCGGATCTCGGTCTCAACCTCCAGCAGGTGGGGGCGGACATAGCGTCCATGGTGGGCGGAAATTTTGTGAACCGCTTCGACATCGCCGGCCGCAGCTACAAGGTCATCCCGCAGATCAAGCGGGTGGACCGCCTCAACCCGGACCAGCTCAGGAACATCTACGTCACCGGGCCGAAGGGGCAACTGGTCCCGCTCAGCACGATCGCCACCATCAGCGACTCCACCGTGCCGCGCTCGCTGAACCGGTTCCAGCAGCTCAATGCCGTCAAGATCAGCGGCGTGGCCGTCCGTCCTCTCGACCAGGCGCTCCGCCACCTGGAAGAGGAAGCGGCCAAGATCCTGCCCCGGGGCTATGTGCTCGACTACACCGGCGAGTCGCGCCAGCTCCGCACCGAGGGTAACAAGTTCCTCCCCGCCTTTGGGCTTGCCGTGGTCCTCATCTTCCTCGTGCTCGCGGCGCAGTTCAACAGCTTCCGCGATCCCTTCGTCATCCTCGCCGGCTCGGTGCCCCTCGCCATGTTCGGCGCGCTCGTTTTCACCTTCCTGAAGATGCCGGACCCGAACGTAGCGTTCTGGACCCGCGGCTGGACCACCACGCTCAACATCTACTCCCAGGTGGGCCTGGTGACCCTCGTCGGCCTGGTGTCGAAGAACGGTATCCTCATCGTCGAGTTCGCCAACAAGCTCCAGTTGCGCGGACGATCCAAACGCGAGGCCGTGCGGGAGGCGGCCCTGACCCGTCTCCGCCCGATTCTCATGACCAGCGGGGCCACTGTAGCCGGTCATTTTCCCCTGACCCTGGTCACGGGCGCCGGCGCTGCCGCCCGGAACTCGATCGGTCTCGTGCTTGTGGGCGGCATGACCATCGGCACCCTCTTCACGCTTCTTGTCATCCCGTCGATCTACATGCTCGTCGCGCGCGACCATTCCAAAGACCGGGACAAGGGAGGTTCCGTCCTGCGCTGAAATAGAAAGTTACGTAAACCCAAGGAGAGCGATTACTAAAAGAAAAGTTTCGGGATCACGAGTGTTAACCACGGCCAGTAGGTGATGAGAAGAACGGTGGCGAAGTTGACGCCAAGGTAGGGGAGAAGAGGTCCTGTCACCTCTGCCACGGAGATTTTTCCGATGCTGCAGCCGATAAACAGACCGAGACCCACAGGTGGTAAAAAAAGCCCGATCCCCATATTGGCGATCAACACGATTCCGAAGTGAACAGGATCAACGCCAAACTGACTGGCAATAGGGAGAAGGATAGGTACAGTCATGATGATGGCGGGGACCCCTTCAAGGACAGCACCCAAGAAGAGAAAGGCGATATTGATCATCAGAAGGAAAAGGATCCTTCCGCCTCCCGTAGAGTAGACGAAATTGGCAAGGGCCTGAGGAACCTTCTCTCTGCTGAGTATCCAGGCAAAGACAGAGGCCATTCCCACCATGATCATCACCTTCCCGGTAACGATACCTGTCTCTAAAAGGATCTCTCCGAGTTTCTTTAGCGTAATCTCCCGATAGATGAACATACTGATCACGAGACCGTAAGCGACGGCCAAGACGGCTGCTTCCGTGGGAGTGCAGATACCGCCGAGGATGCCACCAAAGATGATGATCGGCATGAAGAGTGCGA
>Ga0209253_10003605_pt1 | contig 13579 bp, 12 predicted proteins | sample FrelakmetBRP12BR_FD_187145 | JGI IMG/M metagenome (GOLD analysis project Ga0209253, IMG submission 187145) | Freshwater lake sediment microbial communities from the University of Notre Dame, USA, for methane emissions studies - BRP12 BR (SPAdes)... | ecosystem: Environmental > Aquatic >...
CGGATAGTCAGACCGGACGGCGTGCCACCCGTTCCCGACTTCACTATCCGCTATTCGCTATCCGCTATCCGCTTGCCCCACCGCGCCCGCGGCGCGGCACTGGACATTGTCGATCAACCGCGCGCGACCCAACCGAGCAGCGGTCAGCACGACGACGTCGACGTTCTGGCCGTGCGGCTTGGCGAGCGTGCCGGCCATCCGCACTTCGAAATAATCGGGCCGGAAGCCCGCCGCGACCAGCGCGGCGAGACCCTCGCGCTCGATGTCCGCCACGTCGGTGTCGCCGGACTCGAGCCGCCGACGGGCCCGGTCGAGCGAGCGGTACACCTGGGGTGCGATGGCGCGCTCCTGCGGATCCAGGTAACGATTGCGCGAACTGAGCGCGAGGCCATCGTCGGCGCGCACGGTCGGGGCGCCGACGATCCGCACGGGCAGGCACAGGTCCTCGATCGAGCGGCGGATGATGGTGAGCTGCTGGTAGTCCTTCTCGCCGAAGATGCCGACGTCCGGCTGCACCAGGTTGAGCAATTTCACGACCACCGTGGCCACGCCCTGGAAGTGGCCGGGGCGCACCGCCCCGCACAGGATCCCCGACAGTTCCGGGACATCCACGATCGTGCTGCCGGCCACGCCCTGCGGGTACATCTCGTCGACCGTCGGCAGGAACAGCACGTCGACGCCTTGCGCTGCGAGCAGCGCGGCATCCTCGTCCGGCGTGCGGGGATAGGCCGCGTAGTCCTCGTTCGGACCGAACTGCAGCGGATTGACGAACACGCTCGCGACGACACGGCGGCCGTGAAGGTGCGCGGCGCCGATCAGGCTCGCGTGGCCGGCGTGCAGGTTGCCCATGGTCGGCACGAAGGCGATTCCCTCGCGGGCAAAGCGCCAGTCGCGCACGAGTGCGCGCATGTCGGCGATGCGCGTGATCGTCTGCATCGGGGCCCGAGGCTAGAAGCAGTGCTCCGGCGCCGGGTAGGCGCGGGACTTCACGGCCTCGACGTAGCTCTTGAGCGCCGCGAGCGGGCTGTCGTGGCCTGCCATGTAGTTGTGCACGAAACGCGGCTTGCGGCCCGGTGTGATGTCGAGCACATCGTAGAGCACGAGGATCTGGCCGTCCGTATCGGGGCCCGCGCCGATGCCGATCACCGGCACGTGCAGTTCGGCGGTAATCTCCGCGCCGAGCTGGGACGGAATGCACTCGAGCAGCACGACGTCGGCGCCGGCATCCTGCAGCGCCTTCGCGTCGCGTTTCATCTGCTCGGCCGCGGCTTCCTCGCGCCCCTGCACGCGGAATCCGCCGGTCTTGTGCACCGACTGCGGCTTGAGCCCGAGGTGGGCGCACAGCGGGATGTCGTGCCGGGCGAGGAACTCGACGATCTCGACCTGCCCGGCGCCGCCCTCGAGCTTGACCATCTTGGCCCCGCCTTCCTGCATCAGGCGCACAGCGTTCTGCAGCGCCTCGTTCGGCGTGGTGTAGGTCATGAACGGCATGTCGGCCATCAGGAAGGGCCGGAACAGCCCCTTTGCTACCGCCTTGCAGTGGTAGATGACGTCGTTGAGCGTGACCGGCACGGTCGTGTCGTGGCCCTGGATCACCATGCCGAGCGAGTCGCCGACCAGCACGACGTCGGCGCCCGATTCGTCGACGAGGGCCGCGAAGCTGGCGTCGTAGCAGGTGAGGCTGGCGATCTTCTCGCCCTGCTCCTTCATGCGACGTAGGGTGGCGACGTTGACGGGCGGGCGGGCCGAGTCCCGCAGTTGAAGCTGTGTGTACATGGAGCCGCCTCGAATGAGGCCGCAAGGATGACGGAGCGGCCCCGAAACATCAACGCCGGGAACTACAGCAGACTCTTCAGCGGATTGAAGTAGTGTCGCCCCTTGCGGCCGCGCGTGACCTCCGCCAGCAGGCCGGCGTAATCGCGGTCGCTGCCGACGAGGTCGATTTCGGTGGCATTGACGATCAGCACCGGCGCGGCGTCGAACTCGAGGAAGAACCGCGAATACGACTCGACCAGGCGCTCGAGATAGCGGCGCTCGATCGCCTGCTCGTACTGGATGCCGCGGCGTGCGATGCGCTCGAGCAGCACGTCGACCGGCGCCTGCAGGTACACGACGAGATCGGGCACCGGGGCGTCGATCGCGAGCCGCGCATACACCTGCTCGTAGAGTGCGAACTCCTCGTCGTCGAGCGTCAGGCGCGCGAACAGGCGATCCTTGTCGAGCAGGTAATCCGACACGCGGACGCGTTCGAAGAGGTCCGCCTGGCGGAGCTCCTGCATCTGCCGCGCCCGTTGGAACAGGAAGTACAGCTGCGTCTGGAAAGCCGCCGCGCGCGGGTTGCGGTAGAACCGCTCGAGGAACGGATTCTCGTCGCCCTGCTCGAGCACGAGCTCGCTGCCGAAGCTCTTCGCGAGCCGGCGCGCGAGGCTCGTCTTGCCGACGCCGATCGGGCCCTCGACCACGACGAAGCGGTGAGGCGTCTGGACCGGTTCGTCCTGTCTTGCCGGCGCATTCATGGCGCGATCCGTTCGACGCCGGAACGGTCCACGTGCGCCAGCAACCCGCGCACCCGGCCGAGCGCGGGCACCATCAGGTCCGGAGCGATCTCGGCCAGCGGCACGAGCACGAACGCGCGCTCCGCAATGCCCGGGTGCGGCAGCATCAGTCCCGGCTCGTCGCGCTGGTCGCTGCCGTGCACCAGCAGGTCGAGATCGATCCGCCGCGGTCCCCAGCGCACGACCGGACGCTCCCGTCCGAGGCGAGTCTCGAGCGACTGCAGCTCGGCGAGTAGCTCGGCTGGCGAGAGCGACGTCAACAGTCCGGCCGTCGCGTTGACGAAGTCCGGCTGCTCGACCGGACCAAATGGGCGCGAGCGATACAGCGACGAGCGCAGCACCAGTCGGGAGTCCCGGACACTCGCTAGCGCATCGAGCGCGCGCTCGACCTGCGCACGCGGGTCGCCGAGGTTGCTGCCCAGCGCAACGTAGGCGGGATTCAGCCAGCCGGCGTCCAAGTCGCGACCCCGGGGACCGTCAGGTTGCGGCAGGACGGCGGCGCCGGCGCCGCGACCTGGAACGTCCGCGCGGTGCGGCATCGGCCGCCTCGCGGGGCCGGCTCTCGACCTCGGCGATGCGCTGTTCCTCAGGCATTTCCTGCAGGCGCGTCCACCAGTCTGCGACCTCCGGATCGACCTCGCCCGCCGCTGCGCGCAGCAACAGGAAGTCATAGGCGGCCCGGAACTTCGGATGGTCGAGCAACCGCAGCGCGCGGCGGCCGGAACGCCGTTCGAAGCGCGGCTGCATCAGCAACAGGTCGCGCATCGGCAATCCGAACCGCTTCGGCACGGCGATCCGCCGCAGCTGCTGCGACATGACGTCGTCGCAGGCGCTCGACAGCAGCTGCGGATCCTCCGGCAGCGGACCATTCGGCGCGCCGATCGCCCGAAGGATCGCGGGCCACAGCAGCACGGCGAACAGGAACGTCGGGGTCACCGACTTGTCGGCGCGCACCCGCTGGTCCGTGTTCTCGAGGCCGAGGCGCAGCAGGCGCGCGCCCGGCGAATCGGGCGCCTCGGCGAGCGCAGCGGCGACATCGGGCATCAGGTGCGGCAGCAGGCCAAGGCTCACCAGCGTGTCGAACGAGGAGACCGCACTGCCCGCGAGCAGCAGTTTCATCGTTTCGTCGAACAGGCGCGCGGCCGGGACGCTGTCGAGCATGTAGGCGAGCCGGTGCAACGGCGCTTCGGTGTCGGGGTGCAGCGTGAAGCCGAGTTTCCCGGCGAACCGCGCCGCGCGCAGCATGCGCACCGGGTCCTCGCGGTAGCGGGTCTCCGCATCTCCGATCAGCCGCAGCACGCGGGCCTCGGCGTCCGGCACGCCGCCGACATAGTCCCAGATCGAGTAGTCCTCGATGTTGTAGTACAGCGCGTTGGCCGTGAAGTCGCGCCGCCAGACGTCCTCTTCGATCGAGCCGTAGAGGTTGTCGCGCAGGATGCGGCCGTGCTCGTCGAGCACCCGATGGCCGACCTCGTCGACGCTGTGGTCCTCGTCCATCTCGGTGTGGGCCGCGCGAAACGTGGCGACCTCGATGATCTCCGTGCCAAAGCGCACGTGCGCGAGGTGGAAGCGGCGGCCGATCAGGCGGCAGTTCCTGAAGAGCTTGCGGACCTCGTCCGGATGCGCGTCCGTCGCGATGTCGAAATCCTTCGGATGCAGGCCGAGCAGCAGGTCGCGCACCGCCCCGCCGACCAGGAAGGCCTGGTAGCCCGCATCCTTGAGCCGGTAGAGGACCTTGAGAGCATACGGGGAGATATTGGCGCGCGAGATGGGGTGCCCGGCGCGCGGGACGATCACAGGCTGCGGATGATCGGACAGGTTTTCGACTTGTTGGGAATGCAATGAAACGGCTTCCGCTGGACCGGGGCAAAGGGCTGCGTATAATACGCGCCCTCACGCGGACTCGTTAGTCCGCCGGTCCACGGCACGCTCCCATCGTCTAGAGGCCCAGGACACAGCCCTCTCAAGGCTGGTACGAGGGTTCGAATCCCTCTGGGAGCGCCACTTCCTGCGACGAGGTCCAGTCGAGCAGGCGTCGGCCCGGACACAGCCTGCGATCCTCCACTCTTCGCCCCCATGACTGGTTCCGGCGGCGCTGATCCTTTCGCCGGTCGCACACGGGCAATCCGCCGACTTCACCAGACCCCGCGGGCGTCGCCTGGGGCAATGTGGAATCGTCGCGCGCGAGAGTCGAAAGCGACTCTTGACCAGATCCCATGGTGACGCCTTCTTATTCGTTGTAATGACGCAAGGCACCCGGCGCTACTGCTACTGAAGTGGTTCGGCCATCCGCAGAACTACGCACTGAACTCAACGCCCGTGGATGACCTGCGAAATGGGGTGCGATGAAGGCGATCACCAAGACAGGCCTGGCAACACTGGCGGTCACCGCGCTGGCCGCGGCATTCGTCGTCGTGCGCACTTCAACGTACCGGCCGCCAGCAGTGCCAGGTGCCATCCCGATTCAGGTGGCCGACGCATTGCCGGTCGACCGCGATCGCGCCGCGCGCCACCTGTCCGAGGCGGTGCGCTTTCGCACGGTCAGCCACCAGGATGCCTCGCAGAATGACGTAGCCGAGTGGGAACGGTTGCATGCGTGGCTGCAGGAGACCTATCCCGCGGCGCATGCGGCGATGACCCGCGAAGTCGTCGCGGGCCACACTCTCGTCTACACGTGGCCCGGCAACGACCCGGCCCGCGCGCCAATCATCCTGATGGCGCATCAAGACGTCGTGCCGGTCACACCGGGTACCGAGTCGGTCTGGCGCCACGGTCCGTTCGACGGCGTCGTCGACGAAGGCGCCGTCTGGGGCCGCGGCTCGGTGGACAACAAGAGCTCGCTGATCGCGCTGTTCGAAGCGATTGAAGCCCTTGCGGTCGACGGCTTCGCACCCGCTGCGTCCGTGATCGTCCTGAGCGGCCACGACGAGGAGGCTGGCGGGTCCGGCGCCGCAGCTGCGGCCGCGTTGCTGCGGGACCGCGGCATCCACGCCGAGTTCGCGCTCGACGAGGGGCTGGCCGTCGTGGCGGATTTCCCGTTGCTCGGGCGACCGGTGGCGCTGATCGGCATCGCCGAGAAGGGTTACGGCACGCTCCGGGTGACCGCAGCCGCCGCGGGTGGCCACTCGTCCGCCCCGCCGCCCGAGACGGGCGTCGCAACGCTTGCACGGGCCGTGCTCGCGATTACCGAACAGCCGTTCGAACTGCGTTTTCAGGGTCCGGCGGCCGACATGGTGCGGACCCTGGCGCCCGAAGCCGGATTCGCCGTGAAGCTCGCAGTCGCGAATGACTGGCTGTTTGAACCACTGCTGATCCGCCAGATCGGCGCGACGCCCGCCGGCGCCGCGAGCCTGCATACGACGATCGCGCCGACGATGCTGCGGGGCAGCCCAAAGGAAAACGTGCTGCCGCAGGACGCCGCCGCGTGGATCAACTATCGGATCGCTCCTTGGCAGACTTCCGCCGAGGTGCTCGACCGGGCGCGCGCCGCCACGGCAGCACTCGGCGTGACCGTCGATTGGGAGCGTCCGCCCTACGAGCCGTCGCCCGTCTCGTCGATTTCGTCGCGTAGCTGGCAAATTCTCTCGGCCGTTGCAGCCAACGGCGGCGAGTGGCCCGTGGCCCCGGGCCTCGTGACCGCCACCACCGACAGCCGGTCGCTGACCGGCGTTGCAACGGATATCTATCGGTTCCAGGCAATCGTCGCGTCATTGCGCGAGTTCGAGATGATCCACGGCACGAACGAGCGCCTGACGCTCGAAAATCTCGCGCGGATGACGTCCTTCTACACTCGCCTGATCGCAACGGCCGCGCGATGATCGCCGCTCGATTGCGCCAAAGCGGCGTGCTCGCAGCAACGATCCTGCTCGCGGCCGCCTGCTCGCCGCGGGAGGAATCGGTCCCGGACCGGCCAGTCGAACCGGCCGCCTTGCGGCGCGGTCTCGGGGCCGAACCCGCCACCCTCGACCCGCAGCAAGCCGAGGACAACGCCGCGCTCGCCGTGCTCGGCGACCTGTACGAAGGCCTCGCCCGAAGCACCTCGGACGGCACCGCCGAGCCTGGCGCGGCGGAGTCTTGGGGCGTTTCGAGCGATGGTCGGACGTATGTCTTTCACCTTCGCCACGACCTGCGCTGGTCCAACGGCGATGCGCTGACCGCGGCACATTTCGCCGCGCCGCTGGTGGCGCTGACCGCGCCAGGCAGCCTGGCTCCGCAAGCGGGGCTGTTCGCGGCCATCGAGCGCGTCGTCGTCGAGGACGACCGCACGTTGCGGGTGCAACTCGCGCGTCCCGTGCCCCACCTGGCCGACCTGCTCGCGCTTCCAGCGGCCGCGCCGCGGCATCCGACCGCGGCACATGTCGAGCATCTGCCCGGCAATGGCGCGTTCCGCCTGCGGGAACGGATCGTCGGCGAGCAGATCGCGCTCGAGCGCAACCCACATTACTGGGACGCCGCGCGGGTCGCACTCGACTCCGTCGTCTACCGGACGATCACCGACCTGGGCACGGAACTCAACCTGTATCGCACGGGCGAACTGGACATCACGAGCGAGGTGCCGAATACGCACCTGGCCGCGCTGCGCGCTGAGCGTCCCGCTGAGCTGCAGGTCACGCCGTACTTGAGCACCTACTCCTATGCGGTCAACCTCGCCCGCGTTCCCGATCGAGACGTTAGACGCGCGCTCGCGATGGCGGTGGATCGTGAACGGATCACGCGGCAGGTCACGGGCGTGGGAGAACGGCCGGCATACGGGTGGATCCCGGATGGGATCCCGGCGTACGCGCCGGCGCGCTTCGCGTGGCAGGCGTTGCCGTACCCGGAGGCCGCGCGCGAGGCGCGCACGGCGTGGGCTGCCGCAAACGCACGCGGCGCAGCGCCCAAACGCCTTACGCTTTGCACTGACGCGAGCGCGAACCATCACCGCACCGCGGTCGCGCTGGCCGACCTATGGCACTCCGCCCTCGACGTCGACACCGAGATCATCGAGCTCGAGTGGACCGTCTACCTCGACCGTCGCCGCTCGCCCGGCGACTGCGACCTTGTGCGGCTTGGTTGGTCAGCGGACTTCATCGCCCCGGAGGCGTTCGCGGGCGTGTTCGAATCGGGGCATCCGCAGAACACCCTGGGCTACCGCAGCGTCCGTTACGACTCGTTGCTCGAGCGGTCGAGGTCGGCGCCCACGCCCGGCGAGCGCATGACGCTGATCGCCAGCGCCGAGGCCCAACTGCTCGACGACGTAGCCGTCATCCCGATCTTCTTCCGCGTCTCGAAGCGCCTCGTCAGACCCGACGTGGTCGGAGTCCGGGCGAATCCACTCGGCCAGCTGGCTTCCCGCGACCTCCAGGTTCGGCGATAAAAAGAGGGCGGGCAGCGTGCGCTGCCCGCCCGAGTCGGACCGAGAGGTCCGGGGTTCCGGTCTGGTTACGGATTCGCCACGCGGATTGCGTCCGCAATTGCCTGCAGCTGTGCGTCCGTCAGCCCGCTGAGAAAGCCCATGCCGCCCCGGTTGGCGTCGATCGCGCGCCGGAAATCCGGCGCATTCCGGTTCGACACCGGCATGCTGCGGATCGCAGTGATGGCGCCGTGGCAACTCGAACAGTTGGTCGTGTAGAGCGCGGCACCATCGAGCGCCGGCGGTGTCACCGGGGGCGGTGTCACGGGCGGGGGTGTGACCGGCGGCGGGGTCACAGGCGGCGGGGTCACAGGCGGCGGGGTCACAGGAGGAGGCGTAATCGGCGGTACGGTTGCGCCGCCGTCCGGCCGCTCGATCTCGGCCTGGCGGGCCGTGAGCGAGGTTCCGTTCCACTGCCCATCGACCTCGACGACTTGACCCGTGGCACGCGCGAAGAATGTCGCGGCGTCGATGCGCGCGTCCTCGTCCTCGAACTCGGTGGCCGGCGTCGTTTCGATGCTGGTGCCCAGGATGCGGAACCGCGGGGATTGCAACTCCTCGGCGCGGCCGCGCAACTCCACTTCGTCCTCGGGATCCTCACGCTCCAGCCGCGTCGCGATGACGCGACCGCTGGCGGACGGATCCGGATAACCTTGCACCTCGACCCAGTCACCGACGCGCAGCGACTCGAGACTGAAGAACTGGTCGTCGCTCTCGTGGTCCTCCTTGCGCGTATTGGCGTCGATCGCGATCGTCAGGCCCAGCGCGCGTAGCGTACCGGCAGCAACGTCGACCGCCTCGACGGGCGCCGTGACGCGGACCGAGGACGCGCGCTTGAACGCGATCTTGACTGCGACCAGTACACCATTGGCATCGACGCGGCCCTCGGCCTCGACCTTGACGTCGAGCGCGAGATCGGTTGCCGCGCCACCGACGAACACGGTCGAGGCGGTCGTGGTCACTCGCCGCCCGGCGACTTCGAAGTCGGTCGCGGACCCGAAACGCGTGACCAGCCCCTCGATCTCGGCCTCACCGCCGGCCGGACCCATTGCACCGCCGTCCTCGCGCTCGACGCGCGTGGCACGCAATGCGCCATCGGCCAGGATCTCGCGACCCTTGACCTCGACGAGGACACCATTGCCGAGACTCGCGGCACCAAAGTCTTCGAGCGTCGCCGTCGAGTAGTCGACGCGCAGGCTGCCGACGCTGAAACGCCGGGCGGCCGTGTCGAGTCCGGCGACGAGGCCCGTGACCTCCACTTCCGTTTCGTTCGCATCGGCCCGCTCGAGACGCGTGGCGCGGGCCTGCCCATCCGACCCGGCGAAACCGTGCACCTCGATCCGGTCACCGACGGCAACTCCGGCAAGCGAGCCGCCGATCGAGTCGTCGAACGACGTGTCGTCGTCGATCCGAACGACCTGCCCGGCGACCGTGATCGCGCCGGATGCCGCATCGACCGACTGCACCGTGCCGCTCAGCAGGTGTTCTTGCTCGATGCGCCGCGCGCGGGCCTGGCCGCGATCGTCCACTTCCGCCTCGACGCGTACGATCTGCCCGACTCGCAACTCAGAAACGGCGCCCACGCGATCGTCGACGCGGACCTCCGTGCCAGTCGTGTCATATCGGACTCCATTGACGATCACGCTGCCAAAACCGCTGATCGCACCGCTGACGAATACCGCTTTCGCGCTGCCTGTCGGTGGTGGCTGGCCCGGCGGGGGCGAGGCCGGCCCACTGGAGGAATCGTCTCCGCCGCCGCCACCACAAGCGGCGACGAGCAGCGACGCCGCAGCGGGCAGGATGAACTTTCGTCTTGTCGATTGCATTTCACAACCTCTGATTAGCTCGGCACTGATCGGATCGGGCACCTCGAGTGCGCCCGCCATACCCCGGAGCCCCGGTCAGTCCTCGAGCTCGGCCTGTTCGGCCAGCACGGTGTTGCCGACCAGCGCGCCGCGCACCTTCACCTCGCGACCTGCGGCCGCGGCGAAGAAGGTGGCGGCCGAGATCGACCCACCGTCGTTGTTTCTGAACTCAGTCTGGTCGTCGGTCGTGATGCGGATGCCCGCGATCGTGAACTCCGGCGCCGCGACCGCGCTGGCCGGACCCTCGACCTCGATGCGATCGTCCGGGTCGTCGCGCTCGAGCAGCGATGCCACCAGGCCACCGCCGTCGTCGTATGCGCTCAGTTCGACGTAGTCGCCCGCGCGCAGGTCGGACAGGCTGAAACGCGGCAGATCCGCATCACTTTGGTCCTCGAATCGCGTCAGAGCGTTCGTGCGTACCGTCACGCCGAGCACCACCAGGCTGCCGGCCGCGACGTTGACCGAGTCGACCAGCGCAGCAAGCTCGACGTCGCTTTCTCGCCTGAACTCGATTCGGCCCGCGACCAGGCTCGCGTTCGCGGCGAAGCCGCCCTCGACCTCGACGTTGGCCCCGAGCACCAGGTTCGCCGCATTGCCACCCTCGTAGACGGTCGTCGCGGTCGTCGTCACCCGCTGCCCCGCGACGTCGAAGTCGACACTCGACACGTATCGGGTAACCAGGCCGTCAAGATCGGCGGAATCGTCGGTGGTGCCTTCGAGCGACGCGCTGCGGCGTTCGAGACGCGTGGCGATCAGGACGCCGGCAGCATTCAGGCTGCCGTGGGCCTCGACGAGATCGCCGTTCGCCGGAGTGCCCCCGCCGAAATTGCTCAGCTGTGCAGTCGAGTAGTCGACCATCAGCAGATTGATGCTGAGCCGCCGCGCGTTGCTGTCCACGGCGCTCGCCGGACCCTTGACCTCGAACGTCGCCGACGGGGGCTTGCGCTCGATTCGGGTTGCCGCAATCAGGCCGTCGGCGTTGACGAGACCGCTCACCTCGATGCGGTCGCCGACCGCGAGACCCTCGAGTGAGCGCGGCGAGATCGAGTCGTCGAACGAGGTCGCGCGGCCAACCTGGACGGTCTGCCCCAGCACGACGAGTTGCGCGGCCGCGGGATCGATGCTCTGGACCGGGCCTTCGACGTCATCGTTGAACGAGATCGAGCGGGCGGTGCCGGCCGTCCCGGTCGCGTCAACCGTGCCCTCGACGCGCACGACCTGCCCTGCCCGAAGTTCCGACTCGGTACCTGGCCGGTCATCAATCGTGATGGTGGCGCCGGTCGTCGAGTACCGCACTCCGTTGACGATTACGCTGCCGAATCCATTGATCGGCCCTTGGGAAATGGTCACGCCGCCGCGGTCGATGCCGCCGCCCGGGCCGCCGGCGTCGTTGCCACCACCACCGTCAGCGCCTCCAACGCTGCCACCGCCCCCGCCACCGCAACCGAGCAGCACGGCCGGCAACGTGGCGAGCAGCAGACGAGTCGGGATTCGCATGGTCATCGTGAGTCTCCGGGCATCGAGTCTTGGATCGCGTACACCCCGACGCCGAGGCGCAGGGCAGGTTCTGTGGTTTGGGCTTCGTGCGCGCTCAGCCAGTCATCGACACGCTCGAGAAATCCCTGTGCTTCACGCTCGACGAAGGCTCGGAACGCGGGCAGGTGACGCGGATCGATGCGCCTGTTCTGCGCGCGGCCCTCGAACCGGGTGGGTTCGCGAGGTTCCCGCGACAGGTTGTGCTCGACGGTAGCGGCCAGGTCAGCCAGCACGCTGCCAGCGCGCTCGATCGCCTGGCCATCCATCGCACATGGCATGTAGTACCGGCGCAGCACGCGATACGCGCCGTCGGCAAGTCGCTCGATCGAACCGGACTTCTGCAGCTCCTTGACCAGAGCGGTCGTCGGGATGTCGCCGGCATAGCGCCGCAGCAGATGCTCCAGCGACGGGCCGGGGCCGTCGGCGGGCAGGGTTCGGGGACGTCCGTCAGGCTCGAGGAAGTCCGCGTCGAGGTGCCAGCCGGACAACACCCGGCTTGCATGATTCAGTGCTTCATCGGCTGCATCCGGTACTGCGGACCGGGCGCAGGCCAGCAGCCGCCGCACGTCGCGCCGGGACTGCCCCGTCAGCAGCGCGACCCGCGACACGTTGGTCGGGCGTCCGCGAATGCCAAACTCCTCGGACGCCGTGACGACGAAGACACCGCGCGACAGGTCGGCGAACTCCTTCCACGTCACGCCTGACCGCAGCAGCCAGCGAGCAATGGGCCGCAACCATCGCTCGCAGGCGTTCAGGGCCGACCTTGTGACTGATAATTCCATATATGGGATCTTTTGTCTCATATATGGAACCGAAAAGCAAGGGCTGAGCACTCCCGCCTCGACCAACGCGGTCGAACGCGACTTAGGTCGCAGGCTCAGGAGGCGTCGGCCCGACGGCAATGCACCGGCGCAGGTGTCTGGTTACACTGGCGCTCGGAGCAGAACACGGGAAACACATGGGCGAGGCCGACAAGCGCGTTGCTGAGTTGCTTGACCGATGGCTGGCGAGCATCGAGCTACACGCGCGCTACCTCGAACTCGACGCGGCAGCGTATGCCAAGGTGCAGGCCTGGCCGAAGCACCAGCGCCCGACTCGCTGGGTCATCGAACTGGCGCGCACCAGGCTCAACGAGCTGAAGCGGCTGCATGCCGAGCGTATTGCGAAAGGCGATGAGGCCTTCGCAGACGCCCTTGAGCTGATGGGTTTCCTGACCAACCTGGTCGGTTCAGAGCACGTCGAGCGCTTCATTCCGCTCGCCGTGGATACGCCTGCGCCTGCCAAGCCCAGCGCGGCGGTGCGGCCCGACGCAGCATCAGTCGAGCCGACCATCGAGCAGACCGCGCCTCACCGGGCCCGGCAGGCCGCAGCACCGGCTCGCAATGCCGAACGGCCACGGCCTGCGCCACGCTCGGCTCGCAAGCCGGCGGTTGCCCAGCTTCCGCGGACAGCCGCGCCGCCAACGACGTCGAGGCCGACCAGTTCCGACAAGGTCACGGCGCTGGTCATCGCCGACGCTGTGCGGCTGCTGAACTGGGGCCGCGAGTGGCCGCAGGTTGCCGGCCTGATCGCGCGGCTTGCGGACCGGCCGAGCGAGCAGGACGTCTGGAAGATCCTGCGCAGCCACCGCGCCGCGATCGAAGCACAAGCGAAGCGCCCGCTCGATTGAACGGCCGACCGGGCTGCCGGGGTGGCCAGCGGCGCCCACCTGCGGTAACGTCGCGCGCTCCGCCAGTCCCATCAATGGAGTGACGTCGCCCATGCGCCAGATCAAGCTGATTGCCGCCCCCGCCGTGCTGATCGCCCTCGCCTTCTCGAGCGCCTCGCTGGCACAAGGCCAACCGACGAAGGGCGAACAGTTACTCAAGTACCGCAAGGCGGTGTACCAGGCGATCGCTTGGAATTTCGGGCCGATGGGCGCGATGGCGCAAGGCAAGGCGCCGTTCGACGCGGCCGAGTTCTCGATGCGGGCCGGGCGCGTTGCCGCGCTGACGCCAATGCTTGCGGAATCCTATTCGGCCGAGTCGCAGGGCGTCGCCGGCTCCAAGGCCAAGCCGGAGCTGTGGACCAGCCGGGCGGACTTCGACGCGAAGATGAAGGATCTCGTCGATCGCAGCGCGGCCCTCGCGAAAGTTGCGGCGGGCGGCGATGAAGCCAAGTCGAAGGCCGCGTTCTTCGACGCGGCCAATACGTGCAAGGCCTGCCACGACATGTTCAAGGCCGACTGAGTC
>Ga0209253_10003606_pt1 | contig 13577 bp, 18 predicted proteins | sample FrelakmetBRP12BR_FD_187145 | JGI IMG/M metagenome (GOLD analysis project Ga0209253, IMG submission 187145) | Freshwater lake sediment microbial communities from the University of Notre Dame, USA, for methane emissions studies - BRP12 BR (SPAdes)... | ecosystem: Environmental > Aquatic >...
ACGTGACTTGTCTCGGGATGCCCGGTCCCAACTCAGAGCTTGTGAATTTTTCGTTGTGGGAGCGGCCTTAGCCGCGATAACTAACTGATTGCGTTGAAATATCGCGGGCAAGCCCGCTCCCACAGGGGGATTTTTTTCACAGGCTCTCACGTTTATTGGCGGGCTGTCAGCGCAGGTTGCGCCGCTGCGCTTCCGCCTTGTCGAGGTCGGTCTGCATTTCACCGTCGGCCGGCGTCCGGTCGTCGGACGCCGGGGCCGTTCCGACAACAAAGCGGGCCAGAAAAACGCCCAGTTCATAGAGTAACCAGAGCGGAACGGCAAGCAGCACCTGCGATAGCACGTCGGGCGGCGTGAAGATCGCACCAATGACGAACGCACCGACGATAACGTAGGGTCGCGCCTCCTTCATCGTGTCCACGCTGACGATGCCGAAACGCGCCAGCGCGATGACGACGACCGGCACTTCGAATGTCACGCCAAAGGCGAGAAACAAGGTGAGCACGAAATTGAGGTATTGCTCGATGTCCGGGGCCGGGGTGATGCTCTTCGGCGCGAAGCTCGCGACGAAGGCGAATACCGTACGAAACACGAAGAAATAACAAAATGCCATGCCGAGCACGAACAGCACGGTGCTCGCCGTCACCAGAGGCAGGGCGAACTTTTTCTCATGGGCATAGAGCCCGGGCGCGATGAAGGCCCAAGCCTGGTACAGCACATAGGGCAGCGCAATGACGAACGCGAGGAGCAGCGTGACCTTGACCGGCACGAAGAACGGCGTGATCACCCCCGTGGCGATCATCTTGGTGCCCTCCGGCAGCGTGCGGATCATGGGTTGCGCGAGCAGATCGTAAATTTCCGCCGCCCACGGCATGAGACAGAGAAAAACGACGATCACGACAACGATCGCCCGGATCAGCCGGTCGCGCAGCTCGATCAGGTGGGAGAGGAAGGTTTCTTCTTTCTGTTCGGTCATCGCTCAGCGAGTTCGAGACCCTGGGCCGCGTTCTTGCTCCCCGCCGTCGGCGTCAAGTCGAGCGCCATCCGAGAGGCTGTGAAAAGACCTTTTGTGGGAGCGAGGTCGCCCGCGACATTCCAACGTATTCAAGTACTCATCGCCGCCAAGGCCGCTCCCACAGCGAAAAATTCACAAGCTCCGCGGCGGCACGGTGACGGATGCCGCGGCAGATTCCGCTGATGCGGGCAGCGTCGCGGTGGATTTCCCTGCCGCGTTCGCCGTCTGAACGTTCGCCTCGCCGGGAACAGTCAAGGCGTCCAGAGCGCTGCCGGCCTGGCCGGGATTCGGCGCCACGGCGGCGTTGAGCGTGTTCTCGACGGTATGGACTTCCTTGCTGATGGCAAGCTCGACATCGCGCGCCGAGTCTTGCACCTGCTGCTGCATCTTGCGCAGCTCTTCCAACTGGAGTTCGCGGTGAATATCGGACTTGACGTCGGCCACATAACGCTGCAGCCGTCCGAGCAGGGCGCCGGCGGTGCGCGCCACTTTCGGCAGGCGTTCCGGTCCGACGACGATCAGGGCGACGAGGCCGATGACGAGGAGTTCGGTGAAGCCGATGTCGAACATGGTTGCGCGAGACGCAATGCGATAAGCGAGTGGCGCGCGGAGACAGCCGGTCTCGGCGAACGGCCCATCCTGGACCTTGTCCCGCTCCGCCGCGTCCTCACGACTTGGCCTTTTCCTTGACCTCGACGTCGATGGTGCGGCCTGCGATCTGCTGCTGCGAAGACGCCTCTTCCGCCGGTTTGTCCGCCGCGCCTTCCTTCATTCCGTCCTTGAAACCCTTCACCGCACCGCCCAGATCCGCGCCGATGTTGCGCAGCTTCTTTGTTCCGAACACCAACAGAATGATCAGCAGGACGATCAACCAGTGCCAGATGCTCATGGATCCCATAGTGACCTCCTAACGCCTTGACAGCATCCGTCCCAGTGGAGCCGGCCCACCGAAGACATGCATGTGCAGATGATACACCTCCTGTCCTCCGACCCGGCCGTTGTTGATCACTGTGCGGAAGCCATCGGTCGCACCCTGTTCGCGTGCCAGCCTGCCCGCCAGACCAAGCATCTTGCCGAGCACCTGCTGGTGCGCCGGTTCGCACTCGTAGAGCGACGCGATGTGCTGCTTCGGGACGATCAGGAAGTGGACCGGCGCCTGGGGGTGGATGTCATGGAACGCGAAGATGTCATCGTCCTCATAGACCTTGCTGCTGGGTACTTCACCGCGGGCAATCCTGCAGAAGATGCACTCACTCATGCTTCACTCCCGAGTTGCCTTCTCATCCACACCGGAGATGCCTTCGCGTCGCCGCAATTCGGTGAGGACATCGTCCACGCCGAGTCCGAAATGGGACAGCAGGATCATGCTGTGGAACCAGAGGTCGGTGACCTCCCACACCAGGTGCAGTCGATCGCCATCCTTGGCGGCGAGGATTGTCTCGGCTGCCTCCTCGGCAATCTTCTTGCAGATGGCATCCAGTCCTTTCGCGTGCAGCGACGCGACGTAAGAGGTTTCCGGATCGGCCTGCCTGCGCTCGACGAGCGTCTGCGTAACACGATGCAATATGTCACTCATGCTTGTAGATGTCCTTCGGGTCCTTCAAAACCGGTTCCACGGCCAGCCATTGATCGCCCTCCAGCTTGTTGAAGAAGCAGCTGTGGCGACCCGTGTGGCAGGCGATCCCGCCCATCTGTTCGACGACGATCAGCACGACGTCGTTGTCGCAGTCGGTCCGGATTTCCAGCACCTTCTGGACATGTCCCGATTCCTCGCCCTTGTGCCAGAGCTTGCGCCGGGAGCGGGACCAGAACACGGCTTCACCCTCGCGCGCGGTGCGCTCCAGCGACTCGCGGTTCATCCAGGCGAACATGAGCAGGTCCTTGCTGCCGGCTTCCTGAACGACAACCGGCACCAGCCCGCTCTCGTCCCACTTGATCTCATTGAGCCATTTCCTGTTCTTCAATTTTTCCCCTGTCGTCTAACCCCGATTACAGGCGCACCTCGATGCCGCGCGAACGCATGTATTGCTTTGCCTGCCGCACGGTATATTCCCCGTAATGAAAGATGCTGGCGGCGAGCACGGCGTCGGCGCGCCCCTGCAGCACCCCTTCCGCCAGATGCTCCAGGCTTCCGACACCGCCGCTGGCGATGACGGGGACGTCCACTGCCTGCGCGACCGCGCTCGTCAGCGCGATGTCAAAACCGTTCCTGGTGCCGTCCCGGTCCATGCTGGTCAGCAAGATCTCGCCCGCACCCAGTTCCTGCACGCGGCGCGCCCACGCAACGGCGTCGATGCCGGTCGGCTTGCGCCCGCCGTGCGTATAGACCTCCCAGCGGGCAGGCTCCGCCGCCGCGACCTGCTTGGCATCGATGGCCACGACGATACACTGAGAACCGACTCTACCCGAAGCGTCCGCCACGAGCTGCGGATTCTGCACCGCGGCCGTGTTGATGCTGACCTTGTCCGCGCCGGCGTTGAGAAGGCGTCGGACATCTTCCACCTCGCGCACTCCCCCTCCTACCGTCAGCGGTATGAAAACCTGTTCGGCCACCTGCTCGACCACGTGCAGGATGATGTCCCGCGCGTCCGAACTCGCCGTGATGTCGAGGAACGTCAGCTCATCGGCGCCCTGCTCATCGTAGCGTCGGGCGATCGCGACAGGATCCCCGGCATCGCGAAGACCGACGAAGTTTACGCCCTTGACCACACGTCCGGCGGTAACGTCCAGGCAAGGAATGATGCGTTTCGCAAGCATTTCAGCGGCCAACGGGGAAATCGGGGTCCGACTCCGAGGGAACGACTTCAGGCATCCATCCTCTCCCGGTCCGGCCACTTCGATAACCGATCGGCACCGCGCCGGCGTCCGGCTGCCGACGGCTAGCGGGCCGCGGAGCGCAAACGCTCGATCTCGACGACCGCATTCTTGAAATCCAGCTTGCCCTCGTAGATGGCGCGGCCGGTGATGGCGCCCATGATGCCCTCCTCCTCCACCTGGCAAAGCGCCCGGATGTCATCCAGACTGGCGATGCCGCCGCTGGCGATCACCGGTATGCGCAGCGCACGAGCGAGCTTGACGGTCGCCTCGATATTGACCCCGGTCATCATGCCGTCGCGACCGATGTCCGTATAGATGATTGCCTCGACGCCGTGGTCTTCGAACTTCTGCGCGAGATCGATGACATCATGCCTGGTCATCTTCGACCACCCGTCCACCGCGACCCGCCCGGCTTTCGCGTCGAGGCCCACGATGATATGCCCCGGAAACGCTCCGCAGGCGTCATGCAGAAAGCCAGGGTTCTTGACCGCCGCCGTGCCGATGATCACATAGGAGACACCATCGTCCAGATAGCGCTCGATGGTGTCGAGGTCGCGGATGCCGCCCCCGAGCTGGATCGGGATGTCATCGCCCACGGCGCTGACCACTGCCTTGATCGCCGCTTCGTTCCTGGGCTTGCCCGCCACCGCCCCGTTGAGGTCGACCAGGTGCAGCCGCCGCGCACCCTGGTCGAGCCAGTGGCGCGCCATCGCGGCCGGATCCTCGGAAAACACGGTGGCGTCGTTCATGTCGCCCTGCTTGAGGCGAACGCACTGGCCGTCCTTGAGATCGATGGCGGGAATCAGCAGCATGGGAAGGAGCGCGGCAACACTCGCGGCACGTCGGGTTCGTCAAGGATTCCAGCGCATGAAGTTGTCGAGCATTTTGAGGCCAGCGTGCGCGCTCTTCTCTGGATGAAACTGGACGGCGAAGATATTAGCGTGAGCGATCGCGCTGGTAAAGGGCAGGCCATGGTCCGTGACCCCCGCTATCGACTGCCGATCCACGGGGTCGACGAAATAGCTATGCACGAAATAGAAGCGGCTGTCGTCCGGAATCGCATTCCAGAGCGGATGGGCAGCGGTTTGCCTGACCTGGTTCCAGCCCATGTGCGGCACCTTCAGCCGGTTCCCATCGCGGTCGACCATCCTCTCATGCGGGAAACGCAGTACCCGTCCCGACAGGATACCGAGGCCCGCCACGCCACCCTCCTGGCTCGTCTCGAAAAGCATCTGCAGCCCGATGCAGATGCCCAGGAACGGCTTGGCCGCCGCGGCGGCGGCGACCGTGTCGCGCAGACCGCGGGTTTCCAACTCGCGCATGCAGTCCGGCATGGCGCCCTGGCCCGGGACGACGACACGATCGGCCTGCGCCACCAGCCGCGGCAGCGACGTCACGATGATTCTGGCGTCGGGGGCGACGTGCTCGATCGCCTTGGCTACCGAGCGCAGATTGCCCATCCCATAATCGACCACGGCGACAGTACCCATGCGGATCGCGTTCCCTATCCGATTCGGCGCCGCGGCGGCAGAGGGGTGTCACCCCGCCATCTCTGCTTCATGATGTGTCGGCGCCCGCGCCTCGATCATAACGTTCCTTTGGTGGAAGGCACGTTGTTCAAGGCGCGTGGGTCGGGCTCCACGGCCATTCGCAGCGCACGCGCGAAGGCCTTGAAAACGCTCTCGCACTGGTGGTGGGCGTTGACGCCGCCGAGGTTGTCCAGGTGCAGCGTGATGGCGGCGTGATTGACCAGCCCCTGGAAGAATTCGCGCACGAGATCAACGTCGAAATCACCGATGCGGGCGCGGGAAAACGCCACGTTGTAGACAAGCCCGGGTCTGCCCGACAGGTCCACCACCGCGCGAGACAACGCCTCGTCGAGCGGAACATAGGCGTATCCATAGCGACGCAGCCCCTTCTTGTCGCCGAGCGCCCGGGCCAGAGACTGGCCCAGGGTGATCCCGATGTCTTCGACGGTGTGGTGCGCATCGATGTGCAGGTCGCCAGCGGCTTCAACCTCGAGGTCGATCAGGCCATGACGGGCGATCTGCTCCAGCATGTGGTCAAGAAAACCAATGCCGGAGGCGAGCTTGGACTGGCCCGAACCGTCCAGATTGATTCGGACCCGGATACGGGTTTCCAGCGTATTGCGTGATAGTTCCGCGGTGCGCATGCTCGGTCTGCCCATCGCGAATTCTACAGACTCGCCCGCAGTGCGGCGAGAAAAGCGTCATTGTCATCGGCGCTTCCGACGGTGACCCGCAGGCAGTTGGCAAGCAGCGGATGCGACCCGTCCAGATTCCTGATCAGCACGCCGCGCTGCTTCAACGCGGCGAAGACGCGCGGTCCATCGGGTGCGCGAAACAGCACGAAGTTGGCGTCGGAGGGATAAACCCGAATTGACGCCAAGGCCGACATGCTGTCGATCAATTCATTTCGCGCGCGCACGATCATTTCGGCCTGATCCGCCAGGGCCGCGGAATCCTCCAGTACGCGGGCGGCGATGGCCTGGGTCAGCACGTTGACGTTGTAAGGCAGCCGCAACTTCTCGAACTCGTTCAACCACTCGGGCCGTCCGACGAGAAAGCCGAGGCGCAGACCCGCCAGGCCGAGCTTGGACAGCGTGCGCATCACCACCAGGTTCGGGAACTCGCCGACCCGGTTGAGGAAACTCGCGCGCGCGAACGCATGGTAGGCCTCGTCGATCACCACAAGTCCGGATGTCCGGGTGAGGATCCGCTCCAACGCCGCCGCCGGAAACAGGTTTCCCGTCGGGTTGTTCGGGAATGCGATGAACACGACCGCCGGGCGCTCGCGCTCGATCGCCGCCAGCGTGGCGTCGAGGTCGAGCGAGAAATCCTTCCGCAACGGCACGCCGACATAGCGCATGCCGCAGAACGTGGCGATCATGCGATACATGACAAAGGACGGTTCCGGTGCGACGATCGCCGCGCCTGACCGCGCCAACCCCATGGCGATGATCTGGATGATCTCGTCCGAACCATTGCCGAGCAGGATCGCGGCGTCCTCGGGAATGCCCATCGCCGAACGAAGCACGTGCTTGAGCGCGCCGCCGGAAGGATCAGGGTACCGATTCAACTCCGCATCCTCGGCAAGCCGTCCGGCCTCCCGTCGCAGCCGCGCGCTCAAGCGATACGGATTCTCCATGGCATCCAGCTTGACCATGCCCCTTGCATCGTGGACATGGTACGCCGACAGCGCGAGGATCTCGGGTCTGACCAATTCTTTCGGAGTCGCGGCCATGGTCGAACTGGTTCAATCGTTTTCGAATCGCATCTCGGCCGCGCGCGCGTGCGCGATGAGTCCCTCGCCGCGCGCGAGAATCGACGCGACACCACCGAGGCGGCGCGCGCCTGCCTCCGACACCTCGATGAGGCTGCTGCGCTTCTGGAAATCGTAGGTCCCGAGCGGCGAGGAGAAGCGCGCACTGCGCGAAGTCGGCAGCACATGGTTCGGTCCGGCGCAGTAATCGCCGATGGATTCCGAGGCGTAGCGGCCGAGGAAGATCGCGCCGGCATGACGAATCCGATCGACCATCGCCCGTGGCGCCGCCACCGACAGCTCGAGATGCTCGGGCGCGATCCGGTTGGCCAGCTCGCACGCTTCGTCGAGGTCGCGTGTGACGATGAGCGCGCCGCGTCGGGCGAGCGCCGCGCGGATGATTTCTTGCCGCGGCATCCGCGGCAACAGCCGCACGATGCTCGCCGCGACGGCGTCGACAAACGCCGGTTCCGGCGACAGCAGCAGCGACTGCGCCATCTCGTCGTGTTCGGCCTGGGCGAACAGATCCATCGCCACCCAGTCGGGGTTCGCCGTGGCGTCGGCGATCACCACCACCTCCGACGGCCCGGCCAACATGTCGATGCCGACGACGCCGAAGACGCGGCGCTTGGCCGCCGCCACGTAGGCGTTGCCTGGACCGACCACCTTGTCGACTTGCGGTATTGTCTTCGTGCCATAGGCCAGTGCTCCCACCGCCTGCGCTCCCCCGATGGCAAAGACGCGATCCACGCCGGCGATTGCCGCCGCGGCGAGCACCAGTACGTTGCGTTCGCCGCCCGGTGTCGGGACGACCATGACCAGTTCCGGAACGCCCGCGACCTTGGCCGGCAGCGCATTCATCAGCACCGAGCTGGGATAGGCGGCTTTTCCGCCCGGAACGTACAGTCCGACCCGGTCCAGGGCGGTGATCTTCTGTCCCAGCCGCGTACCGTCCTCCTCCACATAGTCCCACGACGTCATCAACTGCCGACCATGATAGGCGCGGATCCTTTCGGCCGCGCGTTCGAGCGCGTCGCGCTGTTCGCCAGGCAGCCCGACCAACGCCGCGCGCAGTTCGGCGGAAGGTATTTCCAGCTCGCTCACCGAGTTCGCTGCGACCCGGTCGAAGCGGGCCGTGTAATCGAGCACGGCGGCGTCGCCGCGGCCCTTGACATCATCCAGGATCTCCGCGACGCGGTTTTCAATGGCGGGATCCAGGGCGTTTTCGAAGGCCAGCAGCCCCGCGAGGGCATCGCCGAATCCCGGCTCACAGGTCGACAGGCGCTTGACCACGCTCATGACACGGCTCCCGCGAAGCACTCGATGAGAGGCTGCAGCAGCGCCAGCCTGGTTTTCAGCGCCGCCTGATTCACGATCAGGCGCGAGCTGATCGGCATGATCTGCTCCACCTCTTTCAGTTTGTTGGCCTTGAGGGTGTTGCCGCTGGAGACCAGATCGACGATCGCGTCGGCCAGGCCCACCAGCGGCGCCAGTTCCATGGAACCGTAAAGCTTGATGAGATCGACGTGCACGCCCTTGTCGGCAAAATGCTCGCGCGCGGTCTTGATGTACTTGGTCGCCACGCGCAGCCGCGCGCCGCGCTTCACCGCCGCGGCATAGTCAAAGCCGTCCGGCGCCGCGACAACCATGCGACAACGCGCGATTCCCAGGTCGAGCGGTTGGTACAGCCCGGCGCCGCCATGCTCGAGCAGCACGTCCTTGCCGGCGATGCCGAGGTCGGCCGCTCCGTACTGGACGTACGTCGGTGTATCCGATGCGCGCACGATCACCAGCCGAACGTCGGCACGGTTGGTCTCGATGATGAGCTTGCGCGAGCTGTCCGGATCGTCGTCCGGTGCGATCCCCGCCGCCGCGAGCAGCGGCAGCGTCTCCTCGAAAATCCGCCCCTTGGACAGGGCCAGGGTCACGCCGCTCATTGCGGTCTATTCATATATGATTGCCGATCGGCGAACGGAATGTCGCCGCGTTCCGTGCCCTATTGGCGAACCCGGCGGATACGCGCGCCGAGCTGGGAGAGCTTCTGCTCGATGTGCTCATAGCCGCGATCCAGATGGTAGATCCGGTCCACGAGCGTTTCACCCTTCGCCACGAGCGCCGCGATGACCAGGCACGCCGACGCGCGCAGGTCGGTGGCCATCACGCTCGCCCCGTCGAGCTCCACCACACCCTTCACCACCGCCATGTTGCCGTCGATCCTGATATCGGCGCCCAGGCGCTGCAGCTCCACGGCGTGAAGAAAGCGGTTTTCGAAAATCGTCTCGCGGATCACCCCGATCCCATCGGCAACGGCGTCCAAGGCCATGAACTGCGCCTGCATGTCGGTGGGGAACCCGGGGTAGGCAGCGGTGCGCAGATTGACGGCAGCCAACCGGTCGGGCGCCCGGAGGCGAATCGCATCCCGTTCCGCGACGATCTCGCAGCCGGCATCCATCAGCTTGTCGATCACCGCGTCCAGATAGGCTGACGAGGTTGAGGTCAATCGTACCTCGCCGCCGGTGACCGCCGCCGCGCACAGCAGTGTTCCGGTTTCGATGCGGTCGGGCATGATGCGATGAACCGCACCGCTCAGAGTCCTCACGCCGCGGACGCGGATCACGCCTGTCCCAGCGCCCGAGACCTGCGCCCCCATCGCCACCAGGCAGTTGGCGAGGTCCACCACCTCGGGCTCGCGCGCCGCGTTTTCGATGACCGTCTCGCCCTCGGCAATCGCGGCAGCCATCATCAGGTTTTCCGTGCCGGTCACCGTCACCATGTCGGTCACGACACGGGCGCCGTGCAGCCGGCGCGCCCGCGCAAGAATGTATCCCTGCTCGACACGCACTTCGGCGCCCATCGCCTCGAGGCCCTTGATATGCTGATCCACCGGCCGCGCGCCGATGGCGCAGCCGCCCGGAAGCGATACCCGTGCCTCGCCGCAGCGCGCCACTAACGGCCCCAGCGTCAGGATCGACGCGCGCATCGTCTTCACCAGATCGTAGGGTGCTTCCGCGCTTGTCACGGCCCGCGCGCACAATGTCATGCTGCCGGCGTCGCGTTCGACCCCCACGCCCATGCGGGACAACAAGCGGGCCATCGTGCCCACGTCATTGAGGTCGGGGACATTGTGGAGCGTAACCGGCTCTTCGCTCAGCAACGCGGCGCACATGAGCGGCAGCGCCGCGTTCTTGGCGCCCGAAACAGCCACATCGCCCGCGAGGCGTGTGCCTCCTTCAATGCGAAGCTTGTCCACGAATCACATCCGCAATTTGTAACCGGTCTTCAACAGCAACAAGGTCAGCCCCGCCAATCCCACGAAGCATCCGGCGACGACCGCCAGGCTCACGCCCGGCGGGAAATCGGACATGCCGATAAAGCCGTAGCGGAAGCCGTCGACCATGTAAAAGACGGGATTGTAGTGGGAGATGGTGCGCCAGAACTCGGGCAACGAATGGATCGAATAGAAAACCCCCGACAGGAACGTGAGCGGCATGATGAGGAAATTCTGGAATGCGGCAAGCTGATCGAACTTGTCCGCCCAGATGCCGGCGATGATTCCCAGCGTTCCCAGGATCGCGCCGCCCAGGGCGCCGAAGGCCAGAATCCAGTGCGGCGCATTCCAGCGCAGCTCGACGAACCACGCGGTAACCGCAAGCAGGCCCGCACCGACCAGCAATCCCCGCGCCATGGCGGCGAGTGTGTAGGCGGCGAAGAACTCGGCGTAGGACAACGGCGGCAGCAGCACGAAGACGATGTTGCCGGTGACTTTCGACTGGATCAGGGAGGATGAGCTGTTGGCGAACGCGTTCTGGAGCACCGACATCATCACCAGTCCCGGCACCAGGAAAGCCGAGTAGGACACCGTCTCGTAGACCCGCACGTGAGCCGCCAGGACATGGGAAAAAATGAGCAGGTACAGCAATGACGTGACCACCGGCGCCGCGATCGTCTGGAAACCCACCTTCCAGAAGCGCAGGAGTTCCTTGTAGAGGAGCGTGGGGAAGCCCGAGCGCGCGTTCATGATTTTCGCATCACTTCGACGAACACCTGCTCCAGGTCCGGCCGTCCCACTTCCATGTCCTCGATGCGGGCGCCGGCAACCTTGAGCAGGCGCAAGACATCCTCCACCTCGTCGTAGGTTCGCAGTTCCAGGTCGATGGTGCCGCTGCTGCCGCAACGCGCCGCCAAAGCCTCGGGCAGCGGACTGCCCGCGGCGAGTCTGAGCCTGAGTCGGTGGCCGGACAGCCGGTCAAGCAGATTGGATGTCGTGTCGAGGGCGACGATCCGGCCCGCCTTCAGCATGGCGATCCGACCGCACAGGCTTTCGGCCTCTTCCAGGTAATGCGTGGTCAGCACAATGGTGTGGCCATCCCGGTTCAGACCGCGGACGAACTGCCACAGTCCCTGGCGCAGCTCGACATCGACGCCGGCGGTCGGTTCGTCCAATACGATCACGGGCGGGCGGTGCACCAGCGCCTGCGCGACCAGTACACGCCGCTTCATGCCGCCCGAGAGGCTGCGCATGTTGGCATCGGCCTTGCCGGTCAGATCGAGATGATCGAGCAGCGCATCGATCCAGCGCTCGTTGTCGCGGAGGCCGAAGTAGCCGGACTGGATGCGCAGGGTCTCCCGCACGGTGAAAAACGGATCGAACACCAGCTCCTGCGGCACGACTCCGAGGAGCCGGCGGGCGTGACGGTAATCGGCCACCACGTCGTGGCCCATGATGCGCATTTCGCCGGCGTCGGCGCGTACAAGACCGGCCAGGGCGGAGATCAACGTGGTCTTGCCCGCCCCGTTCGGTCCGAGCAGGCCAAAGAACTCGCCCTGGCGCACCGTCAAGTCAACGCCGGCCAGCGCCTGAACGGCGCCGAACCGCTTGGCGACCTGAAGCACTTCGATGGCTGGCTGCATGCCGGACGGACTGACAGCGTACGAGAACCAAGGCGATCAAATCGGCAACAGATCCGTTACACCGTACAGCTCGGCGAGGCTGATCAGATCCCGGGGAGCATTGGCGATGCGAATGGTTTTTCCGGCGGCACGCGCGGCGCGCTGCCAGCCGAATACGACCGCGAGCCCCGAGGAGTCCACGTCGTCAATGCCGGCCAGGTCGAAAATGCATGGGCCGCTGGCAAGCAACGCCTTGCCCTGCTCAAGCAGCGCGCTGGCGAACGGCAGCGTCATCGCCCCGCCCACCTCGATGCGGTCATCGGCGGCGCGTATCACTTCTTGTCGCCGGACGTGGCGAGCGCTGTTTCGAACCCGCGATTCTTGGTCTGCAACGCCTTGATCAAGCCGTCGATGCCGCTGTTTCGCACTTCCTGCGCGAACGAGTCGCGGTAATTCGTGACCAGGCTCGCGCCGGCAACGACCACATCATAGACCTTCCAGCCGTCCGGGCCCTTTTCCAGGCTGTAATCGATGGACACCGGCTTGGCGCCCGGCTGGTTGACCTGCGTGCGGACCGTGACGTCGGTCTCGCCCGGTTGCGCTCGGAATGGCTTGAATTCGACCGTCTGGTTCTTGTATGCCGTCAGGGCATTGGAGTAGGTCCGCACCAGCAGCGTCTTGAACTCCGCGCCGAGCTTCTTCTGCTGCTCGGCATTGGCTTGGCGCCAGTCCCGCCCCACGGCCAGCGCCGTCATGCGCGCGAAGTTGAAGTGCGGCAGCACCTTTGCCTCGACCAGCTCGACGGCGCGCTTCTGGCTTCCAGCCTGGATATCCTTGTCCTGGCGAACGATGGCCAGCACATCATTCGTGACGTTGCGCACCAGCACGTCGGGCGCCAGTTCCTCGGCGCCGGCGGCTCCAACAAAGGATAGCTGGAAAAAGGCAACAATCAGGACCAACAGCGGACGGACGGTCTTCATGGCTTTATGGAAATTCGTGGGATGACGACTCAGAGGTTGTGGGTTGTTCGTTGTGGGAGCGGCCTGGGCCGCGATAACTGAATGATTGCGTTCATATTTCGCGGGCAAGCCCGCTCCCACAGGCCGATTTTTTCACAGGCTCTCAGAGGCTGTGAGTTGTTCGTTGTGGGAGCGGCCTGGGCCGCGACAGCCGCGCCACTCGGTCGAAATCCGACGGGCAAGCCCGCTGCCGCCTCCGGGGATTGCCTACCGGCTCTCATTGTTCGGTGGCTGAATCGGTCTGCGGATTGTAGGCCCGAGAAACCGCGTCTTCGAGCCCGAGAGCTGATCTCTCGCTGCTTTCGCCAGCGGCCGCATCCTGGGGTTCTCCCCGAGCGACGAACATCAGCGCGTCCGACGCCAACGCCGGATCGACGTGTCCGACGCCGATCGCATCGCCTCCAAGCCGCGATTCGAGATCCTCGCGGGGCGGCCGGCCATCGTGGATCAGATTGCGACGCCGCTGAAGATACATATCACGCAGGTACGCGTACTTGTCCAGCGCGGCTTCCTCGATCACCTTGTCCGACGGCAGAAGCTGCGCTCGATTGCTGACA
>Ga0209253_10003607_pt1 | contig 13576 bp, 9 predicted proteins | sample FrelakmetBRP12BR_FD_187145 | JGI IMG/M metagenome (GOLD analysis project Ga0209253, IMG submission 187145) | Freshwater lake sediment microbial communities from the University of Notre Dame, USA, for methane emissions studies - BRP12 BR (SPAdes)... | ecosystem: Environmental > Aquatic >...
GTTTACAGGCACCAGTGGCTCCGTTCTGGATCCGTAAGATCCATTATGGATCCAGTTTTTGGGCCGAGCAAGGCTGGGGGGTGCTTCGCGACCGCCTTCCGAGTGCGGCGACCCGGCCTTCCGAGTGCGGCGACCCGCGTGCGACGGTCGACTTCAAGGATCGGGCGACCTCCAGCTCGTACCGGACGGAGCGATCCGTATCAGCGCAGGAACTTGCCGTCGGGACCGACGATCGTCAGCTCGACGAAGTCGCGGCCGACGTGGTCGTTGGGGCCGAAACTGACGTCGTCGTTGCCGATGTCCACGTCGCGCATCGAGCGCAGCGCGGCGGTGAGCCGCTCGCGCGTGAGGTCGCGACCCGCGCGCTTCAAGCCCTCCATGAGCACGCGCGCCGACACGTATCCCTCCATGCCGGGGTATCCGCCGTTGGGCAGCTTGGCCTGCGCCATCAGCTTCTGGTAGTCGATGGAGACTCGCACGGACTGGCTGTGCGGAGGCGGGAAAACCTGCGACACCACGAGCCCGCGCACCTTCTCGCCGACTTCCTTGTGGATGGCCTCGACACCGGCGACCGACCAGGAGAACACCTGCGGGCGATTCTGCAGCTGCACCAGTTCCTTGAAGAAGCCCGCGCCCGGAGCGGCCAACGCGGTCAGCACGATGGCCTGCGGCGGCGCCTTGGCGGTGCTCTGCAGGAACGGGCCCAGCTCTTCCGGCTTGGTGGCCACGACGGCCCGCGGCGTGATGCCCTGTGCCTTCAAGGCGGCCTCGGCGAGCTGCTTGCCCTCGATGCCCGTTGGGTCCGAGCTGTAGACGACGGCAACGTTGTCGATGCCGACGGTCTTCATGTACTCGGCGATCCGCTTCAACTCACGACCGTAGCTCGCCTTGTAGTGAAACACGAGCGGGTCGAAGGCCTGCATGCTGTCGGCACCCGATGTCGTGCCGATCAGGGGCACACGTCTTTCCGACAGTACCTTGAGCGCCGCCGCGGTCTGCGCCGTGCCGCTGTTGGCGAACATGACGAACACCTTGTCCTCGTCGACGAGCTTGCGCGTGTTCTCGGCCGCGCGCTTGGGGTCGTTGCCGTCGTCCAGGTTGACCAGCTTCAACCGGCGCCCGTTGACGCCGCCCGCGGCGTTCACCGCGGCGAAGTACGCTTCGATGGCCTCGGTGGCCGGCTTCATGCGGGCTGCGAGGCTGCCGGTCATGCCCGCCGAGCGACCGATCAGGATGGTGTCGTTCGTGACGCCGTTTTCCGCGCGTGCGGTCACGCACAACGCCAAGCCGAGGAGCAGGGCGACCCATGCTTTCACGCCGTTCTCCTTTGAAAGGAACGATGGCAGCCCCTTTCTAGCAGAAGGCGGGTCGCCCATCTGCTGTGCATTGCGCAGCATCGAACCGGCTCCGTGGACGGATCGCGGCACGAGAGGAAAAATGGCACGTTCGTTGTGGGGGATCGCGGCGTTTGTCGACCCCTCGGCGCTTACGAACTCGCCGGAGGGCGGCTTCGCGTTCGGAAGCGCTGCCGCCTCACCCATCCCCCACCTTCTCTCTGCCAAGGGGAAGGCGTGGGGCCACGGACGCCAGACTAACCGTGAAGTACCGGAAATCCTTCTCGCGTCGCCGCGTCGTTCAAGCGGTCATCGAGGCAGACAAACTGCAGAGACGACCGCCGAAGCATCCCAGAATCTCATCGGCCTTCTCGTCGCTCGTCGAGCAGTGCCTGCGTAACTGAGGAACACCCGGCCCTACATGCTCCGGCGGTACTGCCCTCCCACCTCAAACAGCGCATGCGTGATCTGCCCCAGAGAGCAGACGCGCACCGCGTCCATCAGCACCTCGAAGACGTTCTTGTTGTCGATCACGGCCTGCTGCAGGCGCTTCAGCATCGGCCCGCTCTCGGCCTTGTTGCGCTCGTGGAAGTCGTTCAGCCGCTTGAGCTGACTCTGCTTCTCCTCCTCCGTGGAGCGGATCAGCGCGATCTCCTGCGGCACGGCATCGCCGTGGGGATTGCGGAAGGTGTTGACGCCGATGATCGGGTATGAGCCGTCGTGCTTCTTGTGCTCGTAGACCATCGACTCTTCCTGGATCTTGCCGCGCTGGTAGCCCGTCTCCATCGCGCCGAGCACGCCGCCGCGCTCGCTGATCGCCTCGAACTCCTTCAGAACCGCCTCTTCGACGAGGTCGGTGAGCTCCTCGATGATGAAGCTGCCCTGATTGGGATTCTCGTTCTTGGCGACGCCCCACTCGCGGTTGATGATGAGCTGGATCGCCATCGCCCGGCGAACGCTCTCCTCCGTCGGCGTGGTGATCGCCTCGTCGTAGGCGTTGGTGTGCAGGCTGTTGGTGTTGTCGTAGGTGGAGATGAGCGCCTGCAGCGTGGTGCGGATGTCGTTGAAGGCGATCTCCTGCGCGTGCAGGCTCCGGCCGCTCGTCTGCGAGTGGAACTTGAGCTTCTGGCTGCGCTCGTTCGCGCCGTAGCGGTTCTTCATCGCCACGGCCCAGATGCGCCGCGCGACGCGGCCGATCACCGAGTACTCAGGGTCCATCCCATAGCTGAAGAAAAACGAGAGGTTCGGCGCGAAGTCGTCGATGTGCATGCCGCGCGCGAGGTAGGCCTCGACGAAGGTGAAACCGTTCGAGAGCGTGAAAGCGAGCTGGCTGATCGGGTTCGCGCCCGCCTCGGCGATGTGGTAGCCGGAGATCGACACCGAGTAGAAGTTCTTGATGCGGTTGTGGACGAAATACTCCTGGATGTCGCCCATCACCTTGAGGCTGAACTCGGTGGAGAAAATGCAGGTGTTCTGGCCCTGGTCTTCCTTGAGGATGTCGGCCTGCACCGTGCCGCGTATGGTCTCGAGCGTCCATTCGCGGATCTTCGCGGCTTCGTCTTCGGTGGGCTGCCGGCCGTTCTGCGCGACGAACTTCTCCAGCTGCTGATCGATCGCCATGTTGAGGAACATCGCGAGGATACTCGGTGCCGGCCCGTTGATCGTCATCGAGACCGAGGTCGACGGGTCGCAGAGGTCAAAGCCCGAGTACAGCACCTTCAGGTCGTCGAGCGTCGCGATCGAGACGCCCGAGTTGCCCACCTTGCCGTAGATGTCCGGGCGCGGGTCCGGATCGAAGCCGTAGAGCGTCACCGAGTCGAAGGCGGTCGAGAGCCGCTTTGCCGGCATGTCCTTCGAGACGAGGTGGAAGCGCCGGTTGGTGCGGAAGGGATCGCCCTCGCCGGCGAACATGCGTGTCGGCTCTTCATTCTCGCGCTTGAACGCGAACACGCCCGCGGTGAACGGGAACGAGCCCGGCACGTTCTCGAGCATCAGCCACTTGAGCAGCTCGCCGTGGTCCTCGTAGCGCGGCAGCACGACCTTGCGGATCGGCGTTCCGGAGAGCGAGGTGTTGGTGAGCTTGGTGCGGATTTCCTTGTCGCGGATCTTCACCACGTACTCATCGCCCGAGTAGGCCTTCTTCATGTTGGGCCACAGGTCGAGGAGCCTTCGCGCGCGGTGGTCGAGCTTGGCGTCGCGGTCCTTCGCCAGCGCTTCGAGGCTGGCGCTTTCCTCCTTGCATTCCTTCGCGAGCATCGCCTTCGTGGCGAGGAGTTGCTGCCGCTCGCGCGCGATCCGCACTTGCTCGGCGGTATGCTTGTGATAGCCGCGTACCGTCTCGGCAATCTCGGCGAGGTAGCGGGCGCGCTGTGGCGGCACGACGACCGTCTGATTGGTCGATTGGCGCGTCGCCACGGGCGGCAGGCGGCCCTTGGAGAGCTTCAGGCCCTGCTCGACGAGTTTCGGCGCGATCGCCTGGTAGAGCGCCGTGACGCCGTCGTCGTTGAAGCGGCTCGCCATCGTGCCGAAGACGGGCAGGTCGTCGGGCGACTGCGAGAAAAGCTGCTTGTTGCGCTGCACCGCCTTGCGCACGTCGCGCATCGCGTCAGCGGCACCCTTGCGGTCGAACTTGTTGATGGCCACGAGGTCGGCGAAGTCGAGCATGTCGATCTTCTCCAGCTGGCTCGCAGCGCCGAACTCGGGCGTCATGACATAGAGACTCACGTCGACCAGCGGCACGATCGCGGCGTCGCCCTGGCCGATGCCGGAGGTCTCGACGATCACCAGATCGACGCCAGCCACGCGGCACGCGGCGATCGCGTCACCGAGCGCAGCCGACACCTCCGTGCCGGTGTCGCGCGTCGCGAGCGAGCGCATGAACACCTTGGGCGTCTGGATGGCGTTCATGCGGATGCGGTCCCCGAGCAGTGCACCGCCGCTCTTGCGGCGCGACGGATCGACGGCGAGCACCGCGATATCGAGCTTGTCGTTCTGGTCGAGACGGAACCGGCGGATCAGCTCGTCGGTGAGGGAGCTCTTGCCCGCCCCGCCGGTGCCCGTGATGCCGAGCGCCGGGATCTTCAGCGTATCGGCTTCCTTCAGGACCGACGCGCGGAGCTTCGGGTCGCACGTGCCAAGCTCGAGCGCCGTGATGAGCCGCGCGAGCGCTCTCCGGTCCCCGCCCTTGACCGCCTTGAGGTCCTTCGGCGCGAACTGGGAGAGGTCCTCGTCGCAGCGCTGGATCATGTCGTTGATCATGCCCTGCAGGCCCATCCTCGCGCCGTCCTCGGGCGAGTAGATGCGCGCCACGCCGTAGTCGTGCAGCTCCTTGATCTCGTGCGGCACGATCACCCCCCCGCCGCCGCCGAACACCTTGATGTTCCCGCCGCCGCCCTCGCGCAGCCGGTCGATCATGTATTTGAAATACTCGAGGTGCCCGCCCTGGTACGAGCTCACCGCGACGCCCTGCACGTCCTCCTGTAGCGCCGCATCGACGACGTCCGCCACCGATCGGTTGTGGCCGAGATGGATCACCTCGCAGCCCGAGGCCTGCAGGATGCGGCGCATGATGTTGATCGATGCGTCGTGGCCGTCAAACAGGCTCGCGGCGGTGACAAAGCGAATCTTGTGCTTCGCCTTGTAGGGGGTGAGCTGATGGCTGACGCTGAGGTCGGTCATGGGTCTCTTCCGTTGTCAGGCGCGCATGCGCGCGCTCGCCTTACGTCTTGTAGATCGATCAACGAAGGGTAACAATAGCAGCCCGCACTTGCCGAGACAACGCCGGGGAACCTCGGGATTTCCGGCGAGCAGGCTTCGCGGCGTCTCCGGGCGGTCGCACCTCAACATACATTCCAACCTCTGAGCTCCCCTGCGCTGGTGCAGCAAGTTACCGGCGCGCGCCGTCGTAGTAGGCTACGCACCTGGCTTCGAAGGGGCACGGACCATGCTGTTGCACACCGTCGGCTACGTCATTCAGAGCAAGAGGCTTCAGGAGCTCGTCTCCGTCCCGGAGTCTGCCACCGTTCAGCAAGCGGCGGAGATCATGAGCGGGAAGCAGGTCGGCGCAGTCGTCATCCCGAACCGCGATGGACGCGTCGAAGGGATCTTCACCGAGCGCGACCTGATGCGTCGCGTGGTGACCGAAGGCCGCGATCCCAAGACCACGCGGGTGTCCGAGGTGATGAGCCACATCGTTCACCACGTACCCTCGACCACCTCCGTCGAAGAGGCGTTGCGTCTGATGGTGATGCACGGCTACCGGCACCTGCTGGTGATGGACGACACCGAGGTCCAGGGGCTGATCTCGATGCGGGACCTGATGCACTGGTTCATCATGCCCGACACCCCGATGGCCCACGAAGGCCGTTACGGCCACATCGTCGCGCGAACGCAAGAGGCGATCCGGACGATCCAGGAGATGAAGTCGGGAGAGCGGCCCCTGAAGCCGTAGGGTGCGCAGGGTCGACGGGGCATGGCTGGTTCCAGGGCTCCGCCCCTCCTGTCCAATGCGACTCCTTCTCGTCGAAGACGACCCGATGGTGGGCGAAGCCGTCCGCGAAGGCCTCAGGCAGGACGGGTACGTCGTCGACTGGGTTCGCGACGGAATGGCGGGCGAAGCCGCGCTGGCCGCGAACGAGTACGCGCTCGTGCTGCTCGATCTCGGCCTGCCGAGAAGGGGCGGGCTCGACGTGCTGCGGGGCACGCGCGCCCGGCACAAGAAAGTGCCGGTGCTCATCATCACCGCGCGGGACACCGTGAAGGAACGCGTCGACGGTTTGGATGCCGGCGCCGACGACTATCTCGTCAAGCCGTTCGACCTCGACGAGCTCGCGGCGCGAGTGCGCGCGCTGATCCGGCGCGCCGCGGGTCGGACCGAGCCCGTCGTCGAGCACGGTCCGCTGACGATCGACCCGGCACGGCGCGAAGTGAAACTGCGCGGCGAGGCGGTGTCGCTGTCAGCGAAAGAGTACCTGCTGGTCGCGGCGCTGACCGCGCGGCCGGGCCTCATCCTCTCCCGCGCGCAGCTCGAGGAGCGGCTTTACGGGTTCGGGGAGGAAGTTTCGAGCAACGCGATCGAAGTGCACATCCACAACCTGCGGCGCAAGCTCGGCGAGGACACGATCCGCACCGTCCGCGGCCTGGGATACACGATCGACGGATGAGCCGGGCCTCCGAACCGTGAGTTCACTGCGCACCCGACTCCTCGCCGCGCTCATCGGCGCGTTGCTCGTTGCAGGCGGGCTTGCGAGCGCGTTGACCTACTTCTCCGCGCGTGCCGAGATCAACGCGCTGCTCGACGAGGAGCTGCGCCAGGTGGCGCTTTCGGTCCGGGATTACGCGCTTCTCGACCTGCCGCTGCTCGCGCCGGTGCCCATCGTGGAGCCCGAGCATCGCGTGATCGTGCAGGTGTGGGACCCGGCGGGCCGTGCGCTCTATCTCTCCAACACCCGCATGCCCTTGCCGTTGGCGGCGCAACCGGGCTTCGTCACCGTCGCGCACGGGGGGCGCGAGTGGCGGATGTTCACCGCACTGGCCGGGCTGCGCGTGGTGCAGACTGCGCAGCCCACTGCCGTTCGAACCCAGCTCGCGGCAGAGTCCGCGCTGCGGATTCTCGTGCCGATCCTCGCGGTCCTGCCTCTGCTCGCTGCGCTGGTGTGGTTCATCGTCGGGCGAGGGCTTGCGCCGGTCGCGAAGCTGGCGCGCACGCTCGCAGCGCGTAGCCCGACGTCGCTCGATCCCCTGTCGACCGGACCGCTGCCGGACGAGGTCGCCCCGCTCGTGACGTCGCTGAACGGCTTGCTCGGGCGCCTTGGACAAGCCTTCGACGTCCAGCGTCGCTTCGCGGCCGACGCCGCGCACGAGTTGCGAACGCCGCTTACGGCGCTCGGCCTCCAGATCCAGCTCGTCGAACGCGCGAAGACGGACGAGGCGCGCACGACCGCGATCGAGCGGCTCAAGGAAGGCGTGAAGCGCGCGACCCGGCTCGTACAGCAACTGCTCACACTGGCGCGCATCGAGCCCGATGCCGCGCATCACCCGTTTGCGAGGGTCGCGCTCGACAGAGTCGCGCGAACCGTCGCCACCGACCTCGGACCGCTGGCGAGCGCCAAGCCCGTATCGCTCTCGCTCGAGGTTTCGGGCGGCGGCGACGTGAACGGCAGCGAAGAGGCGCTCGGTATCCTCGCGTCGAACCTGGTGGACAACGCGATCCGGTACACCCCCGCCGGCGGGCATGTCGAAGTGCGTGTGCGCCGCGAAGGCGGCGATGCCCTGCTCGAGGTCGCCGACGACGGGCTCGGCATTCCGCACGAGGAGCGGGCGCGCGTCTTCGACCGGTTCTACCGCGGCAGCGGCGCCGAAGCGCCGGGCAGCGGGCTCGGCCTTGCGATCGCGCGCGAGATCGCGGACATGCACCAGGGGCGGCTCGAGCTCGCCGAGGGGCTGGGCGGCCGTGGCGTGACGGCCCGCCTGCGGCTCGCCGCGGTTTGAGAGACTGAATCGCCGCTGCGAAGCGGCGATTTCTCAGAGCTCGGGGAGCCCAATGGGGCTGCGCCCTCTCGTAGCGTGCAAACCCGTTAAATCGAAAGCGCAGAGCGCCGCAGGGCCGCCGCGATTCCTCGCAGATCGGGAGCACGAGGGGTGTGCCCTCTCGCAGCGTGCACCAGGAGGAGCGCTTCTGACCGCGCGCGACCGAGTGCCACACCCGGGATCAGATCTCGACCTGTGTCCCCAGCTCGACCACGTTCTCGGTCGGGATCTTGAAGAAATCGGTCGCGTTCTGGGCGTTGCGCGACATGAGCGCAAACAGCTTCTCGCGCCAGAGCGCGATGCCTGGCTGGAGGCTGGGGAGTATGGTCTCCCGGCTCACGAAGAACGACACCTGCTTGATGTCGACCGGAAATCCCTTGCTCCGGCACAACGCGAGTGCCGCCGGAACGTCGGGCGCCTCCATGAAACCGTAGCGCATCAGCAGGCGGTAGAAGCCTTTCCCCAGCGGGGTCAGCTCGACCCGGCGCTCGACCGACACGTACGGAACCTCCTCGGTGATGACGGTGGCGATCACGGTCCGCTCGTGAAGGACCAGGTTGTGCTTCAAGTTGTGGAGCAATGCCGAGGGCACCCCGTCGGAGCGCGCGGTCATGAACACCGCAGTCCGGGCAACCCGCGGCACGTTGTCCTCGAGGGAAGCCAGGAACGCTTTCTCGGGAATGTCCTGCTTCGCCATCTGCCGGAAGAGCAGTGCACGCCCGCGCTTCCAGGTCATGAGCACCGTGAAGGACAGCAGGCCGATGAAGAGCGGGAACCAGCCGCCCTGCATGACCTTGACGATGTTGGCGCTGAAGAAGGCGAAATCGATCACGAAGAACGCCGCCATGAGCGGCAGCGCAATCCACTTGTTCCACCGCCACATCAGCAGGACCACGAACGTCACGAGGATCGTGTCGATCATCATTGTGCCGGTCACCGCGATGCCGTAGGCGGCGGCCAGATTGCTCGACGACTGAAAACCGACCACCAGGGCCATAACCGCCAGGAACAAGGTCAGGTTGGTGAACGGCACGTAGATCTGCCCCCGTTCCTTATGGGACGTCTGGATGATCTCCATGCGCGGCAGATAGCCCAGTTGAACCGACTGCCGGGCGACGGAGAACGACCCGGAGATCACCGCCTGCGAAGCGATAACGGTGGCCAGGGTCGCCAGGACCACCATCGGCAGCACCGCCCAGGCCGGCGCGAGGAGGAAGAACGGGTTCTGGACCGCGGCGTGCTCGCGCAGCAGCAGCGCGCCCTGTCCGTAGTAGTTCAGGATCAACGCCGGCATCACGAATCCGAACCAGGTGAGACGGATCGGAAACCGCCCGAAGTGGCCCATGTCGGTATAGAGCGCCTCCCCACCAGTGACCGCGAGGACGACGGAACCCAGGGCGAGGAAGCTCTGCGACGGATTGGCCAGGATGAACCTCACCGCGTAGGCCGGATTGAGGGCGTGCAGAACCGCGGGCGTCTGGGCAATGCTGAGGATCCCGAGCACGGCCAGGCACGCAAACCACGCGCACATGATGGGCCCGAACATCAACCCGAGGGTGCTCGTACCCCGGCTCTGGATCCAGAACAGCCCAACCAGCACGAGGCAGGTGATCGGTATGACATAGGGTTTGAGCGCGGGCGTCACCACTTCCAGGCCTTCAACCGCGCTCAGCACCGAAATCGCGGGCGTGATCATGCTGTCGCCATAGAAGAGGGCGGCGGCGAAGATCCCCAGCGCGGTCACGACGGGGCGCCAACGTGAGCCCTTCGTGAGCCCCGTCACGAGGGCAAGCAGCGCGAGGCTGCCGCCCTCGCCGCGGTTGTCCGCGCGCATGATGAGGGCGACATACTTGGCGGAGACCAGCAGCATCACCGCCCAGAAGATCAGCGACAGCACGCCCATAACGTTCGCCTCGGCGACCTCGATGGGGTGGTGTCCGGCCATCGTCTCCTTGAGCGCATAGAGCGGGCTCGTCCCGATGTCGCCGAACACCACGCCGATGGTGCCGAGGATGAGGGTGCGCAGGTCCGCCTTGTCGTGTTCGCTTGCTGTCATTCTGGTTCTCCCTCGCAGGGCCCTCCTGGGGACATCGATGGCCTCAGAACGCGGTCTTGCGGCATCGCAACAATCATAGCCGGATCCTGTCGGACGTGTTCGGGCGCCGCGGAATCACGCGAGCGGCGCCTTAAGCTCGCCTTAAGGTTCGATCCCCATGATCGCGTCTGGACACGGGGCGAGGGGCCCCAAGAAACCTATGGAGCGATCTATGAAGAGTTCTCGCCTCACCAAGGCCGCAGTCGCGCTCGCCGTCGCCGGCGCGTTCGCCGTCGGCTACAACCACGAAAAACTGGTCACGGTCGCCGACGCACATGCGGCGGCAGAAACCTCGGCGCCCACAGCGGCGCGGCAGCTGCCGGACTTCAGCCTGCTGGTGGAAGAACAAGGGTCCGCCGTGGTGTTCATTTCCGTCAGCCGGAAGGGGGACGAGACCGCTCAGCTCGGCGAAGGCGCGCCCGGTCTCGGCGACGGCATGGAAGAGTTTTTCCGCCGCTTCGGCATCCCCGTTCCGCCGCAGGGTCGCGGGTTCCCGATGCCGTCGCCGCAGGAGCAGCGTCCGATGCAAGGCGTCGGCTCGGGCTTCATCATCTCGAAAGACGGCTACATCCTCACCAACGCCCACGTCGTGGACGGCGCCACGGAAGTCGACGTGAAGCTCACCGACAAGCGCGAGTTCCGCGCGAAGGTGATCGGCAAGGACACGAAGAGCGACGTGGCCGTGGTGAAGATCGACGCGAAGGACCTGCCGACGGTCCGCATCGGCGACCCGGGCAAGGTGCGCGTGGGCGAGTGGGTGGCCGCGATCGGTGCGCCGTTCGGCCTCGACAACACCGTGACGGCCGGCATCGTCTCCGCGAAGTCGCGCTCGCTCCCGAGTGAGAACCTGGTGCCGTTCATTCAGACCGACGTGGCCGTGAACCCGGGCAATTCGGGTGGCCCCCTGTTCAACATGGCCGGTGAGGTCGTGGGCATCAACTCGCAGATCTACAGCCGGACCGGAGGGTACATGGGCCTCTCGTTCGCAATCCCGATCGACGTGGCCATGCAGGTGAAGGACCAGCTCGTGCAGCATGGCAAGGTGACCCGCGGTCGCATCGGGGTCGTCGTGCAGCCGGTCGACCAGGCGCTCGCCGACTCCTTCGGCCTGAAGAAGAGCGAAGGTGCGCTTGTCGCCAACGTAGAGGCAAACGGCCCGGCCGCGCAAGCCGGCGTCAAGACGGGCGACGTGATCCTGTCCTGGAACGGCAAGGCGGTCGACAGCTCGAATCAGCTCCCGCTGATGGTGGCGGGAACCAAGCCGGGCGAGGCGTCGACGCTCCAGGTCTGGCGCGACGGCGCGAGGAGGGACCTCAGGGTCACCGTGGGCGAGATGCCCAGCGACAAGACGGCGGTCGCCAGCGCCGAAGGCGTGCAGCACGGCAAGCTCGGCGTCTCGGTCCGCCCGCTCGCAAAGGACGAGGCGAAGCAGCTCGGCACCGACGGAGGCCTGGTGGTCGAGCGGGCACAGGGGCCGGCCGCGAAAGCCGGCGTTCGTCAAGGCGACGTGATCCTCGGCGTCAACGGCAAGTCGGTGACCTCGCCCGACGAGCTGAAGAGCGCGATCGACGGCTCCGGAAAGAGCATCGCGCTGCTCGTCCAGCGCGGCGAGGCGCGCATCTTCGTGCCGGTCCAGATCGGCTGAGCTCCAGTCGGGCGCGCTGGATCGGCGCTCGATTCTTCGGCCCGCGCGGCGAATGCTGCGCGGGCTTCTTTTTCTGACGGGAGCAACCACCCTGCGGTAGCCCCCGCCCGCGGCGGAGTCGGATGGCTTTCCGCCCCTGGGAATGCCGGTTGCGCCGGGCGGGACGAGCGCCTAAAGTTCGCCCCCGTAGACCCCCTCCCGAGCCTCCAGCGCCGCGCGACCGCTCTCGCGCGGCCTTACCGTAGATCGGCTCTCCCCGTTGGGAAAAGGAACATGACAAAGACAGCGCTTCGCCTCGGCACCCACCTGCTCACCTTCGCGATCGCACTTACCGTGCTCGCAGGCTGCTCGAGCGCCCCTCAGCTCATCGGTCAGTGGGGCAACCCGGCTTATGCAGGAAAACCCCTGAAGTCCGTGCTGGTGATGGCGATCACGCGCGACGACATCTCCCGGCGCGTTTTCGAGGACGACATGGTGGCCGAGTTCACGCAACGCGGGATCCAGGCGGTGCCGTCGTATTCCCTGTTTAATAAGGTCGGGCCGATCGACGAATCGAAGCTCCAGGAGGCGATTGCCCGATCCAATGCCGAAGGCGTCATGCTCGCACGGGTGGATCGGGTGGAGAAGAACTACACCTATGTTCCCGGCTACCTCGTCACCACCGGAACGGGCATCGGCTGGGGCGGTTTCTACGGTGCCTACACCGGCCTGTGGAACACGAGTTTCATCCCGCCCGAGCGGATTCCCGGAGAGAAGAAGATCATTGTCGATTCGCGCCTTTTCGAGTCGAAAACCAACAACCTCGTCTGGGCCGGCACCACGAGTTCGCCCGAGAAGGGGACCATCAACGACATCGTGGCGCAACTCATCGCCCTCCTCGTGGGCTCGATGGCGAAGGACCGGGTGATCTGATGCCGGCGGTTGAAGCAGCGCCACAAGCCACTTACCCTCGCGGGCTCCCCCGACCTCTTTCAGGAACTCTCGTGCGCCATCCGTTCTCCGCCCGTCTCGCCTTCCTCCTGTGTGCCGCGCTCGTCGTCGCCGGCTGCGCCGGTCGCGCCGCCCGGACCTCCCTCAACGGGAATTGGGTGAACCCCCAGTTCGCCGGTAAGACCTCCTTCAAGAAGGTGCTCGTCATCACGATTGGCGGTAACGAGTTCGCGCAGGAGGCGTTCCAGAACCAGATGGCCGCGACGTTGCGCTCGCGCGGCGTGAACGCGGTCGCGTCGGGCGCGTACTTTGAGCAGCAGAACGAGCGCGAGGAAGCGCGCTTCAAGAGGACTATCGAAGCTTCGGGCGCAGACGGGGTCCTGCTCGCGCGGGTGCTGGCCGTAGATGAGGGAATCACCCAGAGCCTCGGCATGGTGATCGGCCCACGCGGGACGCCCATCACGGGCGGCCCCACGCTCGGCACCGTCTACGCGGCGGCCTTCAGTCCGGCAAACTATGCACCGCCCCAGTACTTCGACGCGAAGAGTCTCGTTGCCGAGACCATGCTCTTCGAGGTCCAGGGCAAGACGATGGTCTGGTCGGCCCAGACCACCACCGCCTACGCCAACCGCGGCGACCTCGCGCCTGCCGTGCAGCAGTTCGTGAACGTGGTCGCGGGCGCGATGGCGAGGGACAAGATGCCCTGAGCTGTTCCGCGGCAAGAATGACAACACGGGGCGCCCGCAGGCGCCCCGTTTCGTTTCTGCGAGGAACCGCCCGACGAGGCGTCCTGGCGCGCGTCGGCATGGGAACTTCCAGGCACTCGGAGAAGTACCGACCGTTGCGCAGAACCGCGCTTCAGCAGTTCGGCGATCTCGATGCACGCACACGCTCAGGCCGCGTGCGACGTGTGCGAGCGCGCCTCCGCGTGGTTCGGGCCGGGCGACTCGTGGCAGCCTTGATCGCCGGGGGCGTGACCATCCGCGCACCGGCCCTGCTCGAGCTCGATGGTGGAGTGTGCGAAGCCCCACTGCTCGCGAAGCC
>Ga0209253_10003608_pt1 | contig 13573 bp, 16 predicted proteins | sample FrelakmetBRP12BR_FD_187145 | JGI IMG/M metagenome (GOLD analysis project Ga0209253, IMG submission 187145) | Freshwater lake sediment microbial communities from the University of Notre Dame, USA, for methane emissions studies - BRP12 BR (SPAdes)... | ecosystem: Environmental > Aquatic >...
CCACATCACGACAACTGGCATGCTTGAGACAGGTTCATAGTCTGCTAGCGCGCGCAAGTTAGCTAGAAACTGTTGAAGCTAAACAATTCCTCAAATGGTTTCTTCTTTCTTGGCTTTGGTTGCTCGGCAGGATAGCCAAAGGTTATCAATGCAACAACTTTCCATTTATCAGGGATTTTTAGCAATTCCTTGACTTTTTCTTCGTTGCAAGCTCCTATCCAACACGAACCGACCCCTAAAGTCCACGCGGCAATAACCATGTTCTGCATTGCAATTGTGGCGTCAACAACAGCCCATTTTCCAGTCAAAAGCGATTTTACATCTGCACACCCAACAATAGCGACGGGAGCATATTTGACAAAACGGGTAATCAAATTATCGCACAAGTTCTTTAGTATATCATGATCCTTCACAATGACGAAACGAATAGGCTGTCTATTAGCAGCGGAAGGAGCCTGCCTGCCAGCCTCAAGAATTTGTCGCAGAACCTCTTCAGGTATATCCTTGGCTTCATACCGTCTAATGCTTCTGCGAGTGAGAATATAATCTATTAACGACATAAGACTCATCAAAACAAAACGGATTATAATATCCTTTATGCTTTAAGCGCGTAAACCGTTCAGCGTGCTCGCAGCGCGAGCTCCGTCTTGAACTCATTTAGGTATTGGGATGCGCAGACCTGTCATATCTATGGTATTTTACCGGTAAAGTTGGGTGGGGGTCTCACCCCCCGCACCTTAATTCGGGGCTTGATATAGGTGTTTGACCAAAGAGGATAGTCTTTTGACACTGGCTAGAATCCGTGCAGAAGCATGTTTAGTTGGAACGTATTGTTAGCGTACAATTGTGCAGCAGTCGGGGTTGTTGTAGTAGTCTCTACAGACTCGAATCAAATTCTTGTCTTGCGTTAGCATGGCAGTTTCATCGAACCAGTCTGACACCGTTAGAAGCGTTTTCATGTCTGAGATGAGCATTCCAAGAGATTCAATCGATTGATCGACCGAACAACTCAGCAAGCGTATCTCGCCAAGGTTCGAAAAGTCCTCCTTTTCGAAGACTTCTTGCGTCACGGCGATGTTCAGTTTGATTCGGCGTTTTTCCTTTGCCGTTATTAGTGACTCTTTGAGTTCTCTTATGACTGCTGGGTACGAGATGAAAATGGATATTTCCTTTCGCGACGTTTCGACAAGAGCCTTCATTCTGTTAATGATGTTCTTTTGTCCTCGGATGATGTAAGCTACTTCTAGTTCCTCTGGCTTTTCGGCACTCTCGTATACTTGTGTCAGCGTATCGGCCAAGGCGTCTGCTTCTTTGATTTTCTCATTCAGTCTTTCAGTCATCTGTCGTTTTAGATTGGATATTGCTTCCTTTGGCGGCACGGCGCGATAGATGCTTGGATTGCTTCTCTGGACTACAAGCATGCCTTTGTTAGCCAATCCGTCTAGAGCAAAGTAGATTTTTGAGTCAGGAATACCTGTTTCCTTGCATAGCGTACTCGCGGTTATGTTGGAATTTGTCAGAAGCGTGAGGTAAGTCAGTGCTTCATATGTTGATAATTCCAATTCTTTAAGCCGCGAAACCATTCGATCTCGAACGACCGTTTCCTTGATGCCCACAATTGCTCACTCCTACTTCTAGTAAGTAGTTGTCAGAAAAGCCTTAAATAGTTTTCTACTACCATCCAATAGTAGATAACAACCAACAAGAGGAAGTTTAGCATGAAAGCAGAAGAAAACAAGCATGAAGGGCAACCTGATGGACACACGATCAAGACAAGAAGACGTGCCATAAACCAGCTGTCCATAGGGTCCATCATTTTTCTATGGGGCATTCTGTTGACACTCAAGCAAGTTGGAATAATAGAAAAAAGCGTGAGTGCATGGCCTTTTGCCTTAACAGCCTTCGGCATACTGCTCGTCGTTAGCGGCATCTATAGATTGAGCAAACCATGCTAGAGACAAAGAGGAGGTGACTTGATATGGAAGACAAGGTCAAATTGCTGATAGCGGTTGGAGCTTCTGTCACGGCGAATTGTCAGCCTTGCCTCAAAACCGCCGTCACTCAAGCCCAAGCAGCAGGAGTAGATAAGAAAGAAATCCTCGAAGCAATCGCAATAGGAAGAGTTGTCAGAAAGGGCGCATTTGGCAAAATGGACAAGTTCGCTTCAACCCTAGCCGGAAAGGATGTAAACAGCTCTGACGAATGTCCGTTTGGCTCGACCGAAAAGGATGTCAGAGAATGGGTGGAGCAAGACGATCAATGCGGTTGCAGTTAACAAAGCATAAGGTGAAAGTGTGAAGGATGAAAAGATAAGGAAAATGGTTCGAAAGGGCTACGCAAAAGTCGCCAAGAAGGAAACGTCCTGCTGCGCTGGTACCTCAACTCCTTGCAGTTGTTCAACGCCTCCTAGCGAGGAAATCAGCAGAAAAATAGGTTACAGTGAAGAAGACATAAACTCTGTTCCAGAAGGCGCAAACCTCGGTCTCGGATGCGGCAATCCCGTTGCGCTGGCTTCCCTGAAGGAAGGAGAAACCGTTCTCGACCTCGGCTCTGGTGCGGGATTCGACTGTTTTCTGGCAGCCCGTAGAGTCGGCAGAAACGGCAGGGTCATCGGCGTGGACATGACACCTGAAATGATTGACAAGGCGAGAGAAAACGCCAGAAAAGGCAAGTATCAGAACGTAGAGTTCAGGCTGGGAGAAATTGAGAATCTCCCAGTGGCAGACGGCATGATAGACGTTGTGATCTCAAACTGCGTGATCAATCTTTCACCCAGCAAAAAACGCGTGTTCGAAGAAGCCTACAGAACCCTGAAACCCGGCGGCAGACTCCTGGTCTCAGACATCGTTCTGAAGAGGAAGCTCCCGGAAAGTGTGAAAAAAAGTGTCAAAGCATACGTCGGATGCGTCTCAGGCGCAGAAATGAAAAACAAATATCTGGAACTGATAAAGGAAGCAGGCTTCCAAGAAATCAAGTTGACAGAACAGAACTTCTACCCGATAGAAGACACGGCCAACGACCCAACTGCACAGCCAATCATGAAAACCTTCGAAATACCCGCAGAGAAAGCCAAGAAAATGCTAAACTCCGTAGCGAGCATCAAAGTTTCAGCCCTCAAACCCAGAAAAACGTAAACAAAGCGAATCCGACAAACGAGCACTTGCGCTGAAGGCAAAAGCCAAACCCAGTATGCACGGTAGAGTGCAGGACATCTAAACGCGCATCAGTTCCGTCCATCTCTTCTGCTTTTTCGAAGAAAATGTAACCTCTATTTGAATCTTATGAGAAGAATAAAATACGTATGTTGCTAAATCAGTACTGCTTAAGGTCTTCAGGGTGACAAGATGAATAAGTACAAGTTTGCCACGAAAGCGGTTCATGCTGGTCAGCATCCAGATCCGTCAACGGGCGCAATTTCTGTTCCCATTTATGAAACCTCAACCTTTGTGTTCAAGAACGCAGAACAAGGCGCGGCAAGATTCGCCGGAACCGAGGAAGGATACATCTACACCCGCTTGGGTAATCCAACCATTAAGGCTCTGGAAAAAAGCTTGGCTGTGCTTGAAGATGGAGAGGATGCGCGTGCTTGCGCTACAGGAATGGCCGCTATAAATACTGGTGCCATTTCCTTAGTTAAGAAAGGCGACCACGTGGTCTCCACGGACTGCCTTTACGGTGGCACAGCTAAACTATTCTTAGACATTCTGCCGAAATTTGGAGTGGAGTTCACTTTTGTAGATTCTTCTGACGCGAGAAACGTTGAAGCGGCAGTCAAGGAAAACACCAAGCTGATCTACATCGAGACCCCCTCAAATCCCACACTCAAATTGACGGACCTGCCTGCAATTTCCAAAATCGCAAAAGAACACAGAATAGTAACCATGGTGGACAACACCTTCATGTCGCCCTATTTCCAGAAGCCGCTCAACCTCGGCATAGACGTATCCGTGCACAGCTTAACCAAATATTTGAGCGGACACAGCGACGTAGTCGGCGGCGCCATCATAACCTCCAAGACTCTAATCAAGCAAGTTGACCCCATGCTCAAAAACACAGGCGCAACCCTTGGCCCGTTCGAAGCCTGGCTCATCCTCCGCGGAATCAAGACCCTACCACTCAGAATGGAAAAGCACAACGAAAACGCCCAAAAAATCGCAAAATACTTAGAAACACATCCAAAAATCGAAAAAGTCTACTATCCTGGCCTAGAATCACACCCACAACACGAGCTGGCAAAGAAACAGATGACGGGCTTCGGCGGAATCGTCAGCTTCGAAGTGAAAGGCGGCCTAGAAGCAGGAAGAAAACTCATGAACTCCGTCAAACTGTGCACGCTAGCAGTCAGCCTAGGCGCCGCAGAAACCCTCATTGAGCACCCGGCTTCGATGACTCACGCCATCGTGCCCAAAGAAGAAAGACTGAAAGCAGGCATAACAGACAGCCTCGTACGCCTTTCAGTAGGAATCGAAGACGCAGAAGACATTACGGCTGACCTGAAGCAGGCTTTGGAACATATCTAGAAGATGGAAAATTGCACATCACTAGAGTTGCTTCGTCAACAGTGCAAAAAGCCTGCAGAAGGTTCCTTGCACAGAACCCCATTGCCAACGGGCTCGTTCTCGGCGACCTTTACTCACCTCTCTTTCAAGTAAGCGAAGTCTACTGCGCAAGAGAAGATAGAAAAATCGTAGGCACATGCAGCATCTACCGCGCCTACAAGACGCCGAGCGTGGTCTTCGCAGCCACTACCAAAGAGATAAAGCAGGTTCTCATCGAGAAGGCGCTAAGCAAAGTCGCAAACGAGTTTGTTTCGCTTTGCGAACCCAAAGAAGTCAGTTTGCTCGAAAAACACGCGAGCGTCATAGAGAATCGTCATGAACAACAAATGGTCACAAACCATCCTAAACAAATCAAAAACGGCAATGTACCCGTTGAAAGGGTATCCAAAGACGAGCTGTCTTTATTGAACCAGTTCTATGTTAAGCATCATTCGAGGGCTTGGACACCATTACAGTTCAAAGTCGGTCCGTACTACTGCGTGAAACAAGATCACAAAATAGTCAGCGCTGCAGGCGTTCACGTGGTCACGCCTCAAACCGCGCAGCTCGGCAACATAATCACTGACGAAGCCTACCGCAACCGAGGCTACGCAACCGCCTGCACCGGCGCACTGGCCAGCCACCTATCCGCGAGCGGCCGCGTCATAAGCCTGTTCGTGAGAACAGACAACGCTCCGGCAATCCGCATGTACGAAAAGCTCGGCTTCCGAAAAAAGCGAGAAATCGCATTCCTTTTCCTACGCAAAAACCCATGACACTTGTCCGCCCAATGAGCATATAAACAGCCTGTTCAAATTATTCTTTGAGACAAATGACCCCAGACAGCATCGACTCCGAAACCTTTCAACCCATAGTAGGCGCTTGGTACGAATCCCTAAAGAACCCCAAAGAAGCTCAAGAGCAAGCCCTAGCGAACTTGCTGAAAGAATACGAAAAAACCGGATACGGGAAAAACCACAACGCACAGAAGGTTCAAAGCGTCCCAGATTTTAGAGCCAACTTCCCAATAATATCCTATCGAGAGCTCATCCCGTACTTCAATGAAATAAGAAAAGGCAAATATGACGCGATTCTTCCTGAACCATTGCTTTGCTGGGTCATGACCCGCGGCTCCACTGGCCCCGCAAAAGTGCTGCCCGCAACTAGGACGCATGTTGATCAAATTCTCACGTGCGGCGCCAGAGCACTGATAAACCATGCAGTGCGAAACGAAGACTATGATGTTCTTGAAGGAAGAATCCTCAATCTCAACTTTCCCTCCAACGTTCATACAGTAACCATAGATGGACAGGAAATGACCTACGGATACAGCTCCGGAACCTACGCCAGACTTATCCCGGCACTCGAAACCGTCAGTCTTCTACCTAAGCAGGAGGAAATTGACGCTCTAGGCCCTGGAATCACAAAGAAAAATTGGGAAGAAAGGTTCGAACTGGCTTATCAAAAGGCGCTCGGCGAGAACGTGACTGCCACGATGGGCGTTACACCCGTTATCCAGTCTTTCGCCAGATACGTTGAGCGAAAGCATGGAAAGAAACCCAGGGAACTGTGGAAAATGCGAGCGCTGTTCTGCACGAGCGTGCGGAAGATCCAGTACAAGTACGCGCCGACGCTCAGGAAATTCTTCGGGGAAATACCCATAGTCGAAATTTACAGCGCCACAGAAGGCGTTTTCGGACAACAGCTTGACGACCTGCCTTACATCACGCCAAATTACGATGCTTACTTCTTCGAGGTTGAAACCGGCCATGGAATCAAGATGTTGCATGAACTTGATCGTGGCGAATGGGGAAAGCTTATAGTTTCTTCATGCATGTTTCCAAGATATGACATAGGTGATATGATAGAGGCTGCTGGAAAAAATTACTTCCGCATCTTTGGCAGACGCAACGCACTGACGCTTCTGGAACATCGAGTCTACAGGCTATTCTACGGTTGGCTGACCTAGGGCTTTGGGTGTCTTCTAGATGCCGCTAGCCCGCCAAAGATTCCGCCGACTATCACGATTATCCCGATTATGACGAAGAAGAACGCCCACAAGAGGTTCGAATCAATTCCCTGCGTTATTTGAAGATACGTTGCCAGCCCTATGAATATCAAGACTAGACCGCCGATCAACGGGCCGATGAATCCGTATTGGCCTTTCTCGTGTTTCTCGCGTCTTTCGTCTTTCTCGTTCTTCTCATTCTTCTCGTTCTTTTCCGACTTTTCGTCTCTTCTACGATAGCGGTATTGCCTTCCTTCGGCATCAACTGGAGCCTGAGCCTCTTTCAGTGATGCCCCGCATTTCGGACAGAAAGTCATCTCTTCATCGATTTTATTTCCACACTTTGGACAGTACGACATGTTCTGCACCTTACAATGTTTATTATCTTATCAAATATTAAGTATTTAAAACATGCTCAGCCAGAAGCTAAAATGTTTTATATGCTAACTCTGTTAGAGTATCATCGAGGTTAATACGTTGAGCGAAAGTCCAAGATTCAGGCGATCATACCACGAAAGCATATTTAGTGCTGTTTCAGCAGGATTTTTCCTCATTATGGCCGGAACACTATTTCTGGTCACGTCGGGCCTCTTTGAAGGAGTGATTGACTTCTTCAAGGATTTTGACACGATCCGAGTTCTTAGTACCGATGTGTATCTGCCTGCCCCTAGGACACTGACATCACACATGGTTGTCTACGAAACTGCAAGACTGTTCTGCCTCTACTGGGGTGTGTTTCTAGTAGCCCTCCTGATAGCAAGGTTTGTGCTTCACTCATCTTGGCGCAAGAAGGCAGAAAACTTGTCAGACATTGTCTTCTGGTTGGGCGCAATGTATCTCATTCAGACAATGCTTCTCGACATAACTAGCCTAGCTCACAAAGAGTGGTTCGCGTTTTGGGCGGCAATAATAATGCTCCTAGGCGTGTCGCTGATCGTGAGAGCAATCGTTCTCGCTGGAGTCAGAACAAGCCACATATAAATAGCCAATAGCGCAAAATCTTAGATCATCAACCAAGCTTTGCGGTGTTATTCTTGCCGATAAAGTATTTCGAAGCCCCCGAGATTAAAGAGCGCGTCAACGAGCTCGTAGATGCTCTGGATCTTTTCCACGTAGTTCCCCAACATGTTTACTGTTTCAGGAGCAAAGGCTCTAAAGCGGGACGCACCATTGCCCGCATTCATGGCATGGGCAAAATATGGCAGGAAGCTCTCAACCTTCCGACGTACTACGTGATTGAAGTCATTTCTGAAAGATATGATGAAATGTCCGAAGAAGAGCAGGAAAAAGTGTTGATTCACGAGCTTTTGCACATTCCGAGAGGGTTTGCCGGCGGGTTCCGCCCACACAAGGGCTATATTGATAGGAAAACGGTGGAAAGTCTATATAGAACGCTGCAAAAACAAAGAGAAACCAAAAGACGAGACGCGAGTGACCCAGAGTAAATGAACTACAAGATGAAAAGCCTCAAACACAACGGCATCTACGTCCCGCCGTACGACTACAAGGGCTTCACAATCAAAATTCAGGGACAACCAATCAAACTCAGTCCAAAAACAGAACAGATGGCCCTTGCATGGGTGAGAAAAGAACAGTCTCCAACGTCTCCTCCTGATAAGCTCTTCTTCAAGAATTTTATCCAAATATTCCTGAACGAGCTGGAAGCAGAAAATCCTTCCAGCAAAATCCTTCAGGATTTTGCCGTTAACAATCCTGCTGATTCGGTTACTGATGGAAAATTCAGCGAACGCGCAGGCATCGACTTTTCCGAAATCCGCACGTACCTGCTAGAAGAGCAGAACAAGAAGCTGAACATGGTCAAGGAAGAGAAGAAGAAGCTGACACAGGAAAGGAAGGCGAAAAGAGAAAAACTAAAAGAATACTACGGTTTTGCTGAAGTTGATGGCAGGCGCATCGAAGTAGCAAATTGGACTGCTGAGCCCTCCTGTCTTTTTGCTGGGCGAGGCGACCATCCGCGTCGTGGAGCTTGGAAAGAAGGCCCCCGCGAGGAAGACATTATCCTGAACCTGTCGGATACGAAGAATCCTCCGTCCGGAAAATGGAAAGATGTCGTTTGGGAACCTACGCGGATGTATCTTGCGAAGTGGGATGACAAGCTTATTGGCAAAATAAAGTACGTCTGGTTCTCTGACTCGGCGTTCTTGAAGCAAAACAAGGAAAAAGAAAAATATGAAAAAGCCTCGAAGCTTGGTAGCAAGATTCCGAAGATTGAGGCGCACATTGTCAAAAACTTGGACGACAAAGATGTCACGAGACGGAAGGTGGCTACTGTCTCTTGGCTTGTCCACACTGTAAACATACGTGTTGGTGACGAAAAAGACCCAGGAGAAGCAGACACAGTAGGAGCCATCACGCTAAGACCTGAACACATTAAGATAGTAGGCAACGTTTTACACTTTGACTTTCTGGGAAAAGATGCAGTGCGGTGGGTGAAGGAGACTGAGGCTCCTCCAAGCGTGATCCGAAACATTGAGGAATTCGCAAAAACCTGCAAGGAATATCTTTTCGAAGGAATAGACTCAAAACGGGTTTCACGTTTTCTTTCCGAAGTCATGCCGGGCTTGACGGCGAAGGTTTTCAGAACCTGGCGATGTACCAAAACCGTCAGGGAAAAGCTTGATGCGTGCAAAGCCAAGAAGGAAGACCCTGATTATGCGAAGCAGTTCGTTGCGAAGATTGCTAATCTGGAAGCCGCCAAAGTGGCAAACCATAAACGTAAGATTCCTGCAAACTATGATGAAAGAGTCGCTAAGAAAGAGGCAAACCTTAAGCAGCTTGAGGCGCAGCTGAAAGAGAAGGAAACGGCTGGCAAAAAGACCGAAGCGTTTGTGAAAAGACTGGAGAAGGCCAAGCTGGATGCTAAGTTGTCGAAGGAGACTAAAGAATACAATTTGGGCACGTCTCTCAAGTCTTACATTGACCCGATGGCCTACGTGGAGTGGGCTAACGCAGTCGAGTTTCCGTTGGACAAGTTCTACCCGAAAGCGTTGAAGAACAAATATAGCTGGGCTTTGGCGAAGTGCAGATTTTCGAGCGAGATTAGAAAAAAGAAGTGACTCCCCGCCTGAATTGGGATCTCAATTACTTCGGCCATCGTTCATTCAAACGCCGCCATATTGGCTCTCAAGCACCACAGAAAACGCCGCTAATTATGTAGCTTACAAGAATGAACAAAAGAAACTTGCGAAACGAACTCCTATTTGGCTCACCAGTGCCGAATGAATATGTTGACTGCTTTACGCTATCGTTTCTTCGATGGTCAGTTTGGAGAAATCATCAATCGTGATGTCCGCTTGTGATAGGTCTTGGTTGCCGCTGTGCGGGTTTCTGTATCCAACGCACTTCATTCCTGCACGTTTTGCTGCTTCAACGCCCAGTGCTGCATCTTCGATCACCAAACATTGATTTGGATTCGTCCCCAGTCTTGCAGCTGCTTTTAGAAATATTTCTGGGTCAGGTTTGCTGTGTGTAACATCTTCCGCAGCGACTATGCAGTCGAACAGCCTTGTTATGTTAAGCCTTTCCAAGACAAAATCTACCAGCTTTCTGGTAGAGCTGGAACCAACTGCCAGTTTGATGCCTCTCTGCTTCAATTTCTGCATGAGGTTGATTACTCCTTTTGTTGGCTCTGTTTCCTGTTCCAGAAGCTTAAACAGGATCTTCTCTTTCTCGTTGTTCATTTTCTCAAAGGTTGTGGCGAGCTTGTATTTTGCTATCAGTGCGGTGAACATCGCTTTCGCCGTAGTGCCCGTGTATCTGTGCAATTCCTCAGCTGATATTTTGACGCCATGTTTCAGAAACGTTTGTTGCTCAGCAGTGATGTGAGCGTTTTCGCTTTCGACGATCACGCCGTCCAAATCAAAAATGACCGCTTCTATCAAAGGAAATCACGTTCTGCTACGATTTTGGTTTAGGAGGCGCCTCCTGTTCAAAGATGAATGCGGCGCTTCTAAGAAAGTTTCGTATGGGCAGGTGTTGAGGGCAGAGTTCCTCGCATTTTCCGCATCTGACGCATCGCTTGGCTTGGTTTTCCGGGGCAATGCGTTCCCAATATTTGGTTTTGACTTCGTTCGACATGTTTTTCGTGTAGTATTCGTTCATTAACGCGAGTACTGCGGGTATGTTGACACCTTCATCGCATGGCTGGCAATACTTGCAGCCGCTACAGTCGATGAAACCCAATTCCTTGTATTTCCGTGTTACTTGATCAATAAAGTCAAGTTCCGTCTTGGTCAGCAGATTCGGGTCTGAGCGTTCGGCTGTTTTCACGTTTTCTTCGACCTGCTGCATATTGCTCATGCCGCTGAGCGCAATCGAGACTTCCGGGTGATTCCACACCCACAGGAGAGCCCATTCTGCCTGCGTTCTTTTGACTTCCGCCTTCGCGAACACGTCTAAGACCGGTTTTGCAGGTTTAAGAGCTAACCTTCCGCCAGCCACTGGCTCCATCACGACTACAGCAAGTCCTTTAGATGCCGCGTACTTGAGTCCTTTCGTGCCAGCTTGACAATCTGCATCGACATAATTGTATTGAATCTGGCAGAGCGTCCAGTTCTTGTAACCGTCTATTATGTTTTTGAAAACGTCATATCCATCGTGGAAGCTGAAGCCAAGATGGCGGAATTTGCCTCCGCTGATTTTGCCTTCGGCCCAGCCTGTCACATCTAGGGCCTTGAGTTTTTCCCAGCGCTCTCTGTTGAGTCCATGCAGCAGATAGAAGTCAATGGGTGTGCCCAGCCTTTGCAGTTGCTCTTCCAAATACTTGTCCATGTCCTGTTGAGACTTGACCAACCATGTGGGCATCTTGGTGGCTATCTTGACTTTCTCGCGATAGCCGTTGTGCAGTGCCTTGGCAACCAGAGACTCGCTTTTCCCCTGATGATATATGTAAGCCGTGTCCACGTAGTTGATGCCCTGGTCTATCGCGTATCGTATCATTTTGATTGCTTCAGGTTCATCTATCTTTGCAGCGTCATCGCCAATAATAGGCAATCGCATCGCTCCAAAACCCAAGGCTGAAACTTCCCAAGTCAGCTTACCGAAGTCTCTGTACCTCATAGCAACACGAAGCCTACCAAACGAGGATCTCCCTATTTAGATGTTCTGCGCACGGTAGGCTCCAACGAGTTTGGCCACAATGAGAAGATCAAAAACGTTAGGAACCTGAAGTGGGCCGGGAGAGATTTGAACTCTCGACCTTTCGGTTATCAGCCGAACGCTCCAGCCAAGCTGAGCTACCGGCCCATAAGCCCACGGTGTTAACTAGTATAATTTGCCTATCATTTTTAAGGGTTTTCGGAAGTCTTTAATGCTTTCAGCGAATGATTCTTTCGTGTGGGCCCGTGGCCCAGCTAGGATTAAGGCGCCGGCCTTCGGAGCCGGATAACGTGGGTTCAAATCCCTCCGGGCCCGTTATAATTATTGACGGCCTGCCTTTGCCTAACCTAAAAAAAATCTTGACAATGAGGGCAAGCTACGAATTCGAGGCGTTCTGTTTCAGTTTTTTGGAATATCAGTTAAAACCACAGGAAATGGCATGTCAAAGATTCACAAAAAGCGCGCGCGAATACCGGAAAACCCGGAGAGTACGTCCATACTCTAACAGCTGTCTAGAGTGGCCAATTTTGCCGCATTCCGGTCAAAAAAAGTCCGAAACGTCTTCGTCAAATCAAAAGTCGCGACGTCTTTGAGAGAAACCCACTTAAGATCAAGAGCGTCGCTTCCAACCTTCAACACTTCACTTCTTAACTTCACGAGGTAATCGATAATGACGAAATGGTATTTTATCTTGCCAGCATCGTCTAAAACCACGTTGTCTACAACGTCAATGTGCTCAGGCTTCTCGACTTCAAGGCCTGTTTCTTCTCTGACTTCTCGAATCACTGTCTGTTCTACACTTTCGCCTAACTCGACCAAACCACCGGGGATGCTCCATTTTCCCTTCCCAGGATCATTGCCTCGTCTCTCAAGCAAGATCTTGCCGTCGCGGATTATTACAGCACCCACGCCGATCAAGGGCCTGTCAGGGTAGATTCTATTCAAAGTGTCAGTCTCCTTAACGAAAAATGTGGTTACTCGTATCTTAAGGCTTCTACCGGTTTGAATTTTGAAGCTCGCCAAGCGCGCGGTAGAGAGCAAAGATCACGCGTGCGCTAGTGATACCTAAGCCTTTTCTATTCAATAACAGTTCCTACACATTCACCACTAACAGCTTTCAAAACGTTTTCAGGTCTGGAACCATTCACTACAACGACTTTGACTTTTCGCTTTTTAAGAATCTTAACAGCTTCAGGGTCAATGATTTGGTGAATTCCAGCTTTGTGCTTGTCCTCAGTCAACACGCGAGACAGATCCTCAAAACTCAGACGGTCTAGTTTAGAGGCATCTGAAAACTTGCGGGGGTCTTTGTCATAAACGCCTTCTTGGTCAGTGCCTTTGATGAGTACCTCTGCGTTAAGGCTTCCTGCAATCAAAGCAGCAACAGTGTCCGTGGTCATACCAGGCTTCAAACCACCCATAACCACAATCTTTCCTTTACCAAAGCATTTGACTGCATCTTCAACTGTACAAGGGATAAACTTGCACCCTAAATCTCCAAGCTTGAGGAGAAAAAGCTGAGCATAAATCCGCGAAACAGAAATGGCAACATCGTCTTGGTCACTTTCAACTAAACCCAATTCTTTTGACGCACTGATAAATTCTCGTGCAAGAGCGCCACCGCCAACAACGACAGCTACCTCGTGCCCTTGCATCTTCAACTCTTTCAGCAAATCCGCATACTTACCGATCAAAGCGGGGTTAACAGGCGAAGCAATGACGGAGCCACCGATTCTCAATACTATTCGCATGAATGTTGCTTCCTTACATACGCTTATTACACGGTGTTTCTGGTTAAAAGTTTGCTAAAAGAATTTCGCTAAACCTTGCTCTTTCGTGGTAGCGTCCTTGGTTTGAACGTTTATTGTTTTTCCGAAACTTATTCGCATTCCGTCCACAGCCGCTATCG
>Ga0209253_10003609_pt1 | contig 13573 bp, 18 predicted proteins | sample FrelakmetBRP12BR_FD_187145 | JGI IMG/M metagenome (GOLD analysis project Ga0209253, IMG submission 187145) | Freshwater lake sediment microbial communities from the University of Notre Dame, USA, for methane emissions studies - BRP12 BR (SPAdes)... | ecosystem: Environmental > Aquatic >...
AGTCTTCCCATATGTGTGCTGTCCGCCACTGATGACGTTTCCTATCGGATAGGGAAGTTCGTTCGCTAGGCGTCCACCCAGATACTGGAAAAGGAGCGACCCGCTGGAGTTTGCAGCTGCTTCAGCGTTGGCTAGCGATATGGAAAATGCTGTGTTTCCTCCGATTACCTTGAAGTCTTTTGAACCGTCAATCTCGTGCAAAGTTTTGTCAATTTCTTCTTGAAAATCAGCGTTCAGACCAACAATTTCTGGAGCTACAAGCTCTTCAACTTTCTTTATTGCCTGATCCACGCCGCCTTGCGGATAATAGGCTACCTCAGCCTTTCCTCGGCTTTTTCCAGCAGGGGCTGATGCTCTGCCGAATCCAGACGTTGTTACAATGTCAACTTCTATTGTTTCCTCGCCACGGCTATTGAAAACTTTTCTTGCAATAATGTCTTCAATAATCGTTGACATGGCTTTCTCCTTTTCACTTGCCCTAGTAAGCGTTCCTTGCTTCTCTTCTCCTTTCAGCTTCTTCATAGAACCGCAAAACCTCGTCCATGATCTCAACATGCGATAACAGCATACGACGACAGCAGTAGCGCTTGATTCCTAAGTCATCTAAGACTTCGCCTGCGTTTTCTCCAGCCTTAACTCTTCGGGCAAACTCTTCCCATTTGTCACCAATAAGCTTGCCACAAGTGAAGCATCTTACAGGTATGATCATGCAGTAAACCTCAATCTATCGGTAACTCTTCTGCTCTTTTGCTCGCGCGCCAGGTCCACCAAATTTCTTGGGTTCCTTCTTCCTAGAATCTCCAACGATCATTGTTCTATCATATTCAGCGAAAACAGTGTGAAGATGCGTGCTCTTTGTCCATTTCAACAAAACGTTTGCCACAGCCATTCTTGCAGCTTCTGCTTGCCCCATGTAACCTCCTCCTAATACTTTCACATCGATGTCCAACTGTTTCCAGACGTCATCTCCGACCTGCAGAAGCGGTTCTCTGATTTTCTCACGAGAAATCTCCGGTTCAAGAATTTCCAGTGGGGTTCTGTTTATGTGTATTCTTCCAATGCCAGGTCTGGCTACAGCGCGCGCTATGGCGGTTTTTCTTTTTCCACTAACAACTAAAACTTTCTTAACTGGCATAATTATTCACCTGCATTCCATCCTATTTCCTTTGCAAACTCAGCAACCGTGAAATACGGACATGTAAGCTTCTTGGCTTGGGCATTTACGAATGTTTCCGTTTCTTGATCCTTGAATTCTTTTGGAATCTGCATGTAAACCTTGAGTCGCTTGTACGCTTGTTTGCCTTTGGGCTGTTTGATTGGAAGCATGCCTTTCACGCATTTCCTGACTATTTTGTCAGGTCTCCTATAATGGAACGGTCCTCTTCCAGGTGCTCCAACAGCAAGAAATTCTTTTGCGTCAGCCATCTTTCCTCTTTTTTTCCCGGAAAGTATAGCTTTTTCGGCGTTAACGATAACTATCTCTTCGCCTTTCAAGAGTCGCTTAGCGACGTACGTAGCCATCCTTCCCAAGACAAGGCCTTCTGCGTCAATTACTGCGACTTGTTTGGTTGCTGTTTGCATTTTTTCACCCAATTATCTTGATGTTTGATCCCTTCGGATTCTTTTTGATCAAATCACGGAAGGACAGGATTTTGCCGTTCACGGCACCTATTTTTCCTTTTGCTTTTTCAGAGAAAGCAAAGGCTGCCACTGTTATTGGGTGGTTCAACTCACCTGCACTCAGCACTTTCCCCGGAACTACAACTGTCTCGTTCTTCTCAGCATACCTGCTCAGACGACTCAAATTCACGGATGAACGGCTTCTTCGCGATTTTGCCAGCCTTTCCGCAAGGTCTCGCCAGATTTCCACCTCATTCTCCTTGCTCTGTTTTCTTAGAAAACGGATAAGCTCAATGAGCTCAGGGTTTGTCGTTTTAACTTTCTTCACTCTTTCTCACCTTGATGTGACTTTCAAACTCTTTCAATTGCTTGTCTAGAGTTTTGATGGCTTCTTCCATTATTCGTTCAGGTAGAAGAGCACCGGTAGATTCTAGATTGAATATAAATGTGTTCTCTTCCCAGCTGACACTTATTGCCTTCTTATCCTTTGGGCAGGCATCAACACAATCTTTGCAGAGCGTGCAAGCCTCCAGATTCACGACTTCGATTTTCTTGTCCTTGTCAGCCAGAACTTTTTTTGGACATATCTCCACACATTTCCCGCAAGCATCGCAGTTCCTGCTTGAGATCTCGATCTTTGGGTAGTACTTGTAGGCACACATCGAAATTGGTTGCCATTTAGCGTGGTTCTTGCCTCTGCCGAGTCTCGCGTAAGCTTCTAGCCGAAGCTTTTGCTCTTTCGCCAGTTTTGCTATTGGTATTTTCTCGCTTACAGGCATTACTTCTTTGTTTTCTGAAGCTAGTTCGCTTGAGTAGACGGTGCGTGTTCCGTCTTTTGCCTCAACGTCCAATGTGAGTGTGACTCTGCAGAGATTACAGCCAAACTCGCTTTTGCATTCACATTCTTCAGGCAAGTTGTAGCTGTCTAGATCGGTTTTAAGGGGAACCAATCCGAGTCTGTGAGATATGGTTTCGTCTTGCATTACAGACGAGTTCTCCAGAATTACAACTTCATCTATTGCCATGCAGGGAACTTCAGAAGTGATTATTCTCCTCAAGGCATTCATGTAAGGAGCGTCAACATCTCGAATAAGCAAACGTAAATTCTTATCGTTTTTCTCAAGCACTTTTATTTCCACTTATTTGGACACTCCATAACAGCCCATTACATCTGCCGTGCCGTTCAATAGAATCTTGGTGCATTATTTCAATTTTTCTGTTGCCAGAAGAACGATGCGAGTTGATTAGACTCTTCTTCCTCTTCTGCCACCGGGTCTCCGTGTTCCATCATGAGGCACAGGTGTGATTTCCTCGATACGTTCTATCCTGAAACCTGCCCTTGCCAAAGCCCTAATAGCTGCTTGTGCACCTGGACCAGGCGTTCTCGGCCCTGAGCCGCCTGGAGCTCGCACCCTGATGTGAATGGCAGTTATCCCCTTATCCTTTGCTACATCAGCTGCGGCACTAGCTGCCCGCATTGCAGCATAGGGTGACGATTCTAGTCGGTCGGCTTTAACGAACATTCCGCCTGATGTTCGAGCTATGGTTTCGGCACCTGAAATATCCGTTATGTGAATCAAAGTGTTATTGTATGAACTGAAAATGTGAACTACGGCCCATTTCTCGTTCCTTTTACTGCTACTCATTGCGCTTTCTCCCTTTCCTCTTTGCTTGTCCCGGTTTCAGTTGTTGGGGCAACAGATATTGTCTGGTGCAGCGGATGGCTTGGGTTTGCAATGGGGCTTTTAGGCGTATATGTTATTTTGGGTTCTTCCTCTTTTGCCACAATATAGCTTGGAATCGTAACTCGTCTATCGCCAATTGTGATGTGTCCGTGAGTTATGAGCTGACGACATTGTTGTATTGTCTTTCCGAAACCTTTGCGGAAAACGATTGTCTGCAGTCTACGCTCCAAAAGATCCTCTATAGCTAAGTCTAGCACATCATCCAAGACCGCTGTTTCATCTAGAATCCCGATTTTCTTTAACCGCCTCAGCAGTTCGTCTTCCATTCGCTTTCGTTCTTCAGCAGATCTGCCAATGAGAGAACGTGCAATACCTCTAAAGTTAGAAAGGGAAGTTTCGTGCCGCCACAATTCATGTTTGTTTCTAAGGCCATATTGACCTAAAAGTTTGAGTTCTGCCTGCAAGATGTCGGTACGCCACGGAAACTTGGGGGTATCATACTTCTTTCTCTGCTTTTTCGGATCGCCCATAACTACTCACTCTTCGCTGCAGCTTGCTTTGCGACAAGATCTTTCTTTTTAACCCCGAGCGCTTTTCCAGCTCTTCCAGTGGTCTTTGTCCTTTGTCCTCGGACTTTTAATCCATAAGCGTGACGATATCCTCGCCAAGATTTTATGTTCTTCATTTCCTCAATATCCATTTTTGTTCTAAGAACAAGATCAGCGCTAATGAGGTGCGCATCTTTCCCAGATTCCAAGTTCTTTCTTCGATTAAAAAACCATGATGGCAACCCATGTTTTGTTGGGTCCTTGACTATTTCTTCAATCTTTTCAACTTCAGTTTCTGACAAGAAACCTGCCCTTTTATCAGGGTTTACTTCAGCTTTTCTCAGGATAGCTGTTGCAAGGTTTAGACTTACTCCTTTCACCTTTGCCAGTGCATAGACGGATTTCAACGTGCCGTCTACGTCAGCATCTATTATTCGCAGTATGTGCCGGAATTCTTCTGACATTTGTCGACTTCCGAATGTTATTTAAGCTAACTACGAAGTAACCCAGATTTTATTTAAACCTTCCTAGCGGATATCAATGTTGACTAGGTCAAGTTTGCGTGATATTTAAGTAGTGTTTTGGGTTTCTTTGAAAAGGTATTGCATGGTCTAGTACTGAAATGTCGTCTGTCTGAATGTTAAGGATTGTCAGAAAATGCTTTATTAGGGACTTGGCTTATTGCTGTCCAGAAAGGGAAGGATAAACGTGAGTGATGAAGTTTCAGGGCTTCCGCCTCAGGTTCAAGAACGGTTGTTACGTTTACAACAGCTTCAGCAGACTCTTCAATCAATAATGGCGCAGAAGCAACAAGTGGAGCTTGAGCTTTCAGAGACCAATCAAGCTTCAACCGAAGTTGAAAAACTGGCGGACGACGCGGTCATATACAAAGCGACTGGCTCGCTTATGATAAAGGCAGAAAAAACCAAGATAATAACGGAACTTGCTGAAAGGAAAGACTTGCTCAACACGAGAGTCACAATTCTTGGAAAACAAGAAGAACGTGTGCGTGGCCAACTGAAAGAGCTGCAAACAAAACTTCAACAAGACCTTAGCCCAGTGCCGCCTACGACACAACCTTAGTTGTTGCGGTTTTAGGAGAAACCTTGTTGGAACATATAGGTATTCCAGAGTTGACCAGCGAACAAACGGAACAGCTATGCGTTATCGCCGAGGAGGCAGCGAGGAAATACGTGTATTCACAGATTTCCAAAAAGAATATAGAAGCACTGAACATAAGTGTTGAGTTAGAAGGCATAAAACCCGTCACCCTGACTGTTGATGTAGATATCGATCTGTCCCCATCAATGGGAAATTTGGCACAGAAACTTGCGGATGAAGCCATGAAGGAAGCCTTCAGTTCAGCTGAAAAATATCTGAGGGAACTAGCGTGTCGTTCGCAGAAATAACCAGAATCCTTGACACGTTAGGTGCCAGACTAGTCGTATTATTGTGCCATCATAACGCTGACCCAGACGCAATTTGCTCTGCTTATGCTTTCAGCAGCTTATTGAAGCAAACAAGACCTAACATTGAAGTTGAGATAGGAGCAGCCCATGGAATAAGCAGACTTTCAAAGCATCTGCTCCAATACCTGACGATAGACGTGAAAGAGCAACCAAACACGGAAAACGCGAACGCCATAATTCTTCTTGACACAAACACGATTCAACAATTGGATAGCCTGGCTGAAAAGGTTAGAACAGGCAAAGCACCTATCATAGTAATCGATCACCATGCAGCCCATCCTGAGACTTTGCAGCTTGCCACACTCTGCATAACCAGCGAAGAAGCTTCCTCAACATGTGAAATCGTATACGGTTTCTATAAGCAGGTAAACCTCAAGCCAGGTCTAAACGAGGCGAAGGCTATGTTTCTGGGCACAGCCTTTGACACGCGACACTTCGTGTTGGCTAACTCGAACACCATGAAGAACGTTGCTGGACTGATAGATTCAGGCGTGAATGTGCAAGAAACGCTTCCGCTACTCTCATTGCCTATGGATTTTTCTGAAAGAGTAGCTCGACTCAAAGCCTCTAGAAGGGTCAAACTCTTCAAGATTGATAAATGGATAGTTGCACTCTCACACGTCAGCGCATATCAGGCATCAGCAGCTCGAGCCCTGATTGAATTAGGCGCAGATGTGGCTGCATTGGCTGGACAGAAGAACGAGACAACAGAAGTCAGTCTGCGCGCCACACGCGAATTTCATAAACAAACAGGCGTGCACTTGGGCAAAGACATTGCAAAGCCTTTGGGCGAGTTTGTTCACGGTATGGGCGGTGGACACGCCACTGCTGCAGGTGCCAACGGTGCTGGCGATGTTGAAACAGCGCTTAAGCGTTGTTTGCTGCTTCTTAAGGAAAAACTGGTTAAACAATAATAAGTAGCTACTCTTAAATGAAGCGAGTAAACCGCTTAGATATTCTGGCAGGCAACCAAGGCATGGCAGTTATAGAAACAAAAAATGTCACCTATGCATACCCGAACGCCACTAAACCGTCAATCATAGACGTCTCCATAAAAATAGAGAAAGGGGAATTCACCCTTATTACAGGTCCAAGCGGCTGTGGAAAAACAACTCTTTGCAGATGTTTCAATGGACTCATTCCACACTTTTATCAGGGGGAACTTGCAGGCGGCATAACTGTCGCAGGATTGAACGTTGTCAAACATGAAATCTTTGAACTCGCAAGGCACGTTGGTCTTGTATTCCAAAACCCTGAGAATCAGCTTTTTGCCCTTTCTGTTGAGAAAGATGTGGCTTTCGGACTCGAAAACTTGGGCATATCGAGAGAAGAGATGCGCAGAAGGGTGGACGAAGCCATGAAGCTTACTGGGATATATGAGTTGAGGGAAAGGGCTCCTCATGAGCTTTCTGGTGGCCAACAGCAACGTGTGGCTATAGCTTCAGTTCTCGCCATGCAACCGGAAGTCGTGATACTGGACGAGCCCACGAGCTTCCTCGACCCGTTGAGCGCCAAGAAAATTTTTGAAGTCATTTACGAGCTAAACAAGAAACTCGACATAACCGTTGTGCTTGTCGAACACAGACTTGATTTGACAGCCAGATACACCAGTCACATTATCATAATGGATGAGGGAAAAATCGTTCAAGACGGAGACCCACGAGAAACACTCCGTTCCGAAGAAGCCCGCCTAGTCGGAATAGGAATTCCAAAGTCAACACGCCTCTATCAAATACTTACGAAAGAGAAGATAAGACTAGGCGACACTGTCCCGCTGTCATCGGAAGAAATGGCTGCTCTTGTGAAGGAGGCTTTGGCAAGAACATGATCGAGGCGAAGAACATCTCCTTCACTTATCCAAACGACGTGGAAGCGCTCAGGGACGTTTCAGTAACCATAAAAGACGGAGAATTTGTGGCCATAATGGGACAGAATGGTGCTGGAAAAACTACATTGGTTAAACACTTCAACGGTTTGCTGAAACCGAGGAAAGGCCAAGTAACGGTCAACGGAGTTGACGTCACTAAAGTTAGTGTGGCAAAACTGGCGAGAAATGTGGGGTTTGTCTTCCAAAATCCAGATCATCAGCTTTTCAGCGACTCTGTTGAAGAAGAGATATCGTTTGCCTTGAGGAATTTCGGATTTGAAGAAAGTGTCGTGGAGAGTCGAGTGACCTGGGCGCTGAACCTTCTGAACCTGACACAGTACAGAAAGACCTCTCCGTTCATGCTTAGCGGAGGAGAAAGGAAACGAGTGGCTCTCGCTTCAGTATTGGCATGGAACCCGGAAACACTGATACTTGACGAACCTACAATAGGACAGGACTATCAGCAGAAAGAGAAACTCCGCCAATTCATCCTGCAAATGAAGACTCAGAGAAAAACCGTCATAATGGTAACACATGACGTGGAGTTTGTGGCTGAATGCAATCCAAGAGTTCTTTTGATGCGAGAAGGAAAAATAGTGGACGACGGCGAAGCATCAAGAATTCTCACAAATCCAGAGACATTGGCAGCAGCTTCCATTGTGCCGCCCCAGATAGCCCAAATCTTCCTTGAATTATCCACCCAACTTCCAGAGTTAGAACTTCCGAAAGACATCATAGACGTCTACAAAGCAAAAGAAATCATTCTGAAAATGTTGAAGCGGGGGACCAAATGAGCGTCTTCAACGGACTCAAATTCCGCAAAATCTACTCGCCTATTCACAATCTGGACCCAAGAATCAAGTTCATCTATGTATGTTCAATTTTTGCCGTGGCAATAATGTATTCGGAAATACTGCCTCTCATAGCGCTTTTCTTAATGCAGATACCATTCGTTCTGCTGGCAGGCGTCAGACGCGAGTGGCTCAGATCAATGCGTGGAGCAGCTTTCCTAGCCACACTAATCTTCCTCACAAACTTTGTTGTCGCCGTCATTGGCGCAGGTTACGTGATCACTGGAAAAAACTTGGAAAACGCTTTAGCAATGACTTTACGCTTCATAGTGCTCGTTGAATCTTTCTCAGTGTTCTTTCTTACAACCTCTCCAGATCACTTAGGTTTGGCTTTGGAACAGACTCGTGTGCCCTACGAAATCGTCTTCGCCTTCACAACCGCCGTACGCTTCGTTCCAGTTTTGGCTGAAGAAGCACAGACGATAATGGACGCACAGAAAGCCAGAGGCTTGGAACTTGAACGAGGAAACTTTCTGAAAAGAATCAGAAACTACATACCCATTCTCATACCGCTCATTGTGAGTGCCATCCGCAGAAGCCTTGAACTGGCTGAAGCCATGGAATCACGAGCTTGGGGAGCCACCAAGAAACGCACAAATCTCTATACACTTAAGATGCACAAAGGCGACATCGCTCTAATAGCGATAACGATCGGAATCGTTGCAACAGCCATTTATGTCCGCTGGTACTTGCCAATTCCAGCGTTGAACGACTTGTTGAGGATTTTCTGAACCACAAAACTTTTAATTCAGCCTCATTTGTAATGGATTCTCGGAGTTAGAAAAGTTGAAGTGGCTTAAAGCGGCTTCAGAAGAGATCATAGACAGCATCAAAGCTTGCATGGAAGAGCTCAACCTGAAAGAAGTGGAACGCTTTATCAGCCTCCTACTTGAGGCAAAAGAGAGAAAAATATTCACCGTAGGCATGGGAAGAAGCGGATTTGTCGCCAGAGCCTTCGCCCTGCGCCTCATGAACCTGGGATTTAATGTCTATTTTCTCGGTGAAACCATCACACCTGCCGCTGAGAAAGGCGACATGCTCATTGCCATTTCAGGCACAGGCTCCACGAAAATGGTTCTGACTGCAAGCTCAGCTGCCAGAGATATCGGCGCAACCGTTGTCGCAATCACTTCATTTCCAAAATCACAATTGGGACAAATGGCTGATCTGGTAGTAACGATCAAAGGAAGAACCAAAGCAGGAATGCCAAAGGAAGAAGACTACCTAGCAAGACAAATCATTGGTGAACGTGAACCTTTAACGCCGCTTGGAAGCATCTTTGAGAACAACAGCATGGTTTTTCTGGACAGCCTAATCGTGGAACTGATGCACCGAATGGGACGCACAGAAGCAGACTTAAAGAGAAGACATGCCACCATCGAATAAGACTATTCCTGCGCCGTTCTCTTTGCGTATTCTTCCTCAAGTTTTGCGGCCAGCTTGCCGTCTTCAAGGATGAGCGCTCCACGGTAACCGCATTTTCTGCAGTCCCATATTGATCTGAGTTGAGTAATCCTGAGGCGAAGAATGTGTCAGTTGATCCCCATTTAGGACAAAACTTCACGGCTCGTTTTTTGGTTCTTGAATGTTTTTTCTTGGTTCTTTCCATCATAGGTCATGCTCTGAGTGGGGGTTGTCTTTGATTTATTTATTGTTAAGGGTGCTAAATATTAGGCATCCATAGCGCTTATTAAGACTTGCGACACAGTATAATTCACGTTGAGACATAGCAGGGTCTAGACCGAGGAGGATTGCGCCGACGAGCAAAAGAACAGTAAAGACTCTAGCGAAAGCAGAGGAAACGCCGCCAATTCTGGTAGAAGAGGAAAATAGAAAACCTACTGTGTTCAAAGAGATCTACCCAATACAAGAGCCGTACGTTTATTCTGCCATAGTTAAAGATCCGGAAACACAGAAAACCAGCTACGAAATTATTGAGCCCACTCTGCAGAAAGATGAAGATGACAAGCTATGCGACATCAAAAACTTCCTGATGGAAGAAGTAAATGTAAACCTAAAAGACATTGAAACCAAAGAAAGAGCAGAAACCTATCTGAGAGAAAAAACGAAAGAGATAATCAAAAGATATCACGTCAAGATCCCTCCTGAAGCAGTTGACAAACTTGTATATTACGTGGTAAGAGATTTCATTGGCTACGGCAAAATTGATCCGCTAATGAAAGATCACCTAATTGAAGACATATCAGCAGACGGTGTAAACATCCCGCTCTACGTGTGGCACAGAGTCTACGAGTCACTGCCCACGAACATAATATTCAAAGATGAGACAGAACTCAATTCATTCATAATCCGACTCGCATACTTAGCAGGAAAAAACATCTCAATAGCAGCTCCAATTCTAGACGCTTCACTTCCGGAAGGCAGTCGTATTCAGCTAACCTATGGAAGTGAGATAACAAGAAGAGGCTCAACATTCACGATCAGACGTTTCAAAGTTGATCCGCTCACCATCTCAGACCTGATAGCCTTCAAAACCGTTTCTTCTGAGATGGCAGCATATCTCTGGTACATTATAGAGAACAGAGCCTCAGTGATGGTGGCAGGCGGTGTGGCGGCTGGAAAGACAACCATGCTGAACTGCTTGTCGATGTTCATCAAACCAGAGATGAAAATAGTAAGCGTAGAGGACACCCAAGAGCTTAACCTTCCACATGAAAACTGGATCCCTTCAGTGGCAAGACTAGGCTTTGGACATGATGAGAAGAAAAGCAGCTCAATAACTCTATTTGACTTGTTGAAGGCTGCAGTTAGACAGAGGCCAGATTACATTATCGTCGGCGAGGTGCGGGGAGAAGAAGCCTACACTCTGTTTCAGGCCATGGCAACAGGACACCTCGGAATGAGCACAATTCACGCTGAATCAGTTGAAGCCGTGATCAACAGGCTAGAATCGGAACCCATGAACATACCAAAACCGCTCATAGCTATGACCGACGTAATAATGGTCGTTACAAGAACAGAAATCGACGGTAGACCAGCAAGAAGAACTAACACGACGACTGAGATCGTGGAGCTTGATCCGAAAACGAAGAGCTTCGTGACTGAAGAGATTTTTAACTGGAATCCTAAGGAAGACGAATTCGTCTTCTCAGGTAACAGCTTCATTTTGGAAAAACATGTGAAGAAACTGGGAACAAGTATAGAAGAAACCAGACGCGAACTTCAGGCTAGAAGAACCGTGTTAGAGTGGATGGTTCACAAAGGCATTCGACGCCACAGCGAAGTGGCCAACGTTATAAGAGAGTATTATGCCAATCCAAGCCGTGTACTACAAAAGGCCAGAGTTGGATTGAAATGAAAAGCAACAGATCCATTCAGAGAATCCGAACACTTTTCAATCGCCTAAAAGTGAAACTGAAAACGGCTCTGGTCAAGAAGCAGAAAAATAGAACTGAAGACAAACATAAACTGGTATTTGAAAGCCCGCAATCAATAGCTTATCAAGTCATTGGAAAGAGAATAGGACAAATACTGCCATTGTTCAAGGGTTTAGACACAAATCTCCAGAAATCAGGAGTAAAAGTCAACTTTAGAGCATACATCAGTTTGACAGTTTTGGCAGCATTACTGACATCTGCTGCGGCTTTGGCTCTAATTCCAATTCTGTTTTTCTTTGTCTTCAAGCTCCAGCTCTTGCCAGCCATCTTATTTGGCGTTGGCGGAAGCTTGTTCACATTCGCATTTCTAATTATTGGCTTCTATGCGTATCCGATTTATCGAGCAGACAAGCTTAGAAGAGAGTTGGATGATGAACTTCCATTCACGACGGGTTACATGGCAATTCTCACAAGTGCCGGAGTCTCTCCTGAAAAAATTTTCTATTCGCTTTCAAATCTGAGCGTTCCTCTAGCTATCTCGGCAGAGGCCAACGATGTAGTGAGGAACGTCAACCTTTTTGGACTAGACATTATTTCAGCTCTTGAGAAAACTTCAAGAAGAACGCCTTCAGAAAGACTGCGCGAACTTCTTGAAGGATTCATTTCCACAATTCATTCTGGCAGCAATTCGACCGCATATCTTCATGAAAAGTCGCGACAATACATGAAACTCAAAAGAATAAGCCTAAAGAAGTTCTCAGACACGTTATCTGTTCTTTCAGAGTTTTACGTTGCGCTACTCTTGACAGGCCCATTGCTTCTCGTCATAATGCTTGCGGTCATGGCTATGCTTGGCGGTGGAAGCCTAGGCTTACTTAGCCCGGATCTCTTGCTGGGATTGCTGACCTACATTGGACTCCCGTTAGGAGCAATAGTGTTCCTGATAATCCTGGATGCTGTCACACCAAAATGGTAGAGACAAAATGCCGAAAATAGACAAGAAAACAAGAAAGATCACGTGGATTGCTTCCATTTCGATAGCCATCGCCATAATTGTCTTTGCCTATGTCGAGTTCGGGACAGTCACCACGGTTCTTGATCAACTTGCTTTCTTTGCCATAATAATCGCTGTCTTTCCTCCCGCTGTGCTAAGCTACATTGATTACAAGTGGAGAAAAGCTATAGATGAGCATCTACCTGATCTCTTCAGAAGCATAGTTCAGGCTCAGGAAACAGGTATGACTCTGCCTAAGGCGCTGGAAGAAGCATCAAAACGGGACTATGGCCCACTGACTGCGGAATTGAAGAAAATGACTGCACAGATCTCATGGGGTATGAGTTTCGAACAGGCACTTCTCGATATGGGCAACCGTGTCAACACGGTTTTGATACAGAGAACTGTACCGATGATAATTGAGGCAAGCCGCTCTGGAGGACGTGTAGAAAAGGTTTTTGATCCAATGGGCAAATTCATACAGACTACACTGCTGCTGGACAAGGAACGCCGAACCCAAACTAGACCATATATCGCGATAATCTACGTGGCCTTCTTTGTTTTCCTTTTCACAATCATACTGCTTTTCAAATCATTCTTCGTCAGCATAGAAGGCCTGCCTATACTCGGCAACGCAGTCATGTCGCCAGAGCAAACGCAAAGACTGTTTTTCCATATGACCGTGGTTCAAGCCTTCTTTGGAGGTTTAGTTGCTGGAAAAATGGGAGATGGAACGGTGAGCGCAGGGTTGAAGCATAGCTTGATTCTGATGCTGAGCGGCTACATCGCCCTGGAGTTATTTCTGTGAGGCGAGCAAGATGCGACGGAAACTGAGGCTGTTGCGTGACAGTCGGGCGATAACGCCTATCTTGAGCAATCTGTTGCTTACCTTGGTGGCAGTGACGGCTATGGCTCTTGCAACAAGTGCAACATATGTCATAACTCTGAATCTGCGAGAGAACATGAGCGAGCGTCTCGTCATAGAGGACACGTGGTTTGACAGCGGAACAGGCAATATTGACTTGTACCTTCACAATGTCGGAAAGGTCGCAATCCATGTCGCGGCAGTATATGTGAACCACACGTCTCAACCTTTCGCCAAACCCTTTGATCTCGGGCTCAGCAGCCATAGTTGGCTCAATGTTTCTCTGAGCTGGACTTCAGGAAGCCTGTATTATATTGATGTTGTTACGACTAGGGG
>Ga0209253_10003610_pt1 | contig 13566 bp, 17 predicted proteins | sample FrelakmetBRP12BR_FD_187145 | JGI IMG/M metagenome (GOLD analysis project Ga0209253, IMG submission 187145) | Freshwater lake sediment microbial communities from the University of Notre Dame, USA, for methane emissions studies - BRP12 BR (SPAdes)... | ecosystem: Environmental > Aquatic >...
AAACGCCAGCGATCCGCCGCCATACCAAGCGCTGCTGGCCAGATTGGGTGCACTGGCCTTCTGCGTCTCAGCTTGCATGGCACTGAGGGCGCTGGTGACGCCGGCTACGGTCCCGGCCAGGGTGTTCAGTGATTGGCTATACAGGTCGGAATTGAGCGCAGCATCTTGGGCGGCTTGCGCTGCCTTCAATATCGCCAACGCCTCGGCTTCACTGGCCTTGGCGGCATCCAGCATGGCTTGGGCGTTGGTTTTGGCCCAGGGGGTTATCGATTGGCTGAGTCCCTGTTGGGCGGATTCCACATCTCGCACGGCTGCGGCGTAATTCTGGAAAGCCCGTTCATAGGCCCGTTCCCTCTCACCCTCGGGGCCAATGGCCACGGTTGCAGCTTCCGCAACGCGTTCCGCGCCTTTGATAACTACCTCGATGTTGATCCGGTCCGCCGCGGTGTCGATTAGAGTGCGCACCGCCGCACTCAATTCCTGGGTCGTCGTGACCGCTTTGCCGCCCTCGGCGATGTAATCCCTCAGACGACTGGCCAGCGCCTCCTTGATGGCGATCTGCTTGGCTTCGATGTCGGTCAATCCGGCCGTCGACATCATCAGCTCGTCCACCCGGGCATTGACTTCAGCGGTAGAGATGCCGAACTCACGCAGCCCCATCGTGCGTCCGGTGACCAGGATCTGCGTCAGCGATTCGATGCGACCGGCCACGCTCTGGGTCTTGTCGCCCAGGTAGGCGGCTTGTTTGGCCAGTTCGGCGATGTCCCTGGCGTTATCGGCCAGTCCCAAGCCCATGATCTGGCCGGCGGCTTGCATCTTCTCATCGCGATCCAGGATGTTGCCCAGGGCGCGCTCCATCTCCCGATAGGCGTCAGTGGCCGCCGCCGCCCCGCCGACTTGCGCCCGGAAGCGGGCTTCGACCATCTCGGATTGCTCGCGCAGATTCGAGAGATTGAATGCCAGCTTGCCCACGCCGACAATAGCCGTCGCAATCCCGGCGCCGCCGAGCACCGCTCCCAGTCCGCCCAATCCCACCCCGCTGAGCACGCCTTGCAGCCTGCCCAGTGAGCTGCTCACTGTGTTGGCGGATTGCGTACCGGCTACACCCACGCCCTGCAGGGCCTTCTCCAGCCGGTTGGCTTCGCCGGTCAGGCGCGTCAGGTTGCGCGCGTCGCCGACCGTCAGGTTGACGGCGCCCTTGCCGCGCAGGGCGTCGATCTGCACCCGCAGCTCGGCGAGGTGCGCCGATGCCGACTGAAACGCCCGGCTGGCGTTGTCCTTGCCTTCCAGGTCGATGGCGATTTTAGCCATGCGGAGCTCCGGCGGATCGTATCTTCTCCAATGCCTTCCTCTCGGCCTCGTGCGTCATCTTCTGGTATTCACCATGCAGTAGGATGTCCCCGGCACTGGCCGCGTCATAGTCGGCGAACGTCCAGCCCGGATGTTCTTCAATCCAGCGATGCCTCTCATGCCAGCGCCAGGCCCGTAACGGCGCTGTAGTCGCCAGGTCCAACACGGCGGCGTACAGCGCCCTCAGACTTCCGGGTCCAGGCCCTCATTGCGCGCCGCTTCCAGTATCCGCTCGCGCAGCCAGTCCCAATCCTTGAGCGTCAGCCCCAGCATGTCGCCGGCCGGCACTTCCTGATCCTGCACCACGATGTGCCAGTCGGCGACCACGCTCCTGGCGACATCGAACGCCTCGGTCGTGCTCCCCGTATAGAGGGCATCCAGTGTGCGCATCGGCAGATCGGCGCAGCCCTGCAGCTCCACCCAGTCGGCGCCCTTGGTGTATCTCATGCCGGCGCCGTCCAGACCCCCAGCGCGTTGGCCTCGAAGGTCAGCGTACAGGTCGCATAGGCGTCGAACGGGATCTCGGTGCGCCGGTTGGTCAGCTCCAAGGTCGTATGCGTGTACAGGTTCGCATTTGCGGTAGTCGCCGAGTCGAAGATGCCCGTCTGCGGAGCGTTGAACGCATGGGCGGTGTTCTCGCCGTCGGCAAGCGACGCGGTGGAGGCCCAGGAGGTGACCACGACCGTCGTCTTGTCGTCACCCTTCGCTCCCAGCGGATCGGTCAGGAACGTATAGACCAGATCGCCATAGACGGTCACGTCCAACTGCTCGGCGTCCGGGCCATCGTTCTCGGTGATATCGACCTTCGTCAGACCTGTGCTGGGCACCGAGTTCCAGGTCCAGGTCATCGTCTTGCCGGTGAATTCAGTTTGCGCCATGTGTCATGCTCCTATGTCCAACCACCCGCGCTGGTGCTGTTGCTGAAGGTCGCCGTGTAAGGTGCGATCCCCGCCACCTCGGCGCCGGTGTTAAGTGTCTTGAACCCCGCAGCGGCCAGGGTGTACGTGTCCCCCCCCGTATCAACCACCAACGACGCCGATGTTCCCGGTGCAAATTGCAGCCAACCCAGCACCCCATCGGCTTTGTCCTTCACCGATAGAAAGCCTTCGACGGTGACGGTGGCGCTCACCGATGTCTTGCCGCCCAAGGGGTCGTCGACAAAGGTATAGACCGAATCGCCGGCGTCCGTGATATCCAGCGGCGTCGGCAACGGTTTGCCCTTCTCCTCGATCGTGATCTTGCGCCAGCCGAGCAGCGTCACGCCGCTATACGTGACAGTTGTTCCGGAACTCTTGCCGGTAAATGCTGTGAATGCCATCTCCCACTCCTAGCTTACGCTGCCTGTCAGTAGTATGTCGATCTCAAACATCCAGCCGAACATCGGTTGTCCGCCCCATTCCAGGTTCCCGAACGTGTAGCGCAACTCGTTGATCTGGATGATGGTGGCTGTCATGGTGCCGGCGGCCAGCAAAGCCCGCGGCACAGTGTCTCCCAGCCCGATGATGCGCGCCCAGTCGGTGCGCATGTTGGCATACGGCGTGGCCAGCATCAGGTGCAGCGTGTGCAGCCCTTCCTCCTGGCCCGGCGCGATCTCACTGAATCGGCCCGTGGCCGGATAGACCAGCGCCACGACCCCCCCGCCGGCGATCTGTTCGGGCGGGATGTCCGGTGCGGTGCGGATGCCGGTGACGATCCCGATGACATCTTGCACCTCCGCGATGATGGTCGCCAGCGTGTTCATCGTCATCGGATCACATCCTTGACCGCCTGCTCGGCCATTTGCTCGACGCGGCCCTTGACGGCCACATAGGTCGGCTGCACGAAGGGCCGCGCAGGATTGCCGCCCCGCAAGCCGATGCTGCGCGCCACCAGGAACGCCTCGGCTTTCGGCAGACCGGTCGCCCGCATGATACCGGGCGTGCTGGGCCAGTGGCGCGCCACGTGTTTGAATCCCGGCGCGCCCAGCCGGCCGGTGCCGCCTTCGATTAGGTGCGCCAGCCGGGACTTGGCTCGGATGCGCGCCCAGTTCGGCGGTCGCAGGGTGTCCAGCTTGATGATCACCTTGCTCTTGAGCGAGCTCGGCGCCCGCGCCCGCATCTCGTCGCGCACATACACCGTTGCCGTCGCATACCAGCGCATCAGCACCTCATAGGCCCGCTTGGGATCCAGCTCTTTCGCCGCCGCCTCAATGCCCCTGGCGTCGATCGTGATCTCCATCACTCACCCCCACTACCGCACCATCGCACTATCGCACCATCGCACTATCGCACTCCTTCATGCCACCGCCACGAAGCGGTAGGGTTCCAACAGCCACAACACGTCCGGGTCCAGCCGCCCGATGCGCATCTGGCCCATCTCGGGCGATCCCGAGATTCCGAAGGGCGTGTCCTTGCGCTTGAACACCCGCGCCGCCTGGATCAGACACGCCTCACTCACCGGGTCCGGCACCGCCGACCAGCCCCAGGTGCCCGTCAGCTTCATTCCCCTGCGCACCCCAACCGGCAGCGAGTAGTCCCCATCCTGCGCCACCGCAATGGTCGTGTAGGGTTTCCCGTCCGCCGCGGCGTTCTCCGGCAGCAGGTCATAGTCGGTCGCCGCCCAGGTGTCCTCGTAGGTCCGATCTCCATCGCTGTCGCCGGCCACCGCCGTCAGCGTCACGCAGTCGTCGATCAGAACCTGGTCATGGCTCACCGGAGTGTAATAACGCACCGTCCCCGCAGCCGACACATAGAAGTGCCTCCCGCAGTAGTTGTCGATGCCCCGGCTTACCGCCTCCAGCACTGCGTTGAGCACCACGTCATCCACGGCATCGCTGATGCCGACCCGGACCTTGAGCTCGGCCACCGACGCGTAGATCGTCCCCGTGATCGGCGTCCCGACGATTGGCATCCTATGCCCCCTTAGGCTTGCTCCACTTATGGCGCGCTGGCGCCGGATCGTCCACCTCTTCGACGGCTGCTTTCGGCTTCTCCACCACTGGAGTAGGCGCCGGCTCAGCTTCCGCCGCTGGAGGCGCCACGGGCGCGATGACATCGCTCTCCGTGTACTCCCACCCTGTAGGAGGCGCCGGCAGTTCTTCCAGCGCGCCCTTGAGCTGCTGGCGCACCGTCTCCGCATACTCCGGATCCCCTATATCGAGCACTTCGCCGGCTTTGAATCCTGCGCCGTCCATCAGCACCTTGTAGAACATCTGCATCTCCTTCGCCATCCTCTCCCCTCCCCTATCACATCTGGACTGGGGAGGGGTTTGGGATGCGATCTAGCTGAACTGCACCACCCGCAGCCAGTCCACCTGTAGCCGTTTCAGCACAGCTTCACCGGTCTTCACTCCGATAATCGGCGCCATCTCCTCGGCTCCCGGAAAAGTGGCCGCCGTAGTGGTGGCAGTCGTCGCGCTCTGCACACCATCAATCCAGAAACTAACGGTCGTCACGCCGTCGTACCAGAATTCGAAGGTGTGCCAGTCTGCCGCATTCACCGCCACCGCCGTCGCCTGGACGGCTCCGCCCGTGATTTTCCAGGTCACATCCCAGGCGTCCGGCGTGCCGGAGACGGTGCTGAAGCCGATGAAGTCCTTGTTGACGATCGAGGCTGCCCCGTCGGCGATGAAGCCGTTGGCGGCGCTGCCTCGCTCGGCCATGCCCACGAAGTACGACTCGTCGGCGTGTTCCAGCCCCTTGACCCGGGCCCCGAAGTAGAGCGGGGAAGCGTTGGCGATGCCGCCGGCCCCACCGATCACGAACGGTTCGTTGGTCAGGCTCGTTCCGCCGCCGAGCTGCATATAGACCTCATTGTTGTCGCCGGCGTCGGTAGCCAGTTCCATCACTCCGCCTGGCAAGCTGATCGGCAGAGTGATGGTGTCCGCGCCACTGTCCGTGAACACCGTCCAGTCCATCGGATTGCGGGTCGTGTTGTCGAGCGATAGGGACACGAAGTCGTTGAGGTACTTGACCACGCCCGCCCCCACCGCATCGACGATGCGACACTGGTGCGTTTCCCAATAGGCCAGGTTGCCGTTGATCCATCGTGAATGTAGCATGTAATCCTCCTCTACCCCGGTAAGGGCGGTTCACGAACCGCCCTTACATCGGCCCTGGTCTAGTTGAACTGGAAGACCCGCAGCCAGTCCACTTGCAAGCTCGAAGCCGCACCGCCGACCGTCTTGACTGCCAGCATCGGCGACATTTCGGCATCATGCGGGAAGGTCGCCGCGCTAGTCGTCGCTGTGGTCGCGTTTGCCACGCCGTCCACGAAGAACGTCACCGTAGTTCCGCCGTCATAGTAGAACTCGAAGACGTGCCAATCGGCGGCGTTCACAGCCACCGCCGTTACCGCTTGCACGGCACCGCCAGTGTGCTTCCAAGTGATGTTCCACGCATCCGGCGTCGCCTGGAGCGTGTTGAAGCCGACGAAGTCGTCATCCGCTATCGCCCCGGTCGCATCAGTCAGGAAGTCCGCCGCCGCCGCGCCTTCCCCTGCCAGACCGACGAAGTAGGCTTCGCTGGCGTGTTGCAACGCCTTGCAGCGAATCCCGAAGTACACCGGATAGGTATTGGCCACGCCTGCTGCTCCCGAGATAATCCAGGGTGCGTTCGTCGCGCAGGCTGCGCCGCCCAGTTGCAGATAAGTCTCATTCTGGGCCACTGCCCCCGTGGCCATGTTCATCACGCCGCCCGTCAAGCTGGCCGGCAGGGTGATCGCGTCGGTCGCCGTGTCCGAAACCCAGCTCCATTCCGCCGGGTTGCGCGTGGTGTCATCCAATGGCATGTGCGTGAAGTGATTGACATACTTCGTCACGTTCCCGCCCACTGCGTCGATAATCCGGCACTGGTGGGTGTCCCAGAATGCCAGGGCTCCGTTGATGTACCGTGAGTGCAGCATGTTGTCGCTCCTTTGAGCGCCCCTGCCCTGCACAGAGCAGGGGCGACTTCTATTCAGTCCACTTCGTCCACTTCGTCCACTTCGTCCAGATCACCATCAATCCGTGATCGACGTTGGCGCCGTCAACACCCGGCTCGCATAGCGCGGCTGGATCACGAACAACGCCGAGATGTAGTCTCCCGCCGCCGGCGTGGTCGCCGTGAACCCGATGCAGTCGTACGTCGGCCCCAGGTCCACGGGGTCGATCTCGAAGATGATCAGGTTGTGCAGCGGTCCGGTTGCGCTTCCGGTATATGTCGTGGCTGCGGTGCGCTCCACCAACAGATCGGTGGTGGCCGCCGCCAGGTTCGACCAGATCTTCACGGCAGTCGTGATGGCCGTGTCCCCGGTCGGCGCGACGGCAGTCGCCTTCATCGGCTGATACACTACCGCAGCGCCGTTGTGCGCCTCGTAGTAGTGGATCACGATCCAGGCTTTATGCGCATCCTTCAGGCTGATGTAGTCGCTCGTGATGACCGCACCCGCTCCCACCGCTGGCGGCGTCGCCTGCACGATCTTGCAGTTCTCAGGAAGTGAGAATGTACTGCTCATGTTTGTCTCCTCCGGGGCGGCAGTCGCCTGCCGCCCCTTATTCTCGTAGGGGCGGGTCTTGCACCTGCCCCCTCTACCTCAGTCGATGATCGCCGAGTATTGTGTTGCTACCCGGCTTGGATATCGTTCCTGGATGAAGGCCAGAAACACGACGTAATCTGCCGCGTCGCCGGTCGTGCCATCCACTGCCAGGCAGTCATAACCCGGCGTGAACTTGGCCGGATCCCACTCCAGAACGAACAACAGTGTACTGTCTACACCGTTCGGATCGATGTCCAGATGGTTCGCGTCCGACTGTTGCGCCAGCAAATCCAGTGAGGTTGTGGCGATGCACTTCCAGATCGGGAAGGTTGCCGTTACCGCGGCTTGCGTGCCGGCTGCCACGTCAGTAGCTTCCAGTAGGCTGACGATGTAATCCGCAGCCGTGGTGCCCCATGTGTAGCCCACGATCCAGACCTTATGCGCGTTCTTGCAGGAGATGAAGTCGGTGCCGGAGGCGTGGCCATTGGTCGCCCCGCCATAGAGCTTGACGATCTTGCAGTTCTCAGGTAAGGAGAACATATCCGCCTCCTTATGCCCTGGCGTTGAGCGTCACGAACGGGCTCAGCGTGTTGGATGCGCCCGTGAAAGGCGTCAGCGGTCCGCTCCAGATCGGCTCACCATCGACGCGGTAGACAAACCGGAAGGTCGTCTCGTCATTGGTGAACTTGACGTGGATCGAGGAGGCCGACTGGATGCCGCCCTTGTCGATCAGGATGTACTGTGACATGTCGGCCAGGATCACGTCGCCCTTATCCCCCAGCGTCTGGCACTGCTCGATGGGGATTACTGGGCGCCCGAACAGCGTCCCATACGGCTGCACTGAGAGTCCGCCGGGCGGCATGTAGATCGTGCCCCCGCCGGTGCCTACGGCGATCGCCAGGGTGAACAGTTGCGGCTCGACATCCTGGTTGATGAACCACACCGCGTTCAGTCGCGAGCGCGCATAGCAGCGCGCCCACATCTTCACCAAGTTCTCCGGTTGCAGGGTGTCCGCCGGCTGGCCGGTTTCCTTGGCTACGCTCACCAGCGCCGGAGAGGCCAGAATGCCCAAGGGCATCCCCGCTCCCGTTCCGTTGATGATGGCGTCGTCCAGTTTGAACCCGAACTCCTCGGTGAACGCCTGGGTTAGCACGCTCTCCAGCGCGGCTGCGTCTTCCAGTAACTCGTCGGTCACATAGGCCAGCCCGGTCAGCTTCTTGAGGTTCAGCTCGAGCTGGCTGAAGTGCGGCTGTTTCTCGCTCTTGTTACCGCCCTCGGCGGTCCAGTACGCCTGCACGCCGCCCCAGCGCGAGCCGTCCGCCCGGCTGGTCTCGTCGATGCGGTTCATCTTGAGGCCGTTCCCGGACACCGGGATACGCCGGCAGCGGTTGGCCACCTGGCCGGTCTCGTAGACCCGCTTCAGCAACTCGGCGGCGAAGTCGGTCTGCACCAGGAAGCCACCATCCGAGGGGCTGCCCTCCGACATGCCCGACACCGCACGGCTGGTCAGCCGCGGGTCCACGTAGCCACCCGGCTGGCTGGCCCGGATCACGGCCTGCATCTGCTCGCCGAACGAGCGAAAGCGTGCCGGCTGTCCGGGCTGGCGATCGGTCTCGTCTAACTCCGGTTTGGTCGGTGCGCGATGGCTGCGGTTGGCTTCCGTCTCTGCCGCCTGCAGGCGTTCCTCGCGCTGCACCCTGGCATCGATTTGATCGTGCCGGAGCATCGCATCCTCGAAAGCGCGATGCTCTTCCACCGTCAGCTCGCGCTTCTCATCGTCGGCCACGGCCACGATAGACCGGGCCTTCTCTCGCCAGTCCTTGCGCTCCTCGCGCATCTTTTCCAGTTCCATTATCCTGCTCCTTATGTCCTGTCTGTACGCGTTGCCGCGTCACTGTCGCATGTCGGCGCGTTCCAGCCTCTCCCGATACCATGCCAGCGGGTGGACAATGTTGTCCGGCGCGCGGCTCCTCTCCTGCTCAACCGGGTGCTCCTGGGGGAGCGGCGCGGTTATGGCAGGCGGTTGCGGTAGATAGGCTCGGAACGTATTTGTGAGCGTTTGCATCATGGCCGTGTCGTCGTCATCCAACGGCAGGCCGCGGCGCAAACGCACCAACAACTCGGTCACCAACTCGGGATCCATCCCGGCATCCATCAGCTCGGCCCGCACTTTGGCGCTCGTCGCCGGATATGCCGGTCGTGCCACGATGCTGACATCCACCAGGCGCACCTCGTGCAGCGTGCGCACGCGGGGCTTGGCTTTGGCGTCCCATGAATCCCGGATCGGGATGAATCCGAAAGAAGTCTTGTTCATATCGCCGCGGCGCATCTTGGGTACCAGGCGCTGTACATCCGGATCGGAAGGCTCCAACATGCTGAAAAAGCGCAGCCCCCACTCATCTTCGGCGAGTAGGAGCGTACCGGATCCCGTTGTGGCTAGGGGTAGATTGGCGTGCTCGACCAGCAGCGGGATATTCTGTTCCCGGATCGTCTTGAGGAACGCGCCCCGTGCTACCTTCTCCCGGAAGCGCCCGTTATCCCACTCGAACAGCACTTCGGAGGGACTATCGAAGACCGCCGCGTAACCCTCCACCGTCGGCGCCCCGCTTTCGCCGTCCACCCGCAACTCCACGTCCAGCGCCAGGAAGTCCCGCCGCTCGACGCCATCCCTGGCGCCGGCCTGGGGCGCCTTGGTTATTCCCACCGCTCTTCCCACGCGCGGTTCCGGCTGGGTCTCCCTATGTGGCTCCGGCCGGGTCTGTGACCCGGCCGCTCTCTCGGCCTCCGGAACGTTCGCATACAACGCGGCTTGGTGGGCCTTAGCCTTCTCCTCTGAATCGTGACAGGCCACGGCCTCACCCGTCGAACCGTCGTCATGTTCTTTGTGTACGCACCACGGCCCGCCCTCTTTCGGCGGCTCTCCGTCATGCTTTACGATTTTCCACGGCATCATTCACCATCCTCGCCGTCCTCTTCGGGAGCGGCTTCGTCTTCGCCCTCATCGGGCGCCGGCTTCACGAACGGCGCCAACCCTGCCGGCACCGGCTTGGGCGGCTCCAGCGCCTTTTCCACCGTCTGCATGTTCATCGGCATCCAGTACGCCTGGCCATCCCCGCCCGGGATCGAGTTCATGTTCTCGAATGCCCGGATCTCGTCGGCGCTCAGCCAGCCCCCCATGTGGGCGATGTTGTAGGCCGCATAGCGACTCTGAATGTCCCCCCGCAGCAGTCCGTCCACCAGATGCTCGGCGAAATGCGTCCGCTTGCCCTCGCTGATCGCAAACAGGTCGCGCCGGATCGCCTGCTCGATCTGCACCAGCCATGGCACCAGCGTGTACGTGACGAACTCCAGGCTCTGGTGCTCGATATTGGAGAAGGTAGCCCGTTCCAGATCGTTGATCAGGTGCAGCGGCACCCGGTACAGCGCGGCGATCTCCGACCGCTGGTATCTGCGCGTCTCCAGGAACTGCGCCTCTTCCGGGGGGATGCCGATCTGCGTCCAGGTAATGCCTTCCTCGAGCACCGCCACGCGTTGCGAGTTCGTCAGCCCCTTGTGCGCCTGCTCCCAGCGATCCTTGAGTCGGTTCGCTGCGGCGTCGGTCAATGTCTTCGGATGCACCAGGATACCCCCGGGCCGCGAATCGTTGCCGAAGAAACGCGCCCCGTACTGGCGCGTCGCCAGGTCCACCCCCACCGCCTCGGCCGCGTGCGCGATCGGCGAGTAGCCGATGATCCCGTTGCCCGACAGCCCCCGCCAGTGCATGATTTGCTCGAATTGGAATTGCTTGGGCTGACCATTGGGCATCCGGTAGTTGTAGATCAGGTTCCCGCCGTCATCCCGTCCGGGCGTCATGCGATCCGGCCGCAGTGGCCATAAGGCGTTGATCCCCGCATCGCTGCGTTCAATTTCGGCGTAGGCATTGCCCCACAGCGCCATGTGTCCGACCAGGCAGGCCCGAAACTCGTAGGCTGTCATCTCCGGGTTCGGCTGGTCGTGCAGGATCGGGTACAGCCGGTGCTCTGGAGCCCGCTCCTTGCCCCCGTCCGGCAGCCTCCGGTAGACTAACAGCGGCAGCGAAGCGATCGCTTGGGCCAGCACGTTCACGCAGGCGTAGACCACCGCCGAGGTCATCGCCGACTCAGGATTGATCGCCAGTCCCGTCGCCGACAACGGCCCGGCGATCTGCATGTCCATGAACCGATCAAGGTCTCCGATGGACAGGCTCCGCCGCTCTTGTCTACCGAGAAGTGTTACGATATTCATCGCCCCTCGCTATCGCCACCGCCGCCACGATCAACGCCAGGCCGCCCGCCATGAACGCCAGCGGCAGCGCCACCAACCCGAGCCCGTAGACCACCAGCCCCGCCCCTACGACCGCCATCACGTTGACCGCCCAATCTCTCATCGTCACAACAGCAGGAGATCCCGCTCCTCGTACACGCTTGGGCCATTCTCGTTCCGCTCCCAGCGATCCAACGCCATGACCGTCGCGACGATGCCGTCAATGCGACCCTGGCTCTCGGCCTTGTCCGGCTTTAGGTTGCCCGCCGGGTCCTGGCGCACGGCCACGTTGCCGGCCATGAAGCGCAGCACCGGGTTGCCACCGTGGTTCAATTTGCGCTCGAGCAGCAAGCGCTCGAAAGTCTTCATCGGCGCGGCCATGCTCAGGAAACCCTGTCCCATCCCCAGCACCGCCATACCCTCATCCTGCAGTTCCATGCTCAGCGAGTAGCCCTGGAAGAGCCGGTCCACGTTCACGTCGATGACCCGGAAGTGGCTGGCATCGGCCAGCACGTCGGCCTTGACCTGGGCATAATCTATGGCGTTCCCTGGCGTCACCGTCAGGAAGCCAGCCATGGCCCATGCCTGGTATTGCTCGGCATAGCGGTTCGAGCTGTCCGTCAGCCGGCTCTCGGGGCACCAGAACCGGCACCACAGGTCGATGATCTCGCTGCCGTCGTCGCGGGGGAAGGCCAGCACCCAGGCCGTCAGATCCGCCACCGCCGAAAGATCTAACCCGCCATAGCCTGCACGTCCCGCCAGGCTCTCCGCCGTCACCGCGCCCCGGAAGTTCTCCTCCCACAAATCCAGGTCGATCCAGCGGTCGCTCTGCTGCGTCCAGACATCCAGGTGTAGGCGTAGAAACCCGTTCTGCGCCGCCGGCATCACCTTGGCCTTCTCCGCCTTGCGCTGGAGATCGTCCAACTTGACGCTCACATTTAAATTCGGATTGGCCTTGGCCCAGGCCACCTCGTCCAACCATGATTCGCTTTCATCCAGTTCGGCGATGAAGGCGAACCACGAATCATCCTGCACCGCATGTGTCAAGATCTGCCGTGAGTAAACGTAATGCTGATAACAGATACTCTCCCGGTCGAATCCCGCCGTCGTGATCTCAAAGGTCATCGGCTGGCGCCGGGCGCCCGTCGCCGTGTCCAGCACGTCCACAACGGCGCTCGTGCGGTGGGCGTGCAGCTCGTCGACAATCGCCCCGTGCACGTTGAGGCCGTCCATCGTATCGGCGTCCGCCCCCAGGGGCACGAACTTCGAGCGGGTGGCCTCCATCAGCAGCGTATCGCTCGCTCGCCAGTGCCGGATCATCGCCCCGAGCGCCGGCGAGGCGTCCACCATCCGCACCGCCTCCTCCCAGGTGATCTTGGCCTGGTCGCGCTTGGTGGCTGCCGAATACACTTCCGCCCCCGGCTCCCCGTCCGCCGTCATCAGGTACAGTCCGATCCCCGCGCTCAGCGTGCTCTTGCCGTTCTTACGCGGCACCTCGATGAACGCCGTCCTGAAGCGTCTCAGTCCATCCGCCCGCTTCCACCCGAAGAGGCTCCACAGGATGAACTTCTGCCAGGGCGCCGGATCGAATCGCTGCCCGGCCCATTCCCCCTTGCTATGCTTCAGCAGCCCGAAGAACTGCACCGCGTGCTCGGCTGCCGCCCTGTCAAAGTGCAAACCGCGCCGCCGCCCGTGCTCCAGGTCTAGCAGATGGCGTTTCACTGCCGCCCGGGTCATGGAAGAGGCCGGCACACTCCCATCCAGCACCCCCCGACAATACCCCACTACCGGATGCCTAATTCCCGCCATCACTCATCCTCAGCATCCTGCTCGGTTCCTGGCATCTCGACCCGGACCTCCGCGGCGTCCCCGGCGCGCATCTCCTCGAGCGGATCCCCGGTGGTCTCCACCCCCATTACCCGCGCGAAGAACTCGTCCAGCAACGACGGCTGCTCCCCCTCCATGCTGATCTTCGACCGGCTAGCCGGCGTCATCCCCAGCTCCACCAGCCAGCCCTTCAGCGCTCCCGAGTTGTCCCGCAGGATCTGCGCCAGCGGATTCTTGCGCGGCCCTTCCCGCCCTTCGACCGTCAACTCCTCATCGTGCAATTGCCGCGCAGCCCGCAGCGCCACCTCGAAGTGCTCGCTTGCCATCTGGAGGGCCGGCTCATCCACCTGCGTCAGCACTCCCAGCTCCGCCAGCACCGGCGCATACTTCCGCCAGAACCGCGCCGCCTCCATCCCCAACCCACGCGGCGCCCGCCCCGAACTGGGCGGTGGCTTGGGTTCCGCAACGTTCAGCGGTCGCTTCCCAGGATTCCCCGCTAACTGCTTCACAACTGTCGGCTTTGGTCGTCTACCTGCCACTATGTTATGTCAACTCTCTACATTTCCGGCTATTTCGCGGTCATACGAGCATGACTGGCCAATCGGTACACAGGCC
>Ga0209253_10003611_pt1 | contig 13565 bp, 11 predicted proteins | sample FrelakmetBRP12BR_FD_187145 | JGI IMG/M metagenome (GOLD analysis project Ga0209253, IMG submission 187145) | Freshwater lake sediment microbial communities from the University of Notre Dame, USA, for methane emissions studies - BRP12 BR (SPAdes)... | ecosystem: Environmental > Aquatic >...
GCGGCCGCCTCAACGCGCGCCTTCTGCAGCGTCTCCAGCCACGCCGTCCAGTCGACCGGTCCGGACTCGAAGCGCCTCTTGAGGTTGCCGAGCACGTTGCCCCAAGCGCGGTGGTCGTCCGCGCCGCGCCGGCGTCCCGACCCGCGGATCCGTTCGCCCGGCCCGTCATGGGGCAACCGGCTGCGCCGCGGCGTATCCCGGGCAGTCGAGGACACGGCGCGGCCGCGCGCCGGTCCGCCACTGCCACAGCACCCCGTCTTGCGTGAGCGCGATGCTGCCGTCCGACCCGGCGGCGACGCCGACGACGTCCGCAAGCACGCGGCGCGGGTCCGGCGATTCGTTGCGGCCCCAGATCCACAGAGACTTGTCCGCACGAATGGCCAGCGAGTGACTTGCGCCCGTGGCGATGCCGGTCGCGCCGTCGAGGATGGTGCCCCAACGAACGGCCTTGTCCCCGAGGCCATGCCGGCCGAGCGGCCCGTAGATGTTACCGCCCGTTCCCTGCACGTCGCCCCGGTCCGTGAGCAGGATCGCGTGGCCGGTATGGCTCTTGATGTCGAGCACGCGCGAGGCCACGCGTGCGTAGGTCTGCGTGCCGTCAAGCCTGCCGTCGCCGTACTGGCCACGATGGGCGTTGCCCCTCGCGAACAGGTCGCCATCGGCAGTCACATAGTAGTCCGTGCCGTCGCCGACGGACGCCGCCTTGACGTTGGCGGCGACTCGCGCGATCGCGGTTCCCGCCTTGCCGGTCGGGACGCTCCCGGCCAGCTCCACGCGCCACAGGCTGCCGTCCACCCTGATCGCGAGGACGCCCGACGCGCCGGCGGCGAAGTGCTTCACGTCATCGAGCAGCATCGAGGCGCCGCCAGCATCGCCGCTCCACGCTAGCAGGCGCCCGTCGGAGGCGAGCGCATAGCCGTCGTTCCTGCCGACGCCCACCTGCACGATGCCGCGCATGACCCTCTGCGGCGCATCGTCGCCGGTCCACTCGTAGGCGTCGCCGGAACAGACCGCCAGATAGCGGTCGTAGTACGCGGCCAGCCGCGGGGACGAGCTGTCCGCGCGCGCCGTGCATGCCACGCCCGCGACCAGCGCGATGCCGAGCACGCACCGGCGCGGCGCGAGGGCGATTGACCCGGTCCACCGAACCCCCAATACTCGCAGCACGGCCCACATCGTGTCCATCCGCACACTGTACTGGAGGAATCATGCTCGCATCCCGCATCGCCTTCGCTGCCGCCCTGCTGGCGCCGGCGCTGGCCCTGGCCGATACGGTCACGGTCGTCACATCGTTCCCCAAGGAGCTCACCGCCGCCTACAAGAAGGCCTACGAGGCGAAGCATCCCGGCGACAAGCTCGAGATCCTCAACAAGAACACCGCCGCCGGCATCGCCTACGTGCGCGAGCAGCCCGTGGGCAGCCGCCCCGAGGTCTTCTGGGCCTCGGCGCCGGATGCCTTCGAGGTGCTGTCGAGCGCGAAGCTGCTGCAGAAGGTCGACAGCGGCAATCCCGCAATTCCCGACAAGGTCGGCTCCTACCCGATCAACGATCCGGACGGGCTCTACAAGGGGCAGGCGCTGGCGGGCTACGGCATCATGTGGAACACGCGCTACCTGGCGGCCAACAAGCTGCCGACGCCGAAGGAGTGGGCCGACCTGGCCAAGCCGGTGTACTTCAGTCACGTGGCGGTCTCCAGCCCGTCGCGCTCCGGCACCACGCACCTCACCGTCGAGACGATCCTGCAGGGCGAAGGGTGGAACAAGGGCTGGGCGCAACTGCTGGCGATTTCCGGCAACAGCGCGGCGATCACCGAGCGTTCCTTCGGCGTACCCGATGGCGTGTCGAACGGCCAGTTCGGCATTGGCCTCGTGATCGACTTCTTCGGATTGGCGGCGAAGAATTCCGGCATGCCCGTGGAGTTCGTCTATCCGTCGGTGACGGCGATCGTGCCCGCCAACATCGCGCTGGTGGCCGGCGCCAAGTCGCCCGAAGGCGGCAAGCGCTTCATCCAGTTCGCGCTCTCGGAAGAGGGTCAGATGCTGCTGCTGCAGAAGGACATCAGTCGGCTGCCGGTGATGCCGACGATCTACGCCAAGGCGCCGGCGGGTTATCCCAATCCTTTCAGCGGGTCGATCCAGGCGAAAGTCAACTTCGACACCGAGCTCTCCGAATCGCGCTACTACGTCGTCGTGGCGCTGTTCGACCAGATGATCACGTTCCGGCACAAGGAACTGGCGCAGGCCACCAAGGCCATCTGGGACGCCGAGAAGCGCCTGGGCGGCAAGGCGAGTCCGCAGCTCGACGAGGCGAGGAAGCTCACTTTCACGCCGGTGGTGGACGACAAGCAGATCGCCGACAAGGCGCTGCTCGCGCTGTTCAAGGCCGACAAGAAGGACGAGGCGGCGTCGAAACAGAAGGCCAAGGTCGAGGAGGAATGGGCGTCGAAGGCCAAGGCCAATTACGCCCGCGCGGTGGAACTCGCCAACGGCGCGAAGTGACACGCGTCACGCCGGTGGAACTTCGCATTAGCGCGAAGTGACGCGCGTCACCCCCGGCGTCGTCGCGGTCGCATTGGCGATCGCGGCTTTCCTGCTTGCATTCCTGGTGGTGCCGGTGGCCACCGTGGTCTACACCGCCTTCAGCAACGCCGACGGCGGCTTCACGCTGGCGCACTTCAGCGCGTTCGCCGGGATTTCGCTGATGCGCGAGTCCTTCGCCAACAGCCTCTACGTCGCGGGGATGACGGTGCTGTTCGCGTCGCTGCTCGCGGTGCCGCTCGCCTATCTCACCGTGCGGTTCCAGTTTCGCGGCGCGGTGGTCATCCATACGCTGGGCGTGCTGCCGCTCATCATGCCCGCCTTCGTCGGCGCGGCGGCGATGCAACTGCTGTTCGGGCGCTCCGGCTCGCTCAACCTGGTCCTGAACGACATCTTCGGTTTTACGGTGCCGCTGATGGAGGGGCTGAACGGCGTGATCTTCGTCGAAACGCTGCACTACTTTCCGTTCGTGCTGCTGAACCTCGCCGCGTCGCTCGCCAACATCGACACGTCCATGGAGGAGGCCGGGCAGAACCTCGGCAGTTCCGGCTTTCGCCTGTTCCGCAAGATCGTGCTCCCGTTGGCGCTGCCGGGCTACATCGCCGGCGCATCGCTGGTCTTCATCAAGGTCTTCGACGACCTCGGCACGCCGCTGGTGCTGAACGTCACCAACATGCTGGCGCCGCAGGCCTACCTGCGCGTGACGTCGATCGGGCTGGAAGACCCGATCGGCTACGTGATCTGCGTCATCCTCGTCGTGTTCTCGATCGCGGCGATGGGCGGCTCGTGGTGGTTCGTGAAGCGCCGCGACTTCGCGATCCAGAGCCGCGGTGGCGTCAGTGCCCCTCGCCGCCGGCTCACGCGCTGGCAGGCCGTGCTGGCCTACGGCTGGATCGGCGCCGTGCTGCTGCTGGTGTTGTCCCCGCACCTCGGCCTGCTGCTGCTGTCGCTGTCGAAAGTCTGGAGCTTCACCGTGTTCCCCGAGCAATTCACGCTGGCGCACTTCGCCACGGTGTTCGAGGACTCCACGCGGATGATCTACAACACCTTCCTGTACTGCGGCCTCGCGGCGCTGCTGGACGTGGTGCTGGGCACGGCGATCGCGTACCTCGTGCTGCGCACGAAGCTGCCCGGCCGGCAACTGCTCGACCACATGGTCACGGTGGCGCTCGCGATGCCGGGGCTGGTGCTGGGCATCGGCTACCTCCGCACCTTCCGCGGCGTCGAGCTGCCCTTCATCGGCCCGCTCACCGCAAGCTGGCTGATCTTCGTGCTGGCCTACTCGGTGCGCCGCCTGCCCTACGCGCTGCGCTCGTGCATGGCGGCGCTGTCGCAGGTGCACGTTTCGCTGGAGGAGGCCGCGGAAAACATGGGCGCCAGCCGATGGCGCACGGTCACGCGCATCGTCGTACCGCTGATGATGGGCGGCATTCTCGCCGGTTTCGTCATCAGCTTCGTCACAGCCGCGGGCGAAATCTCGGAGACGATCCTGCTCACCAGCCGCGAAAGTCTGGCCCCGATGTCGTATGGCATCTACCTGTACATGCAGTCGATCGCAGGCCGGGGCCCCGGCGCTGCGCTCGGCGTCATCGCCGTGGTGCTGATCGGGCTCGGCACCTGGTTCTCGCATCGCATCGTCGCTTCGCGTTCGCCGCATGATGTCCCGGGAGAAAAAGCATGACGCCAGTAGCCGTCGACATTCGCAACGTCGCGCTCAGCTTCGGCAGCACGCAGGTGCTGCGCGACGTCACGCTCGCGGTGGCGCCCGGCGAGTTCTTCGCGCTCCTCGGCCCGTCCGGTTCGGGCAAGTCCACGCTGCTGCGGCTCATTGCCGGGTTCAACCGCAACCAGTCGGGCCAGGTGCTGATCGCGGGCCGCGACGTCAGCGCGATTCCGCCGTGGCAGCGCAATGTGGGCATGGTGTTCCAGAGCTACGCGCTGTGGCCGCACATGACGGTGGCGCAGAACGTGGCGTTCGGGTTGGAGGAGCGCAAGCTTCCGCGCGACGAGATCCGGCGCAAGGTCGCCGCCGTGCTGGAACTGGTGGAACTCACGGGGCTCGAGGCGCGCCGCCCCGGCCAGCTTTCCGGCGGGCAGCAGCAGCGCGTGGCAATCGCGCGCACGCTCGCGATCGAGCCGCAGGTTCTGCTGCTCGACGAACCGCTCTCCAATCTCGATGCCAAGCTGCGCGTGCAGACGCGGGCTGAGCTCAAGAAACTGCAGAAGCGGCTCGGCATCACGACGATCTTCGTCACCCACGACCAGGAAGAGGCGATGACCACCTGCGACCGGATCGCGGTGATGGACCAGGGCGTGATCCAGCAGGTCGGCACGCCGATGGAACTCTTCGACCATCCCGTGAACCGCTTCGTTGCGCAGTTCGTGGGCTCGGTGAACCTGTTCGGCGGCAGCTTCACCCGCGCCGCGGGCGCGCTGCACTTTTCCTCGCCCGCGATCGGCGAGGTCGTGCTGCCCGGCGCGCTCGTGCCGCCCGGCGCCCAAGGCGAGATCGCCTTCCGACCCCATGCGATCCGCCTCTCTGCAGGCAGCCACGCCGCGGTGGACGGCGAAATGCACCTCGCGGGCACGATCGAAGGCGAGGAGTTCCTCGGCGAGTTCCTGCGCTACGACGTGCGTGTGGCCGGCGCGCGGGTGGTGGTCGATCACGCACACGCGCGGGGGGAACCGTCGCTGGCGACAGGAACACCGGTGACGCTGTCGGTGCCGGCGGACGAAATCCGCTTCATCGCCGCCTGATGCACGTGGGTGCGGACCAACCCGTTACCCCCGACCGCTGCCGGTTGACCGGCAGCGCCGATCACTCAATACTCGCGTACACGCGTGGGACCGCGAACTCCTGGCCGGAGATCAGCGCGCCGGCCCGCGAGCAACCGATTCGGCGCTCCACTGGCGGGACCCGCGCACGTGCCGCCTCTCCTTTCTATCGGCTCCAGGAGCTTTCATTGCCAACACCACACCACGATCCAGCGCGCCGGGCACGCTTGGCGCGCACCGCGGGCGCACCTTCGCCGCATGTCGTCGTCGCGTTCGCGTGCCTGCTCGCGCTGGGGCTGGCGCCCGCGGTCCACGCCAATTCGGTGCGTCACCAGATGGTCGTGAACGGCGCCACGATCATCGACGAGAGCCGCAACTCGTCGGGCTCCATGGCGTTCGGCCAGACGCGCAGTTCGAACGACTACCAGGGTCGCCTCGACGGACGCACGTACGGGAACGGCGACGTCGGCGCGCTGGGGTCGATCGTCGGGACCGTCTCCGCGAAGACCCAGGTGACCACCAAGGCCAGCGCGTCGTATCGCCTTGGCCGGCCCACGGGGGCGAATGTCGCCGGTGGCAAGGTGGTGCTGCAAGCGGTGCTGAGCGGCGAAGTCGTCAACACCGCGACGTTGAACCTGAAGCTCGAGATCGACGTCTACTCCGACAGCGGCACCGCCACCGGCAGCGACTCGCGCTCGGTCGCCGAGCAGCCGGGACGCGAGCAGGTCGAATTCGGCGTTGCGGTCGCGCTGCCCGCGGCGATTGGCGCCGGCGAGGACATCCTGGTCGAGCCTGAACTCACGCTGGACGTGATCGCCAGTATCGCGCCGGTGAACGGCATCGTCCGCACGGCGACTGCGGATGCGCTCAATGCCGGGGGGCACGTGGCCGGCTTCCGCGTATTCAACGCGGCCGGCGCGCAAGTCACCGGATTTACGCTGTCCGGCAGCGGCGGCCGTTCGATTCCCGAACTCGCGCCGCCGCCGGTGGGCAAGGCGCTCGCAATCGAGTACTTCCACGCCGAGTTCGCGCACTACTTCATCACCATCAACGCCGACGAGATCGTGAAGCTCGACGCCGGCATCATTCGCGACTGGCAGCGCACCGGACAGTCGTTCAATGTCTACACCACCGGCGGCGCCGGTCTCGTTGCGGTATGCCGCTTCTTCTCCGCGTCGTTCGCGCCGAAGAGTTCGCACTTCTATGCGCCGCGCGGACTTGGCTGCGAGGCGGTGCTGACCAACCCGGCGTGGACGTTCGAGGGCGACGTGTTCTTCACCGCGCTGCCCGATGCCGGCGGCGGCTGTCCGGCGGGCAACGTTCCCGTCTATCGGCTCTACAACAACGGTCAGGGCGAAGCGCCGAACCATCGCTTCACGACCAGCGAGGCGATCCAGCTCGACATGATCCGCGACGGCTACGTCGCCGAAGGCACGGGCACGGGCGTCGGGATGTGCTCACCACAGTAGAAGCGTGATCAGCACCGCCCGGGGGCACCGGCACGCCGGCGCCCCCGGCGCATCGCGGACTCGCACCCTTGCTTACTGCGGGAACACGCCGAACGCCGCATACGCCTTCGCGAACGGCGGCTTGATCGCCGATGCCGCCTTCGCGATCTGTGCGCTGTCGCCTGCATCGAGCGCCGCGGCGAGCGCGTCCAGCGACTGGTCCTCGGCCGCGAGCGCGGCCCGGTAGGCGTCGAGGCGCGATCCGTCCAGACCGTAGTCGGCGGGCTCCCAGCGTGCGGACTTCACGGTCTGCCACTGCATGCGCGCCTGCGCCAGCTGCGCGCGCAGCGCCGCCACGTCCGCGGGTCCGAGCACCGGCTTGCCCTGCGCGTTCGCGATGATCAGTTCCATCGTCGCGTGGAAGTCGGTCAGCAGGTCGGGCTGGTAGGCAACGCCGATCGCCTTGCGCTGATTCCATAGCGCGTGCCGGACCTCTTCCTGCGCGTTGTGCGCATCCTGCATGCGGCTGGCGGCCAGCGCCGCGCGTGCCTGCGCATTCGCCGCATCGGCGATGGCCAGCGTCTTCGTCCATCCGGCGTCGCCCGCATACGCAACGCGCTGCCGCGCTGCGAATTGCGTCCACGCGATCTCGTACGCGTCCTGCGCCGCCTTCGCCTTCGCCGGATCCTTGCCGTTGGAGAGCATGAGCGCCGGAATGTAGCTGCGGTCGAGCGCGGCGCTGTCCGTGACCAGCGGCAGCGGCGCGGCGATCACGGCTCCGGCGAGCAACCACATCGCGACGCCGAGCATCGGGTGAGTTCGTTTCATCGTCAACCTTCTTTCAGGATTTCATGAATGCCCGCTTCGGCGGACGGCGGCGCACGCGGCCGAATTGCACGGCGCCGGAGGCGGCAAGTCGCCGCCGCGGCGGCGCGCGACCGGATGCAACGCGCACCGCCCGACGCAACGACCCATGACGCCCTCCGGCCGCGGACACGCCGCCGGGAACCGACGATCATCCGATCAGGCCGCGGGCCTTCATGCGCTCGCATGGATTGCCGCGCGGACCCGGCGGCACCGCGACGCCCTTCGCCTGCGCGCGCTCCTGCAGCAGCTGCTGATGCTGCGTCATGTAAGCCGTGCATGCCTCGACCGTCTTGAAGCTGTGCATCGTGTCGCGGTGGGCTGTCCGTTCCTCCGGCGTCAGCAGCGCCGTGCCCTGCCCGCCGCCGCGCATGCCATAGCCGCCGCCGCGGCCGTAGCCGGGGCCCGCACCTGCACCGGGGCCATAGCCGCCGGGACAGCCGGCCGCTGCGCCCGGCCCGGTGCCGGGTCCCGCGCCCACGCCGCATCCGCCGCCCATGCCCATGCCATAGCCGCCGGGATCTGCCATCGCCAGCGTCGCCGTCACGGCGAGCGCCAGTGTTCCGATCGTGAGGGAGAGCTTCTTCATCATCGACTCCTGTGCGTTGCATCGTTCCCGAATGTTCGGGGTGAACCGCGCGAGTCGCGGCTACGTGTATTGGAACGCACGAGGACGTCTCTTGTGGACGTTTGCAACAGACCGTTACAGGCGACTGCGTCGCCATTGACCACGGTCAAACCACGGCGTCGATCGCGGCCGCCAGCCGGTGGACGATGGTGCCGACCTCGTCCTCGCTGACGATGAACGGGGGAGCGAGCAGCACGTGGTCGCCGCTGTCGCCATCCGCGGTGCCGCTGCCCGGATAGCACGCGAGCCCCCGCGCCATCGCGGCCGCGCGGATCGCCTCGGCGAGCTTGCGCGCACGCGCGAACGGCTGCCTGGTCGCGCGATCCTCGACGAACTCGAGCGCGGCAAAGAGGCCCCGGCCGCGCACGTCGCCGACATGCGGATGCGCGGCGAACCGCTCGCGCAGCATCGCGTGCAGCATGTTTCCCCGCGCGACGACGCGGTCGAGCAGCCGGTCGCGCTCGATGCACTCGAGCACGGTGAGCGCGGCCGCGCAGGCCACCGGATGGCTCATGTACGTATGCCCGTTCGCCAGCGCGCCGGTGCCGCGCAGCAGCGGCGCGACGACGCGCTCGCTCGCCATCGTCGCGCCGATCGGCACGTAGCCGGCGCCGAGTCCCTTGCCCAGCGTGACGATGTCGGGGCACACCCGGTCTTGCTCGAGCGCGAACAGCGTCCCCGTGCGGCCCATCCCGCACATCACCTCGTCCGCGATGAACAGCACAGCGTGCCGGTCGCAGATCTCGCGGATCCGCGCGAAGTAGCCCGCGACCGCGGCGACGCAGCCCAGCGTCGCGCCGACCACGGGCTCGGCGACGAATGCCGCGACGCGTTCCGGCCCGACGCGCCGGATTTCCGCGTCGAGTTCGTCGGCGGCGCGCTGTCCGTAGGCGGCTTCGTCTTCATCGTCGCGCCGGAACCGGTACGCGTGGCACGGCGCAATGTGCGTGACGGGCATCAGCAGCGGCGCGTACAGCGCGCGCCGCTGCAGGTGGCCGCCGACCGCCAGCGCGCCCAGCGTGTTGCCGTGATAGCTCATCCGGCGCGCGATGAAGTGCGTGCGCGAAGGCTCCCCGCGCTCCACGACGTGCTGCCGCGCGAGCTTCAGCGCGACCTCCATCGCCTCCGATCCGCCGCCGACGAACGCGACGCGGCCCGCACCGAAGCCCTCCGGCGCGTGGCCGACGAGCCGCTCCGCGAGGGCTTCCGCCGGCGCGTTCGTGAAGAACGACGTGTGCGTGTACTCGAGCTGCGCCGCCTGCCGCGCGATCGCCGCGATGACGTCGGGGTGCCCGTGTCCCAGGCTCGACACGGCGGCGCCGCCCGATGCGTCGAGGATGCGCCGTCCGTCCTGGCCGACCAGCCAGCAACCCTCGCCGGCCACCGCCATCGGCGGCGCCTGCATGAGATTCCGATGAAGTACGAAGGTCATGTCGTGTCCCCCTGCCGCACGTCGCCAACGCCGCCGCACGTTGCGCGCGCCGCACGTTCTTCCGCCGGTCGTCGTCATGCGTCGCGCCGATGCGCCAACTCGAACCTTGACCCGCGACAACACGCGCTCGCCGTTCGATTGAACCATGCTTCCGCCTGTGTGAACATCTTGCCATGCGAACGCACACGGCTGCCGGCGGCGGCGAACCTGCACGATGACAGACGACTCGCTGCGCATCCGCGAGGGCGTCGTGCGCGGCTCTGCGATCCGTTTCGGCTTCGACGGCCGGCAGATCGAAGGCTACGAAGGCGAGAGCGTGGCCGCCGCGTTGTGGGCGGCCGGCATCCGCGGGTGGACGAGCGACCATGCGGAGGGTCCGCCGTCGCGCACGGTGTTCTGCGCGATGGGCACCTGCCAGCAATGCGCGCTGTGGATCGAAGGCGTTCGCGTCGAGGCCTGTTGCACGCCGGTGCGCGCCGGTCTCGACGTCCGCACGCGGCGGTGAACGACATGGCGCCCACTTGAGTTCGCTTCCCGCCCCTCGCTTCGGCTACGACGTCGCCGTTCTGGGCGCTGGTCCCGCCGGCGCCGCGGCCGCCATCGAGGCGGCGGCGCTCGGCCTGCGCGCGGCCATCATCGACGAGCACATCGTCGCCGGCGGTCACGCGTACCGCGCCGTGCCCGGCATCGCGCCCGTGCGCTCGGATCAGGAGCGCACCGACGGCGACAAGGTGCGCGCCACGCTCGGCGCCGCGAACGTCGTACGATACTTCGCGCACCGCGTCCGGCACATCGAGCGCGTGGAGCCGCAGTGGCATTTGCAGGCGATCAGCGCCACCGGAGCGCGGGCGATCCACGCGGCGAGACTCATCGTCGCCACCGGCGCGCAGGAGCGCCACATTCCGTTCGCAGGCTGGGAACGCCCCGGCGTCATGGGCCTTGCCGCGGCCACCATCATGCTGAAGGCGCAGCGCGTGCTGCCGGGCCGCAACGTCGTCGTCGCCGGCGCCGGGCCACTTCTGCTGCTGGTGGCCAAGGCCATCGTCGACGGTGGCGGCAAAGTGGCGGCGATCATCGACGCGCATCCGCGCAGCGCCTGGTTCGCGAGCGCCGCCGAATTGCTGTCGCGGCCGGATCTCGCGACGCGCGGCATGAACTGGTATCGCGCGCTCCATGCGCGCGGCGTTCCGATGCACAACGGGTACACGCTGCTCGCGGTCTCCGGCGATGACCCCGCCTTGCATGCGAAGGCCGCCGCCGTCGACCGCGACGGCCGCATCCGGGCGGATGCGCCTGTCGTCGGCTACGACTGCGACGCGGTCTGCTGCGGCTTCGGGCTGATGCCGGCCACGGACGTCACCCGCGCGCTCGGCGCATCGCACGCTTTCGATCCCGCGCTCGGCGGATGGCACGTCGTCGTGGACGACGACCAGCGCTGCAACGTCGCTGGCCTGTACGCGGCGGGCGACGGCGCGGGCGTCGTCGGCGCAGCCGCGGCGCCGTGGCAGGGTCGCATCGCGGCGATGGCCGTCGCGCGCGACGCCGGCAAGCTGGGGGCCGGTGAACACGAAGCGCGCGTGCGCGCCGCGAAGCGCGAGTGCGTGCGTGCCACACGATTCGGCGGCGTGATGACCCGGCTTGCCAACGTCGGTGACGGCGCCGTCGCATCGCTTGCACCGGACGTCACCGTCTGCCAATGCGAGCGCCTGGCGCGCGCGACGATCGATGCCGCGATGGCCGACGGCTGCACGACGATGACCGAGCTCCAGGCCGCGACACGCTGCGGCACGGGCCCGTGCGGCGGACGCATCTGCGAGGAGTCGGCCGCGCGGCTGATCACGCTCGCCACCGATCGCTCGCGCATGGACGTGGGACAGTTCCCCGTGCAACCTGCGCTGCGCCCGGTCGCCGGCGCCCTCCCGGGCGAATAACGCCATCCCGCGTTCCCCGTATTGGGCCAAGTCGCCGCCGGGCGCCTGAGCGCGGCCAAACCCCTCAACCGGGCCGCCGGGCGGCGGGGCGCGGGCGCCACCCCTCGATCGCGCGGTCGCCACGCCTCGGGGCGAATCTTCCGCACGTCCGGTGCCGACTGCTCGTGCGCACCAAGGCCGGATGGCGCGCATGGTGGACCCCTTGGCGAAGGAGCGCACATGGACCCGACCCGATTCCCCGGTATGCCTGCCCTCGTGTTGATGGTCCTGCTCGGCATCGCAGGTGCTGCCGATGCCCAGCTCGTCGACCGCATCAAGGCGCCCAACGCCGCAGGCGAGGGCATCGCGAAGACGCTCGAGCAGCAGGTCGGCGCGGATCGCGGCGACTGGTACACACCCGAATCCTCGTCGTTCATCATCGCGCGCGATCCTTTCCGCGCGGTCCGGCGCGGGCGCCAGCTCTTCCAACGCAAGTTCTCGCTGGTGGAGGGCCAGGGCTCGCTCGCGACGAACGGGCGGGGCGACGTTGGCACCAATCTCGCGATCGGCGCCGGCATGACCGACAGCTGCGCCGCATGCCACGGACGCCCGCGCGGGGCGGCGGGCGTCGGCGGCGACGTCGCCACGCGCCCCGACAGCCGTGATGCGCCGCACCTCTTCGGCCTCGGCCTGAAGGAGATGCTTGCCGACGAGATCACGCACGACCTGCGCGAACTGCGCACGCAGGCGCTGGCGGCCGCGCGGAACTACAGTGCGCCCGTCGAAATCGTACTTACGAGCAAGGGCATCTTCTACGGCAAGCTCGTCGCGCGTCCCGACGGCACGTTCGACACGTCCCGCGTGGTCGGCGTCGATCCGGACCTGCGCGTGCGGCCGTTCTTCGCGCACGGCGGCAAGATCTCGATCCGCGAGTTCGTCGTCGGCGCGCTGAACGACGAAATGGGACTGCAGGCGGTCGATCCGGAACTCGCCGCCGCCAAGACCGGCAGCCGGATGGTGACGCCGTCCGGCATGGTGCTCGACGGATCGCTCGACCGTCTCGAGGCGCCACCGGCCACCCGCGCCGACGAGGATCCGGACCGCGACGGCATCGCGAACGAGATCCCGGTGAGCCTCGTCGACTACCTCGAGTTCTACCTGCTCAACTACTTCAAGCCCGCGACCTACAAGATCACCAACAACGTGAAGCGGGGCGGCGTGCTCTTCGATCGCATCGGTTGCACCGGCTGCCATGTCGCAGACCTCCCGCTCGCGCGCGACCGGCGTGTGGCGGACGTCGAGACGGTGTACGACGCCGAGCGCGGTCACTTCAACCGCCTGTTCGCGACCGCGAAGCCGCTCTTCCGCGCGGTGAGCGACGGCACGACGCACCCACCGCTCAAGCAGCCGAACCTCGAGGCGTTCACGGTCCGCGGCATCTTCACCGACTTCAAGCGGCACGACCTGGGGCCGAACTTCCACGAGCGCAACTACGACGGCTCGATCCAGCGCGAGTTCATGACGACGCCGCTGTGGGGTGTGGGCACCACCGCCCCGTACGGGCACGACGGCCGCAGCATCAACCTGCCCGAGGTGATCCTCCGCCACGGCGGCGAAGCACAGCACGCGCGCGATGCGTTCGCCGGGCTGTCCGACGTGCAGCAGGCGTCGATCGTCGACTTCCTGAACTCGCTCGTGCTGTTCCCGCCGGACGACACGGCGTCGAATCTGAATCCGGGCGACAGCACCGTGGCGGGTTTCCCGCAGGTCGGGCACGGCAACATCCGGTTGCCGGCGCTGTTCAACGACCCGACGGATCCCGAATAGCCGCGGGCGCCGCGTCCCGCGGCGAACGGGGATCGGCAGCGCGCGCTACATGTGGAGTTTCAGGACGTTATCTCCACGATGCATGAGTCTTGTACCTCCGTCGCTCCCGCGAACGCGGGAACCCAGCGGCGTATCGGCAGATCC
>Ga0209253_10003612_pt1 | contig 13561 bp, 13 predicted proteins | sample FrelakmetBRP12BR_FD_187145 | JGI IMG/M metagenome (GOLD analysis project Ga0209253, IMG submission 187145) | Freshwater lake sediment microbial communities from the University of Notre Dame, USA, for methane emissions studies - BRP12 BR (SPAdes)... | ecosystem: Environmental > Aquatic >...
CCGAACTGGCGGTGCGGCTGAACGATGGGCCACTGCGCGTCGTCGACATCCGCGCCGCCGGCAACCTGACGTACGTGCCCGGCGCGGTCGCCGCGCCCTATGCCCACTGGCGTGGCCCGGCGGACAACCCGGGCCGGTTGCCGGATCCGCCAGCCCTGTCGGCCCTGCTGCAGCAGCTCGGCATCGATGCGTCGACGCCGGTGGTGGTGGTCTATGAAGGCGATGACGCCACTGACTTCGGCGCAGCGGCCCGGGTTTACTGGACGCTGAAGACCGCCGGCGTCGGTCAGGTGGCGATCCTGAACGGCGGCATGACGTCCTGGCGCGCTGCCGGGTTGCCGACCGCGACCGCACCAACGGCGCCTCCCCCGACGCACTATGAGGCGCGGATCGACGATCGCTGGCTGGCCAACCGCACGCAGGTCGCCGAGGCGATGGGCAACTCGTCGTGGCGGCTGCTCGATGCGCGGCCGGCAGCCTTCTTCCTCGGCGAGAAGCGCCACGCGGCGGCGCGAACGCCCGGCACGCTGGTCGGCGCCAGGAATGTCGAGCACACGGTCTGGTTCGTTCCCGGCACGGCAGAACTGGCCGCGCCAGAGGCGATTCGCGCCACCGCGCAGCGTCTTGGCGTCGACGCCGACGCGCCGACGGTGTCGTTCTGCAACACGGGCCATTGGGCGGCCACGCAGTGGTTCGTGCTGTCGCAGGTGCTCGGCGGACGCGACGTGCGCCTGTATCCGGAATCGATGGTCGACTGGTCGGGCGCCGGTCTGGCAATGGCCAACGTGCCGTCCCGGCTGCAGCAGTTCTGGATGCAGCTGCGCGCGGCGTTTGGCGCGAGCTGAGCCACGCCGATACATAGCCCGGCCGCAGTCCCCGGGGTTCAGTACGATCGCGGCCTGCAATCCACCGTTGTCCCCCCTTTCCTGATGCCCTTGTCCCGGCGCCCTGCGCTCGTGCTGCTCGTCATTGCCGCGTGGCTGGTCGTCACGTGGTCCGCCGGTTTACGCCAGGGCTTCACGTTCCTGATCGGAATCGGTCTGGGCTCGGTGCTCGCCGGCGTCTCCTTCGGCTTCACGACCGGCTGGCGGGCGTGGCTGCGGGAGCGCGACCCGACCGGTCTGCTGGCGCAGTTCGTTGCCATCGGCGTGGCAATGACGATCTCGATTCCCCTGCTGGCTGCGCGTCCGGAACTGGTCGGCGCCATGGGTCCGCTGTCGGTGAGCCTGCTGGCCGGCGCGTTCGTCTTCGGCGCGGCGATGCAGGTGGCCGACGGCTGCGGCTCGGGCACGCTGTACAAGGCCGGCCAGGGCAACGCGGTGAGCCTCGCCGCCCTTCCCGGCTTCGTCGCCGGCAGCTTCCTCGGCGCACTGCATCTGAACGACTGGCTGGCGCTCGGCAGCCTGCCGCCCGTGTCCTTGCCGGAAAGGCTCGGCGCCGCGCCCGCCCTGCTGCTGCAGGCGGCCGTGCTGGCGCTGCTGGGAACCTACTTCTGGCGCCAGCGCCGCGCGACAGGAACACGCTGGCGCGGTCGTGGTGTGTACTTCGGCGCCGTGCTGCTGGCGCTCTTCGCGGTGGCCAATCTGCTCGTGGCGGGGCAGCCGTGGGGCATCGTCTACGGACTCGGCCTATGGGGCGCAAAGATCGCCAGCTGGGCCGGCATGGATCTGGCAGGCAACGCCTTCTGGGGCCGCGCGGCGCAGCAGGCGCAGATCGCCGCGCCGCTGCTCGACGACGTCACTTCGGTTAGCGATCTCGGACTGCTGCTCGGCGCGTTCGTCACTGCCACCTGGCGCGGCACGGCCTGCCCGGTCGTGCGCGCGACCAGAGCGCAATGGCTGGCCGCCATCGCCGCCGGATTCGTTCTCGGCTACAGCTCACGGCTGGCATTCGGCTGCAACGTGGGCGCGTATTTCTCCGGCATCAGCACCGGCAGCCTGCATGGATGGGTGTGGTTCGCGGCGGCGTTCGCCGGCTCGATGCTCGGCGTGCGGCTGCGCGCTCGGCTGGGGTTCTCCGGATGAATGCAGGCCGATCGCCTCGCGCCGCACCGGCGGCCGCCATGGCGGCCGTTTTCTGGGCGCTGCTGATCGCCTTCGTAGTCTTCGACTGGCTGCGCGCGCCGCAGCGCAACCGCTTCGACGAGCCGCCGCCGTTTGCACTCGGCAGCGGGCCCGTCAGCGGCGCCGGCCACTGCGCAATCGCCCCGTCGCCGCCGAAACGCTGAGGCCGCGACGCCGGCTGCGGCGCTACTTGCGGGTCACGCTCTCGCGCGTCTGCTCGGCCTTGAGCACGCGCACGACGGCGTCGAGTTGCTCGGCCAGCGCCTCGAGCAGGTTGTCGACGGCGACGATGCCCGACAGGTGCCCGGCATCGTCGAGCACCGGCAGGCGACGCACGCCATGCTCGCGCATACGTGCCAGCGCATCGAGAATGTCGTCGCCATCGCGCACGGTGGCCAGCGGGGTCGTCATCACGTCGGCGGCGGTCAGCGCCGATGGATCGAGGCCGACGGCCACCGCCTCGACCACGATGTCGCGGTCGGTGACGATGCCGCGCGGGTTGTCGCGGCTCCCCTGGTCGTCGATCACCACCACGCTGCCGACGTGCTGCGCGCGCATGATCTGCGCGCATTCGGCCAGCGTCGTCGTCGGGCTGACGGTCACCACTTCGTGCGCGGCCAAGTCGCGCACGCTTACGGTACGGGCTCGCATAGCAGCCTCCTTGGCATTCATGTTGCGCCGATGCCCGGCACCGGCGCTGACCTGAATCAACTGCCCGGGCCCCGGCGGCGGCGAAACCGCTGCCCCGGGAGTCAGTCGCCGTCGGCGAAGCGGATCACCTCGACGGCGGACTCTGGCACCGAGCACGGCGTCTCGTCGAAGCCGATGTCGCCATCGGCATCGGCCACGCCGGTGGCCACCAGGCCCCTGAAACCAAACAGCGTGGTGTCCATCAGGTGCGATGGCACCACCCGCGTCAGGCTGCTGGAGATGGTCTGCACGCGGCCCGGATGACGGCGGTCCCACTCGGCCAGCATCTTCCTGACTTCCTGCCGCTGCAGGTTGTCCTGCGATCCGCACAGGTTGCACGGGATGATGGGAAACCGCTTCACCTGCGCGTAACGCGCGAGGTCGGCTTCCTTCACGTAGGCCAGCGGGCGGATGACGACGTGCCGGCCATCGTCGGAAACGAGCTTCGGCGGCATGCCCTTGAGCTTGCCGCCATGGAACATGTTGAGGAAGAACGTGGCGACGATGTCATCGCGGTGGTGGCCCAGCGCGATCTTCGTCGCGCCCAGTTCGCTGGCCACCCGGTACAGGATGCCGCGCCGCAGCCGGGAACAGAGCGAACACATCGTCTTGCCCTCGGCAATCACGCGGGTGACGATCGAATACGTGTCCTGCGTTTCGATGTGAAACGGCACGCCCAGCGCAGTGAGGTAGGCCGGCAGCACGTCCGCCGGGAAACCCGGCTGCTTCTGGTCGAGGTTGACGGCAATGATGTCGAACGAGATCGGCGCGCGTTCGCGCAGCCTGAGCAGCACGTCAAGCAGGCCGTAGCTGTCCTTGCCGCCGGAGACGCAGACCATCACCCGGTCGCCGGCCTCGATCATGTTGTACTCGGCGATCGCCTGGCCGGTGAGCCGCAGCAGCCGCTTTTCCAGCTTGTTCGCCTCGTGCGCGGCCTTCTGCGTCGCGCGCGCAGTCGGCGCCGGCAGTTCCGCGGGGGCGTTCATGCGGCGGCGCCTGCCTTGAAGTGAAGCACCTCGATGCCGACCGCCTCGACGTCCGCATACACGTCGGGCTTTTCGCTCGCCACCCGCACCGCCGCCACGCTCGGGTGGGCGAGCAGCGAGCGCGCGATCTCGTCGATCAGCGTCTCCTGCAGATTGATGTGGCCTTGCTCGATGCGGCGACGGATGGTCATCCGCACGAAGTCGTAGTCGAGCACCTCGCTGATGCGGTCGTGCCGAGGCGTGCTCACCGCCAGCGGCACGAACACGTCGACGTTGATGACCAGCCGCTGGCTGCCGGCGCGCTCGAAGTCGTGGATGCCGATGTTGGCGTCGAGCAGCACCTCGCGCAGGAAGATGCGCCGGCACTTTGCCAGCCGGGGGTCGAGCAGCCAGGTCACGTTTTCTCCGTCAGGAACATCACATCGCGATCGCTCGGCACCAGATGCTGGCCGCCGTCGACCAGCAGCGTCGTGCCGGTGATCGCTGCGGCGTGGACCACAAAGACGACAGCCTGCGCAATGTCCTCGGGGCTCGAGGAGCGGCCGAGCGGCGTCTTCGTATGCGCTGCGGCGAAGCCGGCGTCGGACTGATCTCCCGAAGGCAAGGTGATGCCCGGCGCGATGCCGACCACGCGCACGCGCGGCGCCAGCGCACGCGCCAGCAGCACGGTTGCCTCCTTCAGCGCCGCCTTGCTCATGGTGTAGCTGAGGAAATCGGGATTCGGGTTGAACAGCTTCTGATCGAGCAGGTTGATCACCACGCCCTGCCGCCCAGCGGGCAGTTGCGCCGCCAGTGCCTGCGCCAGCAGCACCGGCGCAGCGACGTTGATCGCGTTGGCGCGCGCCAGCAACTCCGGACTGAAATCGGCCGCGCTGTCGTATTCGAACAGCGATGCGTTGTTGACGACGCAGGCGAGAGCCCCGAGCGCCTGCGCACAGCGCGCCGGCAGCATGCGCACCGCGGCGGCATCGGCAAGGTCGCAGCCGAGTGCCGCGGCCCGACGGCCGAGCGCCTCGATCGCCCGCACCGTCTCGGCAGCCTCGGCAGCCGAGCGGCCGTAGTGCACCGCAACATCCCAGCCGTCCTCCGCGAGCGCCAACGCAATCGCCCGACCGATGCGCTGCGCGCCACCGGTGACGAGCGCCACACCTGAACGTTGTCGATTCGCATCCATGGGGCGGCGAAGTTTACCGGTAGCATGCGCGCGCCCATGACCCCTGCCCGCGCATCGATGCCCGCGCCTTCGCCCGAGGCGGCGGCACATGGCGAACGCGTCGCCGCGCTGATTCGTGCCGAGATCGCTGCAGCCGGCGGCTGGATCGGCTTCGATCGCTACATGGAACTCGCCTTGTACGCGCCCGGCCTTGGCTACTACACCGCCGGCGCGCGCAAGTTCGGCGGCGACTCGGAGGGCGGCGACTTCGTCACGGCGCCGGAGATCTCGCCGCTGTTCGCGCAGGCCCTGGCGGCGCAGGTGGCGCAGGTCTTCGAACACGTGCCGCCGCGCATCGTCGAGTTCGGCGCCGGCACGGGGCGCCTGGCGCGCGACCTGATCGACGCGCTCGATGCGCGCGGCGCGGCGGTGGAAAACTACAGCATCGTCGAACTGTCGGCCGACCTGCGCGAGCGGCAGCGGAACTTGCTTGCAGACGCGCGCGTGCAGTGGCTCGATTCGCCGCCGCGCGATTTCGCCGGCGTGATCGTTGCCAACGAAGTGCTCGACGTGATGCCGGTGCGATTGTTCCTGCGCGAGCAAGGCCGGTTGACCGAGCGCGGCGTGACGCTGCGCGACGGCGCGCTCGCGTTCGAGGGTCGCCCTGCAGACACGGAACTCGCCGGCGCGGTGGCCGATATCGAGGCCGAGGTCGGCAGCCTGCCCGACGGCTACGGCTCCGAAATCGGACTCGTCGCGCGCGGGTGGATGCGTTCGGCCAGCGACTGGCTGGCGCGCGGCGCGCTGCTGGCCATCGACTACGGCTTTCCGCGCCGCGAGTACTACCACCCGCAGCGGCTGATGGGCACGCTGATGTGCCACTACCGCCACCACGCGCACGCCGATCCGCTGTGGCTGCCCGGGTTGAACGACATCACCGCCCACGTCGATTTCACGACGATGGCGCAGGCCGCGCACGACGGCGGGCTGGGCGTGCTCGGCTACACCACGCAGGCGCACTTCCTGCTCAACTGCGGCCTGCTCGATCGGGTGCGGCGGGCCGGCACGCCGCAGGCAGCCAATGCCGCGCACCGGCTGCTCTCGGAGGCGGAGATGGGCGAACTGGTCAAGGTGCTGGCGGTCGGCCGCGGCATCGACGCGGCATTGCTAGGCTTCGCCCGTGGCGACCGCACGCACACCCTGTGAGGTCAGTCTATGCGCTGGCTGCTGACGATGTTCATCGCGCTGGTGGTGATCACCGCGCTGCAGCCGTGGTTGCGCAAGCTCGGCATCGGCCGGCTCCCTGGCGATCTGAACTTCCGCATCGGCGGCCGCGAGTACTCGCTGCCGTTCGCCAGCACGGCGCTGCTGTCTCTTCTGATGTTCCTGATCGGCCGGCTTATCTGAGCACATCGGCGATCGCAGCCGCGCGGGCAGCGTGCACGGCCTGCGCGATGCGCACCCCGTCGGGACCGAAGCGCGCGGCAATCGCGCCGGCGTCCACCCCGCGCGCTGCATCGAGCGCGTCGAGCAGCCGCCCCCGCTGCGGGTAGGGATCGTCTTCGTGGCCGGCACGTCCGCGGGCGTCTGCCTCGCAGGCGTCGAGCACCTGCGCCAGCTGCGCCGGCCGGCGCAGCGCGTCGCAGCGCTCGAGCAATCGCAGCAGCGCAGCAGCATCGAGTTCGAGCGCGCGATGGATGTGGCCGTGCTCGCGCGCGGCGACGATCGAGGCGTCGCGGCAGTCGTTCGGCACGCGCAGCCGCTCGTTGACAGCCCGCGCCATTTCGATGCTGCGTTCCTCGTGGCCGACGTGGCGCGGCCACTCCTCCTTCGGTGTGGTGCCTTTGCCGAGATCGTGCAGCGCCGCCGCCCAGCGCGCCGGCAGCTGCGCGCCGATGCGGGCGGCGGCGTCGAGCACCAGCATCAGGTGCACGCCGGTGTCGACTTCCGGATGAACGTCGGCCCGCTGCGGCACGCCCCACAGCCGGTCGATCTCCGGCAGCAATCGCGCCAGCGCACCACAGGCGCGCAGCGTCTCGAACATCCGCGCGGGCCTGCTTTCCATCAATCCGCGGGCCAGTTCCTGCCAGACCCGCTCGGGCACCAGCGCGTCGGCCTCGCCGGCCTCGACCATCGACCGCATCAGCCGCATTGTCTCCTCGGCGATGCGGAACTGCCCGAAGCGGGCAGCGAAGCGCGTCACGCGCAGGATGCGCACCGGGTCCTCGGCAAAGGCTGGACCGACGTGGCGCAGCACCTTCGCGTCGAGGTCGGCGCGACCGCCGAAGGGGTCGATGAGCAGCCCGGCCTCGTCGATCGCCATCGCGTTGATCGTCAGGTCGCGCCGCGCCAGGTCGTCCGCAAGGGTCACGTCAGGTTCGGCGTGGAAGACGAAGCCGTGATAGCCGGGCGCGGTCTTGCGCTCGGTGCGGGCCAGCGCGTATTCCTCCTGCGTCTGCGGGTGCAGGAAGACCGGGAAGTCCTTGCCGACCGGGCGGAAGCCGGCGGCGACCATCTCAGCGGGCGTGGCGCCGACAACCACCCAGTCGCGGTCGGTGACCGGCACGCCCAGCAACTGGTCGCGCACGCAGCCGCCGACGGCGTAGATCTTCATCGCCGGCGGGCGCTCAGTGGTCGCCGAGGTCTTCGACCTCCGCCGTGGCGGCGGCGATCCACTGCTGCATCGGCGCCAGCCCGACAACGCGGTCGCGATAGACGGCGAGCGTGGGCGCCAGTTCGACGCCGTAGGTGATGAAGCGCATCACCACCGGCGCAAAGAACGCGTCGGCGATCGAAAAACCGCCGAACAGGAACGGGCCGTTCGATTGCGCCAGCGCCTCGCCCCACAACGCGCGAATGCGCGCGATCTCGGCGGCGACGTCGTCGCGCGCCTGCGCAGCCGCTCCACGCTCGAACTTGCGCGCGCGGATGTCCATCGACATGTGCGTGCGCAGCGCGGCGAAGCCGGAGTGCATCTCGGCCGCGGCCGAGCGCGCGCGCGCCCGCGCCGCTGCTTCGCCTGGCCACATGCGGCCGGCAGCATAGGCTTCGTTGACGTACTCGCAGATCGCCAGCGAGTCCCAGACGGTGAGCCGGCCCGAACTGCCTGCATCGACCAGGCAGGGCACCTTGCCGGTCGGTGAATGGCGCAGGATGCTGGCCTTGGTGTCAGGCTGGTCGAGCGGGATGCGGATCTCGTCGAAGGCGATGCCGGCCATCTTCATCGCCAGCCACGGCCGCAGCGACCACGACGAGTAGTTCTTGTTGCCGATCACCAGCGTCAGTGCCATCGGTTGCTCCTGCGGTCGGTGACGCCGGCAGTCCGCTCGAACCGCGGCCACCCGGCGTCGGGGTTAGCGGCGGGCGCGGGCGCGGAAGCCGCCGAAGCGCGTGCGCGGGTGCAGGCCGGCCAGATACAACGCCGCTTCCGGCTCCATCGGCGTCGCGGTGATGCCGAGCTCCGCTGCCGGCACATACGGCTGGCGGCTGGCGATGTTGTCGCGCTTCATCGAGTCGAGGTTGTCGCGCGACAGCAGCGGCTCACCCGGCGCAAGCTCCATGAGCCGCGCCTGCAGCCGCGCTACTGCCTCGGGCAGCGCGAGAACCGGTCGCCTGTGGCCGGCAGCGCTGGCGGCGAACCGCACCAACTCGCGCAGCGTGTAGACCTTCGGCCCACAGAGCTCGTAGGTCTTGCCGATGGTCGCCTCGTTGTCCAGGCTGTTGACGAAGGCGTGCGCCACGTCCTCGACCCACACCGGCTGGAACTTCACGTCCGCTCCGCCGATCGGCAGCACAGGTGCAATGCCGGACAGCTTGGCAAACATGTTGAGGAAACTGTCCTCCGCGCCGAAGACGACCGACGGCTGGAAGATCGTCCAGGCGAGCTTCGACTCGCGCACCGCCTGCTCGGCCCGCCCCTTGCTTCGCTGGTACATCGAAGGGCCGTTCGGGTCGGCGCCGAGCGCGCTCATGTGCAGGTAGCGGCGGACCTTGGCGCGCGCGCAGGCGGCGAGCACGCGCTGCGTCAGCGCAACGTGCGCGCGCTCGAACTGCGTCTCGGTGCCGTGCAGGATGCCAACCACGTTGATCACCGCACCCTGGCCGGCGACCAGTCGCTCCAGCGTGGCGTCGTCGTGCACACTGGCTTCGACGACATCGCAGGTCGGCAGCATGATCAGGTGCTTGGCACGGTCGCGGCGGCGCGACGGCACCAGCACGCGACAGCCGCGGCCGACCAGTTCGTTGACGATGTAGCGGCCGACGAAGCCTGCGCCGCCGATCACGAGGACGTTCCTGTGCTGCATCTTTCCGCTCTTGTAACGGCGGAGAGATTCTACGGTCCGGGCCGGACCCCAACTTCTGGGCGCCTCGTTGCCGGGCGGCAACGGGAACGGGTTCAGCGCTTGCCGAGCCAGTGCTGCGCCTTCTGCATCTCGATGAGGTGCGCCGGGCAGGTCATGTCGATGCGGTCCGCCGCGTGCAGCGCCACCTGCAGCATCTGCGCTGTGGCCAGCGCGTCCGCGAGCGCGTCGTGCCGGTCCAGCATGCGGACGTGCATCCGCGCCAGCCAGTCGTCCATCGTCCTGCAGTCGTTGGATGGATACAGCGCCGGCAGCACCTTGGCGAGATCGATCCACGCACTCTGCGTCGTGACACCGAGCGTCTCCTTCAGGGCGCGGTCGAGCATCGTCTGGTCGAACTCGGCGCGAAACGCTACCAATGGCGCGCGGCCCACGTATTCGAGAAAGCGCACCAGAGTCTCGGCCGGATCCTCGCCCGCCATCTGCCGCTGCCCGCCGATGCGATGCACCAGGATGTTGTCGCGGCTGGACGACTCAGGCTGCCGCAGAACCGCCTCGAAGCAGCCCGCCAGGTCGATCTGCCCACCCACGACCGAAACGGCGCCAATGGACAGCACCCGGTCGCGGCGCATGTCCAGCCCACTGGTCTCCACATCTACCGTGACGTAGCGCGAATTGCCGTGCCGCTCGCGCATCGGCGGCGGCGACTGTTCGGTGAGCTTGCGCAGCCGCGCCTCGAGGTGCGGCTGCAGCCGGGCCGCCGACCTGAACCATCGGTCGAGAAGTCCCATTGCGCCCCGTCGGCTACAGCGACATCGAGTAGGTTTCCTTCAGGCGCTGCTGCAGCTTGCGCGCCTGCCGCAGCGCTTCCTTGAGCATGCGCTGGTCGATGTCGTTGAGCGCATATGGATCGATCCGGTTCGGTGTGGTCGGCTGATCGCCCCTCCCCTGGCTTCGTAGCCGCAGGACCTGCAGGTAATGGAATGCCTCGACCGTCGTGTCCACGTGTCGGCGTTCGATCTTCAGTTGCTCGCCGGCAATGCGCAGCCGCTCCGCAGTCCCTGTTTCCGCGATGCCGTTGGCCAGCGCGAAGACACGCGCTGCGTCGACGAAGATGCGGGTGCCGCGTGTCTTCAGATCCAGGGTACCGGAGTGGGGACCGTCGTCATCGACCGAAAAGGCCCGGATCAGTCCGAGCGGGGGCTCGGTCTGCAGCGCATTGGCGACCATCAGGCGCAGGAAGAGCTTGTTGTCCTGCGTGCGCGCCAGCAGCCATTCGGACAGCCGGTCGGTCAGGGCACTGTCGCCGGCGAGCGGCCGAAAGTCGAAGAATATGTTCGCCCGAAGCAGTGCCTCCGGCGTCGGTTCGGTCAGCCACTGCATGAAGCGCTCGCGCCAGGTCTCCTCCGACAGGCACCACTCGGCATTGCTGGCCATGATGCCGCCCTTGCACAGCGGAAACCCGAGTGCGTTGAGCGCCTCGTTGACTTCGCGCGCGAACGCCAGCAGCTCTCGCCGCTGCCGCAACTGCTCGCCTGCCGACAGGCCGGGCGCGACACGGTAGATGAGCGCGTTGTCCTGATCGGTTGCCAGCGTCTGTTCGCCGCGCCCTTCGCTGCCCAGCGCCATCCAGCACCAGTTGATGTTGGTCAGGTCGTAGTCCTGCAAAGTGCGCGTCAGCACCTCGTGCGTCATCGCGTCGTTCAGCGCCGAGACGGTGCGCGTCAGCGCTTCGGCCGACACGCCCTGCGCGAGCAGGTTGTTGGCCAAGTGGCGAATGTCGCCGGCCACCTGCGCCAGCGCAGGGATGGTGCGTGCGGAGCGGATCGCATGGCGGATCTGGCGCAGCGATACGCGCTGCAGCGCGAACAGGTCGTGTTCGGCCACGGTACCGACCACGCGACCGTGGTCGGTCACGATCATCTGATGGAAACCGCCCGCGGCCATCTGCTGCATCGCCTCCAGGGCGGTTGAAGCGGCCGGCAGCGTCATCGGATTGCGCGTCATCACCTGCGCGATCGGCACATCGAGCGACACCTCCTGCAACACGACCCGGTCGCGCAAGTCATTGAGCGTGAACACACCGATGGGGGCCAAGGCCTCATCGATCACGATGATCGAGCGCACTGAATTGCCGCGCATGCGCTTGAGCGCCTCTCGCAGCGTCGTCGCCGCGTCGCAGGTCACCGGCTCCCGCGCCACCAGTTCGCCCAGCGGTCGGGTCAGCGAATTCTGGTCGGCGGCGACCTGGCTGTAATGGCGCTGCAGTTCAGCCAGCGACTGCTGCGCCAGAACCGTGACCGCCTGGGTGCAGAAGCGCTCGAACTCAGGCGACAGTCCGCGCAGCCGGCTGAAATCATCGACACCGAGCAGGTAGGCAAAGACATCGTCGACCGCGCGGTAGGTACGGGTCGGCTGGCCACCGGCAGACAGTGCCCCGACCGGGAAGCATTCTCCGGTCGTCAGCACTCGGTCCGGCAGCGTATCCAGTCCGGCGGTCTGGCTGGTGACCGTGCCGCTCTGGATGATGTGAAACGGCGGAAACGGTCCGGCCTGTCGGTCGACGATGATCGAATCTTTCGGGAAGTACGCCAGCTTCAGCCGCGGGATCAGGAAGCGGAAAGCCGCCTCGCTCATCGTCGAGAACGGCGGGTGCCGACGCAGGAACTCGCGCACCGAGTCGTAGACGAGCGGGGGAGTCGTTGGTTCGTTCATTCGGTGCCGTCCGGCGGCATGCAGCCGCTGCGGTCAGGGTGGGCTACATCTTCTCAGGTCGGGCGGGCAGAAAAAAAGGCCCCGCGAGCGGGGCCTTCATGATGTGATCGTCGCCGCTCAGTGAGCCTGCGCCTTGGCGGCGAGGATGCCCGTGGTCTGGCGCACATACAGCTCGTCCCACATATCGTCCGCGCGCTTGTCGCGATAGAGCAGCGAACCAAGGATCACCGCGAGGAAGCCGAGCGGGATCGAGATCAGGCCTGGGTTGCGCAGTTCAAACAGCGGCTTCTCCAGACCGACGATGCTGGTGTCGTCGCCCTTGAACTTCTCGAGGTTCGCCTTGGCGGCCGCGACTGCCTTGTCGAGCGCGGCCTTGTCCTTCTCCGCCTGCGCGACCTTGGCCGCGTCGCCCGACGCGAGTGCCTCGGTGATCGACGCCACTCTCGCCGGCGCGCCGTCGACGACTTTCTGCGCCGCCGCCTTGATCGCCTTCGGGTAGGTCAGGTTCGGTGACACCATCACCAGCCCGATCGCGGCCAGCGTGCCGACGATCATGCCCAGCACGATGCCGCCGGTGTTGCAGCGCCTCCAGAACAGCGTCAGCAGCACACACGGGAAGTTGGCCGAAGAGGCCACGGCGAAGGCCAGGGCCACCAGGTGCGCCACGTTCTGGCCCTTGGCGGAGATGCCGATGACGATGGCCATGGCGCCGACGAAGATCGTCGCGATGCGCGCTGCCTTGACCTGCTCCTGCGGCGTCACGTGTTCGCTGCGGATCACGCCGACGTACAGGTCGTGCGCCATCGCGCTGGCCGCGGCCAGCACCAACCCGGCGACCACCGCGACGATGGTGGCGAACGCGACCGCGGCGACGAAGGCCATGAAGAGGTTTCCGCCCAGCGAGTCAGGGCCGCCGCCCAGGGATTGCGCCAGCAGCGGGTTGGCCATGTTGCCGCCGGCGTCGATGGCGGCGATGGCGGCGGGGCCGACTTTCATCGCCGAGCCCATGCCGAGGAACAGCGTCAGCACGTAGAAGCCGCCGATGATGGCCATTGCCCAGTTCACCGATGTGCGCGCGGCCTGCGCCGTGGGCACGGTGAAGAACCGCATCAGGATGTGAGGCATGCCGGCCGTGCCGAACACCAGCGCCATGCCCAGAGAGATCTGGTCGAGCGGCACCTTGAGGAACAACCCGGGCTCGAGGAAGATCTGGCCCAGTTGTTCGGCCGAGAGGTTCTTGGCCCTGTCGCCGATCAGGGCGGCGACGCGGGCCTGGACCTTGGCATCGCCGACGACGCTGGTGAGGAAGTCGCCGAGGAATCCGTACTGGCTCCAGACCAGGACCACCATGAGGATCGAGGCGCACACCAGCAGGATGGCCTTGATGATCTGCACCCAGGTGGTGGCCACCATGCCGCCAAAGAGCACATAGGCCAGCATCAGCACGCCGACCACCATGACCGAGATCTCGTAGTCGATACCGATCAGCGTCTTGATCAGCACGCCAGCGCCGACCATCTGCGCGGTCAGGTAGAAGGTAGACACGGTGATCGTGGACAGGGCGCCAACGATGCGCGCCTTCTTCGGGTCGTTGCGGTAGGCGAGGATGTCCGACAGCGTGTACTTGCCGATGTTCCGGCACGGCTCGGCGAT
>Ga0209253_10003613_pt1 | contig 13560 bp, 12 predicted proteins | sample FrelakmetBRP12BR_FD_187145 | JGI IMG/M metagenome (GOLD analysis project Ga0209253, IMG submission 187145) | Freshwater lake sediment microbial communities from the University of Notre Dame, USA, for methane emissions studies - BRP12 BR (SPAdes)... | ecosystem: Environmental > Aquatic >...
TCGGCGCGATCGATCCACGCCTGCGCGAGCGGCGCCCGCGGCCGCTGGTAGTCGGGGCCGATCATGGTACAGCCCCCGAGCGCGAGGAGCGTCAGCAACAGCGCGAGGATATGCGGGCGCCGGCCCGGGTCGTCAGCCGTGGCGCGGCCAGCCGTGCGTGTGTCAAGCGACACGGGATGCTCGTGATGTGACCCGCATGCAAGGACCAGAAGCGGCCGACGGCCCGGACAGGGCCTCGCGATACAGGAGCGCCTGCCAGGGGTCAACACCGGCTCGGCACCCCCGGGGCCGAGCGCCACATCACGCACCCCTGGCCCGCTCGATCGCATCGGCCACCGACGTCGCGATCATGATCGCAGATCAGCGCTCCGCGACCAAGGTCCGCCGCGCGGCCGCGAGATCCCTCCGTCGCGCCCCGTCGACCTGCGGATAGCTGAGGCCGAGCGAGGCGAGCGCGTCGATGATCCCCGCGGCGACGACCACGCGCGTGAACCACTTGTTGTCGGCGGGGACGACGTACCAGGGCGCCTCGTCGGTGGCGGTGGCGCGGATCGCCTCCTCGTAGGCGTGCATGTAGTCCTTCCAGAACCCGCGCTCGCGCGCGTCGGCGGGCGAGAACTTCCAGTTCTTCTCCGGCTCCTCGAGGCGCGCGAGGAACCGCCGCTTCTGCTCCGCGCGCGAGACGTGGAGGAAGAACTTCCGGATCATCACGCCGTTCCGGGCCAGGTAGCGCTCGTAGTTGCGGATGTCCTCGAAGCGCTCGTCCCAGACGCGCTTGCCGACCACCCGCGGCGGGAGCTTCTGCGCCGTGAGGAACTCGGGATGGACCCGGACCGCCAGCACCTCCTCGTAGTACGAGCGGTTGAAGATGCCGATCCGCCCGCGCTCCGGCATGCTCTTCATGCAGCGCCAGAGGTAGTCGTGGTCGAGCTCCTCGGACGAGGGCGCCTTGAAGGAATAGACCTGGCAGCCCTGCGGATTGACGCCCGACATCACGTGCTTGATGGCGCCGTCCTTCCCGGCCGCGTCCATGGCCTGGAAGATCAGGAGCACCGCCCAGCGATCCTGGGCGTAGAGCATGTCCTGCAGCTCGGCGAGGAGCGCGATGCCCATCGCCAGCGCCTCCTTGGCGCGCGGCTTGTCCTCCGAGTCGAGGCCGGCCGTGTCGGCCGGGTCGACGTCCTTCAGGCGGAACTTCCTGCCGCTGGTCACCCGGTAGGGCGCTGCGAACCGCCGCGCCCGCTTGATGAGCTTCTCTCCGTCCATGTCGATCTCTCCCCCGCGGACCGCGTCTCGCCCCCGCAGGCCGCGTCTCGGCGATGCTGTGTGCGCGGGTGGTCCCCAGGCCTATCGTGCTCGTGGTGTGTGGGATCCGGGTCAGGGCGGGGACCGGAGGAGCATCTCGTGGATGGCCCGCTGCAGGCGCCCGCAGCCCACGAGCAGCGCCGCGACCAGGAGCAACGAGCGTCGCGTCATGGGCACCCTGCTCCCGCCGGACGGGCGACGGCTCACCGGCACTGTACCGACGCCTCGGCCTGACAGCGAAAGAGCGTGGCGCCGGTCTCGTCGCGCGCCGATTCCCAGGTGCAGAAACCCCGACGCTGGACACCGCCGCGCATGGAGGTCGGCACGCCACCGACGTCGCGGCATGCCGACGCGCTGTACTCCTGCGCCATCGCGATCGCCCCGTCGCAGCATTCGCGCTTGCTCGCGTAGACCCAGCCCGTGTCCGCACGGGCAGGGTACTGAGCGGCCGGCGCTGGCGACACGAGGAGCACGGTCGCGACGATCACGAGTGGTGCGCCCAGGGTCTTTCTCATGCCGATGTCCCGGGCGGCTTTGTATCGCACGCGGCGGCCGCGGTACAAGCCTTGCCGCAACGCATGCGCCGGTCACGGACATCGATCATGGTGCTGCTCGCGGTCTTCGCGACGGCGTGCGCGGGGCATCGCGCCCCCGACCCGCGGGACATGTCCGGCTTCCTCGACGACTATTCGCTGCTGCGGCCCGGTGGCGCGGGAGAGCTCCCCTTCGTCTACCGCAACCCGCAGGCGCAGTGGACCGCGTACCACAAGGTCATCCTCGAGCCTGCGGGCGACTGTAGAAATCCCGCGCGATGGACACAAGCCGCGAGCCCGAGCGGTGACGTGGGCGGCGACGTGGCGGTACACGGCCAGCACCCGGCTTCGAAACAGGACGTGCGGATCGAGTCTGCGCGAACTGAACCGCGGGGCAGGCTGGCGCGTACTACGGTGCGAGGGAGGATGCACGCATGGAGGAGACCCGGACGTGTCCGTACTGCGGCGAGGCGATCCGCGTCGAGGCGGTCCGCTGCCGCTACTGTCGCAGCCGTCTCACGGCGCTCGATCCCGAGCGCTGGCACCGCGACCACCCCGACCGCCGCCTCGCCGGCGTCGCGACCGCGGTGGCGCGGGCCCTCGCCGTCCCGGTCGGTGCCGTCCGCGTCGGCTTCCTCGTGCTCGCGTTCTTCCATCTCCTCGGGCCGATCCTCTACGGAGCCCTGTGGCTGGTCGTTCCCTTCCGGGCGGGCGAGGACTCCCCCCTCACCCGCGGCCTGGCGCGCGTGCGCGCCGTCGCGGCGGAGCTCGCCCGCCTTCTCGGTGGAGCGACGTCCGGGAAGCGGAGCGCGCAGGATGCCGGTCACGGGCGTGCCGACGCCGCGCGTACCGAGATTCCGGCGAGGCGCGCCCCGTGATAGGAATGGCGCCGGTTGCCGATGGCGACCGACGAGCAGCTGATCGGGGCGGTCGGCGCAGGCGACGAGCAGGCGTTGCAGGAGCTCCTCCGCCGCTACGAGCGTGCGCTCCACGCCTTCCTCTTCCGGCACACCGGCGGGCGTGATGTCGACGATCTCCACCAGGAGACCTGGCTGCGCGTGGTGCGGGCGGCGCCCCGCTTCGATCCGCGCCGGCGCTTCTCGACCTGGCTCTTCCAGATCGCCGTCAACCTCTGCCGCGACTGGCGGCGCCGCCGGCGTCCCGAGCCGGTCGCTCCCGACGCGATCGACACGCTCGCGACCGGCATTGACGCGTACGCCGCCATCGACGCGGCGCTCGATGCCCGCCGCCTCCTCGCCGCGCTCCCGGAGCCGCAGCGCGCCGCGCTCGTCCTCCGCTACTACCACGACCTCCGCGAGGACGAGGTCGCCGCGATCCTCGGCTGCCCCCCAGGAACCGTGAAGAGCCGCCTGCACCACGCCCTGCGCCGCCTCCTCGAGCTCGCGCACGCCCCGCGACGGGATGCCACGCCTCCTGCCGAGCCCACGGGGGGCGCCCCGCGCGGCGCAGGCCCTGCGAAGCCAGGCCGGCCATGACGAGCTGCGACGACGTCCTCGAGGCCCTCGCGCTCGCCGCGACGCCCGACCCCGCGGTCGACCGGCACGTCGCCGGCTGCCCGCGCTGCCGCACACACGCCCCGGCCATGCGTGCCCTCGCCGCGCGCCTCGCAGGCGCCCCGGCGCCGGCACCACCCGCCACGCTCGCCGACGACGTCCTGCGCACGGCGGCACCGCTGCTGCGCCGCCATGCCCGCCGCAGCGCCTGGATGCCGCTCGTGCGGGCGATCGGGGCCGCGCTCCTGCCGCTGCCCGCGATCCTCGCCGTCGACGCCTACCTCCTGCACACGCTCTACACGCTGCTCTGCAGGATCCTCCCCCCGAGCGTCGGCGTCTACGTGATCGTCAACAACGTCCTCTTGCTCGCGCTCCTCCTGGCGCTCACCTACGGCGCGATCCCCCTGCTCGCGGAGCGCCAGGCGCGCGGCAGGCGCATGGTGCCCCATGGCTGAGCCCACCGCGACGAAGCGGTGCCCCTACTGTGCGGAGGAGATCCGCGCCGAGGCCCGCAAGTGTCGCTACTGCGGCAGCCTGGTCGCGGGCGGGACGGCGCTGACGCGCACCTGGTACCGCCGGCGCGAGGGCAGGATGGTGGCGGGGATCTGCGCCGGCCTCGCCGCGCAGTTCGGCATCTCCGTGACCGTCGTGCGACTGGCCTTCGTGCTGGGCGTGCTCGTCGGCTGGGGCATGGGCCTCGTGCTCTACGTCGCCCTGTGGGTCATCATGCCTTACGGGGCGGAGGAGCCGGCGGGCGCCACGGGGTGACGGTCGATGGAGGGCCCTCGCCCAGGTGCAGGTGAAGGCGTGATCGACGCCGTCGAGGTCGCCGCTGCCTCCGTCGCGGCGGTGTCGGGGTGCGAGTTCGACGCACCGTTCTGTACCTTCAGCGTCGCGCGCTTGACCACGGCGCCCTGCGCGCGTCCGGCGTGCGAGACCTGCGACGGGTCGGGCGGCTGCGTGCCGGCGCCGCAGGCAGCGTGTCGTCGGCCCATCGAGCCGTTTGCCGCCACCCCTCGTCTTCTGGGCGTCGCTGCCGCCGTGCCCGAGGCTGTAGAGGGCCGCCGAGCAGTGTCACGCGATCGTCGAGCAGCCCTTGTCGATCCCGCGAGACCTGAGGTAGAGGGGAGAGAAGTCCGAGAGCGGTGGGACCTGAGCCAGGGGGCCGCTGATGCTTTGCCGCGCCGCCTCGCCGCCCCGACCGAGAGACGGTACGTGCGCATCGACATCGCCGACAGACCTGCCGGGCACCGCTGGCGCTGCTCGCCGTCCGGGGCGTAGCCATGCGCGACGTCGCTGAGTCCCCACCGCCCCGCCCGGCGGTCACGCCGGAGGAGAAGAGCCGGATCGAGGCCCGGTTCGCGAGCCACATCAGCCGCGGACAGGTGGCGCTCTTGAGGGCCGCCCACCTCGACGTGCTCGAGACCGCGCGCGACGGCGTCCGCTTCCGCGACCCGACGCTCGGGCGGGCCTTCTTCGACGCCTTCACGTCGGCCGGCTGCTTCAACGTCGGCCGGCACAATGCGGCGGTCGTCGACGCGCTGGTGCGGGCGCTCGACGAGGTCGACGTGGGATCCTACCTCTGGGTGTCGCCCGCGAAGGTGGCGTTCGCCGAGCGGCTCACGTCGCTGGCGCCCGGCGACCTGAAGCGCGTCTTCTTCGCCGCCGGGGGCGGCGACGCCATCGACGGCGCCCTCAAGCTCGCCCGCGGCGCCACCGGGCGCGCCGAGGTCCTGTCGACGGCGAAGGCCTATCACGGTCACACCGGGCTCGCGCTCTCGGCCAACGGCAAGCCCCACTACCGGCAGCGCTTCGAGCCGCTCGACCCCGCCTTCCGGATGCTGCCGTTCAACGACCTCGACGCCATGGAGGCGGCTGCCTCGGAGCGCACCGCGGCGATCATCCTCGAGCCGGTGCAGGGGGAGGCCGGCATCTTTCCCGCCGACGGTGGCTATCTGCGCGGGCTGCGCGCGCTCTGCGACCGCACCGGCGCGCTCCTCGTCTTCGACGAGGTGCAGACGGGCTTCGGCCGCACCGGACGCCTCTTCGCGTGCGAGCACTCCGGCGTCGTTCCCGATCTCCTCGTCCTCGCGAAGTCCATCGGCGGCGGGATCTACCCCAACGGCGCCGTGCTCTATCGCGCCCGCGCGCCGCTCACCGACTTCGTCGAGCGACACCCGGACTTCCACCCGTCGACGTGCGGGGGGAGCGACCTCGGCTGCCGGGTCTCCCTCGCCGTGCTCGACTACCTGGTCACGAACCGGCTGTGGGAGAACGCGGATCGGCAGGGGACGCGGCTCCTCGCAGCGCTACGCGCGCTCCGCCAGGAGAGCCCGCGCATCCTGAAGGACGTGCGTGGCCAGGGGCTCATGGTCGGCGTCGAGTACCTGCACGAGTTCATGGGGCCGATGATGGCGGACGCGCTCGCGAAGGAGGGTGTGTTCGCCGCCTTCTCGGGCAACGCGCCGCAGGTGATGCGGTTCATGGTCCCGCTCTCGATCACGGATGCCGAGATGAGCGAGCTCATCGCAGCCATCCGCCGCGCCTTCGCCGCCATGAGGACGCTCCTTCCGGTCGCCCTTCCCGCGGCGCGCATTCCGGGCGTGCTGCGGCTCCTCAACGACGAGAGCGTGCAGGCGACGCTGTTCGGGATCCTGCGCCGCCTCGAGGATGCGGCGGCGCGGCTGCGGCGGTCGGTGCGATGACGGTGCCGGTGGAGACGGCGGAGAAGGCGGTGCCCGAGGCGGGGCGCCTGCTCGCGGCCTGGGCGGCGCGGACCGGCGCGGCAGGGCGCGGACGCGCGGCCGAGCTCGGCTGGGATTTCGTCGTCGCGCGCGCCGAGGGCGCGTACGTGCTCGACACCGCGGGCACGCGCTACCTCGACTGCCACACCGGGGCGGGCATCGCCAACCTCGGCCACCGCCCGCCCGAGCTCGTCGCGGCGGTGAAGCGCGCCGTGCACGAGACCGACCAGGGGAACTTCCCGCTCATCTCGGCGGAGAAGGCGGCCCTCGCCGCCGATCTCGCGGCCTTCGCCGGCGGGCGGCTTCCGGGCGTGACCTTCGGGGTGGTGCGAGGCGAGATCTTCGACTTCGCGTGCAAGCTCGCGCGCGGCGCGACCGGGCGGAAGGTGCTGCTGGCGGCGGAGGGGTGCTGGTTTGGACAGACGGGCTTCGCGCTCTCGCTCTCCACACGGCCGGAGAAGGCGCTCTTCGGCCCGCTCATCCCGGAGACGCGCATCCTTGCGGTCGAGGGCGACGCCCTCCTCGGCGCCGTCGGCTCCGATACCGCGGCGGTGATGGTGGAGCCCTTGCAGGCAGAGAACCACTGCCGGGAGATCTCGGCCGAGACGCTGCGCGTGCTGCGCGCGCGCTGCTCGGCGACGGGCACGCTGCTCGTCGCCGACGAGACCCAGACCGGGTTCGGCCGCACCGGGCGGAAGTTCGCGCTCGAGGAATCCGGCGTCGAACCGGACGTGCTGGTCGTGGGCGAGGCGCTGGGCGCGGCGCTGTTCCCGATCGTCGCGGCGCTCGCGACCGAGGCCGTGCAGGGCTTCATGCACGCGCACCCGCTGCTACATCTCTCGACCTTCGGCGGCTCCGACCTCGCCTGCGTGGCGGCGCGCGCGGCGCTCGCCTCCTACGCGGCGGTGCGACCATGGGAGAACGCGGCCCGCGAGGGGAAGCGGCTGCGGGCCGGGCTCGAGGAGATCGCCCGCCGCGCACCGGCGATCGAGAGCATCGCCGGGCGCGGCCTGCTGGTGTCGCTCGGGCTCGGCACGCCGGAGCGCGCCCGCGCGTTCTGCCGGGCGCTCGCCCGGGCACGGGTGCTGGCGGTGCCCGGCGAGGTCGCACGCCACACGGTCGTGCTGCGGCCGAGCCTCACGCTCGGCGAGGACGACGTGGCGCTCCTGCTCGACGCCGTCGCGCAGGCGGCCGCGGCAGTGCACGCTGCGTCTTGACAAGGGCAAAGCGCGCTCATTCGCCCCGGCTTGCCCTAGCCCGTGCCGACGACGAGGACGGTGCTGTTGTCGCGGCCGCCGCGCTGGTTGGCGAGCGCGATCAGCTCCGCGCACGCGGCCGCGTGGTCCTTGCCGTGGCGCTGGACGATCGCCAGGATCTCGTCGTCGCTCACCAGGCCGTGGACCCCGTCGGTGCAGAGCACGAAGCACTCACCCGGCGCCACCGGCTCGACGCGCCAGGTCGCCTCGACGGTGGGCGCGGCGCCGAGCGCGCGCGTCAGCACGTTGGCGGCGATCGCGTGATCGGCGGTGAGCCGCTCGATGCCGCCGGCACGGATGCGGTAGATGCGGCTGTCGCCGACGTGGCAGAGGTTGGCGCAGCCCTCGGAGAAGTGCAGGGCCGCGACGGTGGTCCCCATGCCGTGCTGGCGCGCGTTGGCCGCGGCGATGCGGAAGATCTCCTCGTTGGCGTGCTCGACCGCCAGCAGCAGGCGGCGCGCGCCGACGCAGGGATGGCCGCGCGAGTCCCGCACCGGCGTGAGATCGTCGTCGGCGAGGAGCTCGGCGAGCTTCGCCTTGATCGCGCTCACCGCGATCTGGCTCGCGACCTCGCCCGCGGCGTGTCCGCCCATCCCGTCGGCGACGAGGAAGAGGTCGAGCTCCGGGGCGAACGCAAACGCGTCCTCGTTCCGCTCGCGGACGAGACCCCTGTCCGAGAGCACCGCTCCACTGACCGCCATGCGGAGGCCATCTTCCACATCCGCGCCGCGGGGCGCAACGCCGGGGCGTCCGGGTGTCGGCCTGCCTGGGCCGTCGGTCGGCTGCACCGATCGGATCCGCCGAGATCAATCCCCGACGACCGACCCCGTGAGCGCCTCGCCGATACCGGCCCCGGCTTGCGCCGGGGCGGCGTGCATGCGCCGGCGCTCGCCGAGGAGCCGGTCGCGCGCGCGCTCGAGGGCGATGTACGTGGCCGGGACGACGACGAAGGTGAGCAGGGTCGAGAACAGCATCCCGCCCACGACGGCGACGCCGAGGGGCGCCCGCGACTCGCCGCCGGCGCCGAGCCCGAGGGCGATCGGCAGGATGCCGACGATGGTCGAGATCGCGGTCATGAGGATCGGCCGGAAGCGGGCGCACGCGGCCTCGACCGTCGCCGCGACGAGCTCGCGTCCTGCGGCGCGGAGCTGGTTCGCGAACTCGACGATGAGGATCGAGTTCTTGGTCACCAGGCCGACCAGCATCACCAGCCCGATCTGGCTGAAGAGGTTGAGCGTCTGCCCGACGGCGAGGAGTGCCACCAGCGCGCCGGTGAAGGAGAGCGCGACGGCGACGAGGATCGTGACCGGATCGAGGAAGCTCTCGAACTGCGCCGCGAGCACGAGGTAGATGATGACGACGGCGAGGGCGTAGGCGAACGTGAGCGCGCTCGACGACTCGTAGAAGTCCTCCGACTCGCCCGAGAAGGTGAGCCGGTAGCCCTGGCCGTCCGGAACGATCTCGTCGGCGAGCGCGCGCAGACGCTCGAGCGCAGCGCCGAGCGCCTGCCCCGGCGCGAGGCTGGCGGTGACCGTCGCCGCGCGCAGCCGGTCGAAGTGCGGCAGGCCGCGCGGCGCGACCATCTCGGTCACCTCGACGACCGAGGCGAGCGGGATCAGGAGGCCGTTGCGGCCGCGCACGTAGAGGCCGTAGGTCGCGTCGGAGGCGGTGCGCTGCGCGCGGGCGAGCTGCGCGATCACGTCGTAGGTCTCGCCGCGCAGCTTGAAGCGCGAGAGATCGAGGCCGCCGAGCATGATCTGGAGCGTGGTGGCGATGTCGCGGACGGAGACGCCGAGGTCGCTCGCGCGGTCGCGGGCGACGTGCACCTCGAGCTGCGGCTTGTTGACGAGGAGATCGGTACGCAAGTTGACGACGCCTGGTACGTGCGCCCCGCGCCGCACGATCTCGTCGGCGTAGCGCCCCAGCGCCACCACGTCCGGGCCCTGGAGGACGAGCGAGATCGGGGTGGCGCCGAAGTTCTGGCTGAGCGCGGGCGGGTTGAGCGGGAACGCCTGCAGGCCCGGGACGGCGGCGAGACGGCCGAAGAGCTCGCCCACGATCTCCTGCTGGCTGCGCCTGCGCTCCTCCCAGGGCGCGAGCGTGGTGAAGAGCGCCCCCTCGTTCACCTGTCCCGGCACGCCGAGGCCGAGCGAGATCACCGAGAAGGCCTTCTCGACCTCGGGCACCGCGAGCAGCACGTCCTCGACCTGGCGCTGGTAGCGATCGGTGTACTCGAGCGTCGCACCCTCGGGCGCGCGCGTGAAGGTGAGGATCGAGCCCCGGTCGGCGGTCGGGATGAACTCGCGTCCGAGGACGCCGAGGAGGAGGACGCCGCACCCGACCCACACCAGGCCGAGGGCGATCACGGCGTGCCGCCAGGCCACGACCGGCCGGAGCGTCGCCGCGTAGGCGGCGGCGAGGGCATCGAAGCCCCGCGCGAGGTAGGCCTTCAGGCCGCGCTCGTGGTGCTGGACGCGGATCACCCGCGCGCACAGCATCGGGGAGAGCGTCAGCGCGACGAACCCCGAGATCGCGACCGAGGCTGCGACCGTGACCCCGAACTCGCGGAAGAGCCGGCCGGTCTTGTCGGTGAGGAACGCGAGCGGCAGGAAGACGGCGATCACCGACACCGTCGACGCCACGACCGCGAACGAGATCTGCTCCATGCCGCGACGGGCCGCCTCCATCGGCGGCGTGCCCGCCTCGGCCCAGCGGGTGACGTTCTCCAGGACCACGATCGCATCGTCGACGACGAGGCCGATCGCCAGCGTGAGGCCCATGAGCGTGAGCGTGTTGATCGAGAAGTCGAGGAAGTAGAGGACGGCGAAGGTACCGATCACCGAGACCGGGATCGCGAGCGCGGGGATGATCGTCGCGCGCAGCGAGCGCAGGAACAGGTAGATCACCACCACGACGAGGAGGATGGCCTCGAGGATCGTCTGCCGCACGTCGGCGAGCGAGCGGTCGATGTAGATCGAGGAGTCGTAGGCGGGCTCGAGCTGCACACCCGTGGGCAGCGTCGCCTGGATCTCCCGCAGCTCCTCCTTCACCGCACGCGCCACCTCGAGCGTGTTCGCCTTCGACTGCTTCACCACGCCGAGTCCGACCGCGGGCTCGCGGTTGAAGCGCACGAGCTTGCGATCGTCCTCCGGGCCGACCTCGACGCGGGCCACGTCGCGCAGGCGGATCGGCTCGCCCTGCGGCGTCGCGATCACGAGCGCACCGTACTCCTCGGGCGTGTGCATCTCGCCCAGCGTGCGGACGGTGAACTCCTGGTCGGCGCCCTCGATGCGGCCCGAAGGGATGTCGACGTTCTCGCGGCGCAGCGCGGCGGCGATGTCGGCGATCGTCAGCAGATGCGCGGTGAGAAGGTCATTGTCCACCCAGACGCGCATCGCGTAGCGCTTCTCGCCGCCGATGATGACGTCGGACACGCCCGCGAGCTTTCCGAGCCGGTCCTTGATCTGCGTTTCGGCCATCGTCGAGAGCTGGATCTGGTCGTAGCTGCCGCCGTAGAGGGCGATCCACAGGATGGGGCTCGCGTCGGCGTCGCGCTTGGCGACGATCGGCTCCTCGACGTCCTCGGGGAGATCGCCGCGCGCGCGCGCCACCCGATCGCGCACGTCGTTGGCGACGAGGTCGACGTCCTGGTCGAGCTCGAACTCGACCGTGATCTGCGAGACCTGCTCGGAGCTGAACGAGGTGATGTGCCGCACGCCCTCGATGCCGACGATCTGGTCCTCGAGGGGCTGCGTGATCGAGGTCTCGACGACCTCCGGCGCCGCGCCCGCGAGCACCGTCGTCACCGCGACCACCGGCGGGTCCACGTCGGGGTACTCGCGGTTCGGGAGGCGCACGAGGGCGATCACGCCGAACAGCACGATGACGAGCGAGAGCACGGTCGAGAGGACCGGCCGCTCGATGCAGGTCTGCGAGAGCCTCATCGGCCCGTGGGCGCGGTGCTGCCCGCGGCCGGCCCACCCTCCGCTCCGGGGGCCTGCGCCCGGCCGGAACCGGGCCTGGCGCCTTCGCTCCCGGCGATCACGACGGGCTGGCCCTGGGTGACCTTGTGCGTGCCCGAGGCGACGATGCGCTCGCCGGTCGCGAGGCCCCGCACCACCTCGATGCGGCCCTCGCGGCGGGTCCCGAGGGACACGGGCACGCGCTGGGCGACGTTCTCCGGGTCGAGGCGCCACACGTACGGTCCCGTGGCGTCGTACGCGATTGCCGACTCGGGGACGAGAAGCGCCTCGATCCTGGCCGTCGTCTCGAGGTCGATGGTGGCGAACATGCCGGGCTTCAGCAGACGCTCGGGATTCGCCAGGTAGGCCTTCGCGAGCAGCCGGCGATTCTGGGGGCTCACGACCGGCGCCACGAAGAAGACCTCGCCCGGGAAGCGTCGCTCCGGGAAGGACGCCACCCTCACCTGTACCGACAGCCCCGTGCGCAGGAGCGGCACGGTGCGCTCGGGCACCGTGAAGGCGAGCTTCAGGCGCGCGGTGGCGTCGATCTGCACCAGGCTCGTCTCCGGAGCGATACGGTCGCCCGGCGAGACCAGGCGCGCGCCGAGGACGCCGTCGAAGGGTGCGTGGATCCGGGTGCGGTCGAGCGCCACCTGCGCCAGCTCGGCGCGCGCGCGGGCGGCGTTGCGCTCGGAGATCGCGCGGTCGAGCTCCGAGGCCGAGAGCACACCCTCGCCGGCGAGCGTCGACGCTCGCTGGTGGACCTGCTCGGCGAGCACGATCTGCGCGCGTGCCTCGGCGAGGCGCGCGCGTTGCTCCTCGTCGCGCAGCCGGAAGAGCGTCGCGCCGGCCTTCACCTCCTGGCCCTCGACGAACTCGACCGCCGCGACGACGCCGGCGACCTCGGGCCGGAGCATGACGGACTCGTCGGCCTCGAGCTGGCCGACCAGCTCGAGCGCGTCCTGCACCATGCCGCGCTCGACGCTCGCGACCTCGACGGCGGGTGGCGGCGGCCCGCCCGGCTGGCGGCTGCTCTCGGCGGGCTCACAGCCGGTCACGAGGAGGACTACCCCGAGGACCAGCAGCCGCTGCCGGAGGCTCTTGGGCGGGAGCACGAGCATCGCGCAGTCGTGAAGTGCTCGCACCCTCAGTCCGTTCTCCTCTGCGTTCTCGCGGGGCGGTCTCGCGACCGGTCGCGCCATCCGAGTCTTAGAGCATTCCCGTCCCGGTCGCCACTCGGATGGCTCGCGTGCCCTCGCGGCTTGCAGCGGAGACCGGGAGCTCGTCGTGTCACGCCGCGTGACCTCTCGGCCGCGCACACCAGCCCCCACCCGCTGCGGCGCGCGATCTGCGGACTGCGGCCTGGGTTTCGGGCCTGCGGGTCTCGAGGAGCGTGCCGGTCGTCTGTCAGATCTGGTAGTCGTCCGGTGCCCGGTCGATGTGCATCTGGTGGGGCGTGCGGACGACGATGCGGGTGTCGGGCGGCACGCTCTGCGTGAGCCAGACGTTGCCACCGATGATCGAGCCCGCGCCGATCTGCACCGGACCCAGGATCGACGCGCCCGAGTAGATGGTCACGCGATCGGCGATGTCCGGGTGGCGCTTCGTGCCCTTGATGACGCGGCCACCCTCGTCGCGCGGGAAGCTGCGGGCGCCGAGCGTCACGCCCTGGTAGATCTTGACCTCGTCCCCGATCGTGCAGGTCTCGCCGATGACCACGCCCGTGCCGTGGTCGATGAAGAACCGCCGGCCGATTCTCGCGCCGGGGTGGATGTCGATGCCGGTGCGGGAGTGGGCATACTCGCTCATGACACGCGGCACGAGCGGGATGTCGCGGGCGTAGAACACGTGTGCGAGGCGGTGGACGGCGATCGCCTGCAGGCCGGGGTAGGCGAGGATGATCTCGCCGAGCGACTGTGCCGCCGGGTCGCCGTCGTAGGCGGCCTCGATGTCGGTGGCGAGGACGTCGCGGATGACCGGAAGCGTTCCCAGGAGCGTCAGCGTCGCGGCGCTCGCGCGGCGGCTGCACTCGTCGCCCGCACAGACGTCGCGGTAGCGCAGGCCCTTCTCGATCTCCGTGCGCAGCCGTCGCTCGATGCTCCCGATGCGCTCCGCGGTCCGGGTGGCGAACTCGGCGTTCGAGGCGCCGGGGGGCTCGAGAAAGCCGGGAAAGAGGACCCGCAGCAGGTCCTCGACGACGGCCCAGATGACCTCGCGGCTGGGGAGCACGCCGCCCTCGAGATGGC
>Ga0209253_10003614_pt1 | contig 13559 bp, 14 predicted proteins | sample FrelakmetBRP12BR_FD_187145 | JGI IMG/M metagenome (GOLD analysis project Ga0209253, IMG submission 187145) | Freshwater lake sediment microbial communities from the University of Notre Dame, USA, for methane emissions studies - BRP12 BR (SPAdes)... | ecosystem: Environmental > Aquatic >...
AGGGCCACCCGAGGGGAAATCATCTCAGGGCTGGAAGGAGCGGAAAGGCCATGGAAGAGCGGAGCAAGACCGTAGAGATCATCCGCCGCATCGGCGCGCCGGAGCCGGAGAAGATCAGCATCACGGGAATCCTGAAGAGCCATGACCTCTCGTTCCTCCTCCTCACCCTCCCCCCAGCCGACGATCCTCCCGCCGCGGTCTTGAGGCTTCTCGGCTCCCACGGCGTGAACATCCGCTTCATCACGCTCTATGACGACTCCCCGGAGACGCGCCTGCTTACCCTCTGCGTTGAGACAGAATCACTAACGGCCTCGCTGGAGCTCCTGCGATCTCACCAGGCCTCCCTTGACATCCGGAGCATCTCTCATCATCCTCGGGTACGAATCCTCTCTGTCTACCCCTACAAAGAGCGCGCCCAAGTGGCGGAACGACTCCTGAGCAGCCTGCGGCTAAACGGTGTGGAGCCCCTGGCGGTCAACAATGCGAGCTCGGTCCTGTCCTGCGTTCTGCGCAGCGAAAAGTTCGAGGAGGCTCTATCCTGCCTCGATCACGTATTCGAGCTTCCGTGATCGGACGGTGAGAAAGCCCGGGCTCGGTCGAACCCGAGGAGTGGAGGCGACCTCCGGTGGAGCATGTTGAATCCCTGCAGGTCTTTCCCCTCAAGATCGCCCGGGGCCTTGTCCAGCTGAGCTTCCTCGGCATCCCCAACCGTCCCGGCATGACCCGCCCGCTTTTCGACCTCCTGAACCGGCAGGGGGTGGCCGTAAGACATCTCGTCGAGGCATGCCGCGAGCAGGCTACCAGCGATCTCCTCATTTGCATTACCAGGGAAGCTTTCGCGCGCCTGCAAGGAGAACTCCACGAGATCAGGGCGAGACTCCAGCCCCGCGAGTTCGTCCTTCGCGAACCAGTGGCGGTCGTTCGGACGTTGGGGCCTCACTTTGATCTTCGCCCCGGCACCTCGGGTCTCCTCCTTACCGCCTTGGTGCAGGCAGGTGTCCGGATCTACAGCAATGCAACCACGATCACATCCTCCTCCTGTGTCATCCCCGAGGACCAGGTAGAGGCGGCAGAACGTGCCATCGGCAAAACCTTCCTCCTACCCGGCGCCAAACGAACCTAGGAGGAGGGTTCAGAAGAAACCTCAGGCCGGAAGGTGGGAGGAACCGTGAGCGGCAGGAGGATGGTGAAGCAGGATCCCTTTCCCGGCTCCGACTCCACCTGGATGGTTCCACCGTGCTCATGGACGATTTTCTGCGTGATGGCGAGGCCGAGGCCGGTGCCCCGGGAACCCTTGGTGCTGTAGAACTGCCGGAATATCTGCCCCTGGAGCTCCTTGGTCATGCCTCTCCCCGTATCCACCACCTGAAGACGGATGTCGGCATCTCCCTGACGGCGGCTGCCGATGATGATCTCCCCGCCTCCTCCGCTTTCCGGGAAGGCCTCGATAGCGTTTGTGACCAGGTTCAGGAGGCACGTGTGAATCCCCTCCGGGTCCACCGTCATCGGCGGGATAGAAGCATCCAGATCCCGGATAAGAGTCACCCGCCGCTCCCGGGCCTTGCCCTCCATGAGCTCACAGACCTCCTCGGCGATCTGGTTCACGGAACACGACTGCCGCGTCGGCGGCCCACTTCGCGCATAGCTCAGCATATCGAGGGTGAGACGCGAGATGCGATTGATGTTCCGCCCTACCAGACCCCATCCTTTCGAGAGAAGCTCCAGCTTGTTATCCTTGAGTCCCTTATCCACCAGGAATGCGCCCAGCTTCATCCCATGGAGAATGTTTTTCACCCCGTGGGCGACGCCGGCCATGGCCTGGCCCATGGCGGCCATCCGGGCGCCCTGGATGAGCTCTCTCTCCAGTCGCTTCACCTCCCGCATGTCCTTAAAGTAGCCGACCGTCGCCACTTCACGACCCTCCTCAAAGAGGATGGTGGCGGAGAGGAGAATGGGAACGAGTTCACCAGCCTTGGTGATGACCTCCACCTCGTAGTTGATCAAGCGGTCAGGACCGCCAAGGTCACGGCCCGAAGTCAGCTTCTTGATCTTCCTCGCCAGACCCTCGGGATAGAGCTGGGTGACATTCATCCCGGCTAGCGCTTCTTCTCGGGTGTAGCCGTAGATCCTTTCAGCGCCCTCGTTGAAAATGATGATGTTGCCCTGGCGATCGTTCGCGATGATCCCATCCATGGAGGTCTGAATCAGTTTGTGCTCGAACTCGTGCCGCTTGACGAGCTCCCTCTCCAGGCGCTTGATCTCACGCACGTCCTTGAAGTATCCCACCGTGGCGACTTCCCTTCCCTCTTCATAGAGCAGGGTTGCAGAGAGGAGGATGGGAACACGCTCGCCTTTCTTGGTGAGAACTTCAACCTCATAGTTGATGAGCCGACCAGGTCCCCCGTATTCGGGGCCATAGATCATCTTCTTGATTTGCCTGGCCACCTCGTCGGCGTAGAGCCTGGAAACATGCATCCTGGAGAGCACTTCCTCCCGGGTGTAGCCGTAGATCCTTTCAGCGCCCTCGTTGAAAATGATGATGTTGCCCTGGCGATCGTTCGCGATGATCCCGTCCATGGAGGTCTGGATGAGGTTGTACTCGAATTCCTGCCGCTTGCGGAGCTCCTCGGTGGTCTCCAGGATGAGGCGTTCCAGGTTTTCCGTGTACTCTCGAAGCTTCGTCCGCATCCAGATCTTGTCCTTGGCACGTCGGAGGGCAATAGCCAGGGCCTCATCGCTGACGGGCTTGTTAATGAAGTCAGAGGCATCGAGCTGGAGCGCCTGAATGGCCAGGCTCATTTCACCATGACCCGTGATCACGATGACCTCTGTCTCGTGGTTATCGCGCTTCACCCTCCTCAGGACCTCAATCCCGTCCATTCCCGGCATCTTGATGTCCGTGAGCACGATAGGTGGACTCTGTTCAGCGAAGATCTTGAGCCCGATGGGTCCGTCCTCAGCGGTATAGACCTCGTAACCTTCAATCTCGAGCGAGATTTTCAGGAGTTCCCGTGTGCTCTCCTCGTCATCGATCAACAAGAGTTTCGTCATGCCAGATGCTCCTCCAGCCTTCCTGCGTATGCTGGGAGGGCCGGGAAGGTCAGTTTGAACGTCGTACCGAGCCCTGCCTCGCTCTCCACCTCGATCGTACCACCATAGTCCTTGACGATACCGTAACTGATGGAGAGACCTAACCCCGTGCCCTTGCCTACCTCCTTCGTGGTGAAGAAGGGCTCGAACATTCTCTCCTTGACGTGCTCAGGCATGCCGATTCCGGTATCGGAGACGGTGACGACCACCCTGCCCTCTTCTGCGAAGGAGCGGATGTGCAGAACAGTCCTCTCGGCAACCCCGTAAGTGCTCGCCCGCTTTTCTTCCATGGCGTCTCGCGAGTTCATGACCAGGTTGATAAAGACCTGCTCCAAGCGGTTGCTCACCCCGCGAATCGCGGGAAGGTCTTCCTGGAGGTCGAGCTTGACTTCAATCTGTTTCAACTTGAGCTGCTGGCCGAGGAGGGTAAACACGTCCCTGATGGGTTTGTTAATGTTCACCGTCTCCAGCTCATCCGGGTCGCTCTTCCGGCCGAACTCCCTCAGGTGGTTGATGATCCCGGCGGCGCGATCCACCTGCGCTACGATCTGGCGTGATACCGTCGCCATCACCTTCGGTGCCAGCCGCTCTCCCCGCTCCGCCATCTTCCGGAAATAGTCACTGCCGATGCGAATGGCATTCAGGGGCTGGTTCAATTCGTGGGCCACTCCCGCCGCCATCTCGCCAAGAGTGGCCATTTTGCCGGCCTGGATGAGGTGTGCCTCGACCTGAATCCGTTCACTGATATCGGCGATGTTGGCGATGATCACCTGCCTGCCGAGGTGTTCCCTGGGGCACGAGTGGATGTTCACGTACATGATACTGCCGTCCTTCCTCCGGTGCCTCACCCTGGGGAGGAGAATGCAGGCCGCCACCAGCGACGACCTGATTGTTCGGGCATCGTCCCCGGTGCCGAGATCCACGAACGACATCTCCAGCAATTCCTCCCGCGAATAGCCGTACTTCTCCGTGGTCCGGATGTTGGCGTCGAGGATGCAGAAGTTCGCGCGATCAAAGACGAAGATCGGATTTGGATCATTGTCGAAGAGGGATCGATACTTCTCCTCTGAGGCCTTCAGTTCCAGTTCAGAAGCGTGGAGGCGCTGGGTCATCTGGTTGAAGGAGCGGGCCAGGGTACCGATTTCGTCCGCGGCGGAGACAGCAATCGGGCTGGTGAGATTTCCGGCTGTGACCCGCTCTGTGCCCTTCAGGAGTTGGTTCACCGGAAGACTCACGAATCGCCGCACGAAGATGCCGATGATGAGAGAGATGCCGAGCACGGCGACTGCGGCAAAGAGGGTCATCTTCCCCTTACTGTGCTTGATGGCCCCGTCCACCTCGGCGAGAGATACGTCGATATCGAGAACACCCAGCACCTTTTGCCGTGCAGGATGGACATGGCAGGGGGCCGAGGAGCAATCAGGCTCGTTGTAGATGGGATTGATCATCCCCAACACCCGATGGCCGAAGGCTCCCTTGAAGATACGGCTCCTTGCCGACGTGGCAAGCCGTTCGAAGGGCTGCTCCCATGCATGACAGGCGTAACACTGCTCCGCCGACTTATCCACCATCGTTCCCATCTCTTGCTGATGAGATGAGTAGATGATCTCTCCCAGGTAGTTGAAAATCCGTACCTTTTCAATCCCCTCCTGGCTGCCGATGGTATCGATGGCCCGATGCAACCGCTCCGGCTGGTACCTGAGCATGTCCTCTCGCATGCTCCGCTTGATCGTCTCACTCACCAGGTTGGTGCCCCGAATGACCTCCTGGATGAGCTGATCCCTCTGGGTTTCAATACTGGCGGAGGCGTAGACGCCGATGACCAGGACGGCAATGGCCCCCACCGAACAGATCAACTTGAAACCAAGGCTTCGGTACCACATGTGAAGCTCCGCCTGTATCTCCACCCAAGGCCTGACGGAGTGACGGGAGAGACAGATCGACGGCCTGGCCCATGGAGCGGCCCCAACGAGGAGGCTCACCGGGGAAGGGCTCGAGCTGAGAAATGCTGGATCGAGATTCCAGGGCTCTCTGGGACGATCAAGTATCCGCTGGTGAAGAACCGCTCGGTTCAGTCTTTGAGAAGGAGCTTGACGTTATGGATGAGCTGTTCCGGCTCGATCGGTTTCTCCATGAAGATATCAGCCCGGATCCAGTCTAAGTCTTGACCGATGGGGCGTTCGTACCCTTTCTCAGCCGGCGGCCTCGCGGAAACAATAAGAATGGGTACCCCGTAGATACCCTCCCGTTTTCTGATTTCCCGGGCAAACTCCAACCCCTCGTCCATGGTGGCCATCATGATGTCCAGGATGAGAAGGTCGGGCCGCGTTTTCTTGAAGAGCTGGAGGCCGGAGACCGTATCAAGGGCGGAGAACACGTGGTAGCCGTACTCTGTGAGAATCTCGCCTATGGCATCACAGATTTCCGGATCATCGTCGATGATGACAATCTTCTTCCCGGTCATGGCTGAACACCCTCCCGCGTCTGAAGGATAGGAGCACAATTCCCGAGCCACTCGGGAATCATCGAGTCCACCCGCAGTGGATTCGGTCTCCGACCTCAACCAACCTTAGATCTCTTAGGAGACCGCAAACCTGCACAGGGTGGATCAATCGTAGCGGATCCACCACTACGATGTTAACGGACAGCCTGTACACCCCCCTCTGCAGGAGGGGCGGGTAAGCAATGTTGACGGATTCGTAAGAACCCCCAAAACGGCAGTTTTGGAGCCTCTAACCCATTGATCCTCTTAAGTGCCATTTCGCGAGAAAGGGGGTTCTTACGAGACCATCAATGTTCTGTTCCGATAACTATCTCCGGATTACCTCCCGACGGGCTGTTGTTCAAGTGGATTACGCGTTGGGAGCAGGGGCGGTTCGCGTGTGAGCCAGACTTCAGTGCGAGGAGCAGTCGAACGCGTTGCGCAGCAGCACCGCAATCATATCACTCGATGCACACCTTTCGCATCTGGGTGATCTTGTCGCCGAAGGAGACGAAGGGCACTCGGTAGTAAGCCTCGTAGAACTTGGCGAGGGCGGTCTTCGGCGCCCGCAAATCGTTCACCAGCACCGTCCCGATATCACTCTTCCGCTCCGTCGCCCTGGCAATCGCCTGCTTGAGCTCCTCTTCGCTGATGAGGTGCTGGCTCAGAAGGAGGTCGAACTTGTCAGGCCGGCAGACCATCCGGCTCTGATTCTGAAAGGCAAGCCCCAGGACCTTACAGATCTCCGCGAGATAGCGCTCATCCTCATTCGTCAATCGGTCGAGGCCGATCTTGTTGATGACCTCGGTCACGCCCTTCAGCAGCTTACCTTTGCAGAGGATGGCGGCGGAGATGAGTTCCCGGGTCCAGGAGAGGGTAACCTGCATACCAGCTAACGAGGGCATCAACCGCCAAATAACATCACCAGGGATACGGCGCCCGTGGGGGGGAGCCCGATCTCACTGGCAAGACATCCGGGGCACCCCGTCCTAGTAGAGGAACATGGGTTTTCCCATCACGTGTCGTACCTTGGGGCGGTACTGCTCCTCGTCGTAAAGCTCGCGCACATCCACCCGCTTCTGCCCGGTGGTGATGATGCTGAGCGGGACATCGGTGTAGATCCCCTGGCGCAGGGCGATCATCCGTCCGTACACGCGCTTCATGATGAGGTCGATGGCCATGTTGGCGTAGTTCACCGCAACCATAAGGTCGAGGGAGTCCGGGGCGCCGCTCCGCATAAGGTACGAGAGCTGCTGGAAGACGATGTCCTGCCCGGTGAGCTTCTTCAGGATGTCGCCGGTCTCGAGTCCGATGCCTCCCAGCTTCCGGTGGCCATATGCATCAGCCTCGCCGTACTGGACCATCTTGCCGGCCGTCATCCTCGCACCCTCACTGATGGTGAGCATGGCGTAGTTGCTCGGATTGGCCTTTTTGTCTTCCATGATGAGCTTGGCAAGTCGCTCCGGATCGAAGGGCACCTCGGAGATGATCGCCCGGTCGGCGCTGGCGAGGTAGGCCGAAATGAGCGAGGTCTCGCCGCAGTAGCGGCCGAAGAGCTCGACGACGGCGATACGCTCGTGGGAACCGGTGGAGGTGCGGAGGGCATGGATGAAGTTCACGCTCCTCGTCACCGCGGTGGAGAAGCCGATGCAGTAATCGGTCCCGAAGACGTCGTTATCCATGGTCTTGGGGATCGCCACTACCGGGAATCCTTCCTGGTGGAGCCGTTCCCCGTAGCTCAGGGTGTCATCACCACCGATGGGAATGAGGACGTCGATGCCGAGGTGCTGCAGGTTCTTCAAGACTTGAGGGGTGAAATCGGTAATTTCCCCCTCTTTGGCCTGGGACTTGAGGAAGCCGGGGACCTCCTTGTACTTCACCTTGCTTGGGTTGGTCCTCGACGTGTGAAGGTAGGTGCCGCCGGACCGGTCGATGGTCCGCACCTTGGCCGTGTTCAGCTCCTCGATGTGCTGCTCGCGGCTCTTAGGGTCGTCCGGATTGAACTCGATGATGCCTCCCCAGCCCCGTCGAATGCCGATGACTTTCAGGCCCTCTTCGATGCCCCGGTACACGACCGCCTTGATGCAGGGATTGAGGCCGGGCACGTCACCGCCCCCGGTAAGAATGCCGATAGTAGTTGGTTTCTCTGCTGCCATAGTCGTTCTCCAATCTCCAGGTCTCAAATCGCGGGAAACGAAATGACCGGCGAAACCGTTCAGAAAAGAACGCCGCCGGAAAGGTTGCAGCCCCGCCCGCGAGGTGGCGTTATCTATAATCTATCTTGGCGGGGTGAGTCAAATGATTTACGACCCGTCAGGAAACCTCCGGTCTCGACCCAGCGATGGCCCCCGGATACCAGCCTGACGATACCCCCCCGGGCAACCGGGGCCGCCAAGGTGAGGGGAGACCCTGAACCGCTGCTCGTGTGGGCAAGGTGAACCGCGGGAGGTTGAGAAGCACAAAACGACTGATCTTTCCCTGGGCTCCATTCGACCGTGCGACCCCATCTTTGTCGCGGCCTAAGGTTTTTCTCCCTCAAAAATCCTCCTTTCCCCGATTTACAGGTTACCCGAATTCCCCTATTCTGCCACCAGGCCTCACGGGCCGTATAGCCCTAAGCCCCCATTGGCCGTTCGCTAACCTGGGTCAATGGGGGTTTCCTTTTGCTATTATCTATGCTGTTCCCCCGACTCAACTCTTCCAGCCCGCGCAACCCTTGAGACCCCAAGCTCGCTCTACCCAGTGTGCGGAGCGGTCAACCCGCACTGCGATGAGGGAAAAAAATTCCCCATTTTGACCAAAGATGGTAAAGTTCTTCGGGTTAGCTCCCGGGCTCATAGTAGCTAACATTTTGAACAGAATAGAAAAGCAGTGCGGTTGTCCACCTGGCACGATTCTTGGTTCTGGCCCCCCATCGGGGAGGCGTGCCTGTCTGGGAGGGCACGGTGCTGGTAACGCTGAGCTCGCGGGTTCAACTCCTACCGCCTCCACCAGAACAGCATGTACAAGAGAAACGGTTGATGATATGCCCTTACCACACGGCTCACCTGTAGGGTGCTGCAGGATTGACCCAGGTACGGATGACGGGGAACCTTTTTTCAAGTGTCGGTCAGAAGGAGTCTCCCATGCATGAGAACGGTGCGAGGGGATCATTCCCGATCCGTTGGTTGATCATTCTCGCGGTTCTTCTTCTCTCGGCACGAATCACCCTGGCCGGAGAGGCATTGAACCCGTTCACGGTCGCCGTTCGAGCGGCAGTGCTCATGGACGCACAGGGCGGGGAAATCTTGTACTCTCAGAATTCCCATGAACCCATACCCCCGGCGAGTCTCACCAAAGTTCTCACGCTTTTTCTCACCTTCGACGCCATTCAGGAAGGCCGGGCTGACCTGGATGATATCGTGCCGATCAGTGAGAAGGCCTGCCGCACCAGGGGTTCCAAGATGTTCTTGAAGGCGGGGGACCGGGTGCCCCTGGAAGAGTTGATCAAAGGCATCGCGGTGAACTCAGGGAATGATGCCAGTGTGGCGGTGGCTGAGTATCTCGAGGGCAGCGAGCGGGCCTTCATTACCAAGATGAACAAGAAGTTGCGCGAGCTCGGTATTCGGGACACCCGAATTGCGACGGTCCACGGACTACCTGCTCGGCGCCAATACACGACGGCCGCCGACATGGCCTTGTTGGCCAAAGCGTATCTCCAGGCACATCCTGAAGCGCTCCCCTATCATCAGTTAATCTGGTACACGTACCGTGATATTTCACAGGAGAATCATAATAAGCTCCTCTTGCAGGATCCTTCAGTGGATGGCCTGAAGACCGGGTACACCCGGAAGTCAGGGTACCACCTCATGGCTACAGCAAAGAGGGGTGACCAGCGTCTCATTGCAGTGGTCCTGAAAGCCAAGAGCAGAACGATTCGTGAGGAGGAGGCGCTACGGCTTCTCAACCTCGGCTTCGAGCGGGCTGCCTTGACACCTGACGCGCAACAACACGAGGTGCAACCGGCTCCTGCCCCTCTCGCTCACCCACCAAGGGAGACCACCCAAGAGACCGATCTGCAGGGCGTTTGACCAGCAGCAGAGGTCGATTCCCTTCGTCTCCACAATGCCTCACAGGATTCTTGTCGTCGACCATGAGAAGCCGATAAGGAGTTACTCGCCGAGCTTCTTTCAAGTGAGGGCTACCAGGTCGTGTCCGCGTCCAACGGCCGAGAGGTGATACAGCTCGCGGCGCGGGATACTCCTCACCTTGTGATTCTCGACGCGAGCGTGCCCGAACTGCACAGCATAGCGACGGCCCTGGAACTGCGGTCTTAGCAAGAAACCTGCTGGGGCCTCATCATCATGGGGACCGCCTTCGCGGAAACTCGGACGGAGGCGTTGCACGCCGGCATTGACCACCTTGTGACGAAGCCTTTTCGCGTGGCCGATCTCCTGGCACGGGTAAGAGCTCTGCTGAAGGTGGGCCACCGGGAGAGCGAGGCGGAAAGCGCATTGGCCTATGGTCGGAAACTGCAAAAAATCCTCTCCAGCGTTCGATGATTGAACAGCGATTTTCGCGCAAGTCTAGCCGGCACAGTAATGTAAGATTTGTGCAGAGCGTTCACTCGAACTTGAACGTGAGTCTGGCGCCACCAAGCCAGGAGAGTGACGGGGGAAGCCGTTGCCAGGGGACCGCTCTCAGGATCGGGTTATGGGCTCGACGCGGGTAGGTGAGAACCACCTCATTGCCCCTCGCCTTGAGGCTACCCTTTCCCCGAACGAAATGCCGTTAGAGCTTGGCGGCATCGCCCTGTTCAAAGCCTCGTAGTTTCCGGGCGAGCATACTGCAGAGGATGTCGGCAATCGTGGTCATGATCACGTCGAAGTGGACTTTGACCAGTATGGGAGAGGAGAGCGCATTGAGGTGGAAGAACTTGACCGCCTCGGCAATGGTATTTTCCACGAGCCACCTGCGGGCGTAGTTTCCCACGATGAGCTCAGCGGGCGTTTCAAAGTCGTTGGAGATAAGGAAGGTCGTCCCCCGGTCTACAATTGCCTTGGACGCCTGAGTGCATGATATAAACGCCATGCAAGGAGGTGTCCGCATGAGTGATGACAAGCCTGGCGTATGGACAACAATGTCAGTTTCTGATAATCAATCCTAAGTCTTCAGGATAGGGCCAGCCGGGCTTCAGTTTGAGCTTGAGAATGCCAGCGCTGCATGAGGGTGAATTATTACTTTAAAGGAGGAACTATGAAGAAACGGATGACGTGGGTTCTTGTTCTGGCAGTGGTTGGGCTGTCGGCCGGGGCGGCGTTTGCGCAGTTCGCCAAGACCGAGGATGCCGTCAAGTACCGCCAATCGGTCATGTCGGTGATCGGCACGCATTTCACCCGCATGGGTGCCGTGGTGAAAGGCGAGGCCCCCTACGACAAGGATGCGTTTGAGCAGAATGCCAACCTCTTGGCCACCCTGATGAAGCTGCCCTGGGATGCGTTCATGGTCGCCGGCAGCGACAAGGACAGCAAGATGAAGGCCGAGGCGCTGGCCCAGAAAGACAAGTTCATGGACCTGGCCAAGGCGAATCGGGCGGAGGTCGCCAAGCTCGCCGCGGTGGCGAAAGGCGGCGATTTGAATGCCGTCAAGGCTCAGTTTGGCGAGACCGGTAAGACCTGCAAGGCCTGCCACGACATGTACCGCAACAAATAGCCAGCCATCACTCAAAAAGGAGCGATGGCTTCAGCCCCCCAGAGGCCGAGGGTTCGAGGGCTGTACTCGATCTCTTATGCAGTACAATTAAAGTTTACCCCCAATCCTCTGCGTGGCAAAAAAATCGCCCCTTCAAGCTAAGAAAGGCCGGACTCTGTCCGCCCTTTCTTAGTTGTTGACATCCCTCAGCGCACCAGGACGTAAACCGCCAGGGCCGCAACCGCTGCGACCAGAGCCGCCCGCCAGAGGGGTTGCCGCAGGGTGTTCCCGGCGATGCCGCTGCAGTGCTTGGCGCCGGTGATCATCGGCGTCACGAGATTTTCGCGCTTGTAAATCAAGTGAAACAGCACCGCCGCCACGTGAAGGGCGACCAGCGCCACAATCACCCCGGCGTTGAGATCATGCACGCCCGTAATCAAATTACTGGTCTTCTTGCTCACCCACAGGTAGAGCGGGCCCTCGGTGGCGATGTCGTCGTTGGCAAAGAGGCCGGTGCCCGCCTGGACGAGGAGCACCGTCAGCAAAGCGGCGACCGACCATCCGCCCAGCGGGTTGTGGGTCAGCAGGCACTCGGGGTCCCGCCGAAAAGTCGAGGCGGCGTAGCGCAGCACCACCGCGGGGCCTTTCAAAAAGGATTTGAAACGCGACGGCTCGCTGCCGATGAAACCCCACACCCCGCGGAACACAAGGAGCGCCAGGATGGAGCAGCCGCTCCACTCGTGGTACTGCATGGCGTTCCCGCCGATATTCCCCGTCACGAAGGAAACGATCACCAGCGTCACCAACAACCAGTGAAACACCCGGGTCGGCAGGTCCCACACTAGGACCCTGGATAACCCGATGCTCGTGGCAGCCGTGTGTTCGGTTTTCATAAGCCCCGGATCCCAACGTTAAAGTTCAGCATGAAGTGCATGGCATCCCGCCGGATGCCAAGCATCTTCTTAAGCTGCTCTCTCGGTCCCGAAAAAAACAGTCGCCTCACCAGACCATCGCGGAGTCGGCACTGTTCAACTTTTCCTGGTCCTGCTCCTTGCAGGCCGTCTCCTGAGCCATTTCTTGATATGTTTTTCGAAATCGTAGATGTCTTCGAGGTTCTGCAAGTGTTCGTAGACCAGATCCCGGCCAACGCTGACATAGTCATGAACAGTATGTTTCGAAACCCAGCGATCGGAGCGATCTGTTTGGCAAACTCCATAGGGAGGACCTGGAGATGACCCAGGATGAGAAAGACTTCATAGTAGTCCTTTGGCTTTTGCGCATCTTCAATGGAGATGATCCTATTCCCCATGTCGATCAGACATTGGATCGCCACCTCGAGGTTTCGTTCGACGATGTCGCGGAGATAGGGCTGCTGGTCGAACTCTTCTCGGCCCTTCTTTCGTAAGGGCTCCAGCTTGCCCAAGCATTCCTTCAATTTCTCTAAACGCCTCGCAATACCTCCGATTTCCGGTCTCATGGTTAGACTCCAGGGCTTCTCGCCTCTGTCTCTCCAGCATGGGCAGAAGGTCTCCGTAGGCATCCAGAATCCTGGCTTCGAACTCAACACGGGCGGCCTCATTTTCAGAATAGAGGAGTATGCCTTCATCGATGCAGGAATATGCCAGTTCCGCCGGGACCCGGTTTAGTGCGACAAGATCTATCTCCTCGTCTCCCAGGAGCCTTCGGATCCGGTGGGCGAGTTCGACATGACGCTTCCATGCGACTGCACCGCGATAAAGGACCCCGACATCGATATCGCTGATCGGCCCTTTCTTGTCCCTCGCCGCGGAACCAAAGAGGTAGGCCAGGGTCACACCCCTCTCTTCTTTGAAGAAGTTCCGAAGCTTCGTTATCAAGCTCTGGCAGGTAAGCCCCGGTCGCTGCATCGCGACCAGGATACCCTCCACCATCTTCCGAGCCTTGTCATTCTCTTGGACCGCCCGGGTCGTGAGACGCACACCCTGGGTGACGGTGGCCATGTCCTGCCCCAGATACGCGGCCACAGCCGTGCTCTTGAACCCGCCGTGTTCCCTGGCGAGATAACAAAAGAGCCGTCGTGCCGGAACACTTGACCGTTTGGCCGTAAGCATGGCCTGTGGTGCCAGTCTGAGCTCTCGTTCGACCACTGTCTGGAGACTGGGAAGATCCGATGAGAAGCACGACGACGCCGGTATCCCTGCCTTGCTCATCTCCCGAACCCTGGCGAGAAATGTATCATCCCCCAGAATCCTTTGATCCGTCAGGTGATAGAGATCCTCGCGACGACCCTCTCGGAGGTGTCCCAGCACGAACTTCTCGTAGAGCCGTCGAGCCTCGC
>Ga0209253_10003615_pt1 | contig 13556 bp, 7 predicted proteins | sample FrelakmetBRP12BR_FD_187145 | JGI IMG/M metagenome (GOLD analysis project Ga0209253, IMG submission 187145) | Freshwater lake sediment microbial communities from the University of Notre Dame, USA, for methane emissions studies - BRP12 BR (SPAdes)... | ecosystem: Environmental > Aquatic >...
ACCTCCTTGACCTTGAGCGGGGCCGCTGCCTTCGGATCGTCGCTCTTCGGATAGACTTCCTCATAGCGTCCGGCGCGCCCAAGCACTGCTTCGTTCGCCTCCTTAAAGCGGCGCATGCGCACGCCGAGGATGTATTTCCAGCCGCGCTGTTTGATGTCGCCGATCGTTGCCTGGCTGATCATGCCGCGGTCGGCGACGATGCAGATGTCGTTGACCTTGAAGTAAGTGCGCAGTCGGTCGACGATCGGCACCAGGCTTTTCACGTCGGCCGTATTGCCCGGCCACAGCTCACTCATGATCGGCCGGCCCGCGTTATCGACCACCACACCGACCACCATCTGCTTCAAGTCCGGACGGTGATCCTTGGAATGCCCGTACTGACCAAGCGTCTCGCCGCCCTCACCCTCGAAGTAGATCGAGGTGGTATCGAAGAACACGATATCGAGCGCGCTAAACAGATCGCGGCGCCGATCAAACAGCCGCTCCTCGATCAGGTCCTTGCGCGTGCGTGGCAGCGACGCGCTGTGCGCCTCAGCTGCCATTATCGGCTCGCCCAACCAACCCATCGCGCGGTAGAAGTGGTGCAGTTCCAAGGCGTCGGCCTCGGCAATGGCATAGGAGGCCTTCCACTTCTCGGCGGCACGATCGGAGCCCGGCGCAACCAGCCGATGCAACACGGTCACGAACACCGCCCGCTCCAGCGAAAAGCCAAAACGTCGTTCGCCGGCCAGCTCAGTGAGCACACGATCGATGCCCAGTTCTTGCCATAACCGCTCGAAGATCAGCGCCGGACCGATGCTACGCGTGTCGACCGCGAGCGCCTCGCCCTCGGCGTGGGCGCCCAACACCGCCAGCTTCTCGGAGAACCGCCCCAGTGAGGCGAGCAAGCGGTCGAGCTCGCCGGAGGCGCGCAGTTCGTCGAGCCGCCCGAGACGGGCCAGTACGCGCTGTTGAATGCGGCCATCGACGCGTTGGTTCTCGACCAGCAACAAGTAAGTGCGCTTCGCGTTGGTTTGCGTGCGGATGAACATCGGCCAATCTGTGTCATCACGAAGATGGCCGGATTGTCGAGCACATATAGGCCAGAGTCAAGGCCTATGAGCGCATGGCGTGACACTACATTTTGAAGGCTGTACCGCGCTATCCCAATAACGGCGGGGCGTCTTCCGAAAAAACGGGCGCAAACTGTAGAAGATGGGTCCAGGGTTTCGGGCTGGCACCGTTCATGCACCGGCGGGCCCCACACGGGCAGAGCCCTGCCTGACCGAACGGAAAGGTGGCACGGCGCGTCGTATTTTCGCCGAGGAGCCGCCGAAACCGTGACGACCAAATCCGAATGGACGTAGCGAAGAAGCGCACCATGGCACTCGGATCCACTGACGACCTAGATCGCACGATGCAGCGCGTCGCAATGCTGGAGCGTCGGCTCGAACGCCTGGAAGCGCTGATGCAGAACCAGCCCATTTCAACCCCGGCATCGCAGCAGGACGAGGATCCCAATCCCAACCCGGCGCTGCGCCAGACAGGCAACCTCAAATTCCCGGAGCTCCGACTCCAGCTCGCCGAGGCCCCGACCTCCTCCCCAGTGAAGGATCCTGCCCTGCGGGTGTCGAAGGCTCGAGCCGCACTCGAGTCATGTCCGCACCTACTCGAGCCGCTGTCCACGCTGTGGCGCCATCCGGAGCTCGAGCGCTACGTCAGCCGCCTCCTCGTCGACGACCGCGGAGGTCGTCAGGGCTTCAGTGCCGAAGTCGTCGAAGAGCTTCTCTTCCTTGCCCAGGTCAACCATCAGTTTTGCCCGACCTGGCGTCCCCGCGACCCGTGGGAGGATTCGCAGTTCCTCGGCGACCGGCGCTGATCCGAACCAGTCAGCCGGCAAGGACAGCAACGACCTCTTTGTCCTCGACTTGCGGAAAGCTTCGGTAGAACTGTCCAACGGCATAGAAATCCACGGGGGTCTCCAGACAGACCAGCTCGTCGCATTGGCCGCGCACGCGCTCGGCGGTCTCGGGCGGCGCTACCGGTACGGCGCAGATGAGCTTCTTCGGACCCTTCGCACGAGTCGCGTGGAGTGCCGCGATCATGGTGGAGCCAGTCGCCAATCCGTCGTCCACGACGATCGCAATGCGCCCAGCGGGATCGATGGGCGACCGCACCGGCGTGTACTGCGCGCGGCGCCGCGCCATCAACGCCACTTGGGCTGCGCGCTCCTGGTCGATATAGCCCTCGTCGATCCCCATGCGTTGTGCGTGATCGGCCAAATACGTCCAGCCCGTCTCGTCAACGGCGCCGATCGCGAATTCGGGACTGCCGGGTGCGGGAAGCTTGCGCACCAGCACCACGTCGACCTCGCCGCCGAGCTCGGACGCGATGAGCTTGGCCATCGGCACCGCGCCGCGGGGAATCCCCAGCACCAGCGGGTTCTCGCCGCGGTATGAAGCAAGCGCGTCCACCAGCCTGCGCGCGGCGTCCATGCGATCTAGAAACATATGCCCCCCTTGGGTGTCGCTCAGCGGCTCGAAACTCCTTCCGGGAGGTCGTCCCCCGGAGCCAACGACCACTCTGCGCATTGTATTGCCTTCGCTGGCTGCCGTGAACGCACCGCGCACGAGCCTGCCCGATGCCGGTGGGGCCGCCCCAGCTTGCAGTCCCCACCCGTCGAGGTGGCGCCCGTGCGGTTTCCCTATAATGGGGCCCTTTCACGATGCGCCCAATCCACTTTCCCTTCGACCTGCCAGCGCCCGGCGCACGTGTGCGTCTGCCGGCGCTGCACGGCTCGAGCGATGCGCTCTTGCTAGCCGAGACGGCCGCCTGTGCGCGTCCTCTCGTCATCGTCACGGCAACCGCGCACCCTGCCCAGCGGCTTAAGGCGGAGATTCCCTTCTTCGCGCCGGCGTCGCGGGTCGCACTGCTGCCAGACTGGGAAACGCTGCCGTACGATCACCTCTCGCCCCATCAGGATCTCGTATCGGAGCGACTGGCCACTCTGCACGAGATCACTAGCGCCGGGTGCGACGTCGTCCTCGTTCCGGTTGCGACTGCCTTGTGCCGACTGCCGCCGGTCGAGTATCTCGCGGCGTACACGTTCTTCTTGAAGCAGGGACAGAAACTTTCGATCGATCGGCTGCGCGCGCAACTCACCGTTGCAAGCTACACGAACGTGTCGCAGGTGCTCTCGCCCGGCGAGTACAGCGTACGCGGCGGACTGATCGACCTCTTCCCAATGGGCAGCGTGCTGCCGTACCGGATCGACCTCCTCGACGACGAGATCGAGAGCATCCGCACCTTCGACGTCGACACCCAACGCAGCATTTACCAGGTGAGCGAGATCCGTTTGCTCCCGGCGCGCGAGTTCCCGCTCGACGAAGCCGGCCGCACCCGCTTCCGCCAGAGCTTCCGCGAGCGCTTTGAGGGCGATCCCTCACGCGCTTCGCTTTACAAGGACGTGAGCAAGGGCCTGGCGCCGGCTGGCATTGAGTACTACCTGCCGCTCTTCTTCGAACACACGGCGACCTTCATCGACTACCTCCCCGCGCCAGCCACGATCTGCCTTCACGGCGAGGTCGAAAGCGCCGCGCTCCAATTCTGGCGCGACACCGACGCGCGCTACCAGCTGCTGAAGGGCGACCGCACGCGTCCTGTGCTAGCGCCACAGGATCTCTACCTCACACCCGACGCCTTTTTGGGTGCGGTCAAACGCTTCGCGCGCATAGAAGTAGGGGGAACCGCTGTGCCAGCGGAGGGCGGTTTCACCACCGCGCTGCCCGACGTCCAGGCGGACCGCCGCGCTGATCATCCACTCGCGAAGCTCGACACGTTCGTGAGGACCTCGGGTCTGCGTACGCTGATCCTCGCCGAGAGCCTTGGCCGGCGCGAGACGATGCTCGCGTACCTTGCCGACCACGAGCTGCATCCAACCGTGTGCGAGACCTTCGACGCCTTCCTCGCCGCGACCGACCCCGTGATGCTCGCGGTGGCGCCCGTCCTGAACGGTTTCGCGCATCCGGTTGCGGGCATCGCCGTGGTGACCGAGGCAGAGCTCTATCCGAGCGTCGCACGCACCCGCCGGGGTCGCGACACTGCGCGCAGAACCACGACTGAGGGCATGCTGCGCGATCTGTCCGAGGTCAAGCTGGGCGATCCGGTGGTACACGAGCACCACGGCGTCGGGCGTTACCAGGGGCTCGTCAATCTTGATCTCGGCGACGGTGCGACCGAGTTCCTGCTCCTCGAGTACGAGGGCGGTGACAAGCTCTATGTTCCGGTTGCGCAGTTATTTGTCATCAGCCGCTACACCGGCGGACCGGCGGAGTCCGCGCCACTGCACAAGTTAGGCAGCGAGCAGTGGGAGAAGGCGAAGCGGAAGGCCGCCGCGCAAGTGCGGGATACCGCGGCCGAGCTACTCAACCTCTACGCGCAGCGCGCGGCGCGGGTGGGTCACGCGTTCAAGCTCTCCCACCACGATTACGAAGCGTTCGCCGAGGGCTTTCCATTCGAGGAAACCCCTGATCAGCAGGCCGCCATCGAGGCCGTGCTCGCGGACTTGCAGCAGGGCAAGCCGATGGACCGTCTCGTCTGCGGCGACGTCGGCTTCGGGAAGACCGAGGTCGCGTTGCGGGCGGCTTTTGTCGCCGTGAGCGAAGGACGTCAGGTGGCAGTGCTGGTTCCGACGACGCTCCTCGCGGAGCAGCACTTCAACACCTTCTCCGACCGGTTCGCCGACTGGCCAGTCAGGCTCGCGGAGCTGTCCCGCTTCCGCACTGCCAAGGAAACGACGAACGCCCTCAAGGCCTTGGCCGACGGCAAGCTCGACATCGTCATCGGCACACACAAGCTCCTCCAGAAGGACGTGAAGTTCAAGAACCTGGGGCTTGTCATCATCGACGAGGAGCACCGCTTCGGCGTGCGGCAGAAAGAGCGTCTCAAGGCCCTGCGCGCGGAGGTCGACGTACTGACGCTCACCGCGACCCCGATCCCGCGCACGCTCGCGATGTCGCTCGAAGGACTGCGCGACTTCTCGGTTATCAGCACCGCCCCGCAACGGCGTCTCGCCATTAGGACCTTTGTCGCTCCATGGTCCCCGAGTCTGGTGCGCGAGGCGGTGCTGCGCGAATTGAAGCGCGGCGGCCAAGTGTACTTCGTCCACAACGAGATCGAGACGATCTACGCGATGGAGGAAAAGCTGAAGGCCCTTCTTCCCGAAGCGACAATCCGCGTCGCCCATGGGCAGATGCGGGAGCGGGAGCTGGAGCACGCCATGCGCGACTTCCACCAGCAACGCTTCAATGTGCTCCTATGTACGACAATCATCGAGACCGGCATCGACGTTCCGAATGCCAATACCATCGTGATCTACCGGGCCGACACGTTCGGACTCGCGCAACTGCACCAGCTGCGGGGCCGCGTCGGTCGCTCGCATCATCAGGCCTATGCATTTCTCTTCACGCCCGCCGAAGGTGCCATCACCGCTCAGGCGAAGAAGCGCCTTGAAGCCATTCAGATGATGGAGGAGCTGGGCGCCGGTTTCTTCCTCGCCATGCATGACCTCGAGATCCGCGGTGCCGGCGAGGTGCTTGGCGAGTCTCAAAGCGGCGAAATCCAGGAGATCGGATTCACGCTCTATGCGAGCATGCTGGCAGCGGCTGTGGAGTCTTTGAAGGCGGGGCGCGAACCCGCTCTCTCGGCGCCGCTGCGGGTCGCCGCGGAGATCAATCTGCATGCACCGGCGCTCCTGCCGAACGACTATTGCCCCAACGTGCACGAGCGCCTCGTTCTGTACAAGCGGCTCGCGAATTGCGAGATGTTGGACGAGATCGAGCAGCTTCAGGAAGAGCTCGTTGATCGCTTCGGCTCAGTGCCCGAGGCGGGACGAACCCTCCTCGATTGCCACCGTCTCCGTCTTCTCGGTACGCCGTTGGGGGTAACCCGGATCGACGCGACTGCGGACGCGATCACGATCCAGTTCATCAAGAATCCGCCGGTCGATGCGACTCAAGTCCTGCGTCTTATCCAGATGGGCAAAGGCTACCGGCTTTCGGGGCCGGACAGGCTGCGTGCAGAAGCGAAGCTGCAGACGATAGCGACGCGTGTCCAGAAAGCGAGGGAGATACTTAAGGAACTCGCGCAAAGGAATGAACACGCGCAAGCTGTACGTTGAAGAGGCGGTCAATCCGGGTGAACCAGCTCTGACGCCGCCATCCTATCACTTCACATTGAAACGGCGCACTCTCTGCACCAATGTTCCAGGTTGAGCACTGTCCAGAGAAGCTTTTCATGGTTTTGCCTGCCACTCGTATGCTCTTCTAGCACGCGCTTTAGCGCCGGATTTCGGAACCAATTGCGCGTCCTGGAATCCGGTCCTGTCAGATAGTCGAAAACATAGTCTCGCATTGAGGTACGGAACCACTCGTTCACGGGAACGCGGAAGCCCACCTTCGGGCGGTCAAGAATCTCGGGCGGCAGCAGGCGGTTCATCGCCTCCCGCAAGACCCACTTCGTGACCTGTCCGCGCACGCGGTATTCATCCGGCAAGCTGGATACATACGCCGCCAATTCCTGATCCATGAAAGGCATTCGCGCCTCGATCGAGGCTGCCATGGTCATCCGGTCGCCGCGCTCGAGCAGGTTATCTGGCAGCCAGCTCGTCTGGTCGAAATACAAAATGCGCCGCAGTGCCGAATTGTTCTTGGGCGTGTCGAACTGGACTCCACCCGATCTAACAGCGGGAGCGGTGAAAGCCACTAACTGGTGCCGCTCAGCATCGGACAAGGCACCGAACCACCGCGGCATACGCTCCTCAAACCGCTCCAGCCCAAGATTGACGATCGCTGTCTTCGTGCGATAGAAGCGATAAGGTAGCGCCTGCACGATGGGCTCGATCAGCCCATGCCGAATGGCAGCCGGCAGTACTTGATAAGCTCGCGCATAGCGTTCGAAGACATGCTTCGGATAGCCCCCGAGGAACTCATCCGACCCCTCCCCTGTGAGCACCATCTTGACCGTTTTGCGCGCTTCGCAAGACAGAAGATAGATGGGTATGTCCGAGGGTTCCGCCACGGGAGCATCCCGGAACCTCACCAGGCCCGGCAAGTGATCCATCAGGTGCTTTTCGTCGACCATCAGCTCATGATGATCGGTCTTGAATCTATCGCTGATCGTCCGCGCAAACCTCAGCTCACTGTATTTGGAATCCCCGAATCCGACGGCGAAGGTCTTTACCGGGTGCGCGGAGTGCCGGGACATCAAGGCGACGACGGCGGATGAATCGATTCCTCCAGAGAGGAACGCCCCGAATGGCACGTCCGACACCATGCGGATACGCACCGCCTCGTCGAGCTTGTCCGTGAAGGTGCTCACAGGGTCGGCAGGCAGCGCGCGCTGTTCCAGCGGTTCGCGGTCCGGGGGAGTCGCATACCGCTTTTCTGTCAGGCGGCCTTGCTCCCAGACAGCGAAACTGCCGGGCAGCAGTTTGCGGATGCCCTTGAGCAGGGTAGCCGGCGCCGGCACGTAGCGATAGGCCAGATAGTCCCACACTGCCGTTAGGTCAACTTGCGACAGCACACCTGGAAAAGTTTGGATCGCCTTGATCTCGGAAGCGAAGAGCAGTGTGCCATCCGACTCGTGCAAGAACAGCGGCTTCTTGCCAAAGCGATCTCGCGCGCAGAACAAGCGTTGCCGCGGCGCATCCCAAATCGCGAATGCGAACATGCCGCGGAAACGCATGACGCAATCTTCGCCCCACTCCTCGTAAGCATGCACGATGCTCTCCGTGTCGGAATGGGTGGCAAATCGGTGCCCCTTGGCCTCTAACTCTTTGCGCAGCTCTTGAAAGTTATAGATCTCACCGTTGAAGACGACTTGAATCGAACCATCCTCGTTGCCGAGAGGTTGCTGCCCGGTCGAAAGGTCTATGATCGATAGTCGGCGGTGTGCAAGCCCGACGCGCCAAGCCCTATTGGCCGTCGTCGTCTCAAGAAAACCCTCTCCGTCCGGACCACGATGGGCAATGGTGGCCGCCATGCCGCGCAGCGCCGCTGACAGATCAATATCCTCTCGCCTGCATGCGAACCCTGCGATACCGCACATGCTCAGTTCCCTGCACCCAGGGATCGGTAAATCCGCGCAAAGTCATTCGCCAGCCGATCCACCGTGTAATGCTCTAACACCCTCGCTCGACCTGCAGCTGCCATCCGCCGCAGGAGAACGCGATCGTCATCTAAACATGCAATCGCCTGCGCCAAGCGGATCGGATCGTGAGGTTGAACCAACAAACCATGCAAACCATCGTGTATGACGTCGGGAATCCCACCCACTCGCGTCGAAATCGGTACGACACCCGCCGCCATCGCTTCTAGCAGGGCATAAGGCAGGCCCTCGCGGTGATACGTCGGGAACACAAACACGTCTCCTGATCGCCAGAGACTATCCTTAGCGTCGCCGGACAACGCACCGGCAAATTGCACGCGCTGGCTCAGGCCCAGCTCTGCTACTCTCGATTTAAGAAGAGCCTCTTGGGGACCGGCGCCGCCTATAGACAGGCGCAGATCTCGCCCCTCCCCCCTCAATCTTGCCAGCGCATCCACCACATCGAAGATTCCCTTGTCTTCCACGAGACGCCCTAGGTACAAGAGATGCAAGGGCCCTCTCGCCTTTTCCCGCAAGGGCGCAGTCACCAGGTTACCGACTTCGATGGCATTAGCAACGACCTGAAGGCATTGGTTTGGAACGAAGTGCCGATAAGCCTCGAGCTCGCTCTGTGCAAGCAGCACGACTGCGCTCGGCCGCCTCAACACCCAGCGCAGGAGGCCGGTTAGCCACCTGCTTCCAGCAAAGAACTCCTGGGGTCGAAAACCTCCGTGAACCTGAAAAACGACCTTGCGCCGAAGTGAACAAGCGATGAGCAAGTAAGCCAAGTCCCGCCAATAACTCTTGGGTTCGAGCGACGTGTTTAGGTGCACGATTGACGGGCGGTGTTGTATCAAGAAGGAGGCGAACTCAATCGGACTCACAAGCACTCGAAGTACTTTCTTCGCGGTGCTCTCCGTCCTGTCCTCGCTTCCCACTTGGAAGTGCAATAACCTGAATTCCTCGCCCAAAGCAGACGAGTACAATTGGTTCAGATGGGTGCTGACGCCGCTTACTGCACCCCTCCCCGGACCCAGAAGGGTAATCGACAGCCCACTCATCGCGACCTCTATAAGAATGCTCCTGGGATGCAACTCGAGTTAAGCCGGTGACAACTCCATCTTGAAGCCTGCAAATGCCGATTATAGGCTGAACAAGCCTCGAGACGACGCAGCGACCTCGTTAACGGGCGGGATCCGTCAACCAGCGGCGGCCCGCGTGTTTGATCGCGTGCGCGAAACGCTAGTCCGTCACTTTGCGTCTGGGGTGCCGCGAGCTAGAAGCGCGCCAAGTAGTCGGCGACTTGTGCCGCAGGTAGCGGTCGGCTGAAATAGAAACCCTGCATGACGTCACAGCCGGAGGCTCGCAGCAGGTCGACTTGCTCCGGCTTCTCCACGCCCTCGGCAACGAGGCTTAGCCCGAAGCCGCTCGCGATGCCGACCATGGCCGAAACGATGGACGCAGTCGAAGTGCGCCCCACGAGATCCCGGACGAACGAATGGTCGATCTTGATGCCGCTGATTGGCAGCGACGGCAGGTATCCAAGCGTTGAGTAACGGGTGCCGAAATCGTCGATCGCAATGCGAATACCGGCGCGACGCAGTCGCCCCGCCCGGTCCGTGGCAGCGTCGAGGTCCTCCACAAGCGCTCCTTCGGGGAGCTCAAGCTCGACCGATTCGGGCGCAACTGCGTGCCGCTTCAGAGTATCAATCACGAAGTCGACGAGGTCCGGCCGGTCGAACTCCCGCGCAGACAGGTTCACCGCCATTCGAAGTGCCCCGAATCCTTGCGCTTGCCAGCGTTGCAGGTCGGTGCACGCAGCGTCGAGGACATGCTCACCAAGGGTAAGAATCAACCCGCTCTCTTCGGCGATCTGGAGGAACTGGCCAGGTTCCATCAACCCATGGAGGGGATGGCGCCAACGCACGAGGGCCTCGAGCGCTTCGACTCGGCCCGTCGCCACGTTGTGAATCGGCTGGTAATGCAGCTCGACGGCTCCACTGGCGATCGCAGCGCGCAGCTCGTTTTCCAGTTCGATCTTCTGCGTGAATACCGGACTCATGTCCCGTGTGAAATAGCGGATGCCGTTCCGGCCGCTCTGCTTGACGTTGTACATCGCAAGGTCCGCATTGCGCATCAGCTCGAGGTCGCTGGCGCCATCGTCGGGGTAGATGGCGATTCCTATACTCGCGCTGATGCGGACCTGGTCGTTACCGAGGAGGAACGGTTCCCGCAGCCCGTTCAGAATCTTCGCCGCCACCCCATCGGCTCCATCCCGACTTCTGAGTTCGGCGACTAGAGCGACAAATTCGTCGCCGCTTAGGCGCGACAGCGTGTCGCTGCCGCGCAGGCTCCGCCGCAGCCGCACCGCTACCTGCTGCAACAATTGGTCGCCCTTAACATGGCCGTGCTTGTCGTTCACCGCCTTGAACTGGTCGAGGTCGATAAACATCACTGCCAAGTAACCCTTCTCCAAGAACATGCGGCGCGCACGTGCGATCGCCTGCCGCAACCGATCGATGAATAGCGAACGGTTCGGCAGTCCGGTAAGTGCATCGTGGCTCGCGTGGAAGCTCATGATCAGCTCGGCCTGCTTGCGGTCCGTGATGTCACGCGCCACACCGTAGGTGCCAAGAAAGCGTCGGCGTGCCGGATCGCCGTCCGCCGCTTGGGCGTAGATTCCCTTTGCGCTAACAACCACCGTGGCAAACGGCGCCGAACCGATCTCGGCACCCTCGGGCGTCCGGCGACGGAGCCGCAGCTCAACATTCGACATGGCACGGGAGCCAGTGCGCCGCTCGCAGCAAACCCAGCGCGCGTGCCTTAAGTCGTCGTGATGAACGACAACTGAATAGTGCGCACCAATTAACTCCTCCTTCTGGAATCCGAGCAGCGAGGTGAATTGTTCGTTCACGAACCAGAAGCAACCCTCCGTATCAAGGAGGAAGATCAGGTCCGGAGACTGGTCGACGAGATAGCGGTGGAGGTGTTCAGAACGTTCGATTTCCGCGTGTCGAGTGCTGGCCTCCCGAGCAAGTTTGCATGCGGCCAGGGCGTCGTCGACGGTGCGACGTAGATACGCCGGTTTGTAGGGTGAGTGAATGTATTCGCGCGCGCCGCAGCGCAAAGCGGTGATTACAGACTCGATCGATTCGTCTCCATTCACGACGATAACGGGCAGGTCCAAGCGACGATCACGAATCCACTTCATCAGGTCAATGCCGGTCTGGTCCGGCAAGCGCACGTTGATCAGAGCAAGGTCAATGCGCTGCGTCTCCAAAGTCCGGATCGCTTCCGCAGCGGTTCCGCACTGGACCACCTCCCGTCCGCTGCCCCGAACGATACGGACAACACGTTTGCGCCGTCGCGGGTCTCCCTCTACCAACAGCACGTTCAGGTTTTCCGGCGCCTTGTGCTTCTGGATCGGCTCGGGCAGTAGATTCTCATACAGCGTGGCCATTCGGACTCCAAAGTTGCGCGCAGGCCGATCAAGAGGCCAAGTCAACGGCCCGATGCGGCACATCCGGTCGCGCGCGTGCGCGTGTTTCAAGAAAGCGGGAAAGCCGCTTCGGTCGAAGCGGTGAGGATCACGAGCCCGAACCCTTCCCCTGTTAAGACACGGCTCGAACCCGGAATCGCCACACCGACGGACGGCGTACCGTCGACGGTTCGATTCGCCTGGGGAGCCGCCTTTTCGAGATCTCGATTTCCCGGAAAGGGCGCCGCGTATCACCGCGTTCGCTGCTCATTCAGCGTCGTGCGCGCCATTCTGGGAGGGCGGGGCAATGGCACCCCAGTCGAGGACATTGTGCGAAGCCGGGTGTCCCTTGGGAAGAGGCGACCCGGCTTCCTCGACGAACGGTGACCACAGAGCGACCAAACGCAGATCGCTGCGACGATGTCGATCGAACTCAGCGAGCCGCTCTGTCCCCCGACGGGGAAGATTTCGTCAAAGGCGCAGGGTCACGCGAATGACCCCGTCTTCGGTTGCCACTCCTGTGAGCAGCCCGCTGCGCTGAAAGACGGAAAGCATGGGCCGGTTCTCTGGGAGCATCTCCGCCTCGAAGCGATCGATTCCCCGCTGCCGTGCGATAGTCGCCAGATGATGCAGCAACCGGCTAGCGACACCGTGCCCCTGGTAGTCTTCCTCGACCGTAAACGCTACCTCGGCACTTTGCCCGTCCGTGGTCGGCGCATACGTGGTATAGCTACCGCCGCCGATCATGATCTCGCTTTCTCCGCCTCCGACCGTTGCCAGCAGGACCACACGCCGGTCGAAGTCGATCTCGGTAAAGCCCTTGAGCTCCGCCTCGGTCAGTTCGTGTTTGTAGGTGAAGAACCGCGCATAGATCGACTCCGGATCGAGCTTCCTGAAAGCTAAGAGGATCCGCTCTCTATCATCCGGCCTAACCGCCCGGATCGTGACCGCGACGCCGTTCTTGAGCGTCTCCGTGACGCGATAACTTCGCGGATCGAACCTTCCGGAGCTGCGGGGTGAGGTCTTGGAGGGCACAATGGCAGACGTCAGGGGCCGCGCATCAGTAATCGACGAAACCGCATCCTTGGCGAATATCCCGCACGACCTCCGGCTTGCCCCATCCGCCACCTGGAACGCAAACGTGCGACCTCACCCTAATTCACCGCCACCGCTCATCGACGAAAGGCATCGGCTTCTCGCCGCGCTCTTGCTCCAGCGTCGGGTAATCAGTATAACCCTTAGCGCCTCCGCCGTAGTACGTGGAGGGGTCATCCGCATGCAGCGGTGCCCGCAGGCGGAGTCGCTCGGGCAAATCGGGATTCGCGATGAACTTGCGGCCGAAGGCGATCAGGTCCGCCCGCTCCGCCTGCAGCCAAGCTTCGGCACAGTCGCGATCGAATCCGCCCGCGAGCACTAAAGTACCATGGTATTTCTCGCGCATCAGCCCCAGCATCCGCGTTGCCGCCACGTCCGGCTCCTCACCTCGCTCGAGTGCTTGCGCGTCCGGGTTGACGACGTGCAAGTAAGCAAGGGTGAGTTCGTTTAACTGGCTGGCTATGTAGCCAAAGGTCGCTTCCGGATGGTCGTCGCGGATGTCGTTCAGTACACCCAGAGGCGAAAGCCGGACGCCGACACGATCCGATCCCCAAATCTCGCAGGCGGCTTCGATCACCTCGAAGAGCAGACGAGCCCGGTTTTCGATCGATCCGCCATAGTTGTCGGTGCGGTGGTTGGTGCTGGAACTGATGAACTGGTCGAGGAGATAACCGCTGGCGGCGTGGATCTCCACCCCGTCGAACCCTGCGTTGCGCGCGTGCCGCGCTGCACGTGCATGCTGGCGCACAATGTAAATCTCTTCAATATGAAGAGCACGCGGGGTTACGAACGGCACCAGCGCACCCTCTCCGCGCGGGTTCTTGATGAACGCCTCGCCCGCGGGGCGAAGAGCGGACGG
>Ga0209253_10003617_pt1 | contig 13553 bp, 11 predicted proteins | sample FrelakmetBRP12BR_FD_187145 | JGI IMG/M metagenome (GOLD analysis project Ga0209253, IMG submission 187145) | Freshwater lake sediment microbial communities from the University of Notre Dame, USA, for methane emissions studies - BRP12 BR (SPAdes)... | ecosystem: Environmental > Aquatic >...
TACTACGGCATCTACTTCGGTTTCGGGATCTACCTCGCCTCGCTGGGCTACTCGCGGGACCAGCTCGGGATCGTCCAGAGCCTGTTCCTCTTCTTCTCCTACCTGATTCCCGTCGTCTCGGGGACGTTCGCGGACCGGTTCGGGTTCAAGAAGGTCCTGATCGCGGCCTATCTCGCCTACATTCCCGCGATCCTGCTGCTGCTCGCGACGAAGTCGTTCTCCGGCATCGCGGCAGCGATGTTGTGCATAGGGTTCGCCGCGGGAATCTTCAAGCCACTGATCGCCGGGACCGTCCGCCTGACGACCGACTCCTCCAACTCGACGCTCGGCTTCGGCATCTTCTACGCGATCGTGAACATCGGCGGCTCGTTCGGGCCGATCGTCGCCGGGAAGCTGCGGGCGATCTCGTGGGACTACGCCTTCATGTCCTCGGCGGCCGCGGTCTCGGTGATGTTCGTGATCACGCTCGTCTTTTACAAGGAGCCCCCGCGCAGCGCGGTCGTCGAGCCCCTGGGGAAGAAGCTCCGCGACATCGTGACGACCTTGTCCGACGTGAAGTTCGCGTCGTTCCTGGTCCTGCTCGGGCTGTTCTTCTGGCTGCCGTTATGGGGCTTCTTCAACCTGTGCGCGCTGTACGTGGATGGCGCGCTGGACACCGCGGCCCTCTACGAGAGCCTGGACGCCGGCCTCTCGTGGATTCCGCTGCTCGGCCCGTGGATCGTTAGCCTGGTCTCCCACGATGTGGACGGGGTGCGCAGGGTCCTCGGCGAGTCCGTCTCTCACACGGGCTACATCATCATGCTTCTTCAACTCCCGATCTCGATCCTGTTCGAGCGCTACCGCGCGATGCCGTCCTTCATCTTCGGACTGGCGGTGGCCGCGGCCGGGTTCGGCGTCATCGGGCTCGCCGCGACCGGCGCCCCCGCGCTCGTCTTCCTGGGCATCGCGCTGTTCGCGATCGGCGAGATGATCACTTCGCCGCGGATCCAGGAGTACATCACGTGGATAGCGCCGAAGGAAAAGGCGGGCCTCTACATGGGCTCGAACTTCCTCGGCACGATGATCGGCGCCACCTTGAGCGGCATCTACGCGCCGGTGTACGGGTACTTCGAGCGGATCGGCCACCCCGGGGGCGTGTGGTTCGTGCTCGCGGGGCACATGTGCCTCGCGGTCCTCGCCTTCGCCGCCTTCATCAGGTTCGCCGGGGAGTTCAAGGTCCAGAGCGAGTAGACGGCCGGGTCGAGTCGGGCCACGGCCTCACGGCGTTGGTGCTGTTCGCCGACGACGCAAATCAGAAAGGCCCCGCGAGCGGGAAATGGGTGTTTGGATTTCCCATCCTGGTCGTTGCATCTCCCCGAGGCCCGGCGCGGTAACTCATTTCTTCTCTACGACGACCCGGCCTTCGGCGTTCACGAACACCCGGTACTGATGGCCGTCCTCGCATGAGGCGACGTAATCGTTATCTCCCTGTTGGCTGACGTCGACGACCTGTCCGCACGGCAGGCCCTGCAGGGCGATCACCGCCGTCAGGTCCTTTGCGACCGGGACTTCACTGGTGGCCGGATCGGCCGCCTGCGACGACGCGGCGTACAGCGTGGTCGTCACGAGCATCAGCGCCAGGCGATTTGCATTCATGTTCACGGCGTTACTCCCGCCATCAAGTTGGACTCGGTGAATTTCTTCGGGTCGGAGAGGATGCCCCAGATCGCGTCGCGCGAGGCGACGATGTCGCGGGCGAGCGTGGGATCGCTGTCCTGCAGCAGCGAGAGCACCTTGAGCATCAGCAGGTTGTACGACTGGCGAAGTTCCGCAAGCGTCAGCGCAGCTTGGCGCTTGTGGTAGGCGCGGAACTGGCCGAGCAGGTCGTCGACCTGGTTCTTGAGCGACAGCTTCGTGAACATGCCGATGGCTGGGGTCCCGCGTAGCCTTGCCTCGAGAGAATTGAGGTCCAGCGTCGGGGCCGGCGGCTTCGCCGCGACCGGCGCCGGGGCTGGTTTCGGCGGCGACGCGGGCACGGGCGCTGTGGCGACTGCCGACGCAGCAGCCGCTGGCACAGCAGCGGAAGGAGCGGCGGCGACCGTCGGCGGCCTGGCTGGCGCAGCACGAGTAGTCGGTGCGGCGGCTCCCGCGACCTTCGGGGCCGCGGTTGGCGGCGCGGCAGCGGGCGCCGCCGGTGGCGCTGGCCTGGCGGCCATGGGCGAAGCAGGTGCAGCCGGAGTCTCGAGTGGCCGCTGCTCGACGGGTGCGGGTGCGGGTGCTGGTGCGGGTGCGGTCGCCGGAGTCGCGGCCGCCTCGGGAACCGCCGTCGACGCAGCCTGTGCCGCCGGCGGGGACGGCTCGGCGTGGTGCACGCACGCGCATCCCGCCACCAGGCAGGACAAGACGCCGCAGACCAGAACCAGCCGCTTCACTGCCGGCACCTCACTTGTGGGGTTTCCTTCCCTTCATACGTCGGACCCGATCATCCTGCATTCGTTCCCCCCGGCCTCAATGCCCGCCCTGCACCAGCAGCCCTTCGGCCCGGACCGCCTCGGCCAGTCCCTCCACGTGGCGCATCGGCAGCCAGTCCGGCACCGACTCCGCAGCCGCCCGCCACAGCAGGCCCTGCATCCGCTCGATGTTGAACGATGGCTCGTTGCGCATCCACAGCTCGTGGATGCAGTGTGCGCCTGAAATTCCGTCACGGTCGACGAGCGCGGCCTCTTCTTTCTTTGCGTCGAGCCGCGCTCTCCGACTCCGTGGGCGCCTCAGTCCCAGAGCGACACGACGTGGCCCACATCGGGCGCGACACGCCCGGCGTGCACCTCGCGCCACCTCGCCGACGCAGCCTCCGCTCCGCGCGAGTGCTGCACCCGCAGCCACTGGCGGCTCCAGCCGACGAAGCCACGCAGTGCCGCCGCAACGCGTTCCTGGTACACACGCGGGCCCCATTCCTGCACGCGCTTCTTGACCTGCGCGGGCGCGAAGAAGAACGCAGGCTTCGGCCCGGGCAGTGAGGCGGTCCGTGATGGAGCGTCGTGGTGGCTGCGCCCGACGGCCATTGAATGTTTCAGCTGCTCGCCGAAATGCGCGTGCACGGCCGCGAGCACCGGCCCGCTGCCCGCCATGTCGATCGAGACGATCGGCGCGCCCGCCGGAATGGTGGCGATGTCGTCGTAGGTGACGACCTCGTCGTAGCAGCCGAGACCGTGCGTGAACGCATGGTTGCGCGTGGCGGTGACACCAATCAGCTCGAGTCCCGACCGGGCATCGGCGCAGTGTGCAAAGCCGATCGCGGTCTTGCTCGATGCCGACAGCACCAGCACCCGCCGCGCGCCGAACCAGTCGTTGTCGTTGAAGTAGTCCTCGGCCAGCCAGCCGGTGATGTAGAGCCCGCGCAGCAGCGCGTGGCGGTCCTCTGCGTCCGCGCCGGCCTCAAAGAGCATGTCGCGATCCGTCGCCGTGAAGGCTCGATACACGGGCGCGTGCGCGGAGCGGTGCGGCCCGTCGTCGCGCAGACCGTCCGCGGTCGGTGTCACCGTCACGTCCACGTAGCGCGCCATCGGATACCAGCCGAAGTAGCGGCCGCCCGTCGGGACCTCTGGATGCCGCGACTCGACGACCTCCGCCCAGCCCATGGCGGGGACCGAGCCCCAGCCTGGCTCGCCGGTGGGGAAGAAATCCCAGTAGCCGAGGGTGTCGCCGGTGGTCGCGTAGGTCACCGTGTTCGCAGTCAACGCGAAACGGTCGATACGAAGACGAACCTGTCCGGCCGACAGCTCCGGCATCCCGGACTCGCGCAGGCGTGTCTCGGCATGCGAGCCGCGATTGACCTGCAGCGTGATGTTCCGCGTCGTCATTGTGGCGCCCCCGAAGCCTTCGACCCCTGCAACTATAACTAACCGCGCCAGTGCGGGCTCGCCCGGCAACGGGGCGTTCCTTTCCGGGTCCCCCCTGGTCGCACCAGCGGGTACACTGGCCGCGGAGGATCCATGAAACCGAAGTACTACCAAGTCTGCCTCTGGCTCACGGTCGCCGAGTGCGTCGTGGCCTTCACCATCGCGCTGGCGCCGTGGGTCAACCTGATGCCCATCTGGATCCACATGCCCGATGCGGAGCACCTGACGACATTCGAGAAGTACATGGCCGGGGGCTACGGCTTCTGGGGCGCGATGTGGGCGATCCCGAACTACGTGATGCTCGACACCACCGACTGGGTGGCGCGCCGAAAATGGGCGCTGCTGGCCGGCTGCATGTACCTGCTGTGGTGGATCGTCTGGTGGGACCAGATATTGAACGGCACCTGGCAGTGGTATGTGCTGGTGGGCTACCTGCCCTTGCGCGCATTCCAGCTGGGCGCGAATTTTACCTACGCGCTCGGGTCGCCGCGGGCCTGAGGGGGCGAGAGGATCCGCGTGCGGCACGCACCGGCCTACCCGCACGACGACGCGCTGGAGATCGCGCACGATGTCTTTGCCGTGCGCGGCAGCCTGTCGATGAACCCGCTGGTCCGCATCTCGCGCAACATGACGGTCGTCCGCCACGCAGGTGAGCTGTCGCTGATCAACCCGATCCGCCTGAACGAGGCCGGCATCGGCGCGCTGCAGCGACTGGGCAGGATCCGCCGCATCGTGACGCTGGGCGCGCTGCACGGCATCGACGACGCCTGGTACCGCGAACATTTCGGCGTCGAGTGCTGGGCCCGCCCGGGCAGTCGCAAGTATCCGCTCCCGGACGACTGCTGCCTGCTGGACGAACAGCAGCCGCTGCCCTTTCCCGACGCGCAGCTGTTCTGCTTTCACGGCACGCAGCCCGAGTCCGCGCTGCTGTTGCGGCGCGGCCGGGGGCTGTTGCTCACCTGCGATGCGATCCAGCACTATGGCGACTACCGCCACGCGAGCCCGGTCGCCAGGCTGCTGCTGCCCCTGCTGGGCTTTCCGCAAACGACCTTGATCGGCCCGATCTGGCTGAAGGCGATGACACCCGCCGGCGGCACGATGCGGGGCGACTTCGAACGATTGCTCGAGTTCGAGTTCGACAGCCTCTTTGCCGCGCATGGCAGCTTCCTGCCCGAAGGCGCACACCGTGCCGTCGAGGCGGCGGTACGCAAGGCCTTCGGCTGAAGACGACCGCGCGGGCCCGGCTGCTCAGCCCAGGCTGCGGAACAGGGCTTGCGCCTCCTGCAGGTCCGGGGTTGAAAACCCTTCAGTGAAACTACCCAGCACGTCGCCGATCACGCCGCGCGCCTTGATGCGCTCGCCGCGCAGGGCGTGCAGCCGCGCCAGGCTCGTGGCCCCGCGCAGCATCCAGATCGCCGCATGTTGCTGCCGGGCAATGGACAAGCACTGCTCGAAGCAGCGTTGCGCCTGCTCCTGCGCGTCCGCCTGCCCTTGCGCGTCCGCCTGCCCGGGACCCGCTCCGCGGTGCAGCAGCAGTTCGCCGCGCAGCCGGTGCAGCTCGGCCTCGTAGAAGTGCTCTTCGGACTGCGCCACGAAGTCCAGGGCCTCGGCCACCGCCGCCAGGCCCGGTTCGCAGTCGCCGGCCCGATCATATGCATTGGCCAGTACTGTCAGCGCGCCTGACCGCGACACGCGCGCCCCGCCGGAGCGGATGGCACGCTCACCTTCGAGGATCATCACGCTGCCTTCCCGGGCGCGTCCTTCTTCGACCAGTGCGCAGCCCTGCATGAGCGAGGCCCACGCGCCCAGTATCGGAAAACCGTGCTGCTGCACCAACGCCGTGAGTTGCTGCGCCCGCTCCCGCGTGGGCCCGGGTTCCCGGCGCAACTGCAGCAGGACAGTGGAGAAGAAGAGCGAATAGGCGAGGCTGAAAGCATGGCCACGCTTGCGCGCCAGGTCGACGGCCTGGTTCACGCGCGTGAGCGCCTGATCGAGGCGGCCCAGGATCATCAGCGCCCAGGCGCCATAGCACAGGCAGCCCACGCCCGGGTCCAGCCAGTACATGGCCACATGCGAATGATGCCGCTCGGGGTCGTACAGCGCCCAGCCGGCGTCGCAGTGCCTGAGGGCCTCGAGGAATTCGCCGGTGTGCAGGCAGATGATGCCGCAGGCCCGGTGCGCCTGGAGCAGGAAGCCTTCGTCCCCGGTGCGCTCGGCCAGCGCCAGCAGCTGCTGGGCGAGCCGCCGCGCCGCGCCGTATTCGGCCTGGACCTGCCGACTCGACCAGACCCCGTACATCGTCGGGAACAGCTGGTCGGTTTCCCCCAGCTCTTCACACAGCTCGAATGCCCGTTCGCTGGCCCATCGAACCTCGGGCGCCGCCCAGCTGGACGTCACCGCCAGGGGCACGCCCAATGCCAGGAGCAGCGAGAGTTCCTGGCGGTCGCGCTCGGGTCCCTCGGGCAAGGTCTTCAGGACCTCGAGCGCCTTGGAAACGTGCTGGATGGCTTCCTTGTTGGCAGAACTTTCCACGGCCTGCAGGCCAGCCCGTTGCCAGAAGACGATGGCCTGTGGCGCCAATCCGGCCTCGGTGTAGTGGTGCGCCACCAGCGCCGGCTGCGAGGCCGCCTGCCCGGCCCATTCGGTGGTCAGGAGCTGTGCGACGCGCGCGTGGGCATGCTGGCGCCGCCGTATCAGCAGCGAGTTGTAGGCCGCTTCCTGCATCAGCGCGTGCCGGAAGATGTAGACGGTGTCCTGCTCGCCGGGCTGCCGCAGGAGGATGCCGGCGTCGCACAGCCGTTGCAGGCCGGCAACCAGCGTCTGTTCATCGCTGTCCAACAGGGCCTGGATCCAGCTGAAACTGAACTCGCGGCCCAGTACCGAAGCAGTTTCCGCCAGGCGGCGCGCGGGGCCCAGGCGGTCCAGCCGCGACGCCAGCGAGTCCTGCAGCGAAAACGGTACCGCCATGTTGGGCAACGCGCCCCTGAGCTCGAACTGACCCTGCACGTCGTGCATCAGGTTCGATTCGAGCAGGTCCTTGGTCATTTCCTCCACGTACAGGGGCACGCCGTCAGTCTTGTGTACCAACTGCTCAAGCACGTCGGCCGGCAGCGGCTTGCCCGCGATCTCGGTGGCCACGCGTCGGATGTCGTGCGGAGACAGGCGCGTCAGCGGCAGTTCCAGGCAGGGCCCGCCGGTCGGCCAGGGCGGTACGAAGTCAGGCCTGCAGGTCATCACGATCAGGATCGCCGCGTCCCTGATTCGACCGACGCACAGCGACAGCATGTCCAGCGTGGAAGGGTCGGCCCACTGCAGGTCTTCGAAGATCACCAGCATCGGCCGCTCGACCGCGAGCGTGAGCAGCCAGGTGGCCAGTGCCTGCAGCGTCCTGGCCTTGCGTTCCTCGCGACTGAAGGTGGGTTCCGCGAAGCCTGCGGGCAACGGAATCGACAACAACGCGGCGAACAGGAACAGGTGAACGTCGTCCCGCAGGCCGATTCCGTCGAGCAGATGCTCGAGGCGTTCCCAGCGGGCGCCTGGCGGGTCTTCCGGTCCGGCCTGCAATGCCCGGCTGAGCTGGTCCACCACGGGGAAGAGCGGGCTGCTGACGTGGAAGGGTGAGCAGCGGAACACCGTGCGCGATGCGTCGTCTTCACCGCTGCGCTGGCTCAGTGCCTGGATGAGGCGTGACTTGCCGATGCCCGGCTCACCGCTGAGCACCACCACCTGGCCTTCGCCGCCACGGGCCAGCTGCCAGCGCTGAAGCAGCGTCTGCATCTCGCGCTCGCGTCCCTGCATGGGCGTCAGGCCCTGCTCGAGTAACACGTCGAAGCGGTTCCTGGCGCGCCCTTGCTGCACGACCCGGTAGAGGCGGACCGGCTCGGCGATCCCCTTCAGGTTCTGGGTACCCAGGTCTTCGCATTCGAAGAGGCCCTGCACCAGGCGCAAGGTGTCGCCGCTGATGGCCAGCGTGTGCGGGCTCGCGGCGCCCTGCACGCGTGCGGCGATGTTTGGCGTCCTGCCCAGCGCGAGTTGCTCGGCGCGCGAGCCCTCGCCGATGGAACCGATGACCACGGGGCCGGTGTGTATGCCGATCCGAACCTGGACCGGCACCCGCGACTTCAGCGCGCGGATGTCCGCCAGGATGTCGAGGCCCGCACGCACGCCGCGCATCGCGTCGTCTTCGTGGGCGGCGGGGTAGCCGAAGTAGGCCAGGATGCCGTCGCCCAGGTATTGCGCAACGTAGCCCTCGTATCGCTGGATGACCTGGCGGGCCGCGTGCTGGTACGCGCTGACCAGTTCGTGCAGGTCCTCGGGGTCGAGTTGTTCCGACAGCGCCGTGGAGCCGACCAGGTCGCAGAACATCACGGTCAACTGGCGGCGCTCGCCTTCGGCCGCCGGCGCGGCCTCGGGGGCCACTGCGTTGGCCGGGCCGGCCCAGACCAGGACCTTGCCGCCTTCGTCGGTAGCGACGCGCTCGGCATTGACCAACTCATCGACGAGGTCCTGCAACGTGGCCTCGTCGAGATCGAACTCGCGCGCCAGCCCGCGGTACGTGACGCGGTCCTTGCGCTGCAGCAGCGCCTTCGCGGCATCCACGATCTCGGTGAATTTCACGGGCTCGGTCCGGTGGCTTGGCGGCGCCATGCGGGCCGGTCAAGCAGTGATCCGCAGGCGTCCGGGCGCCCGCTTGGGCTGGGCCGTCTGCTAAAGTGCGGGCGCCATACGCGGGGAGAGAATAACAACATGCGGATCTGTCTACCCGGGTCAGCGAACCGATTCGAACGTGCCGAACGGGAGCGCACGTTGTTTTTCCAGCGCCAAGCCTACACCTGGGTTCATCCGCCCGGCCAGCCGCCGTACTGCAGGGACGTGCCGCCCGGCGAGGAGTTCACCAAGGAGAAGAGTCGCTGGATGGCCTTCGACATCGTCGAGAGCACGGCCGACATGGCGATGGCGGTGATGGCACGCCTGTTCAAGGCCAACGACACCGTCGCCAGCTTCAAACGCTACTACCCCATCCGCCCGATTCCCGAAGTGGCATCCCGCTGGATGCAGGACGAAGAGTTCGCGCGCCAGCGGCTCGACGGCATCAACCCGGTGCTGATCAAGCTGGCCACCAGTATCCCCGAAAACTTTCCCGTCACGGAAGAGACGGTGAAGGGCATCATTCCGACGGACGACAGCCTGGCCAGCCTGCTCGCGCAGCGGCGGCTGTTCCTCCAGGACTACGAGATCCTCCAGGGCCTGGAGCCCGAATTCGGGCGCTTCTGCGTGGCCCCGATGTGCCTGTTCTGGCTCGACGACCAGGGCCGCCTGATGCCGCTGGCCATTCAACTCGGCCAGTCGCCGGCGGAGGCCGAGACGATCTTCACGCCGAAGGACGATCACTGGACCTGGCTGATGGCGCGCGCCTTCGTGCAGTCCGCGGACGGGACCTTCCACGAGGTCGTGGCGCATCTTGCCCGCACCCACCTGGTGATGGAGAGCTTCTGGGTGGCCGCCTGCCGCACGCTGCCCGCGCAGCACCCGGTGTACGCGCTGCTCCAGCCGCACTTCACGGGCACGATCGAGATCAACCACGTTGCGCGCACGAAGCTCCTGGCGCCGGGTGGGCCGATCGACGAGTCCATCGCGATCGGAGCGCGCGGCTGCCTGACCCTGCTGGGCCTGGCCTACGAGCGCTGGACATTTGCGGGCGCCAACCCGGTCACGGACCTGCAGACGCGGGGCGTGCTTGGCAAGGACGTGCTGCCCAACTACCACTACCGGGACGACGCGCTGGCGCTGTACGAGGCGATCGGGACGTTCGTGCAGGACGTGCTGCGCGTCTACTACCCGGACGACGCCACCGTGCGGCTGGACACCGAGTTGCAGGCCTGGGCGAACGAACTCGCAAGCCCCGATGGGGCACGGGTCAGGGGCCTGCCGTTCGGCGATAGCCCTCTCGCGACTTTCGACCAGCTCCAGGTCCTGGTCGCGCAGGTGATCTTCAACTGCAGCGTCGAGCACGCGGCCGTCAACAACGGCCAGTACGCGCAATTCGGCTGGATCCCCAACACGCCGGGCGCGCTGTACCTGGCGCCGCCCAGGGACCACGGGCCGCGCAACGAAGCCAACTTCGTCTACGCGCTGCCGGACGCCCATGCGGTGGGGCAGCAACTCGCCCTCGTGCACCTGCTCAGCAAGCGCACGGAAAGGCCGCTGGGCACTTATCCCGATGCGTTCTTCAATGGCGTGATGCCGGTGCGTGATGCGATCGACCGGTTCCGGGGCCGCCTGGACGACATCGGCCGCGCGATCCAGGAACGCAACGAGCAGCTGCGCGTACCCTACCTCTTCCTGCAGCCCTGGATCGTGAGTCGGTCGATCGCGATCTGAGCCGCAGGTCATTCGCCCGTCAGGGCGGCTCGGCCATCGGGGGCAGACCTTGCCAGTCCTTCGCCCGCCTGGAGTCCGGGAAGGCGGGCGGAATGCCCGTGAGCAGATAGGACAGCAGGCGCGCGCGCGTCGCCCAGATGCCCGCCAGCCGCAGGTGGTTCAGCGAATGCGCGTCGTCGATCGATCGTGCCCTGGGCACCGGCAGGCTCTTCGGGTGATTGCCGATGTCGAACCAGGTCAGCATGCTTTCCTTGTGCGACAGGGCCTCGTCGACGTCCAGCAGGGCCAGGTCGAGGTACGGGAACATGGTCTCGTCCCAGGGCACGGATGACGCAATCCACTCGGGCTGGAGTTCGTCGTCCGGCGGCGGCAGGCGCAACTGGATCTGCAGCACGTAGTGCATCACCGCGCCGGACTCGAGCAACTTCCTCGTCGCGTCCTTGAGGTAGTTGCGGCTGCGCGTCTCGTCCAGCCTCGGATTCTGCAACCAGGCGTGGTGCCGATCCCAATCGTCCGGCGCGCCGCTCTCCTGGTCACGTGATGGGTCGAAGCCAACCGGCACCAGCCGGTAGCGGGCGTAGCGGAAGACCTGGTCGCGGCCAATGAAGCCGAAGGTCGTCTGGGTCTGGTAGACCAGGCGGTGCGGCGACTCCGGGTCGCGCCGTACGCTGTCGCCACCGCCGATGGCTGCCTGCGGATGCGCGCGCAGGAACGGCACGTACTTCTTGCCCTTGCCCGCCATGGACCGCCGCATGAACTCCACGAACGTGCGTGCATTCCAGAACAGCGGCATGCGACCGGTGTTCATCAGGATGTCCATCGGTGATCTCGAGCGGGAATCGGCGAACTTGATCGAGGCACTGCGCACGACCAGCTTGGCGTCGTCGGTGAACGACGCCGCGCCATGCCGGATGCGGCACGCGAAAGTCCTGCCCTGCTCGAAGAATTCGTGCTCCGGCATGCGCGCGTCGGCCGCAATGCGCAGGCGCCCGCGCAGCGCGATGCCGTTCTCGTGCGACATGCGCACCTTGCCGAAGAGGCTGTTGGCCGAAATGAGCAGCGTCACCACGAAGGTGACCAGTGCCAGCAGCAGGCGATCGTAGATGGCGACCAGCGCCAGGATGAATTTGTGCTCGATCATCGGATGTGCCCTCCCCCGCAGGGCCCGCTCCCCTGCCGATTCCCCGGTTTGTCTGGCGCCGCTGCCGGCCCCATAATCGTTCGTCGCCCCGTCGTCTATTACACCGTGATGCCGACCATGATGCCAGTGCCGCCACGCGAACATGGCCACGAACACTGACCTGCGTTCGGCCTCGCTGCGCGAGGCGCTGGTTGCGTTGCTCGTGCTGACCGTGGCGATCCTGGTCCTGCTGGCGATTTCGGCAGTGCTGGCCGGAACGGACCTGGGCGCTGTGGCGCACGCGGCCGACTGGCTCGCAAGCCTCGAGCGCGACGATGCATCGGGCAAGCTGTCCGATGCCGCAGCCACGGTCGCCGGGGTGCTCGGTGTCGCGATTACCGTCGTTGCGCTGGTCGTGCAGCTCGCGGCAACGCGGTCCGGGCACCAGATCACGCCCATGTTCATCCGGGAGCCGATCAATCGGGTCGTCATGGGGCTGTTCGTGCTCACGACTCTGCAGTGCCTGTGGATTTCAGTGACTCTCGGTCATCCGAACACCGCGGCGACACTGCCGAACGCAGGCTTTGCGATAACGATGGCACTGGTGACGATTTCGCTGCTCGTCCTGCTGCCGTATTTCATCTTCGTGTTTTCGTTCCTGTCCCCGCTCAACATGATCGAACAGCTGCACCGGCGCGCGACCCATGCATTGTCCGCCGCGACGCGGGGCTCCATCGAAGCGCGCCAGGGCGTCGTCATGCGGAGCATCGACGAGCTGCAGGACGTCGCCCGCAATGCGATCGTACAGAGCGACCGCGCCATCGCAATCGCGTGCATCGACTCGCTGGCGGAACTGCTGCTCGAGTACCAGCGTCTTCGCGCCTCGTTACCCGCCGAGTGGTTCCACCTCGGCGACGTGATCCGGCGCGACCCGGACTTCGTGTCGCTGGCGCCATCGCAACTCGAGGAGCTCGAGGGCACGAGCCTGTGGTTCGAGGTCAAGGTGTTGCGCCAGTACCTGGAGCTGATGCGCAACAGCTCGCCGCGCGCCCGGGATGTTGCCGACATGATCGCGATCAACAGCGGTCGCATCGGGATTGCCGCGGCCGAACAGCATCCGGAGCTCATCACGCAGTGCATCCGCGTTTTCAATTCGTACCTGCGCACCGCGATCAGGTCGAACGACATGCGGACCGGCGTCAACGTGCTGAACCAGTATCGGCTCGTGGCGGAAGCGTTGCTCGCGCATGGCCGTCTCGATGCGGTGCGTGAGATCGCGGAGTTTTTCCGGCTCTACGGCACGTATGCGCACAAGGAGGGGCAGTCGTTCATCCTCGAAGTGGCGGCACACGACCTCGTCCAGTTGATCGAGTCCGCCGCGACCATCAATTCGCCGGTGGTCGGCGATCTGCTCGGCCGATTGCTGGAGCTCGACCAGGACATCAGGCAGGACTCCCAGGAAGCCAGCCTGATGGGCGTGCGCCGCGCGCAGATCCAGCTGGCGACGTTCTTCATCGAACGCGGCGACGATGCGCACGCACGCCGTATCGTCGCCGACCTTGCGACCGAGCAGCGCGAACGCCTCGAACGAATTCGCATGGAGCTGCTCACCGACCAGCCCTCGCAGTATTGGGAGTTCACGCCCCGCGGCCTCAATTTTGCTTTCCTCGCGCCCGAGCGACGCCGGCACCTCGGAACACTGTTCGACTGGCTCGCCGGGGCGTGAGGTGATGATGGCGATCGCGCGGGGCTTCCCGAATCCCGTCGAAGCTCAGCCGCCGAGCGTGATGGCGCGCTCCGCAGTCCGGTCGTTGAACGCGGCCAGCGCGGCGCGGTCGGCTTCGGGCAGGGGGTTGGGGCTGGCGTACATCGTGAACCTCCTTCAGGCGGCCACGGCGGGCATCGCGCGTTCAAGGTCGATCAGTTCAAGGGATACCGCCGCCGCATGGACCGTGGCCGCGATGCGCACCGCGTCGTGTACGGCTTCCTCGCTCAGGCCACCAGCCACGACCTCGTGCTCGTGGGCGCGGACGCACATCTCGCAGCCGTTGATCGCGCTGGCGGCGAGCGAGTACAGCTCGAAGTCGAGCTTGTTCGTCGCCGGCTTCGCCAACCGGCTCATCCGCAGCCGCGCCGGCTTGGTCGAGTAGACGTCCTTGCCGACCTGGTGGCGG
>Ga0209253_10003618_pt1 | contig 13553 bp, 7 predicted proteins | sample FrelakmetBRP12BR_FD_187145 | JGI IMG/M metagenome (GOLD analysis project Ga0209253, IMG submission 187145) | Freshwater lake sediment microbial communities from the University of Notre Dame, USA, for methane emissions studies - BRP12 BR (SPAdes)... | ecosystem: Environmental > Aquatic >...
AGGGTGTCGGCTGGGCTTCCGAGGACGACCGGCGTGGTGTTGGCCGGCGGGGATGATGCCGATAGATGCGTGGCCCGCCATCCGACGAAGAGCAGCCCGGCCAACCCGATCATCGCCGCGGCGCCGAACAGGAGCCCGGCGAGCCAGCGGCCGCCGCTCGCCGCGCGAAGCGACGCGCCAGCGAGGTCCCCCGCGCCGCCACCCCCTGCCCCGCCTCCCGGAGCAGCTGCAGGGGGCTCACCCCCTGAGGGCGTCTGTCCTGCGTGGGGGAACGGTTCGGCGGCGTGTGGGTGCGGTTGCTCGACCATCTTCGCCCGCACCTTGGCGGCACCCTGCCCCGCGCCCGCTCCTTGTTGCAGCTGCTGCAGAACTTGCTGCGTCCACTGCGGTGACGGGAGCAACGGAGGGAGCAGCACGAGCATGGCGGCCACGGCGCGCAGGTCCTCCTGCTCCCCACGACAGTGCTGGCAGGCGGCGAGGTGCTCGCGCACCTGGGCCTCGGCTTCGCCGGTCAGCTCGCCGTCCTGATAGGCCGAGACCATGTCGCCGAGTTCGGCACAGCGTTGGGCCGCGCCGGCGATCCTAAGCTGCAGCCCATGCGCATCACGAAAGCGCAGGCGGGCACGGTGGACCAGCTGGCGGGCGCTGTCGTACGAACACTCGAGGGCACGCGCCAGCTCGTCGTAGGAGAGCTCGTGGATCTCGCGCAGCACGAGGGCTTGCCGGTAGGCCGGGGGCAGGCGGTCGAGCGTGCGGCGAATCAGGCGCTGCTGCTCGGCGCGCCGGACCTGCTTTTCTGGTGGACGGCGCGTCGTGGGCGGCTCGCCCATCACGTCTGCATCCTCCAGATCGACCAGGCGCCGGTCCTTGCGAATCTGGTCGATGGCCAGGTTGCCGGCGATGCGAAAGACCCATGACTTGAAGTCGAACGGCGGACCGAGCATGCCGAGGCGCTGGTGGGCGACGACGAACGCATCCTGGGTCACATCCTCCGCCGACGGACCGTCACCCAGGACCTGGTAGGCGTAGTTCAGCACGGCCGGGTGCAGCTGCTCGAACAGCTCGGTGAAGGCCTGTTCATCCCCGGCCTGCGCCTGCTGAACGCGGGCGACAAGCTGCGGGTCCGGTCCTCGGCGCTTGGGGTTCACGTGCCTCCGCCTGTAGAACGCTCGCCGGGCTCGGGATGTGACAGGTCGATGCGGTGGATGGACCGCGTTCGATCGAGGGAAGGGGCTTGCGCGAATTGGGGGCGCCGACCAGGCGGCAACCAGTATCCGTCGGGGGATCCGGCGGCCGGCGCGGCAGAGAGAGTGTGGGTTGAGGACGGCATCCGGCGCCCCGCGTCGGAACGCGGGGACTATAGCACAGGCTCCGCCGCCGCGCGGCGCAACGCTCGATCAACGCGCGCGCAAGGCGGAAGTGCCAACGTAGTTCCTGGACGCGGCACACAGCCCGTGGCCGAGTCCCTGTCGAGCCTCTCCCGCCCGCAGCCGCAGGATCAACGCCTGCGGGGCGCGATCGGCGGTTGTCATCAGAGGCCGCCCTGATTCGGCGGCCTCTGGTCTGAATCGTCTCCGGGCGGAGTCACGCTTCGCAAGCCAGGCCCCGCACTGCCTGTGGATTCTCCGCGCCGGTCATTTGATGATCGGCGGCGGCGCCGGCGTTGTCGGCAAGAGCGGCAGCGGCAGGATCTCGATCGGCAGGATGACTAACCCGCACCGGCCAAGGGTCAGGTCACTGTAGACCGGGCTGCGCAGGCTCGACCCATCCTTGAGCTGCGCCACGAACTGATACAGGACATACGCCTCGGCGAACCCGGACGAGGGGCCGACGGCGTTCCCGTCCAACGTGAACTGGAACTCCCCGTTCGCCAGCGGGTTCATCGACTCACCATCCGACCACCCGGTAGTCTCCCCGCTGGCCTTATCCTTGAGGCGCTCGAAGAACACGACGACCTTCACGCCGCGCGGGTCCGTCACACGTACCCGGAGGGTGACCTGCCTTGGATCGCAGCTACCGAAGCCATAGTAGAAACCCATCGAGGACAACGCCGGCGGGCTGAACCCTGCAGCCGGCGTGGGTGTCGGGGTTGGGGTCAGCGTGGGCGTGGAGGTAGAAGTGCCCGGTGTGGGAGTCAGCGAGCGAGTCGGCGTCAAGTCGCCCACCGTAACGATGACCGGGACGGACTCGCCCCACGCCCCGGCGGTGTTCTGGCCCCGCGCGAACAACGTGTACTCTCCCGGCGCTGCCGGGCTCCAGACCTGTCGCAGCGTGGCCAGCTTCTGCGATGGATCGGGGTTGGGAAGGGAAGCCAGCACCTGGCCGTTCACCGCAAGTTCCCCAGTCACCACACCCGTGTCGTCGGTAACGTGGAACACAACCTCGTAGGGCGCCAGCGGCAAGTGCATTCCAGTGAGTGGTGCATCGATCCAGGCATGGGGCCCGGACGTCCCGAGCAGCAATGCCCGTACAGGCGCCTTGGCCACAGGCCGGATACAGCCGGCACTTAGCGCGAGGAACGCCACCAGGAGCAGGCTTCTTCTGATGACCGCGTTCATCCTGTGTCCTCCACTGGGGGCCGCCCCTATCCTATGGTGGGGATGAGACAACCGTGTTTTCCGGATAGCTGGCGTCTCCCTGGGTTAGACCGCCGATGACCTGCGGGTTGTCGAAGTTCCATGCATCCGACCCTCCGCCCGCGCAGCGCACCCATTCCACCGAGCTCCCCGAACTGAAGCACGCCTCCGTCGCCTGCATGTGAGTGAGACCCCGGTAGTACAGATACTGCAGGCGCACATCTCGTGCACAGCTACCCTGCCACCACTTCGGGGTAGCACTGCCACTGCTGCTTGATTGAAGCGTGAAGGGGATCACAGCCGATTCGCCCGGCTCAAGCCATGGGACTGGAACCCGATTGGGCGGAAAGAGATGTCCTTCTTCCTTGTCAGCGGTGAAGGCTGTGTAGTTGTACTTACCGACCTCGTCAAGCTCCACCGTGTACTCGGGCGGCGGTCCCACCAAGTCGGCCGCCGTCAGGTTGTCCCGGTAGACACAGTCGTCACCATAGAATCCCTTCCGGGCGAAGTTCTCTCCCATGATTTCCAGGTTCAGACGATATGCCTGCGCGTCGGCCTGGGTGACAGCCATCGACTCGGGCGTGGTCTTACGGGTGATCTTGACGGCGACGAAGGCGGGGTAGTATCCCGAGCCCCACGCCGGGTGGACCACGATCCGGGGATCGAGACAGGCCGGTTCCTGCCCATGCGCTCGGGTGGCAAGGATGTCGCCGCAGGCGGGTTGGCTATGCAGCGAAGCGGCCATCTTGATCTGGGGGATCAGTTGATCGGCGATCTGCTCCTTGCAGTCGGCATCGCAAAGCAAGTCCACGCCCGGGATCTCGATGCCGCCTACCTCGGATAGCGCCCAGGTCCGGATGGAGTCGGAGGCCAACTGATCGAAGGAGGGTATCGATGGGGGCAGCCCCGTGAGCGCTGACACGCCGTAGTCAACCCCCTTGACCACCGCATCTTTGCACAGGTCGTAGTCGCTGCAGTAGGGGATGATGTCGATGATCACGCTGGCGTAGGCCGCCTTGGTGAGGTTGATCCCGTAGATTACGAAGTCGGCGAGCTCCGCCACGCTCTTGGAAAAGCCCTTCATGAGCTCCCACAGGCAATCGATTGAGAAGCCCTCGCAGGCCTGCTGGGCCTGCTTGGCAATGATGCCCGGACAGACCACCTGCCCGACGGAGAAAGTGCCGGTCGGGTCCTCATCGATCACGACGCACCCCCACACGTCGGAGGTCCTCTCGAAATTCGGTGCACGGTAGGAGTCGCGCATGATCTCGACATCGTAGATGCTGGGATGCTCCGAGGCCAGCGGCGGAGCATTGGAAGGCAGCGGAGGTGTGTTGTAGTGCATGACTACGACGTTGGACGGCGCCGTCGAACTGGATCCGTTGTGGAGCGGAATCGTCCTCACGTGCAGCGTAAACGGCGTGCCGTTGGGATACGAATTGGCAAACCAATCGCAGGAGTAGGTGTTCTTGGTGCCGGCATACGAAGCTCCCCAGCCGCCGTACGCGCATTCCGAAGTGTCCGGCTGTGGAGGGTAAAGCAGGGCGAGTTCGAGGCTGAAGGTTCCTTCAGAGCCATTGCCGACGGCGCCGAACCACTCCTCGTCAGCGGGCATTTCATAAGAGGAGATGATGCCATGCGTGTCTCGGACGCCGGGGCCTGTGTAGGCGTCGGCCGAGATCTGTTGGACGAGGTCGGTGGCCTTGATCAGACCGGTGGTTTGCCAGCGGAACTCAAACACCTGGTCGGCGATCGGTTTGTCGTTGCGGACCGTGACGGCGCTGGTCCACGGCGCGCCCCCGGTGGTGCAGGCGCCTGGGCCTTCTTGGGAGCAGGCCAGGAGCACCGTTCGATTGACCGTCGTGTGGACCTTGCCCACGAACTTGAGGGCACCGCCGGCCCAGCCCCACACCTCCATGTCGATCTCAAGGTCAGGTGCCTGGACCTGCTCCACGATGCTGTCCAAGTAACCCGTGAGGTTGAATCGCTGGCCGGAGCCCGGGAGGAATGTCCGGTTCCCATCCGGGACCCGCACTCCGGCGGAGCCGTTGATCTGGACGTACAGGTATGCGACGTCCATGGCAGTGGGGAGAACCAGGTCTCCGCCATCCAGGTAAGGTGCGTTGAGCGGCGTCCGGCCGCTCGGAGCCTCAGGGACACAATTGGGGCCGGCGACGAGAAGCGTGACCGGCTCGCTCATCGTTTCGCCGGCGGCAGAGAAGGCGGAGACGGCGTAGGTGATCTGGCCAGCCTGATCGGGGTCCTCGAAGCGGAAATCCACCGCTGTATCCTTGCCATTCACGGTGGCGATGCGCACCAGATCCTGCCCGCCCTTCGATCGATAGATGAAGAACCCCCACGGGTACTTCAGATTGCCCTCCTGCATGGCGTAGTCGTTCCAGATGAGGGTGACGATGCACTTGGAGAAATCGGCGCTGACGATGGTCGGCGCCGCGGGGGCTGAGGTCGGGCTCTCGCCCATGGCGCCTTGGGCCAGGAAGTTCAAGTCGGAGAGGGCGCCCGATGCCTGCACAAGCTGGCTCGGGCCGCCGGACTCACCACCAGGGTTCGTGCCCTCGGGAGGCTCCTGGCCGGGCAGGTTGCCGCCGGGAAGCTTGCCGTTCGGCAACAGGCCCTCGGGATCGAGCATGACCGGCTCCAGCACAGGCACGGGCGGGTTCGGGATGAAGATCAGGCTGCCGGGCTCCAGGACAGCATCGAATGAGGTCGTCGGTGGCAGGTTGGGATTCGCCTGAAGCAGATCGTCAGGGCTTACCTGGTACTCGGCAGCCAATGCAGCCAGGGTAACCCCGCTTTCGACTTCAATCGGGCTGCGTGTCCCCGCCGCCTCGGTAGCGGTGATGTCGAGCGGATTGGAGAAAGCCGTATTGCCCGCCCGATCGGTCGCACGCACGATGATCGTGAACTGCCCCTGGCTTCCGGGCTGCCAGGACCAAAGATTGGTGAAGTAAGGGAACGACCAGCTGGGAGACATGGCCTTCTTGTCGAGCAAGTTGCCGTTTACGAACAGTTCAAGGCTGGCTATCGGGTGGCCGGCCTCGGCCGACGCCACGAGGGGCACGAACGAATTGAGCGGCCAGGATGCGCTCGGATTCGGGGAGAGCAGGGTGACACGGACTGTCGCCGCCTCGGGCGGGAGCTGGCTCGAGATCGACGGGACGCGAGAGAGCCCCCAAAGGGCAAACGCGCCGACCCCGATAGCCAGGGAGATCGTCCCTGTAACCAGCAGCGGCTTGATCCAGGGCCTAAGGCGAGCCATCATCGGAAATCCCTCCTGCTAGTCTTCCCGGTCCTTCAAACCAGAGTCCTTGTGACTCGGGTGAGGCATGCCTGGCTGAAGTTGCAGGCAGCGGACTCGCTCAACACCACCCACGAGCCGTGTGGGAAACTCGGGCGCCTTTCGCACACCCAACGGGAGGACTGAAGAGCTTCCCCCGTACGGTGGGACAGCGGCGCCACGGGACCGGTTCACGGCGGCGGGTGTGTTCGGGCGGGTGGCGCGGGCGCGAGCCGCGCAGGCGCCGGGACACCGGCCAGGTGGGCAGAGAGTCGTGCAAGCAAACGTTGAGTCATCCCCCCGGGAGCCGACGGGCATTGGCTGCCCCCCAGACAGTGGGCGGGACTATAGCACAAGCGCCTCCACCACGCCCCGCGCGGAGGCTGAGGAATCCTCCGTGTGGTATCCTGACGCTGAATACCCCATGACGGCTTCTGAGTTCGTCCTCCCGCAGGCGCTGCGATCCGATCGCCGTACGCCGCTGCGCTGGGTCCTGTCCCACGTCCGGCGGCAGTGGTGGCTGCTGATCCTGCTCCTCATCGGCGCGCTGGGCAACGCCTCGCTGGCGGCGGTCGTCCCGGTGCTCGTCGGACGCGCCTTCAACGTAATGTTGAGCGCCACGCCGGACCTGCGCCAGGTCGGCACGCTGGCGCTGGTGATCGCCGGCTCGCAGGTCGGCCGCGGCGTGCTGCAACTTGGGCGCAACTTCTCCGCCGAACTCTCGGCGCAGCGCGTCGAGCGCGACGTCCGCCAGGAGCTGTACCTAAGCCTGCTGGGCAAGAGCATGACCTTCCACAGCCTGCAGCCGGTCGGCGACACGATGGCCCGGGCAACGAACGACGTGCGTCAGGTCAATTACCTGTTCAGCCCCGGGCTGAACCTGGTGATCGGCTCGGCGAACTTCATGATCGTGCCGCTGATCGTCGCCCCGACCTATCACCCGTCGCTGATCCTGATCCCGGCGCTGTACATCGCCGCCTACGGCCTGGCCGTGGCGCAGTATTTGCGGCAGCTCGAACCGGTCACCGAGCGCGTGCGCCAGGCGTTCGGGACACTGAATGCGCGGCTGGCGGAGGCGCTCGACGGCATCGAGGTGGTCAAAGGCCACGCCCGCGAGGCGGAGGAGGTCGACGGCTTTGAGGCGCGGGCGCGCCAGGTGCGCGACGCCTCCGTGCGCCAGGGCGACATTGAGGCGCGCTTCCTGCCGCTGCTGCTCCTGGCGCTGGCCGAGGCGGGCGCCTTCCTGCACGGGCTGCTGCTCTACCGCCAGGGGCTGCTGGACGTCGGCCAGGTGATCGCCTTCGTCGGGCTGATCCAACTCTTCGGCTTTCCGACCTACGTCTCGCTGTGGGCCTACTCGCAGCTCTCGATGGGGCTAGCCAGCGCACAACGCATCCTGGAGCTGATCAATCGCGAGACCGAGCTCGATCACAACCCGCGCGGTCACGCCGCCCCGATGCGCGGCGAGATCGAATTCCGCGACGTGACCTTCGGTTACACAGGCCGGGGCCCGAGCCTAGAGCAGGTTACGTTCCGCGTGCAGCCGGGGCAGACGGTGGCCGTGGTCGGGCAGACCGGGGCCGGCAAGACGTCGCTGGCCAAGCTGGTCAATCGCACGCACGACGTCTCGGCCGGGGCGGTGTGCGTCGACGGGATCGACGTGCGCCAGTGGGAGCTGGGCGCGCTGCGGCGCCAGATCGCCATCATCGAGCAGGACGTGTTCCTGTTCTCGCGCACGATCGCCGAGAACATCGCCTTCGGCCGGCCGGGCGCCACGCCGGCCGAGATCGAAGTCGCGGCCGGAGCGGCGCAGGCCCACGAGTTCATCACCGCCTTTGCCGACGGCTACCGCACGCTGGTCGGCGAGCGCGGCGTGACGCTCTCGGGCGGCCAAAGGCAGCGCATCGCCCTGGCCCGTGCCCTGCTCTCCGACCCGCGCATCCTGATCCTGGACGACTCGACCAGCTCGATCGACAGCGCCACCGAGGACCAGATCCAGCGCGCCCTATTCCTGGCGTCGCGCGGCCGGACGACGATCCTGATCACCCACCGGCTGTCGCAGATCCGCTGGGCTGATTTGATCCTTGTCCTGCGGCGCGGGCGGCTGGCGGCGGCCGGATCACATGATGATCTGATGCGCACGTCCGACGCCTACCGGCGCATCTTCACCCGCTACGAGGGCTCCTGAGCATGGGCTTCTTCGAAGGCCTGGACGCCGAGCCCTACGACCGCACCTACCGCGACCGCGACCTGGTGCGCCGGATGGCGGACGCCTTCCGGCCGAAGGGGCGCGCCATCGGGGTGATCCTGCTGTGCAACCTGATCGCCGCCGCCGCCGGTGTTGGCGTCCCGATCCTGATGGCCCGCGGCGTCGACATGATGGTGCAGACCGGGACGCCGGCGGGCATGGCAGCGCTGGCGTCGGGGCTGTTCATCCTGGGCGCCGCCGGCTGGGGCGTGAACTGGATCCGACGCCGGGTGACGGCGCGGGCCGTCGGCGACGTCATGCTGGCGCTGCGCCGCCGGGCGTTCGCCGCCGCTGCCGAGCACGACCTTTCCTTCTATGACGAGCACTCCTCGGGCCGCATCGTCAGCCGCATCACCTCCGACACCGAGGAGTTCGCCAACGTCGTCACGCTGGTCGCCGACCTGCTGAGTTCGTTCTTCCAGGCCGGCATCCTGCTCATCGTCCTGGCGCGCATCGAGGTCCGGCTTCTGCCCTGGCTGCTGGTGACGCTGCCGCCGGTGTTCTTCTGTGCCTACGCCTTTCGGCGGCTGGCGCGCACGGTGACGCGGCGCGGATTCCGCGCCATGGCCAATGTAAACGCTCTTACGAAGGAAGCGGTGAGCGGCATCGCCGTGGCCAAGAACTTCCGCCAGGAAGCCGCCATCTTCACCGAGTTCGATCGGGTCAACAAGCAGTCGTACGCCATCAATGTCCGGCGCGGGTTCGTGCTGGGGATGGTCTTCCCGGTGTTGAACGCGCTGGCCGGGCCGGGGACGGCGTTGCTGTTGTACGCCGGCGCGGTCAACGTCGCCGGGGCGCTGATCACCTACGGGTCGTGGTACCTGTTCGTCACCAGCTTGGACTACTTCTGGGACCCGATGCTGGCCTTCTCTTCGTACTGGAGCCGGATCCAGGGCGGGCTGTCGGCGGCCGAGCGCGTCTTTGCGCTGATCGACGCCGAGTCCGCCGTGGTGCAGGCGGAGCGGCGCGCCGTTCCGGTGCTGAGGGGCGAGATCCGCTTCGAGCGCGTGGGCTTCTATTACAAGTCGAGCGAGCCCGTGCTCCAGGACTTCGACCTGCTCGTGCGCCCCGGGGAGACGCTGGCGCTCGTCGGGCACACCGGCGCCGGCAAGTCGTCGATCGCCAAGCTGGTGACGCGGTTCTACGAGTTCCAGAGCGGGCGGTTGTGGATCGACGGGATGGACATCCGCACGCTCGACCTGCAGGCCTACCGCCGGCAGTTGGGGATCGTGCCGCAGTCGCCGTTCCTGTTTTCGGGGACGGTGATCGACAACATCCGCTATGCGCGCCCGGCGGCGCCGCTGGCCGAGATTGAGGCGCTGGCCGGGCGAATTGGCGGGGGCGAGTGGCTCGAGTCGCTGCCCGGGGGGCTGGCGACCGAGGTCGGCGAGCGCGGGGCGCGTTTATCGATGGGGCAGCGGCAGTTGGTGTCGCTGATGCGCGTGTTGGTGCAGAAGCCGGCGATCTTCATCCTAGATGAGGCGACGGCCAACATCGACCCGTTCACCGAGGCGCAGATCCAGGAGGCATTGGGGCTGATCCTGGCCGAGACGACCGCGCTGCTGATTGCCCACCGTTTGTCGACCGTGCGCGCCGCCGACCGGATCCTCGTCCTGCGCCAGGGCGTGATCCTGGAGGAGGGCGATCACGACGGCCTGCTCCGTCGCGGCGGCCACTACGCCGAGCTGTACAACACCTACTTCCGGCACCAGGCGCTCGGATATGTCCCGGAGGGTATGGAGATCGTGGACGGGAGGCTGAGCGCGAAGGGGGTGTAGGGCCAAATCCCCGTGTTTCGGCTCGCCTGACGCCGGAGCAAACCCCTGCCCCCCAGCACGCGCCAACGTCCTCGGCACGCGCCCGGGCAGGCCCCCGCCTCAGCGAACCACCTGGCTGCGGATTCGCTGCAGGATTGGTTGCTGGGCGGCGATGAGTATGCGGTGTTCCTCGATGAGAGAGGATCCGTCGCAACCACGGGGCGGAGCGTCTCCGAAACAGAAGGGGTCTCTTCTTGTAGTAGCCCACCTTTCGCGTGGTGGAGCGTCAGAGGGAGAATCGAAGATGACCTCGGTCAGTCTACAATCGTGGTCGCTAATACCCGGCCCAGCCTCTGATCCTCCGGCCAGCTCGCTTGATCTGGGCGACGTCATCCACTACCCGCCTGAGACAGTGGCACGTACTCTTCTGGCCTTTCCGGGAATGAGGCTTGTTCATCTCCCGGAGCCGACCTGGTGGGACTGGGGAGCCCGTTGGGAGGAGGGCTCGCGTTGGATCGAGGTGACGCTTACCCTCTTCGAAAGTGAGCCGCCTTCCTGGGGCGGATCCGACCTGCGAGGCGAGTGCGATCTCCAGGACATCCTCCGACTCTGGGCACACCTAAGGACATCGGTGCCATCTAGCTGGATGCACAACGCCGATTGCGAGATCCATACGCCCGAGTCGTTTGGGCGTGCTGTCTCGGGCTAGGATTCCGCCGCCGAACAATTCGCTGAAGCCCTGGAAAGTCACCAGGATCCTGGTAAGGACGAACGGTCTTCGGCTGACCCCGCCGGCGGGCGGATACCCCTGTGCTCTATGCCTGCTGAGTTGCCCTCAAATGGGGGCACGGAGCCCGAGCCGCCGGGCAGCCTAGCTCGAAATCGTTAGACGACGCCGGCCGCCCGAAAGACGAGTTGGGCATGATCTGTCTTGCCCCGGTCAGGAACGAAGTGAGGACAAAGAAGGATCGCCTTGCGGCGAGGGTCTCTTGTGTACCGCTACGAGCTTGCCTACGCTCGTTCCACACGGGGCTTGGCGAGGTTGACCTGGAGTTCATTCCCCGCCAGCGATTGGGCGTTGTACTTCCTGATGGCCTCGTCTGCGCCTCCCTGTGAAGTCCTCGTGACCAAGGCAAAGCCCTTGGACAGACCACGGTCCCGGCCCTTGACGAGAGCAACCGAGGTGACTTCGCCCAAGTACGCGAACAGGGAGTTGATCCCGTCCTGGGTGGTCGACTTCGCCAAGTTGCGTGTACTGATTCTGATGTCCATTCCTTGCTGCCTCCTTCGGCACGGCCGGGAATGGATTGACCGCCAACTCTTAGGGGGTCGGCGGTCTACGTACAACGGGCGATCCGTCTTCTCAAGTACGCCTTCGGTGCAACACGCATGCCCCTTGCCGGCCCGGCTGCCGTGCGGGGGAAGCACCTCAGGAGAGTTGCAGCGTCTCGACATTCAAAGCCGCGCCACGGAGGGCGCGTCGCCAACAGGACCAAGAGGATGCCGAGGCCCGAATTCGGGGCCGCCACGCAAAGGACCTGGTGGCCCGGATCGTTGGAATGCGAGGCGATCCCTGAATGAAGGAGCCTCCATTGTCGCTGGTCCATCGCGTCTATGTCAGCGGCATTCCCATCCCGGGTCTCTTGTACTCCGACTCGGACGTCGCATCCGTCGCTCCAATGCGAAGCATAGAGGTGTACCGTCACTCTCGCAACGATCCCGTAACCGTGAACTGCGACCGGTATCCGATGACCACGCTCGCATCCCATGCCTCGGTGCGCATGGTCCGAGCTCGATCTGAGACTCGGATCACTAGCTCGTCAAGGTCCCGGAGCGCCTTCGTGGCGCCGAGGTCCCGGGGGTTCGACCAAGTCGGACCGATGGTCCTGAAGGTGCCTGACACTCTGGAGGGAGCGATCCCTGAGACCGCCTTCTTTGATATAGTAGAAGGAACCTGCCCAAACCGGCGTGATCCATGCGGATCCATGGAATAGCTATCGGGATCCGGCGGGAGACCCCCATGAATCGAATTCAGAAAGCAACGAAGGCCACGGCCTGGTTGCCGGCTCTCCTCATCCTGGCCGGCCTAACTGTCACCAATTCGACCGTGCGCGCTGAAGGCCGCCGATACGACGACTCGCTTGCGGCCGGTATGTACAACGGGACCTTTGCCTTCACCGTCGAACACACGTACGACGCACCCACGCAGGAAATGCCGATGAACTACTACAGTCTACGGGCTGAAGAAGTAGTGGGGACTATTCGGTTCAGAGCTGACGGGAATGGAAAGGTCTCGGGTATTAGTGTCCGCGTTCCCAGTTTCAACTACAATGTGGTTGCCTCACAGACGGTCACTGTCCCCAAGGATTCGCAGGGAGAATGGAATTGCACGGGCAGTTCCTCCTACGCCGCGGGGATGGGAACCGTAAGCGGCGGTTCCGGTTTGATGGGTGCGCCGCCCTTGGTCCCGGCATCCTTCGATTTCTACACAAAGCCCGTGAAGTTTGATCCTGGTGATCCCTGGGGGCGGGTGAGTTTGACTGGAAAATGCCCCGTCAAGGGCGATTCAAAGGCATTCATCGAGATGGTGAAGTGGGATATCAATTCACTTCCCTCGAATCCCTGGACCTTCAAGACTACCTGGCAGGGTTTTCAATCGGCCGGCGGTACTTGCTCAAACGGCAGCTGGCTGACCGCCAACCGCTCCATCTCATGCAACTGGGCGGCCTACAGCGGCGGGTATCGGCGCAAGACCGCACCTGGATAGGTGGGGAAGGGACTGGAGAGGAACATGACCAAGAATCGCCAATCACGCCGGTTTGCATTCCTTTGTGGGGTTCTTCTCCTGCTGTTGGCATGCACAACGCTCGGGGACCTTACCGGCACCGGCAGAATCCCCTCGCCGGAAAGCGGCGAGGATACGAACTCTCAGATTGACCTTTGGCTGGGTGCGACCGCCGCTCTGCCCTCGACGAACCTGGAACTCGTCACCGAGTATTCCGACCGCGAACCGAAGCGGCTCTTCGCGGAAACCGATTCGGCCGGCAATACGCATCTTTCGATAGCGGTGCCGGTGAGCCCGGCATTCTACGCCGACCAGCCGTCGGATGCGCCTTTGCCGGGGGATTTCGAGCTCTTCATTGTCGATGGGAAAGCATACTCACGCATCGGCGGCGAGGGAGAAGCCGTGCAGAATGATTCCTATCTCACGATGCTTGTGGATGCCCTCAACGGCCCGGAAGGTCCGGGATTGTGGCTCAACATCGTGCCGGATCAAGACTACACCCCGGCCGGCACGGAAGCCCATGGCGGATTCACCACCGCGAAATACACGGTGGAAGGCAGCCTCGAGAATGGCGGGGTCAGCGGAACAATCTGGGTGGACAGCCTATCCAATGCGCTGGTCGGGGCGGAACTTACCGTGGCGGAGGGACTCTTCTTCCCGCCCGGTTCGAACGGAAGCGGCGATGTGCGGATAACGCTAACCGTCAGGCAGATCACGGTGCCGGCCATTACCCTGCCCTAACACTCCAGCCGGGATTCCTCCCAGTACGAAGGGGAAGGCAATTCGTCGCATTCGCCTCTTCCATTTCCTTGATCCAGTCTGTCATTGTTGGAATCAGAGTCAAGCGCCAAGAACACCCGCCCTACGCGCGGCCGCAGGCCAAGTCGCC
>Ga0209253_10003619_pt1 | contig 13546 bp, 23 predicted proteins | sample FrelakmetBRP12BR_FD_187145 | JGI IMG/M metagenome (GOLD analysis project Ga0209253, IMG submission 187145) | Freshwater lake sediment microbial communities from the University of Notre Dame, USA, for methane emissions studies - BRP12 BR (SPAdes)... | ecosystem: Environmental > Aquatic >...
AACGGGCAGTATTGGAGGATAAAGATGAATAAGATGGGTATGGAATTGATTACAGACCATGAACGATCCGCAATATGGGATCATGATAAAAATAATTGGGATGTCGCTGATAAGATGGTGTATCAGTGGAAGAATAAGACAGAACAATCACCTAGATTTAGTATTCTTCATGATGCTTTAGATTGGATGATTAAGCGTAATTCATGAAAAACCTTGTGTATGTCGCTGTATTCTGTTTTGGTATCTTGGTCGGCTATGTTGCTGGTCGTATGGAATGGGCGCATGAGGATTGTTATGACGCAACAGGCAAGTATCAGCGTTATGAGGCTTGGTTAAGCGTTAAGAATGGGATTTATCGTTGTTTTTGGATTGAAAAGGAATTCCCTCATCGGATTAAGATGCAGGGTGTTATCGATGTTAAATAGGAGGATTTATGACACAGTATTATGATTTAAGCAATGCGTTAGATACATTAGAATTTCAGATGCAATCGTTTACGGCTGTATTAGAAACATTGGCATCGGCTGATCCTGATGATCTCACTAGCGGAACTATGTGGTTTATCCACGACACAGTAAAACGCTATCAAGATCAGATTAACCTAATTTCAGGTAAAGCGATGATGGCTCACATTGATGCACAAGAAACAGAAACTAAGAAAGGTAATAAAAAGAATGCTGGCTGAAAAGCAAAGTAAGTTTATTAAACACATTGGCTGTGATCGGTGCGGATCAAGCGATGGCAACAGTCTGTATGACGATGGACACACTTATTGCCATGTCTGTTTGACCTATGTCGATCAAGCCGGTGAAATATCAACAAGAGAAATTAAACCTATGAATAAGGACTTGCAATTTTATGACAATGCTACTTCTGGTGCTATCAGTGATCGTGGTATTTCTTCGGCTGTTTGCTTAAAATACGGGGTCAAACAAGATGTTAACAAGCATTATTACCCTTACTTTGATAATGATGGTGTGCTATCTGCTATTAAGATTAGGCTCATTAGTTCTAAATCATTCTCGATTGCTGGTGAGTTTAGCTCTACGCTCTTATTTGGTCAAAACTGTTTCCCTAAAGGCGGTAGATTCTTAACGATCTGCGAGGGTGAACTCGATGCACTATCAGCGTTTCAGATGATGGGCGCTAAGTATCCGGTGGTATCAATTCGCAATGGCGCATCGGCGGCTTTGAGGGACTGTAAGGCGCAATACGAATACATCGATTCATTCGAGAACATTGTCTTATGCTTTGATGGTGATGAAGCCGGTCAGAAAGCCATGCAGTCTGTTGCTGAGTTATTCGGTGGTAAAGTCAAGATGATGAAGATGCGAACAGGACTCAAAGACGCATCGGATTATCTCAAGATCAAGGCAGACAAGGAGTTCGTTGATGATTGGTGGAGATCAGAGCAGTATGTGCCTGACGGGATCATCCAAGGCTCTACGCTGTGGGATGTCGTATCTAAACCGATTGACAAAGCAGAAGTCGATTATCCCTATTCTGGTATAAACAAACTAACCTATGGCATTCGTAAGGGCGAGTTAGTTATGATTACTGCCGGATCAGGATTAGGCAAATCACAGTTCTTGCGTGAGATTGTGTGGCATATTCTGAGCAAGACCGAGGACAATATCGGGATGATGTTCTTGGAAGAAGGCGTTAGGAAAACTGCTAGATCGCTGATGTCTTTGGCATTGAACAAACCCATTCACTTACCTGATGTGGATGTAACTGAGGAGGAACTCAAAGATGGATTTAATCGAACACTTGGCACTGACCGCCTTTATCTGTTTGATCATTTTGGAAGTAGTAATCTTGATAACATTGTTAATCGTGTCCGTTACATGGCAAAAGGACTTAACTGTGGCTATGTGGTCTTGGATCACATTAGTATCATTGTTAGCGGGGGTGATGTTGGGGATGAACGAAAGGCTTTGGATGCGATTATGACACGCTTGCGGATGTTGGTGCAAGAAACAGGGATTAGTCTGTTATGTGTGTCGCACTTAAAGCGTCCGGATAGTAAAGGTCACGAGGAAGGCGCTGTTACTTCTTTGGCGCAACTGCGTGGCTCTGGATCGATTGCACAGTTATCTGACATCGTGATCGGACTTGAGCGTAACGGACAGGCTACTGACATGGTGGAGAGAAACACTACTCATGTTAGGGTTTTAAAGAATCGCTTTAGCGGTTACACTGGCGGTGCTGGAGACTTGCTATACAATCCATCAACAGGCAGAATGTTAGAAATACAGGAAACAATATGAAAGATGATTTATTAGAAAAGGCATTGAAGTATGCTAAGACTGACGATTACCATGTTACTCGTAAAATCATCACTGATCTGTGCAATGAGATTGAGCGATTGCGTGAACTTAATAAAGATGTCTTTAGCCGGATTCAGGATAATAAAGAAATCTTCAATCACGCTGAACGCTATCTTTGGCTACGCAATTCTGCATGGGATGTTCCTCCGGGGGCGTATGCGCCGATTGTGGTAATATGCGATAACAAGATGGCAACATGGGAATGGCTTGATGGCACTGCATTAGACTTAACTATTGACAAATGGAGGAATGATGAGTAGAGAACTTTCAGCACGATTTGAGATTACCCGTACTTACTATGTCACCACTTACGGCAACTCTGAAGAAGAATGCTTTGACAATTTAGACCATGTTAAGGAAGAGGATTATGAGTTCTCAGATCAACAGGTCGAACTGATCGAAACAGACTATGCTGGCTTTTAAATGGTTTGCAACCTGCCTTTGCTTAATCGGTATTGCACTGACAAGTTTTAATATCTATCCTATAAACATTGTGTTAAGCGGGGTAGGTAGTGCGATGTGGGCTTGGGCAGGATGGAAACAACGGGACAATCCGTTATTTATTGTTGAGCTAGTAGCGGTTGTATTTTATATATCAGGAATGATTTCGTGGATGACGTGAGCAAACGAGTATTTGAATTAGCACGAGGATGTATTGACGAACTTGAGAAGCAAAAGCAATACATTGAATTATTAGAACAGTATATTGAGGAGTTAGAAAATGGTGTGGAAGTGTCCACCACTGAACCTGTTCAATTGGAACAACCTATGGAAATGGAGGAATCAAATGACAACATGGACAACGGAAGACCGAGCGCATTGCGAAAAAGACCTTCTAAAGCAGATAAGCGATCTACAGGATCAGAATGTCAAACTGAACATGGAACTGACAATGGCGCTGGCGGAAATGCAAGCACTGAGGCATCAATTGATAACAGCAACGCAGGGTAGACACTAATGGCACATCCTGATCAACTATTTGGAGATACGACTTATGCTCAACATGGAGATGATATTATTATTCGGGCTATCTTTCACAGTCTCGGTATTGCTACTCCTTCATACTTGGATGTGGGAGCGCACCATCCGGAACGGATTAGTAATACTAAGCTGTTCTATGACAACGGCAGTAGGGGTATTAATGTTGAGCCAAATCCTAATTTATATAAAGCATTCCTAGAGCAACGACCACAGGATATTAACCTTAATGTTGGTGTGGGTATTCAATCAGAATTCCGTGAATTTTACATGATTGATAGCGAATCTGGACGAAATAGCTTCCTTAAAGAGGTAGCTGAGGGATTTGTAATGGATTATCCGCAGTTCTCCATTACCGATGTCAAAGAACTACCAATCTTCACAATTGACCAAATCCTCAAGCATAGATTGACACCTGACTTTCTGACAATTGATATTGAAGGCATGGATTACGAAGTATTGCAGAGCATCAATTATTGCCTACACCCGTTTAAGGTAATCTGTGTGGAGTTGCAACCATATAGCGAAGAAGATATTCGCTCGTTAATGACCGGTGTTGGCTATGATCCGATTATTCGATGTGGTTCTAATTTAATATTTGTTGACAAAACACTATCACATAGAGTAAGATAATTCTATGCGTTTATTACTTGACATCGAAACCACATTAGATCACAGCAAGATTTGGTGCGTTGTTACAAAAGATTTAGATACAAACGAGGTAAAAGTATGGAAAGAAGCAAAAGACTTATCGGAGTACATAAAGGCAGCGAGTTTGATAGTGGCTCACAATGGGATAGCATTCGACTTTCACTTACTGAAAAAGTTATGGAAATGTCAGATTACATTGAAGAGAGTCAAAGATACACTCGTTCTAAGCCGCTTACTAAATCCAAGTCTCGACGGAGGACACAGTCTATCCAACCTAGGGAAACTGCTGGGAATACAGAAGAATGAGTTTACTGATTTTGATTTAAAGACGCAGACCATCGAAGAGATGGTGCAGTATTGTATTCAGGATGTGGAAGTTTTACATCGTATTTATAACTATCTTGAAGCTGAATTAAAGCGACAAGAATTTTCAACACAATCACAGGAGCTAGAGCATGAAGTCCAAGCAATCATCGCAATCCAAGAACGCAACGGTTTTAGGTTCAATGAACAATCTGCTATGCAATTATTGGCTGAACTTAAAACTAGGCTGGAATCTATCATTGTTGAAATGCAGAGGATTTTTCCTCCCAAAATCACTTCTGGTCGCACCCACAAAACCACCGGTAGACCCCTTTCCGACATCGTGGAAGACTTCAATCCCGGAAGTCGCAAGCAAATCGCAGAAAGGCTCATCGAGAAGGGTTGGAAGCCAGAAAAGTTCACCGAAAAAGGTAGCGTCATCGTTGACGAAACCACGCTCGAAGGTCTCGACTTCCCAGAAGCGAAAGCCATCGCAGAATACTTAATGCTACAAAAGCGAATTGCACAGATTGAAAGCTGGATGGAACATACACAGCCTGATGGTCGTGTGCATGGCAAAGTAATCACCAATGGGGCTGTAACAGGTCGTATGACACACCACAGCCCTAACATGGCTCAAGTGCCTAATAGCGGTGCTATCTATGGACCTGAGTGCCGTAATCTTTGGACAGTAGAGAAAGGATGTAAGTTAGTTGGCATTGATGCAAGCGGTTTAGAGTTGCGGATGCTGGCACACTACATGAACGATAATGAATATACGAATGAAGTTATTTCCGGCGACATACACACAGCCAATCAAAAAGCGGCAGGGCTTGAAACGAGGAATCAAGCTAAGACTTTTATCTACGCATTCCTCTATGGCGCAGGAGCTGCCAAGATCGGGAAAATTGTTGGAGGCTCATCGAAAGAAGGACAAAAGCTCATTAATAATTTTCTACGCAACACGCCGAAACTTGAAAGGCTCAGAGAGCGTGTATCTGAAGCGTTTACTAAGAGGGGAGTCTTACTCGGTCTTGACGGACGCAAGTTACTCGTTCGCTCGGAGCATTCGGCGCTCAACACGCTACTGCAGGGCGCTGGTGCGATAGCCATGAAGAAAGCATTGGTATTATTACATAAAGACTTGACAAATCGTAAAATACCATTTAAATTAGTGGCTAATGTTCACGATGAATGGCAAGTAGAAGTTTCTGAGCAGTTTGCAGATGAAGTAGGTCAGTCTGGTGTTCGTGCAATACAGAATGCTGGATTGGAGTTTAAGATGAATTGCCCCTTAACAGGCGAATATAAGATAGGTGATACATGGAAAGAGACGCACTAAAAGATAAAGAAGTTGAGGGCGAAATCATTATTACCTTGTACGCTGATCGCACCTTTTCTATCGGAACCTCCGTTGATTTGGAAACAACGCTAGACTGCTTGATTGCAGCCGCAGATGGCATTGTCGAAGAAACAATGGAAGGGGTCGATGAAATGAAGTCCTTCTCCGGAAGGCATCACTAAGCTGTATTTATTAACCGCAGTATAACAAGGAGTTATTATGGCAAATTTAGAAAAGCCAGTGAAGTTTGAAGCAGAAGTCCAATGGGCTTTCTTTACTAAAAAGAATGAGATGTCAGGTAAGTACCAAGTAGACTTGACGAATCTCAGCGAGAATGCTGTAAAGGCGTTGACCGATGCTGGTTTAGAGCCACGCAATCGTGAAGACAAGCCTGAGAAAGGTTGGTTTATTACCGCTAAGAGCAACTACGAGATCAAGCCTGTTGATAAGGCTGGCAATGAGATCACAGATGCTGTCGGTAACGGATCGAAAGCAGTTGCGTTAATTAAGCCGTACGAGTGGAGTTGGAAGAACAAGAAAGGCGTTTCTCCATCTTTAGTCAAAATCATCATCACCGACTTGCAAGTGTACAACGCTGACCAAGCCGTTGAAGAAGAGGATGACATTCCACTATGAAAGCCTTAGTCGATGCTGATATTCTTGTATACCGATTTGGTTTTGCGTCGGAAGGAGACCCAGCAGAATTTGCGTTAGCTCGTCTATCTGAATTCTTGGACAATCTCTATACAGAATTGAACATCGATGAAGTGTGGGGTTATTTAACCGGTGGCGGTAATTTCAGAAATGAGATTGCTGTCACTGCGCCCTACAAAGGCAATCGTGTTGCACCGAAGCCGTATCATTTTCAATTGCTTCGGGAATACATGGAAAGAGCGTGGGGATTTGAAGTAATAGAAGGAATGGAAGCAGATGATGCGATTGGTATTGAAGCCTATCGCCATGAGCCAGAAGAGACAATCATTGTCAGTATTGACAAAGACCTTAACATGATTCGTGGTAATCATTATAACTTCGTCAGGGAAGAAAAGTACTTCGTGACTGAAGAACAAGCAATCCGTAACTTCTATCTTCAAATTCTTACCGGTGATAAGGTTGACAACATTATTGGACTAACCGGTATTGGTCCGGTGAAGTCCAAGAAGTTGTTAGCAGATTGTAATACCCAATTAGAGATGTACGAAGCTGTATTGAAAGCGTACGATGGCGACGAAGCCAGAGTGCTTGAAAATGCTCGTTTATTATGGATTCTTAGAGAGGAGAAGCAAGTATGGCAGCCGCCAGTAAAATGAAGTTACAAGATTGTCCGGTGATTAAGATCACTTGGATTGATGCTCAAGCCGATGCAGGTTGGGATGAGCCTAAAGTAGATATTGCACAATGCGTTACTGTTGGATTTCTTGTCGGTGAAACTGACGATGCAATCTGTGTCGCAGGAACTGTATCGGATCACGAATGCAATAATCGTATCAGCATTCCTAAGTCGTGGATATTGACGCAACAGTTAGAGGAAACAAAGAATGAAACCGCAGTCAGCAAAAGCAAAGGGAAGAAACCTACAAAAGTGGGTAGTAGAGCAGTTGCAAAGAAGGTTCCCGCAACTACGCCAAGGAGACCTCGTAAGCACGTCAATGGGAGCCGGCGGGGAAGATGTCAAGCTAAGTCCAGCGGCAAGAGACGCAATACCGTATCAGTTTGAATGTAAAAGCCTTGCTAAAGTAGCAGTTTACAATTATTATGAACAAGCAAAGACACACGGCAACCATGAACCAGTTGCTGTTGTTAAGCAAAACGGTAAAAAGCCTTTAGTTGTTGTTGATGCGGAAGTATTCTTTGATTTAATAGCGAGGAGCAAATGAAAGTATTAGAGATGAAAGAGCGTGAAGACGGCGGCGCTGAACTTCAGGTCGATATGACTGAACAAGAGCGTTGCTTCTTTATCGAGTTTGGTTTTAATCAGATGTTAAAGCAATCATTAGGTATGTTTAACGAGCAGTTTGAACCCAAGAAAGGAACTAAGAATGTTAAGTCTACAAGTAAGTCTAAGCGATAACTCAGACAGTGTTAGCCGTACAATGGAGTTTGATGAGGATCATTCATGGTTGGAGATTATCCTAGCCTGTGCAGATGTTATATCTGCTAAGTACGGATATGATATTACTCCTAAAATTAAGTTTATTACGGATGTCACAAGCTGGACAGATAGAGCACATGAGCACGCTATTCCAAAGGCAGCGTGGGAAGCATTTCTAGGAAAGAACAGTGAAGTTCAAGAAGAGTTTGACTTCAATAAAATGGATGAGGAATGGTCATGAAAATCCTATTGCTTGATATTGAGTCTAGTCCTAACACAGCCCATGTTTGGGGTCTGTGGCAGCAAAACGTCAGCATCAATCAATTAATGGAATCTTCTTATGTCTTGTGCTATGCAGCAAAGTGGTTAGGCGATAAAGAAGTTGTATTTGATTCTGTTCATCAATCTAAACCTAAAACAATGTTAAAAGGCATTCATGGTCTTCTCAACGATGCAGATGCTGTGGTTCACTATAATGGTACTAAGTTTGATATTCCTACTCTTAACAAGGAATTCTTATTACATAGTTTTAATCCACCATCGCCTTATAAACAAATTGACCTATTGCGTGTTGTTCGTAGCAACTTTAGGTTTCCTAGTAACAAGCTGGATTATGTAGCACAGCGACTCAACCTTGGTAAGAAGCATGAACACGAAGGACACGAACTTTGGGTTAAATGCATGAACGGAGATAAAGATGCTTGGAAGCGGATGGAGCAATATAATATACAAGATGTCGTTTTACTTGAGTCGTTGTATAACTCTTTGCGTCCTTGGATTCGGAATCACCCTAATCACAATCTGTTTGCTGACGATCATGTTTGCCCTAATTGTGGTTCGACTCGCTTGCAGAAACGAGGCACTTCGATCTCTAGTACCGGAACCTATCAACGCTATCAGTGTTCTTCTTGTGGAACTTGGTCGCAGTCTACAAAATCAATCAAATCGTCCGTAGAGGTAAAGCAATGCAATTAAAAGACTATATAGACCGCATAAACGAGTCCGTAAGCCCCGATCATAAGCAGGTTGGGGGAGACCATTACCAAGTCGCTGAAATCCAGCCTTGGGACATTTTCATGGCTTACAAGCTAGATCCTTGGACAGCTAATGTCATTAAGTACTCACTTCGCTTTCCGTATAAGAACGGTATACAAGACCTTGAAAAGGCTAAGCATTACATAGAATTTCTCATTGCGAACTACGAAACTATTGACAAAAACTACTATTCATGATACACTTAAACAAGAATCGTAGGATTAACTTCTACGGAATTCGAGACCAAGAAGCCGCCAATCCAGCTTATCAACAGGGGATGGAGTTGATTAAGCAAGGCGATTGGGAATATGGTTTCTATCTGCACGAACTTCGTTCTTTACCGAATTTGAGATTCCCACAAGGGGTCAAAACTGAGTTCGATAAATCTCCTGTCTGGATTCCCGGCATGGAGTGTAAAGGTAAGAATGCTATCGTGTGGAGCGAAGCAGGATGGGGCGACATTATTCAGTTTAGTCGCTTTATTCCGCTACTTCCTAAAGCAGGTATTAAACAGGTAAAGTTGTTATTTCCTGACAATGTACTTCGCTTACTTAAAAGACTTCCAAATCACAACGGTTTTTACCGTCCGGGAGAGTCTTTCCCCAATGCAGTACGCATTAAAGTAATGTCATTGCCGTATTTCTTAATGGAACATAGAGTTATTCCTGCAGTTCCTGTCGAGAAAATGTATGGCAGTGAAGGTATATTTCGTAATCCAGATATTGTCAAGCCTATAAGAAAGAAACCATTATTAGGTTACTGTTATCAGACTACAAACAATAGTTGGAATATGAATGGAAAGAAAATACCTTTAGAGATTATGTCAAGATTTATTCGAGAGCATCCTGAGTTTGATTGGGTGTCGTTACAGGAGAAAGAAGGATTCTTAACTTCTCCGTATTGGAGCGATACCGCAGATCAATTACAAACTCTTGATGGCGTAATCTCTGTCGATTCTGGAATAGCGCACTGTGCTGGTTCAGTAGGAGTTCCTGTAGTAAACTTAATTGGTAAAGACAAACTAGCTTGCTGGAGATGGTATCCTAAAGGTGAAAACACCTACTGGTATGATAGTATGAAGACCGTTTGGTTTGATACATGGGAGGAAGGTTTAAACAAAGCAATACAGTATTTTCAACAACCAAAGAAGGTAAAGAAAGATGGCACTAACAATACACGATCTAAAAGACAGACTAAAACAGATAAATGAAGTTGACTTGTTAGAGCTTCTTGATATATCATCTGAGGATCTCGTTGAGAGATTTGTAGATTTAATTGAAGACAATTTTGATAAACTAGAAAGAGAAGTAGAATGACATATAACACACCTTTTAGCACTGTAGGATACATTACATATAAACGCACATACGCAAGGAGATTAAACGAAGGAGATCCGAAGTCTCCGACAGAAGAATTTACAGATACGGTTGAAAGGGTTATTAAAGCCTCTAACGATCAGCTAGGATGTAACTTTGACGCAGATGAGCAAGAGCGTCTACGGAAGTATTTAATGGAATTGAAAGGCACTGTTGCTGGACGATTCTTATGGCAAATGGGGACAGAGACAGTTGGTCGTCTAGGATTAGCTAGTCTACAGAATTGTGCATTCACTGTCATCGATCAACCCGTCCGTCCTTTCACATGGGCGATGGACTTGCTGATGCTTGGCTCAGGTGTTGGCTATAACATTCAGAGGCAACACGTTGATAAACTTCCTCCGGTCAATTCTAATTTTAGCGCTCCTACTCGTGTTACTACCGCTGATGCTGATTTTATTGTGCCTGACTCCCGTGAAGGATGGGTCAAACTTCTCGGCAAGACGCTCAAAGCGGCGTTTCTAGCGGATACTAATCCTACCTTTACCTACAGCACCATTCTAGTGCGTGGTCGTGGTGCGGCGATTAAAGGCTTTGGTGGCACTGCTTCTGGTCCTGAAGACTTATGTGATGGTATCGTTAAGATTAGTAACATCCTTGAGAAGCGTAAAGGTAAGAAGTTGCGTCCGATTGACTGCCTTGACATCATGAATATTATTGGTGCTATTGTCGTTGCTGGTAATGTACGCCGTTCTGCTCAGATTGCCATCGGTGATCCTGACGATGTTGAGTACTTGCTTGCCAAGCGTTGGGACATGGGGAATATTCCATCATGGAGAGCAATGTCGAATAACAGCGTTGTCTGTAACGACATCAAAGACCTGCATGAGTACTTCTGGGATGGCTATGAGGGCAAAGGAGAGCCTTACGGACTTATCAATCTGAAACTCTCTCGTAAGATTGGTCGTTTAGGCGAGACTGATTATCCTGATCCAGATGTCATGGGATACAATCCTTGTGCAGAACAGTCTTTGGCTGCTTACGAGACTTGCTGTTTAGCAGAAGTATATCTTCCTAATATTGAAAGCAAAGAACAGCTTCTTGATGTTTGCCAATTGCTGTACCGCATCAACAAGCATAGTCTTGCACTGCCTTGCCATCTCAAAGAGACAGAAGACATTGTTCATAAGAATATGCGGATGGGTATTGGCGTTACTGGAGTATTGCAAGCGACTGAAGAGCAGCGTAGCTGGTTAAATGATACTTATCGCCGTCTGCGTGAGTTTGACTTCAAATACAGTCATGAGCATGGTTTCCCTGAGTCTGTCAAGCTGACAACAGTTAAGCCTAGCGGTACTTTGTCGTTGCTTCCGGGAGTTACTTCAGGATGTCATCCAGCATACTCACAATACATGATTCGTCGTATTCGTATCGCTGCAGACCATGCGTTGGTGCAAGTATGTCGTGAGCATGGCTATCCAGTAGAATATCAGCGTCACTTCGATGGTTCTGAGGATCACAGCACAATGGTTGTATCATTCCCATTCTGCTATCCTGAAGGTACTAAGATTGCTGCTGAGATGACCGCTATCGATCAATTGGAAGTAGTGAAGTGGCTACAGGCTAACTGGTCAGACAATAGCGTATCCTGCACCGTGTACTATCGTAAGGAAGAATTGCCTGAGATTCAGAAGTATTTAGCGAAGAACTACAAGAACAATCACAAGTCCTTGTCATTCTTGCTACACAATGAACACGGCTTTCACCAAGCGCCTTTGGAGGAGATTACTAAAGAAGCGTATGATGCTTTGGTAGCTTCGACACAACTGATTACTCATGTTGATGAAGCGTTGTTTGATGGTGGCGACGAATGTGCCAGCGGAGCTTGTCCAGTCAAATGATGATAAACTTATACTTCATTACTGGGTTCAGCGTAGGATTTGAGTATGTTCCTGACTTTGATGAAGAATCCCATCTCGCTATCGATTTGGGAATCATCAGAATCATGTTCAGTAGACCTCACGACGATTGAGGCGGCAGGTTCGCCTAATACCCAGAAATACATATTTGCCCCTTTAGCCCCGCTTCAGCGGGGTTTTTTAAATTTCCCAATCGGGAATATTTGCTTAAAAAGTATGCAGATTTAAGAAAAAGTTACCGATAGGGCAATTTTGTTACAAATTGTAGGTAGATATTAATAAGTACCGACATTATGTTACACAAAATTCCTAGTCCCAGCTTTATCAATAATTAAGGCTTGTCTACGAGGCTTGTCAGAAGCACCGTTAGGAACGCTTAGATGGGTCCACGAGCCGAATTCTTCGATGATTTGGTCAAAGGGTATATCCGAAGCCAAACACGCCTCTACGACCTGTTTAGGGGTCATTCCGGGGACTCTTATATCAGCAGCACAACCTAGCCTATGTTGGCTAGTGTCCTTGCTACCGACAGAGTCATTGACTGGTTTAGATCTAAAGCCAGAATTAATCATTATTGGCTTGTTTAGGAGGGTTCTAACCTGCTCAAGCAAAGCTGCCAATCGAGTTAGATTAGCAACCTCACTGGCGTTAGGGGTATTATCTAAATTCTTACGCTCTGCTACTTCAGAGTGGGTTAGTTCTTCTAGGGTGAAATTAGGGCTTAGGTTCATCTTTATCCTTCTTCATTTCCATGATTTTCTCTAAGGTACGACCACCGAAATATGCACTCATAATAAGCATACCCCATTGACCTAACAGATTAACATATGATTCCTTGGCATCATAGCCAAAGGCAGACATCATTGCAAAGAGGAAATAACCGGCAAAGATAGCCACTAATGACATAGGTCGTATGTTTTTAGACAACCAAGAATCACTAGCAAGGTCAGCCTTCCAGCGATCAGATATATTATTCTGTTCATTCATGTCAGCCTGTAACTCAGCTAACTTGCCTTCTTGTTGCATTTTAAGTAGTTCTTGCTGCGCCTTAGCCTTAGCTTCAGGATCAGGAATGAATTTATCTAGGACTTTCATCCCAACATCGAATAGTGCCATTAATGGTAACATTATTATTTAACTCCCCAAGTTAGATACCAAGCAATGACCGCAGCCACTGCATAGCACATGAACATTGCTCTACGAACCTTTGCCAAATCTTGTTTAAACTCTCTAGTAAGTTCATTGTCTTGTTTCTCTATCTTTTGTTTAATGGATTCGATTTCACTCCAGCGTTTAGCTCCATGCTTCTTAATGAAATCAGCTTTGACTTTAGCTTCCTCGATACGGATGGTTTCTTGGCGTTGCCATTCCATCATTGCTCTCTTGAAATACTGCTCTTTAAATACCTGAGCTTCCCGTATCTGTCTCTTACGCTCTAGGTCCTTTTGCTGCGCTACTGCTGCAGCGTCCTTCTGTACATCGACAATACTCTTAGTAATGGACTTACTAGCCTCACGACTAGCGTCCATGCTACTGGTTACAGACTTTGCTCCTTCGATAAAACCAAATTGGTCGGACAT
>Ga0209253_10003620_pt1 | contig 13539 bp, 12 predicted proteins | sample FrelakmetBRP12BR_FD_187145 | JGI IMG/M metagenome (GOLD analysis project Ga0209253, IMG submission 187145) | Freshwater lake sediment microbial communities from the University of Notre Dame, USA, for methane emissions studies - BRP12 BR (SPAdes)... | ecosystem: Environmental > Aquatic >...
AACAGCCTTGTTAAACTTAGTCACAGATCAGAATTAAAGCTTTCCGCAAGCTATACGGTTAATAGTAATCCAGATCAGTTTTTTACAACAGAACAAGGTGTTCAAGGCGGTGTGATAGTTCGCAATTTCCCCATTGAAACAAAATTCTATTCTGCAGGGTATACATATAATTTGTCTCCCAAAAACTCTCTGCAATTTATGTTTGGGTACATTAATTTTATATCTCAATTTAGTAGCGGCAGCGATATTTATACTTATAGCCTTACCGAATCATTTGATTTGAATAAAAAAGATACAATTAATTTAATGGTTGGATACAATAGTTTAGAATTTAATTACCCATCTTTTGATCCATCTAATCCAGACAGCTTTTTAAATTATAAATTGGATACCTATAGTATTAATGGCGGGCTTGTTCATCAATTTGATGAAAGTTTCAAGTTCGAGTTTTCCCTTGGCTTGAGCTACTCAGAAACAAAATTTAACAGAGCAGTATTTGCAACTGACCCCAATACCGGTGAAATAATTCTTACCGGCACTGAGCCTGCAACCAGCAATACTTCAGATCCCAATTTTTCATTTTTACTGGATAAAAAATATTACCATACTACTTTCCAATTTAGGGGCCAACAAAACCTGTTTACAGATCCTCAAACCGGTCAAACATACCCATCTTTAAATATTGGATTTTCAGTAAAACATGATTTTAGCAATAAATTAAATGCAACAGTTTCATCGACTTATTATAGAAATAAAGCTTCTGCAGGTGATTTTAATAACAGGATAGATTATGATAGAACTTCGTATTACTCAGCTTTAACATTAAACTATACGTATAATAAAAACCTATCTATGTCACTTGGATATACAAACACAGTTAGTAAAAATAATAATGTAAGCACAAGTAATGACAAAACAATAATAAATAATATTTTTCTGCGATTTACCTTTACTCTCAAAAGGCCCTTTATAGTGGGGTGACTAAATAAATGTCATACCGACCACCAGAGATAATTAAACCTGCAATGCTCCTTTGCATTGCAGAGACCCTTTATAGTGAGGTGATGTAAACACCATGTTATTTGAGTCTGAATTAGCTAAATATATTAATATCGCAAAAAGAGGAAAGAAGATCATATTGATTAGCATACTTGCTTCTCTCATTATTGGATCTGCGATAGCTTTCAGCATAAAGCCAGTTTACCGAGCGCAGGCAACCCTCTACTATCTTTCAGCACAGATACCAGAGGCGATGCTCATAAGTTTTGTCAATGTGTGGTTAGAAGCTGCCGTTCAGTTTGTTCAATCCAGCATTTTCACGCGAGATAAATGTTTAGAGATTATCAAGGAAGTAAACTTATATCCTGCCCTTGTAGATAAGCTCCCTGCAGATGATTTGGTTGAGCAGATGAAAAATAATTTTGGTAGCGAAAATATGTATGTAAACTCTGGTGGGCTCGGAAAAGCAACAGAAGAAGTAATGACTGGGGTTAAATTCTATTTTGAAGACGCATCCCCTAAAAAAGCATTTGAGGTTGCAACCATTCTTGCCTCTGCGTATATTGATAACTACAGAAAATTCAGAGAATCATTTGCCACAGTTACTTCTTCATTTTTGCTTGATGAGCAGTACCGGCTGAAAGCAGATATAGCCAAGATTGATCAAGCACTTTCTGAATACAAAAACAAACATGTACATGAACTTCCAGAGCTGCTTACATACAATTTTAGAAAAATAGAAGAGCTAGAACAACAATCGCGAAATCTGGACAGGGAATTCCAGGTTCTAATGGAACGCAAGATACTTATTGAAGGGCAGCTCGTTCAAATACAGCCCACTACCCCTCTGGAAGGGATTTCAGGAGAGAAAATTGTAACGCCTGAAGAAAAACTGGCAACCCTCAAAACAGAGCTTGTAGTGCTGCAAACCCAGGTTTCTGAAAAGCACCCGGATATCATTCGAGTAAAACGCGAGATCGAGGGTTTAGAAAAAGCAGGGATCACTAAACAACAAAGTGCTCCTATACGGAATGATAAAGAAAAACAGGTATCCTCTCGAATGAAAGAGCTGGGTCCTTTGAAGGATATCGGAGCCTACAATCCGGCCTACGTGAATTTAGTAACGCAATTAGATGATATCGATGCTCAAATAAAGTCTATAGGTGTGCAAAAAGAAGAGATTAAGGGTGAGATAGAAAAATATAAACAACGGTTTGAAAAAACGCCATTGATAGAAAAAGAATATAATGTCCTTGTCAGAGATCGCGATACTTCACAAAAAAGATATGAACAATTAGTCAGTCAGGCATTACAGGCTGATAGCTCTGCGGCAATGGAAAAGCGAGACGTGGGAGGAAAATTTATTTTAACTGAGCCGCCTGCTTTTCCCTTTAAGCCAATAAGACCAGATCGACGGTTGATTATAGGCACTTCTCTCCTGATCGGCATTGGCGCAGGCCTTTTAATAATCTTTTCCTGGGAATTTTTAAATTTGAAAGTGCGGACGGTTCAGGACTTAACAGAAGTGTCCTCTTCTGCGGTGCTTTTAGAGCTTCCTGAAATTCCCCGTGATGAACAAAAACAGACCCGCAATCTCAGAAAGCTGGCGATTCCTCTTATCATCATAATTCTGGTCCCGGTAGTGCTGTTTGCCGTCAATAATTACTTTTCGCTGGAGCTGGATATTAAAATTATCAAAATAATAGGAATAATAAAAAAGCAAATGGTCATATTAGGTCTATAGCAGGTGTTTTGTTTATGAGTAAAATTAAAGATGCGTTAGAGAAGGCAAAACGGATGAGAGGGTTGTCAGCGCCGTTTCTTTTAATAGATGACGGAACTGCAGCTAAAAACGAGGAAGTCTCCCAGCGCACCCATACTAAAATAGTTGACTATGATAAAGATGCGGTGGTGCGGCATAATATCGCGACGCTCACAGCAGATCCGTACCGCGTGAGTGAACGGTTTAAACTGTTCAAGACCCAGATTCTTACCAAAACCCAGATAGAGGGAGATCGTACCATTCTGATAACGAGCTGCACTGATGGCGAAGGAAAAACATTTACCGCCATTAATCTGGCCGTTATGTTTGCCCGGGAAGTAGATCAGACCGTGCTGGTGGTTGATGTGAACTTGAAGAACCCGGGCATCTTACCGGCATTTGGCATTGACTCCAGGGAAGGGTTAACCGACTATCTCCTGCATAATAAACCTCTGGCCGAGATATTAATTTGTCCCGGGGTTGAAAAGCTGACCATCCTGCCGGCAGGCAATTCCATCCAGCGCTCTGCCGAAATGCTGGGGTCGTTAAAAATGCAGCGTTTAATTGCAGAAATGAAAAGTCGCTACCACGACCGATACATTTTTTTCGATGGTCCGTCAATACTGACCTCTGTTGATGCGCTGGTTCTGTCAAAATATATCGATAGAACCCTGTTAGTGGTAGAAGCAGGGAAAGTCTCGCCCACCCAGCTGAGCAAATCAATTAATCTCATAGGCGAAGATAAGATACTGGGAACAGTTTTAAATAAAGGGACACCCGCCTAACTGCACAGCATACCTTCATGTGTCAGCTCCCTTTCTCTGCGATATGCGGTCATCAAAGCAAGGGTTTTACGTATGTACGAAAATTTTTATGGATTTACAGAGAAGCCCTTTAGCCTCCTGGCGGATCCTGCCTTTTTATATCTGAGCAAGAAACATGAACTGGCCCTGAACTATTTGGAGTACGGGCTGTCAGAGCAGGCAGGTTTCATTGTTATTACGGGCGAAGTTGGTTCGGGTAAAACAACACTGATTAAGTACCTGATCAACAAACTGGACAAGGCTTCTATAAAAATTGCCATGCTTTTTAATACCAACATCAGCCCACACGAATTTTTGGAAATCGTATTAAAAGAATGGGATATCACTTGCACGGGAAAAGAAAAAACAGACCGCTATGAAGCACTCACGGGTTTTCTCCTCCAAGAGTATGTTAAAAAAAACAAGGTGGTACTGATTGTTGATGAGGCGCAGAACCTTTCTTCCGAAACCCTGGAAGAGATCCGGATGCTCTCAAACTTGAATGATGAAAAGCAGCCCCTCTTCCACATCATCCTTCTCGGACAGCCGAACCTGCGTGACCGGCTAAACCAGAAGGCACTGGAGCAGCTGCGCCAGAGAATTTCGATACACTATCATCTTGACCCCCTGGACTTCGATGACGCGGCGCAGTATATCACCCACCGCCTCAATAAAGCAGGATCGCAGCATGCAGATATTTTTATGCCTGCTGCGCTGGAAAGCATTTATCAGAATTCCCGGGGAATCCCCCGTGTGATCAACATTATCTGTGATACGGCACTGGTCTACGGTTTTGCCGATGGTGCCGAAAAAATTGATAAAACCATCATTGAAAATGTGGTGGAAGAGCGGATAAAAGGAGGATTGATTTTCCTTGAAGAGACAGCCCATTCCACCACTGCCCCCCGGCAGTCTCAGGATAATGGCCCGGGTAAAGAGCTCGAAGAAATAAAAGAGCACTATGCCGCCCTCAATAAGAATATTTTTGAGCTGACCCTGCTGGTAAAAAAGTTATATGCAGAAAAAGAGCCTTCTAAAAAAGCACCGCCGAATGCTGGGTATAAAGCCAGAAAGCTTTCCGGCAACACCGAAAAAAAGCGGCGACTGCCGGGGAATAAAAAACTTAACCAGGAAATGAGCGTGCTCCGGGATCGGGTCAGGGGCATGGAGAAAAAGCTGCACAAAAATAATGCTGTCAACAGGCGGGCGGTCTCGCGATTGCTCGTGAAAACACTGGGACGATAGGGATATGAAGGAATTGATACATAGGATTCAGAGCAAAAAGGCCCGCATTGGCGTGATCGGCCTGGGCTATGTGGGGCTTCCTCTGGTAATACGATTTTGCGAAGAAGGCTTTACGGTCACGGGTTTTGATATTGATCCGGCTAAAGTAGCGGCAATCAATGCCGGCAAAAGATAAGCAGAAGTTTGCAGGAAAAGTTATCGGTGCTTAAGGCCGGCCCTTCAGATCTCGTTCCAGTTCCCTCCTCATATCCTTCTTCCGGATATCTTCTCTTCGGTCATGAAGGGTTTTCCCCTGCGCCAGTGCCATCTCCACTTTTACGTTCCCCTGGTCATTAAAATACATTTTCAGCGGGATAAACGTTTGACCTTTTTGGCGTATTTTGCCATAGAGTCTCTTAATCTCCCGTTTATGGAGCAACAGCTTTCGTTTTCGCAGGGGATCATGGTTAAGACGGTTGGCAAATGAATACGGGCCGATATGTGCGTCTACCAGGAATATCTCGTTGTTTTCGATGCGGCCGTAACTGTCTTTCAGATTTGCGCTTCCTCTGCGGCAGGACTTGACTTCGCTGCCGAGCAGCACGATTCCCGTCTCCCAGGTTTCCAGGATGGTGTATTCATGATACGCTTTTTTGTTCTGTGTTATCAATTTTTGTGACATATACCATTACGCCCGTGCCACGATGACTACCGGAAAACCACCCGCGTGCGCGGGTGTGTTGAAACTGTTAACAGTTTTAGACCGGCATGTCAATAACCCGGGGATTACGGAGTCATGATAATACGTTGACAGGGTATTCGATTACTATGCTACAATTTACCTGGTTATGCCATAGCGCCCTATGCATAACGCAATAACGCTCCCGGTGATTTTAAAGCATGAGCAATGAGCCGCAGGATTTTAACTTTAGTGAAGAAATAGAAGCATTTGCCTCGGTCGAGGATGCAGCAGACGCGGGAGAAGACGCCGCTGCCCGGGTGCCGGTTACCTACGATCCCCTGCAGCGGTACTTACGGGAAATAAACAGGATTCCCCTGCTGAGCCGCGAAGAGGAGCAGCAGCTTGCCATCCACTACCGCGAAACCGGGGATGTGGAGGCAGCATACCAGCTTGTCACCAGCAACCTGCGCCTGGTGGTTAAGATTGCTCTTGAGTTTCACCATCGCTGGATGGTAAGCCTGCAGGACCTCATTCAGGAGGGCAATATCGGGCTGATGATGGCGATAAAAAAGTTTGATCCCTACCGCGGCGTGAAGCTTTCCCATTATGCCTCCTACTGGATTCGCGCTTACATTTTGAAATTTATCATGGATAACTGGAAACTGGTAAAAATCGGGACGACCCAGATGCAGCGCAAGATCTTTTTCAACCTGCAGAAAGAAAAGAAGCGGCTTGAGGGGCTCGGGTTCGATCCTGCTCCCAAACGTCTGGCGGAAGCGTTCAACACCACGGAAAACCAGGTTATTGAAATGGAACAACGCCTTGGTGACTGGGAGCCCTCGCTTGATCAGGTGGTGGGGGATGACTGGAAGGAGACGCGGGGTGATTTTATGGCTGATGACACGGAGCTGTTTGACCGGAAAATGGCTCGCAGTCAGTTCCAGGAGCTTTTCAATCAGAAGCTGCAGGAATTCAGCGCCACGCTGGACGGCAAAGAACTTGATATCCTGGAGAACCGGCTGTTATCTGAGAATCCGCACACGCTGCAGGCCATGGGCGAGAAATACGGCATAACCAAAGAACGGGTACGCCAGCTTGAAGAGCGTCTGAAGAAAAAAATCAGGAGCTACATTGAGGAGCAGATTCCAGATTTGCCGTGATACCCACCGTACGCTCTGACCGGCGGGCACGGGATTGTTTACAGGCGACACCGTCTCTTGACAAAATAAAATTTGCGATTACAATCATACCCTGAAAAGGTGAAGCTCCGCGCCCATCACACAATCCCGAATAGCCTGCGGGATTCGGGACGGAGCTTTCACAACAGGTTACCGGTAAACCTTCAACCATTGCAGGGGAGCGCTGTGTGAAAACCACCGAGTACCTAACAAAATATAAAGATCAGATTATTTTTAGCCTGCTTCTCATATATATTATTGTTCTTGGTTTCGGGGTCATCGGAGAGCTGTTTAACATCGAGTGGATACTCAATTTCCCGCTGTTTAAATTATAGAGACGCTATGACAAAACATGACTACTATGAGGTACTGGGCGTTTCGCGGAATGCCACAGACGCTGAAATAAAGAAGGCCTACCGGCAGAAAGCTCTGCAATATCATCCTGATCGAAACCCCGGCAATAAGGATGCTGAGGAGAAATTCAAGGAAGCAAGCGAGGCGTATGAGGTGCTGAGCGATGCCGAGAAACGAAGCCTCTACGACCGGTTTGGTCATGAAGGACTGAAACGCACCGGGTTTTCCGGATTTTCCGGATTCGAAGACATATTCGCCTCGTTTGGTGATATCTTTGAAGACTTCTTTGGCTTTAACAATATGGGCGGCAGGGGACGCAGCAGGTCAGCAGGCAGGAGGGGTGCGGATTTACGGTTCGATCTGAGCATTTCCCTGCGCGATGCTGCGTTCGGCAAGGAAACAGAGATTGAAGTTAAAAAACCCGCGGGCTGCACGGTTTGTAACGGTTCCGGCGCAGAGGCCGGCTCTGCGCCGGAGACCTGCCGCTGGTGCAGGGGAAGAGGCCAGATAAATCAGACCCAGGGGTTTTTTACTATCAGTACCACCTGTCCCCACTGCCGCGGCACGGGCTCGTATATTACCAAGCCGTGCAAAGCCTGTAAGGGGCAGGGCAGGGTGTTAGAGACTAAAACCCTCAAAGCTAAAATTCCTCCCGGAGTTGAAACGGGCATCAGGCTGAAGCTGAACAACGAAGGAGAGCCTGGCGAAAGGGGAGGAACTCCGGGCGACCTGTATGTATTTATCCATGTTGAAGAGGACCCTTTTTTTCAGAGGCATAATAATGACATCATCTGCCAGGTTCCCATCTCTTTTTCCCAGGCTGCTCTGGGTGCAGAAATTGAAGTGCCCACGCTCAATGGCAGCGAACGGCTGCACATTCCCCGGGGCACCCAGTCCGGGGACCTTTTTACCATTAAGGGAGCGGGCATTGCCTATTTAAACGGCATGGGCAAAGGCAATGAGATCGTGCAGGTCATTGTTAAAACCCCCTCCAGCCTCTCATCGCGACAGGAAGAGCTGTTCCGGGAACTCGCCGGCATGGAGGGAGAGCGTGTTGATAAAGAAAAGGGCACGTTCAAAAAGTTTTTCAAATGAACGGGGGTATGCCGTCTGCAGCGCAGCCCGCTTGGTCTTTTTTCTGCTGCTCATTCACTTCACATCTTTTGCGTATCTCACACATAACAACCATGGATAAACAATTTTCCCCCTGAGCGTTTGGGAACGATTCATGAATTATTTGTCTATGTCTCATTGAGCAACTTGTTTTTATAGCGGTGGAGGTGTTCATGGAACCTAACATACAACATATCACCAGAGAAGTTGAGCGCACCAGCCCGATGATGAGAGCGGTGGTGCAGGAGATGAAAAAAATAATGGTGGGGCAGGATTATCTCCTGGAGCGGCTGCTCATAGGCCTGATTGCTAACGGCCACATCCTGATTGAAGGTGTGCCGGGGCTGGCAAAAACAACTGCTGTCAAGACCCTGGCGCAGACCATTGCTACCAGCTTCCAGCGGATTCAGTTTACCCCGGACCTGCTGCCGGCTGACCTCATAGGCACGCAGATATATCTCCCCAAAAGCGGTGAGTTTACCATCAAGAAAGGCCCGATTTTTTCCAACATCATTCTTGCAGACGAGATTAACCGGGCCCCGGCCAAGGTGCAGAGCGCGCTGCTTGAGTGCATGCAGGAGCGGCAGGTAACCATTGGCGAGACCACCTTTGTTTTGGAAGAGCCATTCCTGGTTATGGCAACACAGAATCCCATCGAGCAGGAGGGGACCTATCCGCTGCCCGAGGCCCAGGTTGATCGTTTCATGCTCAAGCTTAAAGTCGGCTATCCCGGCAAAGCAGAGGAAAAAGAAATTATGCAGCGCATTGCCGGACGCACGCTGGAAAAGATTGAACCCGTTACCACGCCGCAGCAAATACTTGAGGTGCGCCGCGTTGCAGACCAGGTGTACATTGATGAGAAGCTGCAGGATTATATTGTGGAAATCGTCTGTGCCACCCGCGAGCCCAAAGTGTTTGGCATCGACATAGAGCACCTGATACAGTTTGGAGCTTCTCCCCGGGCCTCCATCTACCTTAACCAGGCAGCACGGGCCTATGCCTTTCTTCAGGAAAGAGGCTATGTCACGCCCCAGGATATTAAAACCATTGGACGCGATGTATTACGGCATAGAATCATTTTAAGTTACGAGGCTGAAGCAGAAAACCTCACCACCGATGACATCATTACAAAAATTTTTAATAATGTTGAAGTGCCGTAAAACAGAAGCAAGAGGACAGAGGTCAGACCGCAGACAAGAGAGCACAGGAGACCCTGTTGCATGATTCCGCAGGAAATACTCCATAAAATAAAAAAAATCCATATCCGCAGCAACTACCTGGTCAATGACATCTTTGCCGGAGAATATGAAAGCGCGTTTCGCGGCCGGGGCATGGAGTTTGAGGAAGTGCGGGAGTACGCTCCCGGAGATGATATCAGAGATATCGACTGGAATGTTACCGCCCGCATGGGGCATCCGTTTGTCAAGGTATACCGGGAAGAGCGTGAGCTGACCGTTATGCTGCTGGTTGACGTGAGTTCCTCCGGGCTTTTTGGAACGGTGAAGCAGCTGAAAATTGAGCTCTCTGCCGAGATTGCCTCAGTGCTTGCCTTTGCCGCCATCAAGAGCAATGACAAGGTTGGCCTCATTATTTTCAGTGATCATGTTGAAAAGTATATCCCGCCTAAAAAGGGCCGGGGGCACGTGTGGCGCGTGATCAAGGAAGTGCTTGAGCATCAGCCCCGCTCTACCGGGACCGACATAGCAGCAGCGCTCAATTACTTAAACACGGTATGCAGGCGCAGGGCGGTAGCCTTCCTCATTTCCGATTTTATCGCCCGGGACTATGAAAAAGCGCTCAACGTCATCCACAAGAAACACGAAGTGATTGCCATCCACATCCGTGATCCCCGGGAGCAGGAATTACCGGCGGTGGGCATAGTAGAGCTTGAAGATGCAGAAACAGGGGAACCAATGCTTATTGACACGTCTGATGGAGCCGTCCGGAAAGCATATCAGCTCGTGACAGCAAAACGATTTCAGCAGTGGCTCAAGCTCGTGAGGTCTGCAGGCATTGATTGTCTGGATATCAGAACAGATGCGCCCTATATTGATACCATGCTTAGATTTTTCAGGATGCGTGAAAAAAGGCTTTGACGCGTTACGTACGGGAGAGCAGGATACGTGGGCCGTTTTGCTGTTATACCCTTCTGGTTCTTTGTAATACTTTCCATCAACGCCTGTTCTGCCCCTGCACCAGGGGACAGGAACAAGCCAGGCGCAGCAGCGCCCCCCCCGGTCGAATTTAGAGCCCAGGTAGATAAGGCCGCTGCAACCGTGGGCGACCTTATCACGCTTACCCTGAGCTTGAGCAGCGAGCCGCAGATTGCGGTGCGCCTTCCTGAAGCAGGCTCCCGGATTGCCGGTTTGCGGATTGTGGATGACGGCGAAGAAGGCCCGAAGATGGTTGATAACCGGACGGTGCAGAAGAAGTGGTATAAATTCCAGCCGGACAGTGTCGGATCATATACTATACCGGCGCTCTCCGTTACCTATACTGACGCCAGGGGAGCGCAGCAGGAGCTTAAAAGCGCGCAGTTATTTATTGAGGTCAAATCCGTCCTTAAAGATAAGAACGCAGGAGCGACCGGGGAGATACGTGATATCAAGCCGCTCCAGGAAATCCCCTGGTCTCCGGGGCAGCCCCTCATATATGGCGCCTTGATGGTTTTGCTTCTCTTTGCCGGGGGCGTTTTTCTCTTTTATTTTCTGGGCAAAAAAAAGAACCAGCTTCCGGCGCCTCCCGACCCTGCCCATATTCGCGCCTTTGAAGAGCTTGAACAGCTCTCCCGCGAGCAGTTGCTGGAAAGGGGGATCGTGCGGGAGTACTATTTCCGTCTCTCAGAGATCTTCCGGCGCTATATTGAACGGCGCTTTCATATCCCTGCGGTGGAGCGGACCACAGAGGAAATAATGCCTGATATTTTAAACCTGCAGGAATGCGGTTCAGCACTTAAGGCTGAAATGCGGGAAATCCTGCGCTACGCTGACCTGGTAAAGTTTGCCCGCTTCTGCCCTGACAGGAATACTTCCGATAATGACTACCGGAAAGTTGTGAGGGTGATTGAAGAAACAAAAGAAGCGCCGCCTGCAGGTAATGCAGAGCACCCTGATGACCCGGCAAAATAAAAGTGCATATGCTCACCCGCTTTGCAGATCCCTGGTTATTACTACTGTTACTGATAGTGCCGCTGATGGTGCTGTATTCAGTAAAGAAGCGCAGCAGCAGGATCCGCTTTTCATCCCTTGCAGCCCTTAAAGAGGTAAAACAGTCGAAGACGCCTGCCTGGAGAAAAGGGCTCTTGTTTATGAGGTGCCTGGCCATGAGCCTATTTATCCTTGCCCTGGCACGGCCGCAATCAGGAAACAGAAGCACGGAGATCATAACCGAGGGTGTTGATATCATGCTCTGCCTTGACACCTCCGGCAGCATGAATGCCCTTGATTTCACGCTCGATAATAAGCGGGTAAACCGGCTCCAGGTAATAAAAAAAGTGGTAGAGGAATTCGTCCGCGGGAGGCAGAATGATCGTATCGGCATGGTGGTGTTTGCCGCGGAGGCATTCACCCAGTGCCCGCTCACGCTTGACTACGGGGTACTCCTGAGCTTTTTAGAGAAACTGGAAATCGGGATGGCAGGAGATACGACGGCTGTAGGGTCAGCCCTTGCGACCTGCGTGAAACGGCTCAAGGATTTACCGTCAAAATCAAAGATTATAATTCTTCTCACTGACGGGAGAAACAATACCGGCACTATTGCTCCGGCAACCGCAGCAGACATCGCAAAAACCTGCGGCATCAAGGTGTACACCATAGGGGTTGGCACTGAAGGAGAAGCCCCCTTTCTGGTCGACAGCCTGTTTGGCAAACGGTATGTGTATCAGCGGGTGGACCTTGATGAGGAAACCTTGCAGGAGATTGCGCAAAAAACCGGCGGCACCTACTTCAGGGCAACCAATACCGAAGCACTGAAAGCTATATATCAGCAGATAGACAAGATGGAAAAGAGCGAGGCCAAGGTAAAGGAGTATATGGAGTATGAAGAGCTGTTTGCCTGGTTCCTTATACCGGGGCTGTGCCTGGTGCTGGTTGAAATACTCCTGGTAAATACCCTGCTGCGAAAAATACCATGAACCGGAGCATATAAGCTTACAGCTTTCCGCTGAGATATACCAAGCTGAAAGCTGCCCGCTGAAAGCGCAAACATGAAAATCGCCCATCCCTCATATCTGTTTCTGTTCTGGCTGGTGCCAGCGCTCATAGTCTTTTACCTCTATGCCTTCAGGAAAAAGGATAAGCTCATAAAGGCATTCTGCGGAGAAACCCTGTATGCCGAGCTCGCGCCTTCAGTCTCTCCGGGAAGGCAGAAGCTGAAAGCAGCGCTGTTACTGGGTTCTTTGAGCTTTCTGGTCGTTTCCCTGCTGCAGCCGCAATGGGGTTTTCAGTGGGAGGATATCAAGAGGCAGGGGATTGATATCATGGTGGCAATCGATGTATCCCAGAGCATGCTGGCGGAAGATATAAAACCAAGCCGCCTGGAGCGGGCCAAGCGCAAAGTTTATGATTTGTGCCGGATGCTTGAAGGAGACCGGATCGGCCTCATTGCTTTTGCCGGTACCAGCTTTGTCCAGTGCCCGCTCACGCTTGATTATGGGGCGTTCAAGATATTCCTTGATTACCTTGAGCCAGACTTGATACCGGTCCCCGGGACCGCCATCGGCCAGGCAATCAGAGCAGCCATTAATTCATTTAGCCGCCGCGAGCGAACTTCCAAGGCGCTTATTATTATTACTGATGGCGAGGATCATGAGGAAAGTCCCCTGAAGGAAGCGCAGGAGGCAAAAAAAGAAGGCATCAGAATTTTTACCATCGGCGTCGGGCAGGACGGCGGGGCGCCCATCCCGATGAAAGACGGCTCAGGCGGATTTAAAAAAGACGGGGGGGGCGAGATGGTGCTGAGCAGGCTTGATGAGGCAGCCCTGCAGAAAATAGCTCTTGAGACCGGCGGGAGCTATGTGCGCTCGGTAACCGGGGACCTGGATCTGAATAAAATCTACCAGGAGGATATCAGGGGCAGAATGGAAAAAAAGGAACTGCTCTCAACGCGCAAAAAACGCTGGGAGGAGCGGTTCCAGTGGTTTCTGTTTGCAGCGATACTGCTTCTGGGAATAGAATTTTTTATGCGCGAGACAAAAGCCGTGCGCAAAAGATAATCAGCTGTGGCGGCACTGCCTGCCGGACATGTGAAGCGCTGCGCCCATCTTGACTGAGCGGAATGGGAGAAGATCCGGACAGAAAATAGTGATTGACTAATGCTGCATAATATAATAGTTTTATTTTTAACTATTTAATCACCTAAATAAATTGAGCGCTGCAAGCGCACGTTTTTTCTCTCTGATTTTATGACCGTTTTAACTTGTAACAG